>Ga0126376_10002657_pt1 | contig 10183 bp, 8 predicted proteins | sample PanSoiMetPlot_15_FD_92760 | JGI IMG/M metagenome (GOLD analysis project Ga0126376, IMG submission 92760) | Tropical forest soil microbial communities from Panama - MetaG Plot_15 | ecosystem: Environmental > Terrestrial > Soil > Tropical forest > Bulk soil | place: Panama | collected 2016-02-17 | reverse complement strand
CTAACGAGCAACTGTTGCGGGCGCAGCCTTCCGGCGTAAATATCCTTTAGCTCGATGCCGTATTTCCTCCCGATGCGTTCCTCCACCGCGATCCACATCGGTGTGTGATGACCGGCCAACGACGAATAGCCTACAGCAAGATTCTCAATTTGCGCTGCGGCAAGCGCCGTGGAAGCGAAGACGATGGCGGTGCAAAAAATGCATAACGCAAGTATGAGCTTCTGGTTCGACATCTCGGGTTCCCGTCGGATCGAAAAATGAGTTAAATCTGGTTACAAACAGAAGCTGAGGGAAAAACGTACCTCAGCCAATGAGGATAAGCCTCGATAGGCAAGTTGTCATTTCTTATACAGCGCTTTGATGAATCCGCTGTCGTCGAGTTTTTTTACCAGCGATGGCTCGACGATCAAACTCGCATCGATTTGCTTCGCTTGAGGATACTGCAACGCCAGCATGTCTAACGCGTTCTTCACCATCGGCGAAGATGGATACGAAGCTTCGTCCACCGTACCTCGAGTGGCCTGGTACGTCTCCTCCAGGATTTCGTCATCGGCGCCTTTCATATAGCGCTTGAACACCGCGAGAGTCTTAGCCTTGTTAGTCTTGAATATATAGATTCCTTCGACGATGCATTTGAGAAATCTTTCCACCAGCTCTGGATTCTTGGCGACGGTTTGCCGCAAAACCACCACGCTGGTGTAAGGGTACTCGACGCCAAGCTTGTCGAAACTAGCTAATTCCTTGAAACCAGCCTTGCGCGCGATGAACAGAAATGGCACTGACAGCGCGGCCGCATCGACAACGCCCCGTTCCAGCGCCTGCAGGCCGAGATAGGGTTCGCCGGTGAGCAACAACTTTACGTCGCGATCGGGGATCATGCTGAACCTGCTGCGCAGCACGTAGCGCATGGTCGCGTCTAAAAACGCCCCGGGTCTTCCCGTCGCAATCGTCTTACCCTTCAAGTCATCGACGGTTTTCAGGTCGCCCCGGGAAAAGATCGATGTGCCGACTTTACTGGTGATCGTCGCAACCAGCACGTGATCTTTTACCCCGACAATGTGGAAAGCCATCGTCCCGGTCGCTGAGGCAACGACGATGGGCACCTCGCCGGTGGCGAGCAATTGTTGGGGGCGCACGCGGCCGGCCATAGATCGCTTTTAGGTCCAGGCCGTATTTGGTGCCGACATGTTCTTCGATGGCAATCCAGAGGGGGCCGTAGGTGCCAGTGAAGTTGGAATATCCGACGGTTAACGGTTGGAGGCGGTCAGCCGCGGAAACGAGGCCGGCGTGAAACAGCCATGCGACAAGGAATATAACAATAACAATTGTGGCGTGAAACATAGGAAGATCTGGAACCACAAAGGTTTTGCTCTGCGAAATTATCATATCTACGTCAATCGGCTGTTACGCACCGCAGCAGTTCTTGTATTTCTTGCCGCTGCCGCAGGGACACGGCTCATTACGTCCAACTTTTTTCCCGACAATGGTTGGTTGGGGCGGATTCAGCAATCGTGTTAGGTCGGTAATATCCTCCGGCTTGTCCGGTTCCAATTCGATCCGGTATTTCCATCCCTTTTCTTCAAAAGCCGACGCTACTTCTTTGAATCTGGCTTCGGTTTGTACGGTGACAACCGCAGGATTTTTTTCCGTGCCTAGCTTTGCGTTCTTCTTGCCGTCGAAAACCCGCAGCCGATTTCCCGCACTCGCGCTGTTTTTCATCTTTCCGACGTCAGTAATGCGATTACTCATACATTCACTATTTCAGATATCCGAAAACTTATCTATATCGCGCTAAAGGAGGTCATGCATTCTAAGCGGTTTGAACGATTGGAACAGCTGGAACGATTTGAACTCTTCTGACTCAGAGTGGCGGTTTTGGTTCAACCGGTAGGCCTGCCGCCTGCCATGCTTCCCAGCCGCCCTTGAGCGCTCGCGCTCTGGTCCATCCAGCTTTTTTTAGATCTCGCGCCACCCGGGCGCTCGTCGCTTCGTCCGGTCAAGCACAAAACGCAAAGAGCCACGTCTGGCGCGGCACGTTGAGTTCCGTGAGGCGCTGAACGGCGCGATCCGAAGGAATTCTCACCGTTCCCTGAGCGACCAGTTCGCTGTCGGCGAAGCTGCGATCCGCACGCACATCGAGAACCAGGCTCGGGGCGCCCGACTGCTGAAGCTCCCGCATCTCGGGGATCGTAATGCGCACTCCATCGGTTTCATCGCTTTCAACGGATGTTGAAGTTGCTGGCAAGTCCGTGGCGTTGCCGTTAGCGGCCAGTGTTGTGGCGGTCTCCGGCGGCCCCATGGCCGATTCACGTCCCAGTAACATTAGCGATCCGCCGTGGAGCACGACGGAGAGCAGAACGATGAAGCAGCAAATGGAAAACAAAAGGTCGGTGCCGGGAACGGCGGCGAAGACCGGCAGCAGGATCAAAAGGAGTGAGCTCAGACCGCGGGGTCCGAACCAAGCAATCAAAAGGCGGCTACGGAAATCTAACTGGGTTCCTGCCAGAGAAACGAAAAAGGCGATGGGCCGAATCAACACAACCGCCACGGCGAAGAGAAACACCGGCCAGCTCAGCACGGTGAATCCACTCCAGATCAACGAGCTGCCGAAGAGGACAAAAGTGAAGAGTAGGGTCATCTCGGCGGTGGTTTGACCGTATTCAAGAAAACAATCGCAAAGCTCGACGTCCAACGCTGCAATCGTCATCCCGGCAGCAAAAGCGGCGAGGAAGCCGCTACCATGAACCGCCTCCGCCGCGGCAAAAGCGGCGAATGCCACTCCCAACGAATAGATGGATTCGTAGTCGCGGCGCACTCCGGTCTTGCGCCGGATCATTTCAAGGGCGGCGATGGCGAGCAGCCCCACGGCGATTCCCGCCCCTGGTCCCAAGAGAAAAAGATCGAGACCGATGCGCGCCCATTCGGTTTGACTTGGGAGACCGCTGTGGCGAAGAAACGACATGGCGACCAGAACAATAGGCAATAGAACCGCATCGTTGAGACCGCTCTCCAGGCGAAGCCCCAAACGCACCGGCTCGGGAAGACCCGGGCGCCGCAGGAGACCACGCAACATTACAGGATCGGTAGAGGCGAGCGCCGCGCCAAGCGTGGCAGCGGCTGCAACGGGCAGTGCCAGCAGCAGTGATCCCGCGAGAGCGATAAGTCCAGCGGAGAGCAGCGTGCCGGGACCCAAAACGCGAAAGGCCAGGGCAGCATTGCGGCGCATTTCCGCAATGCTCAGACTGACGGCATCGGTGAACAGCACTAAAACCAGACTCAAAATGGCCACCACACGGAGGTTCGGGGAATTCAGAGTCACATCAAGCAGCCCTAACCCCGCAGGGCCGAGCGTCGCGCCGAGCGCTAAGAAAACTCCCACCTGAGGCAGGTCGCTGCGGTCGATGAACCCGGAGAGGAGCGCAGCTATGATGATAACAGCGCCCACCAGCGCCAGCGTCACCAGAAAAAAATGGGGATTGAAAATCTCCATGAATGGTTTCTTAGATACATCGGACGATGTTGTTGGGTCCCCCGTTTAGTAAGAAAAGCATCTTTCAACATACCAGTTTGGAATCTGGGACTCTACGTGCGAAAAGAGAATTTGCGTTAGGAATGGCAACCGGTTTCTCATTGGTAAATCTCTCTGATATAGACCTCGAAGAAAGGATCAGTCCGATGATCGAGCTTTATCACAACGACATGTCGGTTTGTGCGCAAAAGGTTCGCTTTGTTCTAGGAGAAAAAGACCTCAAATGGGAGAGCCATCACTTGAACCTTAGGGCGGGCGATCAGCAAAGGCCCGATTACGTCAGACTCAATCCCAATGCTGTGGTGCCCACACTTGTCGATAATGGCAAAGTCATAATCGAGTCTACCGTCATCGCGGAGTACCTGGACGACGCCTGTCCCGAGCCGCGCCTGCGGCCGAGTGATGCCACTGCACGAGCGCAAATGCGTCTCTGGACTAAACAACTCGATGAGAGCGTCCATGCAGCGACGAGAACCATCAGCAACGCCATTGCGTTTCGCCACCAAAAACTCGCTCTCGGCATGGAGGCATTGAACACTCTTCATCAGAAGATTCCCGATCCAAAGAAACGAGCGGAGAGCTGGGAGAATGTCACCAAAGGCGTGGATTCATCTTATTTCGTCGATGCTGCGCTACGCTTCGATAAACTTCTGGCAGATATGGAAAATTCCCTAGGGGAAGCACCGTGGCTGGCGGGAAAAGAATTTTCCCTGGCCGATATCGGCTATGCTCCCTACATCCTGCGCCTGCAGGATCTCCAGCTTCAGTTCCTATGGGATAAACGGCCGCATATTCCGGCTTGGTTCGAACAAGTCGGCAAGCGGCGCGGTTACAAAGAAGCGTTCGACAACTGGCCTAATGAATCTTACGCTTCCCTCATGAAGGAAACAGGCGCCGAAGCGCAACAGCGGATCAAAGCGATTCTCGCCGCGGCCTAAACCGGCTTTTGTAGAGCCCCGGACGTAAGGTGCTCTGGACGTTCAAATGAGAGTCGAAGAGAATCTCGACAAGCCGTCTCTGATCTTCTTTTCTTCTTTCCCGGCTCCCGGCGGCTCACTCCCGGCCTACAGCGTGTCGCCACTCTTCCTCGGTGCATGAATTATCCGGGCTAGCAACCCTTGGATCGGCCTCAAGTAGTTTTTGGCTGGCGGGCTTTCTGGACGCGTGCACGCTCCGTGCCCGCGTAGGCGAGCAATTCCTTTGCGAACGGGTTTTCGATTTCGATCAAAGATAGATCCAGATCATCCACAATAAACTGCATTAGCAGGGCGTCGCCGTCAGCGGCGAAAGCTAGCCCCAGCCCGCTGAAGAAAAAGCCGTCCTCTTCAGCGGCGCGACAGACCTCGGCGGTTTCGGGTTGGACCAATGGCAATTCCAAAGTAACCGCCTTCGCGCCGCAGCCGTCACAAAGTTGCTCACGAGCCTGGCGGACGGCGGCGGCCGTGTCGATCCCCGCGCGGCGCACCCGGATGGTCCCCGTTTGCACTTCCGGCTCGTGCTCGATGACGATTTCCCCAGCCTCCACGCACGGTGCGTTATCGCACAACTCATGGGAGATGCCGTACTGCCGATAAATCCGCGAGAGCATTTCACGGTGCGGTGCGGCTACGTGAACAACGTGGGCCGCGGGATTCAGGTATTCGAAATAGATGACAAAGCTCATGCGCTGCGGCATCGGCTCGGGCATGTTGTGAAACGAGCGCGGCCATAATCCCAGTGCCACCCCGCAAGGGTATGAACCGAAGTGCTCTTCCGCTTTCTGCGAGAAGAGATGATTGGTCACGGGATAGCCAACCAGTCCAGTCAAGCCGAGGCGTTTCGCTTCTTTGCGCAGTAGCGGCCGCATGTTTTCCAACAGGTGATGATGCCGGTATCCTACCGCCACAATGGCGTCGCTCGCTTCCGCGACGGCTCCGAGATCAGGCCGCTCGAGAGCATAGTGGCCGATCACCTGACGAGAGGGATCCACAGCAACGACAGAGACCAGCTTTTCAGCCGTGTTTAGTCGAACGATCTGCTCGGGAGTATAGAGATCACGCGGATAATAGGTATCGCCGTAAATGTCTTCGACCAGCCGGGTCACACCCGCCGCGTCGTCGCAGCAAAAACAGCGAATCATAAACTTGCTCTCCGTCGATTCAGGTGGAGCTGCTTCGCTCATGGGTGTGCCTCTTGTCTAATTTTGAGCCAAGTGAGTCCAAGCGGAAACTACTACGTGATACTTTATGCGTCAATTGAAAATTGCCCGCCACGGCGGATTATGGCGAGTCATATTTCCAACGATGGACAGCTTTTCGCCCTTAGAGTAAAAAGCAAATTAATCCACTCGAAAAAAGGGGGTTCAACATGATCTCTCATCTCCACACACTCGGTGGACGGGACCGGCCATGAGTGAAATCGGATTGTTTGATGCGATGTATTCGGCTCGGGCGCTGCGCCGGCTTAAACCGGATCCGGTGCCGGACGAGATTGTCAGGCAAATCCTCGACGCCGCCATCCGTGCTCCTTCGGTGGGCAACTCCCAGCACTGGGCATTCGTCGTCGTGCGCGACTCGGAGCAGCGCCGCAAGTTAGGTCTGATCTATCGCAAAGCCTCCGACATCGCGAAAGCGATTTACCGGGCACGCGGCCGTCCCGCCCATATGACCGACGAGCAATACCAACGGATGATGTCATCCGGAGCGTATCTGTGGGAGCACATAGGAGACGCGCCAATACTCCTGGTGCCGTGTCTCCGAGATCGGCCGCCACCTCCGCGAGAGACGCTGCCGCCCGCGGTGCAGGCGATTTATGAGCAGGAGGTTATCTACACAGACCGAATTCGCGGCGCCAGCATTTACCCCGCCGTGCAGAATATCATTCTTGCTTGCCGGGCTTTCGGTCTCGGTACGTTGATTACCACTAATCACATCCGTTGCGAGAGCGAGGTCAAGGCTTTGCTGGGGATACCCGACGATGTGTTCACCTATGCGCTCATGCCCATTGGCTATCCTGAAGACAAGTTCGGCCCTGTGAAACGGCGGCCCGTAGAAGAGGTGGCCTATGCCGATCGCTGGGGGACCGCGTGGCCAGGTTGAGCCGAACAAATACCGGCGATGCAAAAGCGCGCTGAAGGGGCTTTTAGCAAATGGTGATTTCGCGCAATCATAGACTGATGAAGCTTGCGAAAACGGAAATCTTAAAAGTGCAGGGGACGGGGTCAAGTTTTGACTTAAGTAAGAGAACGCGATGGGCACGCGAGTTTTTCTCGCCGGGGCCAACAGCCGCCGGCAGTTCCCCGCCTCCAGACCGAGCTCCTGAACCGCGCCGAAAACGACCCGCGAATCGACTGCGTGCTCTTGCCATTTCCCAAAGGCGATCTCATCTGCCGCAAGTGCCGAAGCGAGTGGCTGCGTGCACACCCCGGCGCATTTGACAGAGCCTCGTCAATGCACGACCCGTGCGTGCTAAACGATGGTTTTTCTATTCTCGGAGCATCAGAGCGCGAGTTATCTCAAATCATCACCACTCCCCGAACCGCATAGCGGCGCAGAAGACTAAAGCGCAGTGATCAAAACCTGGAGACCATTCTTTGCTCCTCATACTTTATGAGTCATGGGTTGAGGAGGTGGCAGCAATCTTTGTCCGCGGCTCGGTCTCTCGGCAAGAAAATTGTAATCGCACGCATCACAAATAAGTGCTGAGAGCGCATGTTGCGTGTCACAGTTCGGGCATGGCTTCAGCGCAGCGATATGTTTGATCTCAAAAAAGCGCTCGTAAGTGCTCGCTGGGCGAAACGGTTTTAAAAAGCTGCCGTTTTTCTTTTTCACTATCCTTGCGATAAAAATGAGGATCAATGCAATTGCAGCAATATGAAGTGTATCTAAGCCTCCAGCTATCATAAACGTTCTGGTATCCGTCAGCGCGAGTTTCGCTAAGGTTGAAAAATTTTCCATATTGACTCCGTACGTTGGTTTAACAACCTCGACGTAGAGCAATAGGAATGCCCAAAGCCAATGTCCGTTCATAAGGCAAGGATAGCGCTAACTTCCGCTAATATTTCAATAACGTGTAGTGTCAAAGCGCCTCAAATCTTATCTAGCAATGGAACAACGGGTTTTTTAGCCCGCACGACGGAGGGATGCGGGGAGCGAAGTTACAGTCAGAAGATCCGGTTGTCAGATCATGTGCACAGATCAAAAAAGGATGGCGATCAATGTTAATTCCACCCCATCAAGAGGTAACAAAGCGCGGGGTCGGACCAACGCAATGTGTTGATTAAGCGATAGAAGATTAGGTAAATAGCGTAGTTTAGAGACTTAGCACTCGTTTTTTGTGGTCAAAACAGGAACTTAAGAGATAATCGACGCCGCGTGCCAATCGCCATTTTCTTCCCGGTCATCTTTGGCACTCACGCATCGGCTGCCATCACAAGGCCTTTCTATCATCACAAGGCCTTTCTATATTGAGGCAGTGAAGAGAGAACTTGGATTCAAAGTCAAGCATCGAGAGGTGACGGAGGTTACCCGGACGTATACGCTTCGGGAACAAAGTGAAATTTATGGGTCCAATTTTACCCATGAAAATGAGGCGCTAAGCTCGGAAAACATTAGATTTGGAACGAAAATTCTGAAGTTCCAGCGACTTGGCTTGGTCCGACCCCCCCGGCTCGAAACCGCCGGCGAAGACGACCCACTATTCGATTATCTTCCGCACGCTGCGCACAACGAAAACTCGCGCGAGGCTAGAGGAACAAAGAGAGAACATTCCGCTTAGTGCTCAAATCCACCTGGCCCGCTTGGAGGGTTCGATTTTTCACCCCCCTGTGGTGGTGGAACGGGACATCCGGCAAGAAACAAAAGACAGGCAACTAAGACTGCGCTACAGATGGCTTTGAACATCACGGGGGCGATCATAGTCCAACGTTCCGAGCATGACAACAGGAGACCGCGGCGTTGTATGCAATGGCTTTTGGAGGAGGCTATGTCTCTTCGGAGGTAGCGCAGTTCTCGTTTGCCATCCGTGTGAGCCGGGCGGCGCAGAAAGCGTTGTCAAGTTAGTAGGCTTAGGCAAGTCTGACACGTGCTTCTTCTTTGGCGATCTTGCTAGGTCGCCTTGAGGTACTTCGCAGTAACCTCGCGAAGAGGGAGCACCTCACCACCGAGCACGCTTCTAATGATTCTCAAAGCGCATTCCTTTGCGCCCGGCGGTTCCTTCTCTCTGTGCACCATTGTGCAGTCTTCCACGATGACAACCCGATAGCGGTATTGATGAGCGTCGCCGGCAGTCCAGAGCACCGTATTGTCTGTGGACGCACCGGCGATGAGAACCGTGTCGCAACCCATAGTCCTCAACGTGTAATCGAGATCATTGTGGGAGAAACCGCTTAAAAAACGCTTGTAAATAATAATATCCTTGTTAACGGGTTGGAGTTCCGGAATGACATTCAAATTCTCTGAGCCCACCATCATGACCGGTCGTCCAGGTAAGTTATCAGTGGGTCGGCGCATGCTATTCACGTGAATTACCTGGACCTTGGCTGCGTAGGCAGCATCTTTGAGCTGTCTCACCCTTGCCACCATGTCGTAGCCAAAGCTCCCCGGCTCCCATCCGTAGCCCTTCGCCATGTCAAGAATTATCACTACTGGCTTCTTAGGTACCTGATTCGCCATCTTGGCTTCCTCCGTAACTGTTTCAGGTTTTTGTTCAGCGCCTTGGGCCTTACTCTCGGAGAGCGCTACAAACTGCATTAGGGGTAGCGCGAGGCCGGCGAGTGAAATCCCTTGCAATACCGTGCGCCGCGACACGGTCGCTCCTCTGATAACCGGCTCCTTGCTTTTTTTTGCCATACGAATAATAGAAATTACCTTATTAAGGGCAGGCGGCGCGAACTCAGATTTGTTGCCTGCTTGATTGCGCCCTCGAGGCGCCCAAAGCGCACACCAGATGCGGCTTCTAGCTTGTTCTGAGGCAGGACAGTATCCGATGAACAGATCAAGCGCAATGCGCAGATGGAATTTTTCACCGGCTTGTTAAAACGGCAGCAGCGATTGAACCCTTCGATAGACTCAGGGCAGGCTTTGGAACGATTGGAACGGGCGGTGGTATTGAATTAGTGAAGCCATGCTGGAGGAGGCTTATCTCTCTTGGAGGTAGCGTAGTTTCTCGACTGCCAACCCTCCAATGTGAGCTGAGCCGTGCAGAAGGCGTTGTCAAGTTAGTGGATTTAGGCCAATCTGACACCATGGCCTCGCTTGCGGAGAAACTAACGTCATGAAGCCCCATCCATTGATCCGGTCACTGCTGCTCGGAAACCGTTCGTGGGAGCAATTTTCGATCTTGCTCGCCCGCGTCTCGCTCGGAATGTTTTTCGCCATTTCGGGAGGCAACAAGCTCCTCGTACCCAGCCGCACTCGCCAGATGTATGAAACCCTCGCCGGCGCCGGGATACCGTTTCCGCATTTCATGACCTATTTCGTCTCCTCGGTTGAATTCATCAGCGGCTGTCTGCTCATCATCGGAATGCTCACGAGCCTGTGTTGAGCTGCTCTCATTATCCAGCTGATCGTCGCGATCACGACGGTCCAGCTGGCGACGATTCCGAAAGGACTCTCGCTTCTCGATTGGCTCGACGATTTCCTCTATCTGCCCGAAACTATGTATATCATTATCTTG
>Ga0126376_10002656_pt1 | contig 10185 bp, 6 predicted proteins | sample PanSoiMetPlot_15_FD_92760 | JGI IMG/M metagenome (GOLD analysis project Ga0126376, IMG submission 92760) | Tropical forest soil microbial communities from Panama - MetaG Plot_15 | ecosystem: Environmental > Terrestrial > Soil > Tropical forest > Bulk soil | place: Panama | collected 2016-02-17 | reverse complement strand
TGCGTGCCTGCTCCCAATCCAGACGCCTTTGGACAAAATGCATCCACGTCCCGGCCCAGTTTTCATAGTCGCGCCATTTTGAGGCGGCGGCACTCTCGCTGTCCGCCAGCGTGGGCAGCTCAGGCCGCGCAGGACCACTAGACTTGAAACGGTCTGCCAGTTTCACGGCTGTGCCAAAGCGTCCGTCAGCCTCCTGCCGCGCGTTTTCCTCCATCTTGTGCCGCGCATGGTAAAAGCAATCCCAGCATTCGTGCTGTGTTTCTATGTCACTCTCAACATCGCGAAAAGGCTCCAGCGTCTTCGCCAGATGGTCCCGCAGGCCCGCAGGCGATGGCGGATCGAGAATCGCAATCAGGCTGAAATGCACGGTCAGATTATCGAGTCGTAGGAAGCAAATGGCAAAGCCGCAGGCAAAAAGCCCACAATCACTTCTTTGCTACAGCAGTGATTTCTTGTTGTGCTGCCCACAGCGAAATATCGCCTCGCTGGATTGCAAGCGCCATCAAGTCTGGGAACTTGTCGGGAGTGCAGGCGAAGGCGGGCACACCCATCTGAGCTAGAGCACCCGCGATGTTGTGGTCAAAGCTGGGGGCGCCTTCGTCGCTCAGAGCGAGCAGGACGATTACCTGCACACCGCTCCCCACCAGGGCTGCCGCCCGCTGCAGCATTTCTTCTTTATCTCCGCCTTCGTACAAATCACTAATAAGGACAAAGATTGTGTCTTGGGGATTCTGCACCAGCGGCTGGCAGTACGCCAAGGCCCGGTTGATGTCGGTACCGCCTCCTAATTGAGTGCCGAAGAGCACATCAACCGGGTCATTGAGCTGGGGTGTGAGGTCGACTACCGCCGTATCGAAGACCACCATGCTAGTCCGTACGGCCGGCAATGATGCAAGTACCGCTGCAAATACTCCCGAATAGACGACCGAAGCGGCCATCGAGCCGCTCTGGTCGACGCAAAGAATGAAGTCTCGCAGCGCGTTGCGTTTGCGCCCGAAACCGACACGGATCTCTGGCACAACTGTCTTGTACTTGGGCTGATAGTGCCTGAGGTTGGCACGGATGGTTCGATGCCAGTCAATTTCATTGTGCCGGGGACGCCGGTTCCGTGTTGCCCGATGAAGGCTGCCAATAACAGCTTGGCGAAGTGGAGCGGCCAGCTTGCGTTCCAATTCTTCCACTACACGCCGTACCACAATGCGCGCTGTCTCCCGCGTCTTGCCTGGCAGCAGGTTCTTGAGTGACAGCAAAGTGCTGACAAGATGCACGTCCGGCTCTACGGCCTGCAGCAGCTCTGGTTCCAGCAGCATTTGCTTGAGATTCAGACGCTCCATCGCATCCTGCTGCATTACCCGAACGACGGAACTGGGGAAATAAGAGCGAATGTCACCTAACCAGCGTGCCACCTTGGGCGAAGAGCCTTCCAGGCCCCCGCGGCGATCCTCGTCTTTACCGTCATCACGGTTGTATAGCCAATTCAATGCCTGATCCATGACCAGGTCCTGGGCATTGAGTGCACAGCCAGTTCCGTCATCGCTGCCGCCCAGAATGAGCCGCCACCTGCGTGCGCGTTCTTGTGGCGTGTTCATTGCGCGCCTTCTTCCTCGGTGGCTGAAGGCTCGTACTCCAAACCCAGCAATTGGGCCAGCAGTGGCAGCGCGCGTCGGGCGCGCTGCACGTCAAAGCCGGTTCGAGGTAACGTGGCTTGGGGCTTGTGTGCGCGAGCCACGCGTTCTCCCAGCGCGCGTCGTTCAGGCAAGTGAAAGGTAGAAAAGGTTCGCCGCAGGATCGGTAGTTGTTGCTGGAAATGTTCTGCGCTAAGGCTGGAGACCCACTCATCCACTATCCGCCACAGTGCCTCATCGTTTACCAGCAGGATTCCGCTGCCCTGGAGGAAGCCCTCGCACCAGTTTGCCGAATATGCTGAATCAGCGCCGCGCGACAGTGCCAGGCTTAAATGCCTGGAAGCCGCCTGTGGAGAGAACACGCCAGCCTGTAGAAGAAAGCGCGTGCATCGTCCGGCAATCACTCCATGCAGCCCTGCCTGTTCCGTCAGCTTTATCAGGACTTGGTGCCATGCCGTAGTCATTTCATCTATCTGCAGCAAACCCACGGCCGCATGCACCTCTGATATCGCCTTGGCAGCCTGTTGCGCAGCATCATCGTTCAGCGAGGCACAAGCCCCCGGTAACCCAATGCAAATCCGCGTTACCAAACCGCGCACGATCTTGGCGACCATGGTTGTGTCTGTGCCGCGAACGTTGCCGTAGCGCACCACGTTGGCCAGCGATGGGACTGAGGCCATCAGCTCGAACACGTCAATCGAGACCGCAGCCAGGTCCTGCACTCGCGCAATCAAGCGCTCAGCTGCCTGGGGCAGATCTGCGGGAAGGCACCGCTGCAACATCTCGGTTAGAATCGGCAACTGCTGTGCTTCATCAGCTACTTGGCACGCATACGCGGATGCCGCCGCAGGCAGTGTGTTGCCCCACGAGGCACGTTCGATCAGTGTGATCTCAAATTCCGGCTCCCAGACAACATGCCACAGCTCGTGGAAAGTGCCCTTCACGCGTTGTGCCTTTCGCTGCTCGCCCCAGGCAATGCCGATCAAGCCAAGACGATGCAGAAGGAGGCTGCGCCGCAGGTCTGTTTCGTTGCGCAGGTCGAGGTCAAGGTCTTGGGGGACTGAGTCGGCCTTCAATCGCGCGCGCTTCTGCTCGCTGATCACGTCTTGTTGTAGCGGCACGCGCGGCGATTCTGCCGGCACCGAGCCCATCATCTCCCCCACGATCAGCTTGCGATGAATAAGCTGCAGCGGAAGGTCGTTACCATGGCACAGCACAGCGAGCGTTGCTTCATTGATCTCGGTAAGGCTGGGAGACGGCCGGTCGCGCATTGCGGCAAGCGCTTCTGCCAGCCGGACGCTCTCAATCACGTGAGCAGACGAGGCGTCCAGGTCTTCTTTTCGCAACAGGCGCGCGGTCTTTACCATCCAGCGTGTGAGCGGCTGATCGCTCGCGGTCCAAAGATGGTGATACCAACCGGGCGACTCCACGCCTGCTCGATACCCACTGTGTAACGCCAGCCGGCCGTGCGTCCAGGGAATGCACGTCACGTTCACCTTCATCTTGGACAGACCTTTGAGCACCGCTGCGTCCTCGCTGGACTTCGGCATTTTCTCCAGCGCCGGCACATGCCATGCGCCGCACACCACGGCAACATTCTTGAACTCTTTCTCATTCGCGCGAATGCATTGACGCATATGTGATTCCCGCCACTGCTCGCGAGTGAGAGATTCTTCTGTGCCCGGCATGGAAAGCTCGCCGCGCAGAGCAATCATCGCCTCAGAAATTGCGCTGAACACATCCACCGGATCGCGCCGCAGCTCGACCATGTGCTCCCACCAGCTCTCACCATCGGCAAACCCTGCGGCTTTGGCCATCCAGGTAAGCGGATCTTCATAGATTGGTGGCGCCGCCTGCCCGCCGTTTTCTTGCGCTGTGGGGAGTGGCTGCGCATCGGCTTGCTTCGCGGACTCAGGCTCATCATTCGGCTGCTTGCTGACAGCAGCCTCTTCAGCCTCTTTCTTCGCCTTCTCCAGCAACTCCTTGCTGCGCGCGAAGTGAATGCCCTGAGGCAAATCGATAAAGCGCACCGGCAATTTGTTCTTGGCTGCGAAGTGAATGGCCTGCCACTCAGGAGAAAAGACTGCCTGCGGATAAAAAGATGCCAGGCTCGGCTCGTCCGCGGCGTACAGCAGCAGCGCTATCGGAGGTTTGGTTGATTCATTCACCAGCAGCGGCAGTAGGGGCTCCGCCTCCGGCGGTCCTTCAATCAGCACCACGTCAGGCTTCAACTTATGCAGCGCTGCCAGCAGGCTGCGCGCTGATCCAGGTCCGTGATGCCTTATGCCGAAGACGTGAACTGCCATTTAAGTAGCTGAAGTTGAGCTTTTCCAATTTAAGGTCAAAGATGCGGGCTTTGCCATTCAATTACCAAATTGCCAACCCGGGGTCCCCAGCACGCGCGCTTCTGATTTTTGCGCGTGATGGGGTGGAAGTTACCCAATTACCAAATTTCTGGCCGGATGAGCCTGCCTTCTTAGCAACGCAAGATTGCATTAACTTATCTCTTTGCACGCTCTGTAGAGGTCCTTCCATCCGCTGCGTTCCTTTACTACGGTTTCCAGATACTCCTGCCACACCACGCGATCCTGAACTGGATCTTTGATCACCGCGCCGGTGATGCCGGAAGCTACATCCTGCGCGCCGAGAGCACCGTCTCCAAAATGGGCAGACAGAGAGAGGCCGCTGCAGACTACTGAGATCGCCTCTGCTGTGCTCATGGTGCCCGTAGGCGATTTCAGCTTTGTCTTACCGTCTTCTGTCTTACCCTCGCGCAGCTCGCGGAAGATGGTGACTACGCGCTTGATCTCGGCGATGGCTGGTTTTTCCACCGGCAACTCGAGCGCACGGCCCAGGCTCTCCACCCGCCGTTGCACAATCTCCACTTCTTCGTCGCTCGTTGTCGGAACAGGCAACACCACGGTGTTAAACCGTCGCTTCAAGGCACTCGAGAGTTCGTTCACCCCGCGATCGCGGCTATTTGCCGTAGCAATGATGTTGAAGCCTTTGCTCGCCTGCGTTTCTTCATTCAGCTCGGGAATCGGGAGCGTGCGTTCAGAAAGTACGGTGATCAGCGTGTCCTGCACGTCAGACGGGATGCGCGTAAGTTCCTCTACGCGAGCGATCCGGCCGTCCTGCATGGCTCGCATGATCGGACTCGGCACCAGTGCCTTCAGTGACGGTCCTTCCGCCAGCAGGCGCGCGTAGTTCCAGCCGTAGCGTAGGGCCTCTTCGCTGGTTCCGGCAGTGCCTTGTACTAACAAGGTGGAATCCTGACTGATCGCCGCCGCCAGGTGTTCACTCACCCAGCTCTTGGCAGTGCCGGGTACGCCCAGCAGTAACAACGCGCGATCGGTTGCCAGAGTGGCCACCGCGATCTCAATCAGCCGCCGGTTGCCGATGTATTTGGGCGTGATCTCGAATCCATTCGCCAGCCTGCCTCCCAGGATATAAGTTGCTGCCGCCCATGGTGACAGCTTCCAGTTGGGCGGGCGCTGGCGCGTGTCCTGCTTGCCTAATGCTTCCAGTTCTTGTGCGAAAACATGTTCAGCGTGGTCGCGTTGCACGCTCTTTGCCGGGGCGGGTGCCTTGCTCATCGGTTGATCTCCTTGTGCATCTTGCTGCGGAACTGAAGTATGTCAATGATGGTCTGGACAGGCTTGAAGAAAGGCTTTCCAATTGCATCTTCCGGCCAGCCCAGTTGGGCCTCTTCAGCCATAGACAGCGGCATTCTCCTGCCTAGGGCCGCCAAATCCCCCAACCCCGCCCACAGGGCCGGATGCTTACCTTCTGCCATCTGCCCCGTCATGTACCGGAGCAGGTTAAGCATGCTTTGCGCCAGCGTCACACTCCATGGTCCAGGGCAGGAGTGCAGGAGCTTCATCGCAAAAGCCAGTTCCGCCATCTTTCCTTGACGATCAAGCTGCTTGCTGACGATTGCATCGCGATCAGCCTCAACCAGCACCGCCACGGTCTCCAGCAGACCAAACCAAGGTGTGCCGGCAACTGGCACATATCCGGATTTTTTACTACCCTCGATCGCAATCTCCACCAGCGGCCTGGCCCAGCGCGCATCATTGTGTCGGCGCACCGCGTCAAGGAGCGCGGTCAAAAGCACCTTGCTGAATTCTGTATGCTGGAACGCCGTAACACACTTTTCAGGCGAAAGCTGCAGGTGGCTTTCCCAGCGTCCGGGTGGAATCGCGCGCACCATCTGCTGCAGCCACCAGGCTTTTTTGCCTGTCCCTTGCGGCGGCTGCGGCTCAACTCCATCTCGTTGCAAGGCATCATCACAATCGTCAGGTAAATCCACTTCAAGTGATGGCTTCCCTACGAATGTCTTCAACCTCAACCCGGACGGCTTTCTCAAGTGGAACAACGGCGCCACTCGCTGCCACATGCGTTCGACCAGCCTGGATTCGGGCAAGCTCATCAGCAACTCCGCCGCCTTCTGGCGGACTTCCTTGCGCCGGTCGTCGAGCGCGTTTTCCAAAAATGGTTCGTCTTTCATCGAGAGCCCGTGCTCCAGCTCAGAAACAAATGCAACTCTATCTTCGGGCGCATCGCCTTTCCACGTCGGTTCGAGCAGCGCAATTGCCTGCTCAGGATTCGCTTGCCGCAACTGGCGCAGCAACGCGACGCGATCGGCGCGTGTGCTCACCTCCCACTCCTCCGGAGTAATCGGCACGCCAATGAAACTCCATTCTGGGTTTAGTGCCACCAGCCACTGGCCACGGTGACCCATGACCGTCGCCAGCGTGTGCCGCACTGGTGCAAGTGTCGGGCTGCTCTTTACGGCTTCTAACAAATTGGGCAACAACTCTTCCGGCACGCGCTTGCCCGCGGCCTGCACGGCGGCGACAAATTCCGGCAGAAGAAACAGGAACTGGCCGTCCAGAATGCGTCTCAGATACGCGGCCGCTCCCGGGCCGCAACGCGGCGCACCGTCCGCTGCACACGCTGAGAGTGAAGATTCGCTTGCGGACTCCGCGACTGTGCCGCTGCGTTCGTAAACTGCAACCAGCGCCGCGCTGCTGAGCAGCGCTGCTTCTCGATTCTCTGCCTTAACCTGGGCCACCAAGCCAGCCAGCAGTTCATCCTGATGCTTGTTTCCCAAATTGGGACTTCGCTCGCTGCCCAGGAAAGCGGTCTTTACCAGTTGCTCCCACAAAGACGCTTCTATCGGCGCGGAACTAGGCGCTGAGCTCAACGAACCTCCCTTCGGCTACGCCCGAGAGTGGAAGCAATGTGTCGCCGTCCCATTCTCCGAAAACCTCAATCGGTCTCCCGCCGCTCAATGCAATCATCTGCCATAGCTGGGCGAAACGGGAATCCAGCGGTAGAGACTTTCCTGCAGCATCGCCCAGCAACCACCGGCCGCCAAGATATGTCGGCGTCACGCTGTCCAGCGCAAGCGGATAATGCTCCAGCCAGGGATGCCGCGCCAAAGTAACCGACCAGCTTCCAATCTCATCATCGATGCGGCGGCCAGGCAGTCTCTCCATGTGTGTTGTCTGCTCGTCGCGCGACCTCACCAGCGCTCGCAGTCCCAGGGTCCCTGGAAAGAAGACCAGCTCACCCGAGAACCGGGTTCCGGGAATGAGCCCGGAAAAGGGGGCCTGATTTCCGTAGGCGAATGTCAGCACCAGCGCGTCACGGTGCGAGTTAGTGCCGCGCAGCCAGCATCGCTGCACCTGCAGCCGGTCTTCCAGCAGAGTGCGCTGACCCAGAACAAGCCACTCATCCTTGATTCCATCATGGCCTTTGAGCGCGGCCTGGTCTTCGCTCCAACCCACCATTGCACGAACGTCCTCTTGCACTCCCGACGGCAGAGAGTCGATTCTCCTGAATGCTTCCAGCAGCAGATGCAGCTGCGCCAACCGCCGCAGCATGCGTTCCTGCCATCCCGTGCCGGTTCCGGGTATCGCTGCCAATTCGCGGACCAGGCGCGCCAGCCCAGGTGCCTGCGCGTCCACCAGCCTGGCCGCTTGCTCTTCCCAAATCGAAGTTTCCCTGTTTGCTACCGAAGCCAGCCCTGTACGCACTAGGTCTTCCAGTCGGCGCTCCAGATCTTCTACACCGTCAGTCACCCGTTCCATGCGGCGCGCCGCGGTCTTTGCCGCTCGCGCCTCCGCCTCAGCCTGTTCTTCTTCACTCTTGGGTACTCTCGTGGCCGCTTCTCGTTCCTGTCTTTTCTCAGCGCGTTCGATTCGACTGCTGATCCACTTGGCCACCCAGTCCGGTTGTTCCTTCTCCTTGAATGCCGAGCGTTCCTCTGCGAGGAGAAGAAACAAGGCCAGGCCATGCTTGCAGGGAAACTTGCGGCTGGGGCAACTACACTTGAATGCTGGCTCAGCCAGATCAATTTGCGCTTGGTAGGGCTTTGCGCCGCTGCCCTGGCACAACCCCCAGACGGCGCGGTCGTCTGTACCCAAACCAGACCATTTCTTTAGGTTTAATAGCCCTTGCGCAGCCTTCCCCGACGCGGCGTCCGGAGCTAGCTTGAGGATTTGTTCAGTGGTCCAGTTCAAGTGGCGGTCCGAAATGGTGTGCAATATGTGTCTGGAGTATGACCGCGTTTGGTGTTGTTGTAAAGATGCGCACTAGGTCCCCTTTAAGGAAACCGATTCGAAATACGGCTAAAACAACCGCTATTTTAGAGCTTTTAAACGGACTCGCGTAATAGCCTCACTCTTTAGTTTCAAAGGCTAAGGGTTGATATATATTAAATAACATATATAACATATCTATCAATGTATCTTTAATAGCGTAAATTAACAGTTGACAACAAGTGAGATTTGAGTTGTAATGAAAATTGGGTCCTAAGGGGCCGCTGTTGCTGTATTGCTCTTTGACAACTGAATAGAAACGCATCTGCCTTCGGAACTGTCCTGGCCGACGGGAGTAGTGCGTCTGGCCTTCGCGTAAATCCGTCGCGGGGGCCACGTGAGTAGTGTGCCTTGACGTCGCCTCCCGTTCCCTGGACTGCCGGTAGCTAACGATCCATAGCTGAAAGCCGCTATTTATGCTGGTTGTAGCAGCGTAGCCGCAGCTCGCGCTGATCTGGTTTTGGTGTCACGTGTCCTGTTCCTTGTTGCCTGTTCCCTGTAACCTGGGTTTGCGTGGCGCTGCAAAAACTGCCGCCGCTACGCCGGCCGCTACGGACTTTTTCTTGAGTTCTCAGTGAGTTAGGAAAAAGTGTAGCGGCGTAACGGCGTACGGACAACTTTTTTCTAAGGTTTACCAACATGTAAACAGAATTCCGGATTTCCTTCGTGTCCTTTGTGGTTTCAGCCAGCGGCAATGAAAAATGACGATTTCGCGCCAGCCGCAATGAATAAGTAATTTGTTTTCAATAACCTTTGCGGCAAAGCGGCTGGAACAGAGATTTTTCAAAAACCTTTCAATCCAGCACACATTTCGATTTCGATCACGCTTTTTTGCCGCTTTTGTGGTGAAAATTCTTGGTCTTGATTTTAATTTCGGTGATTTGGTTTTTTCAGTTGATTCCTCGCTGGCAGCCAGAAGTTAGGAGCCAGTAGCGGGTTCATCTACGATGAAAGAGGATCAAAATCCTTCATCTGCGACAAAGATATGGCTTGTTTTCAGGCGTTTGCGGAGATGCGGAGATGCAACCGCGATTTTTCAAAATAAGCTAATTTCATTGTAAATTTTTCCCTACGCCATTGGCGTACTGGCGGAAATCATCGCTGCACGCAAGATCCGATCCAGCCACTGGATTTTCGGCAAGAGGTTTTTGCGGTGGCGTTCGCTGATAGCCAAAAGTTAGTAGCTAATTAGCTTGTTCATCACGAATATCTCTTCTCAAACTCCTTCATGTTGGCGATGCATGCCCGGAGCATCGTCATCGATTTCTCTACCGTGCTGATGATTTTGTGCAGCTCACTCACCGACCGTTCCGGCTTGAATTGCACAATCTGGGCGTAACCACTGATTGCGGTCAGATGATTGATAAGACGGTGGACGGATTTCTGCATCCGCTGAAATTCTCCCAGCAGCTCGCTCTTCAATTCTTCCAGGGCCGGTTCCTGATTGCTCTTGACTGACAACTGGTCACTCCTTGGGGATGGACATATGCGGTCTGTGATGTCGTGCAGGCAGATTAATTCACGCCGGGGACAAGAATCCACTGAAACTTTCCTTTCTCTGGGGAATCTCAGGCCATAATTGGGGATTTCTCTGGAAAGCTGTCAATGACCAGGCTGGCACTATAATGATTGCATCCGCAGCCAGTTCGAAGCGCCCGGGAGTGCGAAGAACAAATTTGTCGCTCATGTCAGCATCGCCGGTCCAAGGCAAGGTGGGGCGCATGCCCGACGAGGAATTGGCGCTGATTGAGCGCGTGTGTTCGGGCGAGAAACACCTGTATTACGAGCTGATTAGCCCTTACGAACGCTCGGTCTATATTGCTGCTTATTCGGTGCTGCAGAATGAGGCCGATGCCGAGGACACCGCTCAGGAGGCATTTCTTAAGGCTTTTGCCCATCTGAGTTCTTTCCGCCGGGAATCGAAGTTCAGCACCTGGCTGATCCAGATCGCG
>Ga0126376_10002655_pt1 | contig 10187 bp, 8 predicted proteins | sample PanSoiMetPlot_15_FD_92760 | JGI IMG/M metagenome (GOLD analysis project Ga0126376, IMG submission 92760) | Tropical forest soil microbial communities from Panama - MetaG Plot_15 | ecosystem: Environmental > Terrestrial > Soil > Tropical forest > Bulk soil | place: Panama | collected 2016-02-17 | reverse complement strand
CTTGCCCTCTCCCGCGGTGAAGGTCACGTTATTCCAGGCATCGGCGGAAAATAACGACCCGACCTGCGCCACGGCGAGGATCGTCAGCGTGCCCACCATGACGATCGGGCCGCCGACACCAACTTGAACCGCGTGCTGCGCGCCGAGTCCGGCGTTGTGCCAGAAATTGCCATGAAAATTCGCCAAAATGGCCTGGGGATTTCGTCCAAAAGCAAAGCCAAGGAAGGCAAGCGCAGCGAGGGCCATCACTTTCGCCGTGGTGAAAATGTTTTGAATGGCCGCGCCCGTCCTGACTCCCAGGACGTTAATGAGCGACAGCAGGATCGTCAGCAAAATTGCCATCAGATTCTGCGTGTTGATCCCGACGTCCATGTTGCCCAGCACCATGGGTCCGATGGGAATAGGTGGAACTTTCCAGAGGTGCAGGATCCAATGTGTTGAGGAGATCGACGGCCAAAAAACGCCTAGAAACTTTCCGAAAGCCACGCCCACAGCCGCAATTGTCCCGGTCTGAATTACCAGAAAAAGCGTCCAACCGTAGAGGAATCCCCACAACGGACCCAGGGCCTCGCGCAAATAGACGTATTGCCCTCCGGCTCGCGGCATCATAGCTGCCAGTTGCCCGTAGCTGAGTGCAGCGGCGATGGTCATGAAGCCGGTAATGGCCCATGCCCCGATCAGCAGAGCCGGCGATCCCACTTCGCGCCCGATCTCGGCCGACACAATAAAGATGCCGGACCCGATCATCGACCCGATCACCAGCATAGTGGCGCTGGTCAGGCCCAGTACCTGGACCAGTTCCTTGTCCTGATGGCTGTGAATCTCCCAGTCGCTCGAGGCGGCTGGCTGCGTCGTAGAAGTGCTCAGAATTACCCCCTAAGATCACGGTCGCGGTTTCAACGATAAGTATTCCCCTTTGTCATCCTGATGGCGCCGTTTCTTGGCGCCGGAGGACCTATGCGACTCTGCGTGCATTGCTAATGCGGCCGGGGACGGCACATAGGTCCTTCAACCCGCGAAAAGCGCAGCCCTCAGGATGACAACTGAAACCGGGCGATGTCGAGAACTTTACCTTAAGATGCGGAAAAATTCCTCTGCTGATTTGCGTGGATCCCGCAATAGATCGGATATTACAGCCACCGAGTCGGCGCCAGCCTCAATAACCGAGGCCGCATTAGCGCGGGTAATCCCCCCGATAGCCACCAATGGCTTACGCGTCAGAGCCCGTCCCCGCCGCATGCCCTCGAGGCCAACCACGGGGTCAGGGTTCTCCTTGCTAGACGTGGCAAATACTGGCCCAATAGCCAGATAGTCGGCCGAAGTCAGGTCCGCCTCACGTAATTGGTCGGGATTGTGCGTAGAAACTCCCAGCCACCGATCCGGCCCAATGATCCTGCGGACGGCATCCGGGGAAAGATCGTCCTGCCCAACATGCACCCCATCAAAATCGGCAGCCAGGCAGAGGTCTGCGCGATCATTCATGATCAACCGAACGTATTGTGAAGCCCCGGACGCCTCCATCGGTGGAGCGTCCGTTGAGGAATCCCGCGGGCGAGGGCGTCCGCCGCTCTCTGCGTCAAGTCGTTTCCTCAGTTCCCGTGCATGTTCCAGCATCACCCGCGCGTTGCCTGATTTGTTGCGGTATTGGATCAACGTACAACCGCCAGCCGCAAGTTCCCGTGCGGCGGCGAACATTGATCCAACGTTGGGAAAGAAGCCAGTGTCGAGAATAGCGTACAACTGGGACAGTTTCATTCAACGGCCTCAATCATTTTCGCGGGTAGTTTTGAGTAGGCCGCATTTCGGAGACCGAATTACTTCGAACAAGAGACGGACGCGTCGCTTCGCCCTTACACCTTCCCATTCTTCGCCAGAAACCTCTCAATAAACCCCGTATCAAAGTTTCCGGCCCGGAAATCGGGATCGGCCAGAATTTTCCTGTGCAGCGGAATCGTCGTGTAAATGCCCTCAACAATAAACATTTCCAGCGCGCGCCCCATGCGTGAGACCGCTTCGTCGCGGTCTTTAGCTCTCACGATTAGTTTGGCGATCAGCGAGTCGTAATACGGCGGAATCACCCCTTCGGCATAAGCGGCCGTATCGACGCGAACCCCAGTTCCCCCTGCCGGATGGAACGCCGTAATCTTCCCTGCTGATGGCGTGAACTTCTCCGGATGCTCCGCATTAATGCGGCACTCGATCGAATGCCCGCGATGCACGATTGGTCCGTGCAGCACATCCGCCATCTTCGCGCCCGCCGCAATCATGATCTGGCTCTTCACCAGATCGACATCCGTCACCATCTCGGTCACCGGATGTTCCACCTGAATCCTGGTGTTCATCTCGATGAAGTGCAGCCGGCGATCCTTGTCCATCAGGAACTCGATTGTTCCGGCATTCCAGTATCCGATCGCCGCCAGAGACTTACACAGCACCTCGCCGATTTCCTTGCGCAACTCCGGAGTGACCTGCGTCGATGGCGACTCTTCCAGCAGTTTCTGATGCCTCCGCTGAATCGAGCATTCGCGTTCGCCCAGACTGACGACGTTCCCATGCTCGTCGGCCAGCACTTGAAACTCGATGTGCCGCGGATGCTCCACATACTTTTCCATGTAGAGATCACCGTTGCCGAACGCCCCCGCCGCCTCTGCCTGAGCAGCCTTGTAGAGCCCTGGCAACTCTTCTTCATTGCGGACGATCCGCATGCCGCGCCCGCCACCTCCCGCGGAGGCCTTCATGATTACGGGGAAACCAACTTGTTTAGCCCATTCCAGAGCCTCGCCTTCGCTGGCGACAATGCCGTCTGATCCGGGCAGGATCGGCACACCCGCTTTCTTCATCGCCGCCCGAGCCTTTTCTTTCTCGCCCATCAGCCGAGTGACTTCCGGGCGCGGTCCGATGAACTTGATGCCACTCATCTCGCAGACTTCAGCAAAGTTCGCATTTTCTGCAAGCAAACCGTAGCCGGGATGTACTGCCTCGACGTTCGCGATCTCCGCCGCGCTGATGACAGCAGGAATATTCAGATAGCTATGCGCCAGTTGCGGAGGTCCGATGCAGATTGCCTCGTCGGCAAAGCGGACGGGCAGCGAGTTGCGGTCAGCCTCGCTGTAAATCGCAACCGTGCGGATGCCCAGTTCCTTGCACGCGCATATGACGCGCAATGCAATCTCCCCGCGATTCGCAATCAGAATCTTCTTAAACATGAACCTGCTTTACGCCTTCACAAAAAATTGTTGATTGATGATTGATGATTGTTGATTGAAAATCTCGCTCAGTCCATCCGGGGTTTCAATCAGCAATCAAGAATCAACAATCAACAATGAGGTATTGCCGCCTCACTTCTTAGGCCTAATGGAGAACAACTCCTGGCCGTACTCAATCGGCTGGCCGTTGCTCGCCAGCTTCTTGACGATTTCTCCAGCCACGTCCGATTCAATCTCGTTCAGCAGCTTCATCGCTTCCACGATGCACAGCACCTGTCCCACTTCCACCGTGTCTCCAACCTTTACGAACGGAGGCGCACCTGGCGATGGAGCTTCGTAGAAGGTCCCCACGATCGGCGACTTGACCGCGTGCAAGCCTTCTTCCGGAGCAGGTGTTGCCGGAGCCGCCGCTGCTGGTGGAGCAGCCGCAGGCGCCGCCGCCATCTCAACAACCGGGCTCGCAACTGGCGGCACGGCATAGAACCGTGGCTCGGCATGCGAATGCACGACGGTGTGTTCGCCGGCTCGTTTTATCTTGACCTTGACATCGCCCCGTTCCAGTTCGAACTCGGCAATGTCCTTTTCGATTAAGAACTCGATTAGTTCTTTCAGCTCTTTTTGATTCATTCGTGTATGGTGGGACCGTTTCTTTATCCCCGCCGCACGCCCGAGGGGCACGCCTACAAGCCGGGTGTGGTTCAAGCCCCGGCTGATATTAACTGGCTGAAGCCAAGAAGACTAGACTGCTAAGAAAGCCTTGCTCGTCGGAGTCAACACCTCACATCCTCCGGCGTTCACCACTACCATGTCTTCGATCCTGATCCCCCATTTGCCGGGGAAGTATACCCCGGGCTCGATCGTGATGACCATCCCGGGCTGCAGGATCTCTTTCTGCCCATCTGCCACACGCGGGCTCTCATGAATTTCTAGCCCTACTCCGTGTCCAGTGGAATGCGTAAAGTACTTGCCGAATCCCGCCTTACGCAAGGTCTTGCGCGCCGCACCATCGACTTCTCCGGTGGTTGCTCCCGGCCTTACCGCGTCGATTGCCGCCTGCTGCGCCTGCCGTACTGCCTCGTAAGGGTGGCGGGCGTCGTCGGATGGAGTGCCAACCCACACAGTACGCGTCTCATCCGAACAATAACCTGAAAGTATAACACCGAAGTCGCAGACGACGAATGATCTCTGGTTGATCGGGGTCGCCGAAGCACGCCCGTGGGGCAAGGCGGATCTGGGTCCGGAGGCAATGATCGTCTCGAACGACATGGCTTCAGCCCCACCCTGGCGCGCCGCCAGTTCCATCTCGGCAGCGACATCAACTTCTTTTATTCCCGGGTGGAGGACCTCTAGCGCCCGGTCGTAGATTTTGGCGCCCAGCTGCACAGCCGCGCGGATCAGGCCGATCTCGGCATCGTCCTTGATCAGGCGCAAGCGTTCGACGATGGGGGGAGCGTCCTTGAGACGGACTCCCGACAGGCGAAACTGGGTGAGACGTTTTTTGTCCGCAAGCGTGAAGTGCTCGGATTCAATTCCAATCGTCTGCCGGTGTGAGCGCTTCCGCCGTTTCTCCAGGAACTCACCAAGAGCGGCAAGCGGAGACTTCCGCGCAATGACGACCTTGGCCGCTCTTACTTCCTCGTGCGCCTGCGTGTCGTAGCGAACGTCAGTGAAGAAGATTCCGCCGGTTTGCTCCACAAGAAGAAGTCCGGCGCTGCCGGTAAATCCGCAGAGATATCGGATGTTGGGTAAATGACTGATGAGGAGTCCATCGAAGCGGGTCGTGGCAAGATGCTCCCGCAGTTTCTGCTGTCGTGCACGGAAGTCCATTTGTTGCGAGTGTAGCAGGAGCATCGAGCTACGAGCCACGAGTGGCGGCATTGACCTAGGGGTGCCCGAGGTGCCGAAAGTTTATCTCAGAAGATTAGAGCTTAAGCGCGAATTGCTCGAAGCTCGCCGCTCACCGCTCGTAGCTAAAAACAAAACCGCCGGCCTGACAGGTTCTTCAGGCCGGCGGCGCTTAGCTCAGTACTCGCGACTCAAGACTCGTTATGTCTGAATGATTCGCGGCGTGATGAAGAAGATCAGTTCCTGGTTCTGCGTGTTGACCTGCGTGTGTTTAAACAGGTTGCCCAGCACCGGGATGCTGCCCAACAGCGGAACCTGCGTGATGTTGATCGAGTTCTGCGTCTGAATGACGCCGCCGATCACCACCGTGCCGCCGTCGGTCACCAGTACCTGCGTGGTCGCCTGCTGCGTGATCAGTTCGGGGTTCCCCTGGACTTCCTGACCGAAGTTCGGTGTGGTGTTTTCCACGTCCACGTTCAGGAAGATGGTGTTTTCCGACGTGATCTGCGGAGTAACCGTCAGCCGCAGGAACGCGTCGACGTAGGTAACGGTCGGAGGACCGCCTAACTGGGCCTGAGTCACGATCGGTACGCGCACGCCCTGTTTCACGAACGCCTGAATATTGTTCTGTGTGACCACCCGCGGACGGGACAGCACTTTCAACAAGCCGCGCGATTCAGCCAGCGAAAGCTGGAAGTCCAACCGCACGGTGTTGCTGGCGTTCAAGAACGTCAAGCCACTCGTAGGCGACGTGACGCCCAGGTTCGAGAACAACGGAATGGTGTTGCCGTTACCGGAACCGGTTGACGGAGTCGTGATGTAACCCGGGCTCAGCCCGCTCACGTTCGTGTTGGTAACGCCGACTGTCGAGTTGCCGCCGATCGCACTGTGGCCTTCGCCCCAGCCGAAGCCCATCTGCGTACCGATGTCGCGAGCGAACTGCCGAGTCGCAGCCACTACACGAGCTTCAATTTCGACTTCCTGCGTCTTGCGGTCCAGCTGCGACAGCAGGCGGTCGATGATCGGAATCACCTTCGGAATATCGTTGACGATTACGGCGTTGGTGCGATCGTCAGCCACCACGTCACCACGCTGCGAGAGGAACTTCTTCACAGTGATGATGGCATCTTTCGCCTTGGCATAGCTGAGGAATCGGGTGACGGAAACCTTTTCTACGGCGAGCGCTTCCGATTCGATCTGCGCGCGCCGCGCATCGGCTTCCTTCTTCAAGGTTTCGACCGTGGCGATGCGCAGGACGTTGCCTTCCAGTTCGCGCGCCAAGTCGTTGTTCTTCAGAACGATGTCGAGTGCCTGATCCCACGGCACATCATCGAGCACGATCGTCAGCGTGCCGTGCACGTTCGGATCGAGCACAACGTTGAGTCCGCTGATCTCGTGGACCAGACGGAAGAAGTCTTTCAAGTCGACGTCTTTCAGGTTGACTGAAATCGGGTCGCCCGTATAGTGCCGGCCAGAAGCAGCGCCCTGCTGACCCATCTGAGCTTTTTGCTCTGCAGCCAGGTTCACCGCTGGCGTGATGCCAGTGGAACTCTGCGAGGGTGCGCTTGAGCTCTGCGCCTGCGGCGTGGCATGCATGCTCACAGGAAGAAGCTCGACCGCGGTCTTATCCGAGAAACGAGCAGCAGCTTCCTGCGCGCGTACGGTTGGCTCGTCAGCCGCGGCGTCGTTCTTGGCCTCGTTGTTCGTTTCGTTCTTCGCCTGGTAGGAAGGCTCAACGAAGACAAAATTGTTGGGAGCGGCCGCGTTGTCCGACGCTGGCTTGCTGGCGGGCTTGGCATCCGCCGTCACCGTTGTCGGGTCGGCAGAGGTCTGGGCAACCGTGTTGGCATGTAGCGTTAACACGAGTCTGCCGGCCGGACCTGGAGTCAGCTCATAAGCGCAGGCCTTCTCGAGGTCAACGACAACGCGCGTCGTCGGATGCGACTGGCCATCCATGCCGATGCGCACGCCCCTGACACCCGCCGTGCCCACCACGATGCGGGTCTGGCCGTTTGCCATCACGGTCTCCGGCAGGTCGACCACCACGCGAGCGGGCGAGTCCAGAGTACTGAGCTTCGGCGTTACCGAGCCGCTAGCTTTCATCTCGACCCGGATCGCGTCCGTGTCGCGGATTACGTTGACTCGATCGAGCTGGCTGGGCCTTTGGGCAACCGCGGCCACCCCTGCCATCAGCAGCAACGATACGAACATGGTTACTTGTTGCTTTCGCATTTCGCCTCTCCCCACCCGCGGGCCTGGCCCGCGTGTCCTTCGTGCACTGGAATTAAACCGCCGGGGTGAAGATTCTCTTCACCACTTCGTGTGTCGATGTCTTGCCCAGCTTGTCCTGCACCGTTTCTTCGAACACAATCGAATCGCCTGTGATCTTCACAACGTATCCGTTGAACACAGGGTCATTCTCGTGCAAGAAATATGCTTTGCCGATGTTGTTGGTGACGACAGCGATGAAGCCGTTGTCGGACTTCACCACGCCGCGCAGGGCGATGGCGTTGATCTCGAGGCATTTCTTGCCCGTGGAGCAACCCGATCCCTGTTGCTGCACTACCGGGCTGAAGAACGGATCACGCTTCCCATTCATCGCCCACTTCTTTTCTTCGGCCTTCGGCTTGGCTGGCTCCGCCGGCTTGGCCGCAGCGGGTGCTGGAACAGCCGCAGCAGCAGTCACACCCTTGGCTGGTGCCGGAGCCTTTGCGTCCTGCTTAGGAGCAGCAGCCGGACTAGCCGTTTTGCCAGCGGTTGCCTTCACATCCGCAACTTTTGTTGCGGGAACAGCTTTCGTTGTGCTCGTCGTAGCAACGGCAGCCTTCGGAGCTGGAGCAGCCTTTGCCGCCGCGACTGGCGCGGCTTTGGCAGGAGCTGTGGCCGTGCTCTTCGCTACGGCTGATCCATCCAGCGTGTGCAGGATCAGCGCAAACTTGCCGGCTGGACCAGAGGACACGTCATACGTCAGTGGTTTTTCGAGATCCACCACAACACTGGTCGTCGGCGGATTCTTGCCGTCCATACCAATCCGCACGCCCTTCACCCCGCCGCTGCCGACAGGAATCTTGTTCTGTGAGGTGGCTACAGCCGTTTCAGGCAACTCAACTAGCACCCGGGCCGGAGAACTCAGCTTGGTCACTCTCGGAGTCACCGCATCGCTGGAGTTGATCTCGATCTGAATGTCGTTGCCGCCAGGAACAACGTTCACGTGCTGCAACTGATTGTTCTGGCTCAAATTGTTCTGGCTCGACGCTGCCTTCGCCTTTGCAGCCGGAGCTGCCGTTTTCACAGCCTGAGCCGCAGGCTTTGCCGCGGGAGCCGCGGTCACCGGAGCAGCTGCTGATCCCGGAATTACCGCGGGCTTGACCGCGGGTGCGGGCGCTCCAGGCGCCGGCTTCGCCGGCGGAGTTCCCGCCGCGTCCAGCGCTGCGTTCGTATCGATGGTCTGCTTCTGCTGCAGCGACTTTGCTACGCTGCGCGCGTTGTCGATGGCGTCCGGATTCTGTCCCGCAGCCAAAGCCGCAGTCCCGCCGACCATCATTGCCGTTGCCAGAATGCCAGTTGTCAGCTTCATCGCCGTCTTCATAGGTATCCCTATTTCGCCGCCGTCGTCGTGGCCGGTTTCGCACCAGCCGCCGGTGCAGGAGGTTGCAGATCACGACTGAAATACGTCGTTGCCGTAAATTTCGCCACAATACTTTCGTTGGGGGCGTATTGGTACGTGTGCTTCACTTTTGCCCCTGCGGGATTCTTTGTCGTCGAGACCAGCAGTCCGCTGATGTTAACGATGCGCTCCAGCTTGCTCACCTGGTCGAAGAACTTCAACGCCGAGTAGTAGGAGCCGTCCAGTTCCATATCGAACGGAACTTCGGTGTAGTACTGCTGTTGCTTGTTGTCCTTCGCCTCATAACGCCGCAGTTCCACGCCCGCTTTTACGGCCTCAGCATCCATCATGGTGATGAAGCCGTCGACCTGCTTCTCGTCGGGAACAATGCGCGCCTCGATCTCAAGCTGCTGCTTGAGCTCAGCCAACTGCTGCTCGATCTGCTTCAGCTTCGGCCGATACGACTCCAGCTCGTTGTTTTCCCGAATCTTGTCTTCCAGGGCATGCTGCGCCGCCGCGTTCTTCTCGTTCTGGCTCTTGAACACGGTGAAGTACAGTGCCGCCGAGACGACTGCGCCACCGAGAATCACCACCCCCCACTGCTTGATGCCCGACAGTTCGCCAAAGTTCGCCATAGGTCCGCCTCTACGACTTTCCCTTCTCGCAGGTCAGGGTGAATTGGAACGCCTGCATTTCTTTGATCTGCTCGTCCTGATAAGTTTCTTTGATCTCCACGTTCTTGAAGAATCCGGTCTTCTGCAGATTCGCGATCAGATTGGCCACCGCGTCGGTCGAAAGCGCCGTGCCCTCGAGGTTCACGTTCGCACCCTGATCGTCCAACTTGCTCAGCCACACGGCCTCGGTGTTGTTGACCGTCTCACCCATCATGGCCATCAGGTTTACAGGGCCGGTTTGCCCATCCTGGAGCTTCTTGATGACATCCACGCGCCGCTGATAGATGTTGGCCTGGTTCTGGCGGTCCAAGAACTTGGCCTTCACATCCGCCAGTTCGCGATTCTTTTGCTCGGCGACTTTCATCTTCGCGTCGATTTCTTTCGAGAGATGGTCCAGCCGATACCAGTACATTAGGTTCGCCAAGCCGACGATCACCACCATCACCAGGATCTTCAGCTTGGGAGATCCCATGTCTCCCATTTCCATCGTGGGCATCACCGGGCTGCTGCCGCCACGTTTGCCCTTGCCTTTGGCTGTTTCCAGAAGGTTGATTTTGATCATAGGGATTCAAAGCTCCTCAGGGCCAAGCCCACCGCCACTGCCATCTGCCCGGGATTTTTCTCCACCAGTTCCGCTCCCATGCCCTCTGCCGGAGGCGTCACCCGCTGGAACGGATTCAGCAACTCGACCGGCATGGAGAATTCCTGTCGCAACGCTTCCACCAAGCCCGGCACTTTGGAAGAACCACCCGCCAGGTAGATCTTCTCGATGTGCTCCCCAGCCGCGCTGGCACGGAAGAAGTCAAACGTCTTTTGAATCTCGAGCACGATAATTTCGGTCACCTGCTGCAGGAT
>Ga0126376_10002654_pt1 | contig 10189 bp, 8 predicted proteins | sample PanSoiMetPlot_15_FD_92760 | JGI IMG/M metagenome (GOLD analysis project Ga0126376, IMG submission 92760) | Tropical forest soil microbial communities from Panama - MetaG Plot_15 | ecosystem: Environmental > Terrestrial > Soil > Tropical forest > Bulk soil | place: Panama | collected 2016-02-17 | reverse complement strand
TATGTCAACCCAGAGTTGATCCGGAAATATATCCTGGACATCCGGAAAATCTTGGGCGACCGACCGGATAAACCGGAATTTATCGAAACTGTGCCCAAGCGCGGATACCGGTTCATTGCTTTGATCAAGGAAGAGGATGTCGATCTGCGGTCAGAGCTTTCGACGCCGCATCGACTGGAAGAGAACGCAACAGAACAGGAGATTGGCCAAGGGCCAGCGCGTTCAGAGGAGGAGGGAGGGCCTGGCAAACGTCATTGGTGGAAGCTTGTCATCGTATCCGTGCTGGCGGTGATCGCGGCAGTAGCGATCGGGGCGCATTTGAGGTCCGCGCGAACTGGACCAAGGGCAGCATCACTAAACAACATTTCCATTGCGGTGCTTCCTTTTGCGGACATGAGTCCGACCAAAGATCAGGAATATTTTTCAGATGGACTCTCCGAACAGCTCATTCACGACCTCGCGAAGGTACAGGGGTTGAAGATCGTTGGGCGATCTTCGGCGTTTCAATTCAAGGGGAAGAACGAGGACCTGCGCGAAATCGGACGGAAACTCGGTGTGGCGAATGTCCTTGAGGGAAGCGTGCGGCGTGATGGCAACCATGTTCGCATCACCGCGGAACTGATCAAGGCGGGAGATGGCTTTCAACTTTGGTCGCAGACATATGACCGAGAGATTACTGACATCTTTGTGGTCCAGGATGAAATCGCCCGTGCCGCCACGGAGGCATTGCAGCCGGAGCTGCTCCGAGGCAATGGGCAGACGGTTGCTTTGACGTCGCGCAGCGCGAACCCCGAGGCCTATCAGGCTTACTTGCAGGCGAACTACATCAGTGTACGTGGACACGGCAAAGAAGAGCTAGAAAAGGCGCTTGCTTACACAGATGTAGCTATCAAACTGGATGAAAAGTATGCGCCCGCATGGGCTTTGCGAGCGTCCGTGGAGAACATGAAGGCCGAAGTCGGTCTGATGGAATTCACGGAAGGCTTTCAAAAGGCACGCCACGATGCCGAGCGGGCCATTGCCCTCGATCCTTCATTGGCTTCAGCCTACCTCGCGTTGGCGAGGACGCATGTCGACTGCGATTGGGACTGGGATGCCGCCAAAATTTTGACTGCGAAAGCAATGGCCTTGGAGCCAGGCAGCTCCGAAGGCTTTCGTCTTCGCTCGTATCTCGCCAGGTCGTTGGGGGATCTCGACCAAGCTATCCAGCTTTATGAACAGGCGGTTACGCTCGATCCCCTTCGTACCGATTCTCATTTGGGTCTTGGATATCTCTTGTATGTTGCGGGCCGATACGACGAAGCCCAAGTCGAGTTGCAAAAAGCTCTGGACCTAAATCCACAGGCTGGGCTCGCCCATCTCACACGGGGCAAGACTCTAATTGCGCAAGGAAAAGCACAGCAGGCACTCACAGAAATTGAAAAGGAACCACTTGAATGGGCAAAACTTACAGGCCAGGCATTAGCTTATTACGCGCTCGGTCGAGAGCAGGATTCAAGAGCTGCTTTGGCTAGCCTCATCGCAAAGAACCAGGCCGATGCAGCCTATCAGATTGCTCAGGTGTATGCGTATCGCGGGGAGTCTGACAAATCTTTTGAGTGGCTGGATCATGCTTACACGAAGCGCGACCCCGGGCTACCCGAGATCAAAACCGATCCACTATTGAAGATTCTTCGCCACGACGTTCGATACGGCGAATTTCTCAAAAAGATGCGCCTGCCGGCATAGTAGTTGACCGCCTTTCCCACCTGGTGCTGCAAGTCGATGTGTGGTCCGCTTTTTTCCATCTGTGCGCGCTCGTCCGACTCCTATCAAGATGAATTTCGAACGATTTGGTCCAACGACGCATGTCTAGGCACTCCCGAAAACCGCTTTCTCATTACTTATCGACCTTGCGGCGCATCAATTGTTCTCAATGAGTGCTACAGCTTGTTAGCAACAACTGATCGCTTTTCAAGCCTTATTCAAGGAGCCGAAATTACTACCCTCGCTGAAGTCGCACTGCCCCACGAACAAGGGCGCCTTCGTGGAAGATCATCCGCGGGCGCCCAACCAACTCCAGCACCTGGGAACATTATGAGCAAGATCCACATCAGAATCTTGGTAACCGTGTTGCTAGCGGTGGTGAATTCGGTTGCATCAGCACAAACATCTCCTTTCCAGACCACACTTGTTACCGTCGAGAACTACAATCGCGCCCAGACCGACGTCAATTTTGCCGGAGTGGTCAAGAACGGCGGTTTCGGCAAATTCCGGCATGGCCGGGAGCTTGCTCCTCCCGCTCAACAGGGGATTGTTCGGCCCAACCGCGACACGTTGTATTCGTTCGCGATTGTCGATCTCGATGCGGGGCCGGTAACGATTACACTGCCAGACGTCGGCAAACGCTTCATGGGGATGCAGGTCGTCAATCAGGACCAATACACCCCGGCTACCTATTACGGCGCGGGCACTCACACCCTGACTCGAGAGATGGTTGGTACGCGCTATGCCATCGTCGGAGTCCGTATCTTTGTCGATTTTTCAAACGAGGAGGACGTCCGGCAAGTCCATGCTTTGCAGGATGAGATCCGGTTCAGTCAGAATAGCCCCGGCACGTTTGAAGTTCCTCAGTGGGATGAGGCAAGCCTCAAGAAGGTGCAGGCGGCGTTACAGCAACTGGGAACTACGCTCTCCGATACGCGGCACATGTTCGGCGCCAACGAAAAAGAAGTCGACCCGGTGAAGCATCTCATCGGAAGCGCCATGAGATACATATATGACGTTGAGTTCTGACTCAAAGCTTCCGGAGGCGAATCGTCAGCGAGATCTTTCTTCTTGCTCGCTTTAACTGAAGTCCACACTCAAAAACGGAGCTTCATAGGCAATCTTTTGCGACGGTTCGCTCCAGCGCACAGGTGTTGCCACACATCGGGACCACAATCCGTTTGTCTGACTGCGGCCGCCAATCATGGCTTCGTTCAGCCAGTATCTGATCCCATGGGACCACAGCCGAAGGCCACGTGGGGATAACCTCCTGGTAGCAGTCTCGACAGAACTGATCAAATCTCGTATAGCCGTCCTCAAAGAACCTCTTTACCAGCGAGCAAAGTGGAGCATCGCCGATTTTCCCGAGAGCGAACCTATGACTGAGATTAGTGGCTTCAGGTAGAACGGTTCCATCTTCTCTAATCACCAGCTTCTTGATCTCTTTCTCTACCCCACGGTGGCAACCTGTTCCGTTGCACACATAAGCGCCACAAGGATGAGCCTGTAGAAACCTGCGGCTTACTCCAACTAGGCCGCACCGGAAGCCCTGACTCCGAAACTGATTTGCCAAATCTGAGAGCTCTAGCAACAATCGGTCGGTTTGCTTTGTGGTCAGGCATTGATCGGAGATAGCCGTACCACGACCTAGGTTGAGTAGAGGCTGAATGCGAAGTTCAACCGCGCCAGTTCGCCAGGCCCATTGTGCAAGATTCGGTAGTGAATCCAAGTTCCCCTGGCTGATGGTGGAGACAATCGTTACTGGAATGCCGGCTTCTGCCATGGCACGCACTCCTGCCTCGCTGGCACGAAAAGCGCCTGGTTTATTGCGGAAATGATCGTGAAAAGTCAAATCGCCATCGATGCTAACGTTCACGTGCACGCCAGACTGACAGAAGAGAGATACGTGGCGCGGAGCGACCAGCATGCCGTTTGTGCACAAGGTAATCTGGAGCCCTTGGATTTCCTCGGCAGCTCTCAACACCTCATCCAGTTCTGGATAGAGCAATGGCTCTCCGCCGGTAAGATATAGGGTTCCAATGTCAAGCTGCTCGCACTCCGCCACAGCTCGGAGAACAAACTCAATAGGAATTTGTTCTCTGCGTGTCGGCGAGCCCTCCATGTAACAGTGCTTACAAGTGAGGTTGCATCGGCCGAGGAGATGCAACATCAGTGTCCCCGATCTTTTGGCAGGAGCGTATTCTTCAGTCTGCTCCATTTGTTACCTCCCTGAGCAGTCCTCTGCGACATTTCACACCGCCACGGGCGGTCAAAGCCTTCTTGTGTGCATTATGGCCGGAAGTCTTACGAGCTTAGCGTTCGCTAGAACCGGCTGAGGCGACCCTCCGAAGTGCAGTCTCTTGAACTGTCCCAAGGTTCACGACTCCCCAATGAGGCCGCGGCGGACGAGTTCCGAAGTCCCCGCCTTCGAACACGAATGAGACATTTGCCGAAACACCCGCAGCTAGCCCCTCTTTTTGCAGCGCAGCTGATGCAACATGGTCTACGAGTTGAGAAGAAATCTGAGCCGCCGCTTCCGAAGCGACTTTTCCTGCAAGCTCAAGCAATCGACCGCTGGCAATAATTGATCGCAGGGCCTCGGGCTTGATATTGAGAACCAAAGTACCTAGTTCATTTTCCATATCTGGTATTCCTTTCCTTCAAGAATTGTGAATTGGGTCTAGCAGGCTCGAAATATGTGATAGAGGTGGCGCTCCGTTTCCTGAAGAAACATCAACTTTCTAAACGCGAGGAAATCACGCTTCAGCATAGACAAACAGGTGTAAGGAGAGGCGCAATCGTGGCTGCATATTCTGGAACTCGCCACGACTTGCAATTTGGTTGTACTCGAAAATGTCAGATTGGCAAAGCCAAGACTATTGGCCAGAGTTGTCAACTATTGGCCAAACTTGGCAAATCAAATCGATCTGTTTTTTTGGTGTTGCCCAGGCTTGACCGGAAGTGGATCGGGGTTTGACCGAAAACCGTGTGGAAGTCTCTCACGAAATGACTTTCGTCGTTTAGACCCACCGAAGCCATTACTTCTTTGACGGTAAGAAACGTCGTGGCCAGTAGGTCCGCAGCGATGCGCAATCGCAACAATTTGACGCAGCGGGACGGCGACGTCCCTAACTCTGTCCGAAATAGCCGGCAGATGTGCCAAGTCGAAACATTGGCGACTCTTGCCAACTCGGACAGCTGAAGGTCCCCCCTAAGATGGGTGCGAGCGTAATCCAGAACACTCATGACCCTAAGGTCTGTGTATCCGTATTTTGAATAAACCTGATCGCCGTGAGTATGTGGACCGATCATATTAACATCCACATTCAGACTAAGGAGAGGATGTGTATTCTATCTCCACTTATATCAGAATGCAAATCTATTGGTATAACCCCTTGAGACTGGGCAAGTGTAGCTTCTGCACTTGGGAAAGAATCATGGTATTCATCACTGCGGAGCCTAGGAAAAGCGGACTCCGATTTGAAATAACCTGATAGCCTTCCCAATAATGTCATCCTTGTGGCCTATCACACATCCGTCGAACAGCCTAACCCCTCAACTCAACTGAGCTCACTCCTCAGCTGGGTTGCAGGTAAGAATCTGATTTTAAGAAAGCTACGATTCCAACCATAAAATTCAAGAGGATACGCAGGCCCCAACGGCTACGACGTCAACCTGCGAGCAAAGAGTCAATCGGTAGTTGGGTCAAAGGAGGTCTACGAGAAGTTCCGCGACCTTTTTCTTGCCCATAACTTCGCTGTCCCCAATCCGAACCTAGTCGTTCATACCTCCGACGCGCGATTTACAGAAAATTCGTTGTGCCCGCCAATTCCACTTCCTGGCGGACACCTGCAGGTGCGGGCCACGTTATCGTTGCAGGCAGTTCGACCTGGAACCGATAGCGTGGCTGGAAGGATGCTGCTGTTTTGAATGTCGTTGCGATTTCTTCAAATCATTGAAACGACTTTGCGCATCTGTTTCCGTTCCGAAACGCTTTGAACAGTTTTGAAATTAGTTTGCGCCGATGACCCTGACGCTGGATGTATCACGCGCAAGGTTCCTTCAAAGATGATCTGAACATTAAGTTTTCGGACCACTGAAGGAGTGTCAGAATTTGCGCCCAGGGCCTGTGCAAAAAGTTCATTCAATACGCGATCGGTCAGAGTAACGTCGTTATGTTCATCACATCGAGTGCAAAAAGCAGGCACATAGCTGCCAAGCCGATAATGGATAATTACTGGGTCGTCTTTACCAGCCGATTCGTAGTATTCCTTCAACTTGCTGCTTAGCCTGCGCGCTTCGCTGCGAACAATCGAGTCAGTACTGGGATGATAGGGAGGCTTGCGATCGTAGACGTCAGTGCCGATCAGATATTGCTTCAAGATGTGCCCCTTACACGCCAGAGCCGCCTCGACAGTGAAGCGAAGAAATCGGCCAAGCCGCCCCGATCGAGCAAACATTGAGCTCCCCAGAACGCGCGAGAGCTCTTCCAGAATCGCTACTTCGGAGATCTTCTCTTCGTTCGCGGCTACGCAGACTTCTGAGTTCTCCCACATAACGGCTCCCTTCATCTAGCGTGTCTTTCGATGTTTCGCTCGCTCGATCCACTCTCGGATGTATGTCGGACAATTCTCGAGCTTGGTGCTATCCGCCTCACAACTGGCGAGAAAGTCCACCGCGTCCTGGTTAACAAGCGTCACGTTCCTCAAATCCAACACCACCTGCTGCCCCTGGGTCTCCAAGGCGAGCTGTAGTCGCAGCTGGTTGAGATCTTCTCCTTCGATTCGCCCACTGAGTGTGAACACTGCCCGGCCATTGCCTGACCTCTGAATTTTGAACATGCAAACTCCAGTGTCTGGCGCGCGAACTAACTGTAGAATGCGACGGCTTCCGGCACCGACAGTTGGACCTCTGTCCCATTCGATGCGCTGGATATCTTCAGCAATGCGCCAATTCTCGTGGCCCGCTCGCGCATGCCTGTCAGGCCCCAATGTCCTTCACGCCCACCTCGGAGGACCTGCGAATCGACTCCACATCCATTGTCCCGAACACACATGCGAAAGTCAGAGCCAGCATATTCAAGCTTCAGCTCAACGCGCTTTGCTCGAGAATGACGAAAAGCGTTGACCAGTGCCTCTCTTCCAATCCTGTAGATGTCGGGTGTGATTGATGGAAGTATCGGCAGCTGTCGGCCGACAACGTCAACGCAAAAGTCGACCTCAGGCTGAACACTGATTTCTTGCTGCACATGGGAAAGAGCCGACACCAGATCTACAACGCGAGAATCAGATGAACGCAAACCTTGAATTGTGTTCCGGCCCTCTTTTATCCCCTGGTTCATTAACTGAAGAATTCGATCCAATCGTGGTTTGACAGGTGAATCGGAAGGTAGGCTTTCCACCGCCACGCCCAGTTGCATCAAGGCACTCAAGAATGTCTGCAGAAGAGTGTCGTGCAGTTCCCGTGCAATTCGAGTCCGTTCTTCGCGAACGGTTCTTCGCCGGTCCAACTGAGCGCGCGTTGATCTCTCCAAAACGTACGTGTGCTCTTCGTGCGTCGCTGCTTCGTAGATGTTCTCTTGATACATTGGTTCGCCGAGAATAAAGTCCTTTTGAGATGTGTTTCACCTACTGAAGTGCAATCCGGCATCCAATCATTATTTGTTGAAAGGAAGAGGGTTAATCCGGCTGCGTGACGCCGAGTTTTCAACAATTGGTGAGATTCCGGACGGTTAGACTTTGAAACGATTCTTATTGATCTTGAGTGATCGAATCTTCGATTCCAGCGTGGAGCGCGCAATTCCTAATTTGGCGGCTGCGCCCGACGGTCCGAATACCCGTCCTTGAGATTCTGTCAGAGCTGCTTCGATTAGTTCCTTTTCTTGCGCAGCCACCCTATCGGAGAGATAAAGCTGGCTCTCCGATATCCTCACCGGCGGCTGCTGGCACAGCCAGCTCTCGTCCACCGAAAGACTTGCTTCTTCGCATAAGATCACGGATCGTTCGATGACGTTCTGTAATTCCCGTATGTTTCCGGGCCATGGGTATGACTCAAGTAACCGCAGTGTCTTCTTGTCGATGCTCGCAATGTTCTTGCCGCCTTTTCGCGCGTAGCGATCGATAAAGTATTCAACCAGCAAAAGGATGTCCTCTTTTCGTTCTCGAAGAGGAGGAATTTCAATCGGGAATACATGCAGGCGATAAAATAAATCGCTGCGGAACGACCCGGCGCTGATGGCGGCCTGCAAGTCGCGGTTCGTGGCGGCGATCACGCGAACGTCAGCGCGTATTGGATGTGTCCCTCCGACACGTTCAAACTCATGCTCCTGCAAAACGCGCAGGAGGGCAATTTGGGTCTCGGCTGGAAGTTCCCCGACTTCGTCGAGGAAGAGGGTACCGCCATTTGCTAATTCAAACCGACCTGAGCGCTGCTGGGTCGCGCCCGTGAAGGCACCCTTCTCATGGCCGAACAACTCCGAAGCGATTAGGTCACGCGGGATTGCCGCGCAGTTCACGCTGACGAATGGGCGCGAGTTGCGATCGGATCGTCTGTGGATGGCCCGCGCAACAAGCTCCTTGCCCGTGCCTGTTTCGCCGGTTAGAAGGACCGTTGAGTCACTTGGCGCAACTTTGGAAATGCTCGATAGCACTGTTTGCAAAGCTGGAGAGGTTCCGACAATTTCTTCAAACATCGAGGCTTTGTCGATTTCTTCGCGCAGAGCGACGTTTTCCTGTTGTAGTCTCTCCTCGGCTCTTTTGCGGTCGTCAATATCAGTACTCGCGACGTACCAACGTGTAAGCTGTCCCTTTTCATCGTGCACCGGATGGAAGCGAGACAGAAACCAACGAAAACTGCCATCGCCTTTGCGCACCCTTAATTCCAATTCGTAAGCGGAGCCAGATGACGAAGCACGATCTGCAATGGCAACGAGCCGTTTCACATCATCAGGATGAAGCTCATCGCCAATCCCGCTCCTTTGCCGCCATTCATCCAGACTCATGCCTAGGTACTCGAGCGAGGCTCGATTGGCATAGAGCAGGCTTCCATCCGCCCTAAGTACGCCGATGAACTGCGGCGTGAGGTCCAATATCTGCCGAAGCTCCCTTTCTTTTTCCTGAAGCCTCTGTTCCGCCTCCTTGCTGTCCGTTATGTCTTTGGAGCACCCCAGGAATTGCACTAACTCTCCGGCAGCCGTAAGGACGGGATGCCCAACGGTGTGAATCCATTTCACACCGCCGTCGGGCAAAACGATTCGGAATTCCACGTCGTAGCCTGCTTTTTTCAGAATTGCCTGCTCAATCGCGCTCCTCCACTTGGAGCGATCCTCGGGATGGATACGTTTCAGCCGCTCTTCCCAAACCGGCTCTCCCTCGGCTGGATCGAAGCCATAAATGCGGTACCACTCCTGCGAAAGGTGTACGGGGTTCCGATCTTCTACATTCCAGGCCCAACTGCCCACGTGCGAAAGCCGCTGTCCTTCTGCCAGGAAGGACTCGGTTTTTTTGCAATTCTCAATGTCGATGCTCGATCCGTACCACTTAATAATGTTGCTGTTCACATCGCGAAGCGGCACTTTACGGTGGAGCATCCAGCGGTACTCTCCGCTGACCCTTCGGACTCGGGTTTCGTGCTCGAACATTTCTCCTGACGCGACGCAGTCGCGCCACTTGGTCACAATTCCATCAACATCCTCGGGGTGAATGAAAGCCGTCCAATTCCATCCGGCAACTTTGTCAAAGGTGACGCCGAGATACTCCAGCCAAGCTTTATTGAAGTAATCGAGGTAACCGTCCGGCCTGGCGGTGTGAATCAGCGCAGGGATCGAATCGAATGGCGCGCTGTTCCCTTCGCCCCGGGCGAAACTGGTCTCAGCGCGCATCTCGCCTTCCCAATTTGAAGTTTCTGCCGGTATTTCTGTGGTCGCCATAGCTTCTCCATTCTGACGGCACCTCCTCGTTTCGCAGCCGTCACGGGTGGAATACTGCCACTGGGCTGCAACAGCCGTCTTGAACAAACTTGCTGTGTTTGGAATGATTCCGTCGAATCGTGCTGGATCACAAGTTGGATGACACAATTTTGATGCGCCTCCAGTCGCATAGGAAGCTAGGTCCGACGCAATTGCCTTTTAGGCGAAAGTTATGGCAAAAACCAGCGACAGCGGTCGCGCGTGCATGCCTGAAACCTTGAGAAGCCGAACAGGGGACATAAGAAATAAGTTTCAAAAAATTATTGGCTGTGAACAATTGTTTGGAGCGCGTCGGTCTCTCGGCAAAGCATCTTAGAAACTTACCTACCCCCTACCCCTTTGTATGTCAAGCGTTATCAACGACATACAGGTTCACACCAAGGTCAACCCAAAGTGAACCCCAAGTCTCAAGCCTAGTGTCAATACTGAGACGAACAAAGTGACCGAGCCGGGCTCTTGTACCAGGTTCAGTGAGAC
>Ga0126376_10002653_pt1 | contig 10190 bp, 8 predicted proteins | sample PanSoiMetPlot_15_FD_92760 | JGI IMG/M metagenome (GOLD analysis project Ga0126376, IMG submission 92760) | Tropical forest soil microbial communities from Panama - MetaG Plot_15 | ecosystem: Environmental > Terrestrial > Soil > Tropical forest > Bulk soil | place: Panama | collected 2016-02-17 | reverse complement strand
TGGATCGCAGCCGAGCACCGATTGAGTATAGTTGCCATCCAATTGGGACGGCCACCGGCATAGAGCCATTTCTGTGGATTCATTGGTAGCTCCTGTCAGAAATCCGTGAGGAGGCGTGGCGGTATGGCAACGCGTACCGCATTAAGAACGGCGGCAAGATCGATGATTTCCTGCGTGATGGCTCCTCCGATCGCTGGCAAGTAGCCGAATGCTGCTGCGAGCATTCCGAGTATGCTCAGTGCCATTCCGCCAATTGCGGACTGCAAAGCGATGTGACGCATGCGTCGCGCAATATGGATAAGCTCATCGACGCGGGCTAAAGAAGTCTCCAGAATGACCGCATCAGCCACCTCGGAGGTAACGTCGCTCTGTACACCGAACGCGACACCAACAGTCGCCGCCTGCATCGCGGGCGCATCGTTAATGCCGTCGCCGAGAAACAGCGTGGGAGCCTGCCTGGCCTCTGCACGAGTGATGACAACCTTCTCTTCTGGGGTTTTTGCTGAGTGGACCTCTCTTATTCCCACTTGTTCGGCAAGCCGGCGCACTTCCTGGTCACGGTCGCCGGAGACAAGCAAAACCCGATTTACAGCATGGCGCGGTCGCAGGTGACTGATGAATGTCTGGCTATCTTTGCGAGGTGCATCGTGAAAGCGAAAGGCAGCCGCGTATATATCGTCGATAAAAACCAAGCATTCCAATCCGGAGGTTACAGGTGGCAATTCGATGCCTCGCCCCGGAATCTTGCTCCGGCTGGTGATCCAGACTCTCTGCTTGCCGATAATTCCGCGCAGCCCTTCGCCTGGACGTTCACTGATTTCTGAGACGAACCCGAACGGCAAATTGGCCTTGTTCGCGGCTCCCAGAATGGGTTTCGAGAGAGGATGCTTGGAGTAGCGCTCCAAGCTCGCGGCAAGTCGCAAAACCTCGTCTTCCGTAAATCCAGGAGCGCAAAGAACCTCGGAAAGTGAGGGCTTGCCGTAAGTGAGCGTACCGGTCTTGTCGAAAACAATTGTGCGACAGCGATCAATCTGTTCGAGGACGGCAGGATTCTTGATGATGATTCCGCGTCGAGCAGATAGAGAAATTGCCCCAATCACGGCAACTGGAATGGCGATGAGCAGGGGACACGGGGTGGCGACCACCACAACAGCGAGAAAACGATGTGTCTCTCCCGTAGAGGCCCATGCAAGTATGCCCAGCGTCAACGCCGCAGGTGTATACCAAGCTCCTAATTTGTCAGCTAACCGACGAATGCGAGGTCGCCGTTGCTCCGCGTCTTGCATGACGCGCATGATTCGCGCAAAACGAGAGTCTACGGCCAACTTTTCAGCACGAATGTACAGGGCCGCGTCGCCATTGATTGCGCCGGAAATTGCTTGTGATCCAGGAATCTTTTCGATCTCGAATGGCTCGCCCGTCAGGTATGCTTCGTTCATTTTGCCGTGGCCTTCGACAACCACGCCGTCGACTGGGCAGGTTTCGTGTGGAAAAACTACCAGCGTGTCCCCGATGGCAATGTCTGCAAGCTTGACGTCAGCAATGTTATACCCAGTTCTTCGATGGGCGCTCTGCGGCATTCGCCGAGCGAGGGCATCGAGCACAGAGGAGGCTTTGCGGCTCGCGAATTCTTCAAGCGCCGTGCCTCCCGAGAGCATGAGAACGACGATTATCCCAACCAGGTACTCGCCAAGGATCACCGATGTGAGAATCGAAATACCTGCGAGATGGTCAGATCCGAATTCTCGTTGAAAAAGCTTTCGCGTCAAACGGACGACGAGCGGCAGGCCGCCCGCGACGAGAGCCACAATTAGCGGAGTTTGCGACGCAATTGGAGAAGCATTGGCGAGATAGCGAATAATAAGGTGCAGGAGAATCGCCGCTAAAGCCAAAATTGCAATTACCGTTGGTGCCGTCCACGCGGAAGGGCTTTTGGGTACTCGAGTCGGCAGTGGCGCCAACCTACCAGCAAGGGCCAGTCGAGCATGCATTTTCGAGTCTCCTTCCACCGGGCATTCACAAGCGTAGTCTGAGGCACTGTTGTGCGGCTTCGCGTTATGTCATCGCGTCCGAACACGGGCACCGTCCACCAATTCATTTGAAGGGTGCAGAACCACTTGCTCCCCCAATGCAATTCCACCGAAGACTTCAATCTCGGTCTGATTTCTATGACCGATCTGAACTTCCCGTCGGCGAGCGCGTCCGTTTTCCGCGACAAACACGCTCCAGCTATCGCGGTCTCGAAAAGTTGCACTCCCGGGAATCTTGAGGACATCCGGACTCTCCCAAGTGACAATGCGGGCCTCTACGCGGTATCCATCAGCGAGTCCGTCGTGGGAACCGACGAAATCGGCGATTACGTTAACGCGCTTTTCCTCGACGCCCAGCGCGGAAATCTTCGTAAAGCCGCCAGGCTCCACGAGGCGCACGCGTGCGCGTAGGGGGTGATCTCCTCCCCAGCCCTCGAGAAACACAGGCGCACCCGGTCGGATATTCACAGCATCGGTTGTCAAAACGTCCGTAACGACTTCGATTCTCTCTGGATCACCGAGCACGACGAGTGGTGTACCGGGCTGGACGACGCGCTCGCTTTTCTCGATGACGCGCAGGACACGTCCCGCTACGGGCGACCGAAGCGAGAGTACCTTGCGCCCCGCGCGTTCTGCGTCGATGCCGAGAAGGCCGGCTCGGGCAACGTTCACCTGAAAGCTTGCTGCTGTGGCGTTGAATTTTGCAGCTTGCAGTTCTTCGCCGCTCGTGGCTTCAGCATTGCGTGCCTGTTCCAGCGATTGGGCCGATATGACCTTTTCTCGCCCAAGCTGTTCTGCGCGCTGTCGGTCCCGTTGAGACTGTTCAAAATCTCCTCGGGCGTGTTCCGCTCTGGCATCGGCTTCGCGCTTGGCTGCCTCCGCCGCAGCTATGCGTGCCAGTACCTCCTCGCGCTGTTGCTGATTTAATGGAAGCGGCTGAATCATCGCGACAACACCGTTTTCGCGGACGGGATCACCTTCCTCTAGACCAACCCGCAGCATGCGGCCGGGAATCGGCGAGGCTACAACGAAGCGATCATGCGCACGTGTTTCTCCGTCCTCGTCGACCGTCACGCGCATCGCTCCGCGAGTGGCTGCGCCTACTTCGACCAGAAGAGGGGTAGGACGCAGAATTAACCAGACAAACAAGACTGCCCCTGCGATGACGGTTGTCATGAGAATTCGTCGCCGCCATGGATGCTTGTGCACCATCTCACTCCCTCGTCTTCAACACGGCGACCAAATCGAGGTGGCTCAATCGTTGATAAAGCAACGCTCCAGTCGCGATCGACGCGAGGCCCACAATCGCCACGGACAATGCAAACGTTTTGGGGTTAACAACCAGCGGCATGCGATACAACTCGGTCTGCATGGCGGTCGTCAGCAGTGTGCAAAGACCGTAGCCGATCAAGAACCCGAGCGGGAGTGACGCCAAGCCCAGCATGCCTTGCTCGCCCAGGAGCATGAAGCTGATCTCTCGCTGGTTAAAACCGAGCACCCGCAGCGAAGCCAACTCGTGTCCGCGCTCAGATAAGGCCACGCGTGCCCCGTTGTAGACCATGCCTACTGCTATGAGGCAGGCAAAAAAGTTCAATGCAGTCGTGGAAATCCTCAGGCTCTGTGCTATCGTTCGGTAAAAACTTTCGAGCATCGATTGCCTTACGGCAACTCCAGCAACAGCAGGTGTACGTTTCAATTGCGAATAGAGAGCAGGGAGTTTTTCCGAGTCTACGGACAGATATGCGCCGGAGATGGAGCGTCCCTCCCTCATGAGACGGTTCAGCGCAGAAATTTCCATATAAGCGGAGAGCCCGATCAATTCGTCTACCGTGGCAGTTACAGGAAGCTGCTGGACCGGCCGTTCGCCTTCCAGAATCTCAAGAGTGACCACATCCCCGGCGCGAACGCCGAGGAGTTCAGCGAGTTTCGAGGTCAATAGCACTCCTTCAGGAGGGATGGGAGCCACAGTAAACTTCTGCGCCACGACTCGTCGCAGGTCGGGATCATATTCAAACCCTTGAATCCCAATCCGCTTTGAACGATGGGCAAAGCGAATACGCGCAGGCACTACGCGGAACGGTTCGGAACGCAGCACTCCCGTCAGATGCCTGATGTCGTAGCGGGCTTGTTCACCCTGCGGCTCCGCAAGGGAAATGGTCACATCGTCGCGCTGAGCGGTACGAAATTGAACCCGCACGAGATAATCGATGGCGTCAAAGAAGTAGAAACCAACGATCAAAATGGCGACCGCAAAAGACATTGCCAAAACGGTCAGGGCCGCTTTCCACGGCCTTCGCTCCAAGTTGCGTAAAATCATTCGTGTGGAGATTGACAGTAGTTTCGCAAAGCCCAGGCGCTCTGCGATTCCTTCTCGGAACTGTGGCGGCGATTCGGGGCGCATTGCTTCCGCAGGCGGAAGTGCCATCACGTTTTGCAAGGATGACAGCGCACCAAGGCATGCCGCCGCACCGCTGATGACAATCGCCCAGAAAATGAGTTTCGGGCCAGCCACAAATGTCAGTTCGGGAAAGCGAAAGAAATTCTGATACATGCGGCTCAAACCACGTCCGAGCCAAATGCCGAGGGGCGCGCCAGCTACGGCTCCGAGGAGTACGGCAACAACAGCGAACTTCAAATAGTGAATCGCGACCGCCGCATCGGAATATCCAAATGCTTTAAGTAGGCCGATCGGGTTTCTCTGCGTGCTCACAAGCCTAGAAAGAACGACATGGATCAAAAACGCGGCGATAGCCAGGAAAATCGAAGGTACGAAGATCCCGGTGATGCGATCTTGGGCAATCTCGTCCGTCAAAAACCTGTGGGAAATCTGATCTTCCCGTCCGTATGCGCCCAAGCCACCATATGGCTGCAAAAGCCGGTCCAGGTTATGTACGACCGCTGCTTCACTCGCGCCCGGAGCTAACGTGAGCGTCAGATCGTTGAAACCGCCTTCCATATTGAACAATGGTCCAAGCACTTCGCGGCTGATCCACAAAACCCCAAACCGTTTGTTATCGGGAAACACCTCGGCGCCGCGAATCTCGTACACATACTCGGGAGAGAGCGCAATTCCCACTATATGGAGCCGCTCCCAGCGGCCATTGATGACTGCGCCAATGGAATCACCCACATCGAGTTGATTAGCGCTTGAAAACGCTTCGCTTATGAGCACTTCACCTTGACGTCCCGGCTCAACGTATCGCCCTTGTCGCAAGAACAAAGAATTTAGCGTGGGTTGCTCACGTTCAGGAATGGAAACCAAGCGCCCGACAGCAGGCTCGTCCAACCCAGGAATGTCCAGGTTCACGTCGACCACGACGCGCGTCTCTACAGCTGACACTCCCGGGATTGTATTCATTTGTGCGGCCAGGTTGTTCGGTGCGCGCTTCAAGTGAGCAAATATATCCGCGAAGTGATACCGCACGTATTCTGCCTGCTGCGCTTGCTGAACCGACTCGTACGCTCCTCGCATGGTCACGTAGGTCGCTATGCCGGACGCTACGATCAAGGCCACGGTGATCAGTTGGCCACGCATATGCCACAGGTCGCGAAACAGTTTTCGATCTAAAGTGCTTAGCCGCATGTCACCACGCCAATTCTGCCGGGGTTGCCCGCTTGTCGTTTTTTCGAACCTCCGCAATCGTCCCGCTGCTGATACGGATCACGCGGTCCGCCATGGCTGCGATTGCCGTATTGTGGGTGATCACTGCGGTGATGGTTTTCAACTCCCGGTTCACTCGTTCAAGGACTTCCAAGACGAGTTTGCCTGTTCCATAATCCAGCGCACCCGTTGGCTCGTCACACAAGAGCACCTCGGGTCTCTTTACTACTGCGCGTGCAATGGCAACCCGTTGCTGCTCTCCGCCAGAAAGTTGTGCTGGAAAATGGTGAAGCCGATCTCCCAGTCCCACCATGCGGAGGCACTCTTCGGGGTCAAGGGGATATTCGGAGATTTCTGATACCAGTGCGGTATTCTCGAGAGCCGTTAAACTGGGAATCAGGTTATAGAACTGAAAGACGAAGCCCACATGCTCCCGACGAAATCGAGTCAATTCCTCTGTGTTTGCTGCAGTTAGATTGTGATCTCGGTAGCGGACCTCACCGCTTGTGGGTGTATCCAATCCACCAAGAATATTCAGTAGCGTCGATTTGCCGCTTCCCGAAGGCCCGAGAATCACCAGAAATTCAGCAGGCAACAGGTCAAGTGTCACTCCGCGAAGCGCTGGAACGGCTACATCGCCCATGTGATAGATCTTCTTGATCTCGTGCATGTGGAAGACCGCGTCGGCCGCTGTCGCAATTGTCTGCGTGTTCATATCTCAATCTCCGCCGTCCGCGACGCGGTGTGTGGATTGATTCAGCCTCCAGACTCAGTGCGCGGCTCCATTCACCGTTCGGGCTGGCGCAGAGCAGAGCGCTTCAATTGGCTGCCCAGGTTTGTATTCAAGTTTGGTTGGAGGCTCGCATCCCTGCTCTCGCGTAACCTTGAGGCTGGGTCGCCCCATCTGCTCCTTATTCGCGGCAGCCGCAATTGGGGCTAGCTCCTTTTTCATCTGTTCGAACGCGGAGGTTTGCACAATCAAGTCCTGCTTTGCCGGAAGAAACATGATTTCGCGCCTGGTGTTGACCATTCTCTGATAGAACGGAGGGTGAGTGCGAAACCAGCTGGCCCCATTCACGTAGCCCTCTCGTGTGGCGATCTTGTCGAAGAAGCGAATGAATCCGCTGGGGTCGTACCCACTGTTCCAGGCGTATTGCACGCCCAGTTGATCCGCTTCCATTTCGTAGTCGCGGCTGACACCAAGAAGATTCAAATTGAGCACGAATCCCAGTCCGTAGAACCCGTATTGCAGCGCATAATAGGTACCAATGCCCGCAACACCGCCAGTCAGGATCATCGCTGCAACTTGAGCGGCTTGGTAGAAGATGCCCGCGATGGTCGCTTTCTTCATCAGCTTGTTTGCATGTCTGGCGGCATCGTGAGCCATCTCGTGCGCAAGGACCCCAGCGAGTTCCGATTCATCGTCAGCAGCTTCGAGCAGCCCCCTTTCAATGAAGAGGTACCCGCCGGGAAGCGCGAAGGCGTTGATTTCGCGCGACTGAAGAACTGAGACGTGCAGCGGAATCTTCAGGTCGGATTTTTGCGCTATCCGTTGCGCGACGGAGTTCACGTATTCCTGGATCGACTTGTCTTCTACTTCAGGCGGTAGAAGCCCGGACCGCTTCATTTCCTCAATGGCTTGTTGGCCCTTCTTGATGTCGTCCTGTTGGTTCGCGGCAATCTCACGGAATCCGATGTCCTTCACGTCGCCCCAACGGCGATTCAGATAGGTGCCACTGGCGATTTCTTGTTGGGTTTGTTTGTACAGCGCCGGCCATTTTTGAAGCAGATCAAGCTTTGCGTTGAGATTGTCGTAGGCTGTAGGGATAGCGTGGCTCGAGAGGGCCTGGGCCTCACTTCGCAATAGCTCCAAGTTCTGTATCCGGCAGTGGACCTGTCTGCGTTGTACCTCGTTCAACTTGATCGTTTGAGCCTTAAGATCTTTCTGCGCGGAGTCGATTTCCTTTGCGTATCGCTTTGCGTGGTCTTTGAAGCGAGCTACGCAGAAGTCCTTCCCTTCTTCCAGTGCTTTCCTTTGCGACTCAATCTCCTTGGCAGTGAACTCTACTGATGGAGCGAGATCGAAAAGTTCGACATATGGCTTCTGTAAGAGTCGTCGCAGCGGAGTCGGCTCTTTCGCTTCAGCAGCAGTTGAGAACTCGCTCCGCGCCGGGGCCAGCGTGGCCTGTTTGGCTGCACACACCTCTAGTGTCGTCCCAAGAAAGTTAAGCTGCACACATAGAAAACTCGAGAGGATGCGTCGAAATGTGTCGCTCATGAGAACCTCCCGTCATGAGGTTGCGCAGGTGGTCAGGCTCAAAAGCTAGTTCAGGCCCCTTGCAAAGCCGGATGCTCAACTTCCAGCGAAACGCTGGGAGGATTGATCAGCGTGTTGTGGATGAGGCAGTGGCGAACGGCTTCGTTTACCCCCGCCCTGTGCTCAACGCCAATGCCCGACGGAATTTCGACTCGAATCCGAAAGTTATTCAGCCGGCGAGGGTTTGGGGTCTTCTCAGCAGAAACCCGAACGATCGTACCTTCCGTTGCCAGCTGATGCTTCTTCAAGTACTGCGCCGCGTAGTAGCCTGCGCACGATCCCAAAGATGCCAGCAGTAGTTCGGGTGGCGTCACCCCCTCATCGAAGCCCCCGTATTCGATGGGCTGATCGCAGACAATCCGGTGTTGCCGAGCTTTGATTTCGAACTGCACAGCGCCAAGGTGCTCAACAATGACTTCCATAAGAGTACTCCTTGCAAGCGACGAGGAATTTCTTGCTTAATTCCATGCCGTTGATCTTGCGTAGCCTCGTGCTTCTTGTGATCGGCGAGGAACTCACCCATTGGTCCGCGATTGGCCGGACGCTCTACCACTCTTTCGGGATGCTCTCGCCGGAACGTCTCGGCAATGTGACAACTCCACCAAACGGGGAGATGCGTTTCAAAAAGCTCCGGCAATTTCTCGGGAACAACTTCGCTCCATTGCATTGTCTTTCCGTCGGGGCCGACCAGCGCCGGCCTGTGGTCGTGCCAATGCAGCTCAAGAAAGGGCTTGTGGCAGTATGCGCAAGCCCTGCCTCTGTACCAGTCGGAGACTTTCGTCCACAGCAAACAGTTTTGCGGGTCCGCTCCGAGCTGGCCCAGGCATTCTTGGCCACAGTTCTGGCGCTCTGGCCAGCGGGAACATTCGCTCAAATGGATTTTCGGACGTCCTGTCAACGAACTTCGGGCCGCGTCACCGGCCGCCGCTCTCACACAAGCTGCTTTGCCAGTTTCGGGGCAGGTGAACAGCATCTTGCCTCGATACCGGAACAACACGCGTGCAGCATCCGTGAGCCAAATGGCCACGGCGGCCAGGAGAACCGCAAAGGCAATCACGATGAGGAGATAAATGGTCGATGTCATACTCAACTCTTCGGCTCCTACTGCATATCAACAACAATAGGAACCTCGCGGAAATAACGGTAAGCGGAACACGTCCGCATCACCGTGCCGGTCGTCACGGTGTTCTGTGACCTGTGTCACCGCCTTCCGAGTGAGGTCGGACTATCAAGGGAGAGATTCGTGGCGACTCTTCGCCCAGTACGCACTCCATGTGAGGGAGGGAAGAATTTATGACTACTCAACTAATGCAACCAGCTCAGACTTTGCAGAAAGAAACTGAGGCCAACACGAAAATATCGGTCACCAGAATCATGCTGATGACAGACTTCTCCAAAGCGTCTGATTTGGCTCTGGAATACGCTGCGGCCCTGGCCCGGCGCTATGACGCGCGCATCTATCTCACCCACATCCTTTCAACCGATGTCTACCAATTGACAGACCCACCGCTGGCGGAAATGACCTACCAGAAGATGCGTCAAGCGGCGGAGCAAGGTATCGCGGACATTTTGATTTCCGGCAAATTACGTGGCATACCGCACCAGACCCTGTTGTATGAAGGTCCGCTCTGGCCGACGGCAGAGCGCTTGATCCAAGAGCAGGGGATCGATCTGGTGGTGATCGGCACGCATGGCCGCGGTCAGTTGAAGAAGCTGGTCATGGGCTCGGTTGCCGAGGAAGGTTTCCGGCAAGCCAACTGCGCTGTCTTGACCGTAGGTCCGCGCACAGAGACGCACGTACCATATGAGGCAGAACCGAAGAACGTCTTGTTCGCAACCGACTTTGGTCCTGGCGCTGCCCGTGCGGTGCAATACGCCTTCGCTTTGGCCCAGGAACCCGGCGCACAGCTCACTGTTCTGCACGTTGTTGAAGAGGTGCGTGCCTACACTGACCAACAGTTAGAACATGTGCGTAAGGTCAACATTGAGCGGATGAAGAAGTTCATGCCAGTCGAGAGTGAAAAGTGGTGCAACGTCACGTTTCGCGTGACCTTTGGCCCGGCAGTCGAGGAAATTCTCGGTGAAGCGTGGGAGACGAAGGCAAACCTGATCATCATGGGTGCTAAGACGAGAAAATCGTTTGCGGGGCATGTACCACTGACGACTGCGTATAACGTCGTGGCCAAGGCGGAGTGCCCGGTGCTCACTGTTCGTGGCTGAGGTTCCCGAGTGACAACGATCA
>Ga0126376_10002652_pt1 | contig 10190 bp, 6 predicted proteins | sample PanSoiMetPlot_15_FD_92760 | JGI IMG/M metagenome (GOLD analysis project Ga0126376, IMG submission 92760) | Tropical forest soil microbial communities from Panama - MetaG Plot_15 | ecosystem: Environmental > Terrestrial > Soil > Tropical forest > Bulk soil | place: Panama | collected 2016-02-17 | reverse complement strand
TTCACCTTCGCTTGCGGAAGCATGCTGCGACTCTCAAAAATGGAGATTGCAGGTGCGTAACGTATAAACAGGAAGAAGAGCAATGTGAAGAAGCCCATCGTTCCCAGCAGAGTCATCACGTCCCACTTGGTGAACCAGTACATGCCCCACGAGGTGGGCAGGAAATCGCGCTGGAGACTGGTGATGATGATCACGTAACGCTCGAGCCACATGCCGGTGTTCACGACGCAGGCGACGAGGAAGAGCATCCAGGGCGTGGAGCGGACTTTATTGAACCAGAGAGACTGCGGCAGGATGATGTTGCAAAGGATGAGCATCCAGTAGTAACCGGAATAAGGGCCGGTCATGCGATTCCACATCATGGCCCGCTCGTATTTATCCGGACTGTACCAGGCGAAAAAGGCCTCCATGGCGTAGCTATACGCGACGATCAAGCCGGTCGCGAGCATGAGCTTGCCGCAATTCTGCAGGTGGCGCAGGGTGATGAAGTCCTGCATGCCATACAGATAGCGGAATGGGATGGCCAGGATGAGCACCATAGCAAAACCGGAGTAGATGGCGCCGGCGACGAAATAGGGCGGGAAGAAAGTTGTATGCCAACCGGGCAGTACCGCACTGGCGAAGTCGAGACTCACCACGCTATGTACGGACAAGACCAGGGGCGTCGACAATCCCGCAAGCAGCAGGTAAGCGGTCTCATAACGGTTCCAGTGGCGGGCTGATCCTCGCCAGCCCATAGCGAGAATTCCGTAGATACGTCGCACAACCAGGGTCTTGGCTGCATCGCGCAAGCTGGCGAAGTCAGGAATCAGGCCGATTCCCCAGAACAGCAACGAAACCGTGAAATAGGTTGAGACGGCAAACACGTCCCAGATCAGCGGGCTGCGGAACTGGGGCCAGACTCCCATGCTGCTGGGGTAAGGAAAGAGCCAATACGCCGCCAGCCACGGACGTCCGGTGTGGATCAATGGGAACAATCCGGCCTGCATGACGGCAAAGATGGTCATGGCTTCGGCGAAACGGTTGATGGATGTTCGCCAACTCTGCTTAAAAAGTAAGAGGATGGCGGAGATCAGCGTTCCGGCATGGCCGATTCCGATCCACCAGACGAAGTTGATGATGGCAAAACCCCAGCCGGCTGGAATGTTGATGCCCCAAATTCCAGTGCCTCTAAAGAACAGGTAGCCGATAGCGGCATTGAGAATGCCGAAAAGCATTGCCGCCACGCCGAAAATCATGAACCAGAAAATCGGTGTGTGCTTTTGCAGGACAATACCGCCAATACGATCGGTGACCGTTCCCAGGTCGTGGCCTGGCCCCAGAAGGGGCGGCCTTACACCCTTTGGCGGCAGAACATCGATTTTTTGGATCTCGGGCATCAGTCTCGGGCTTTCTCTCCAGATCTGAGTTCGGGATTTGGATTGCTCACAGCCGCTATATAAGTGGTGCGCGGTCGCGTATTCAGCTCAGCTAGCAGCGAATAATTGCGTGGATCGGCTTTGAGTTTGGAAACACGGCTGTTCTTATCGTGAATGTCGCCGAAAATAATCGCCTCAGTGGGACAGGCCTGCTGACAGGCGGGCTGTATCTCACCGTCGTCGATCTTACGGTCCTGCTTCTCCGCCGCGATGCGCGCCTGCGTGATTCGCTGAACGCAGTAAGTACATTTTTCCATCACACCGCGGCTACGCACGGTGACATCCGGGTTGCGCATCATCTTGAGGCTCGGCGTGTCGTAGTCGGCATACAGCATGAAGTTGAATCGCCGCACTTTGTAGGGGCAATTGTTCGAACAATAGCGCGTCCCCACGCAGCGGTTGTACACCATATCGTTCAAGCCTTCAGTGCTGTGAACCGTAGCGCCCACGGGACAGACGTACTCGCAGGGGGCGTTTTCACATTGCATGCAGGGAACAGGCTGGAAGTACACCGTAGGATTGGCGGGATCGCCTTCAAAATAGGCATCGATTCGGATCCACTGCATCTCGCGGCCGCGCTGCACCTGTTCCTTACCGACCACGGAAATATTGTTTTCTGCCTGGCAGGCAACGGCGCAGGTCTGACAACCGATGCATGAATTCACATCGATCGCCATACCCCAGCCATAGCCCAAACGGTTGAATTCCGGGCTGCCATAAGGGAAGTTATCGGGCCTGTAAAGCGTCTCCAGTGGTTCAGGCTCGATTTCGCCCGCATGGGCGAAGTTGGGATTCTTGCGCCATTGCTCCAGATCGGCAGCCTTTACCGGCTCGCGATTGGCCATGTCGAAATGGCCTTGCGTGACGGCGACGCTCCAGTATTGCTTGTCGCCTCTGGTGACAATGTTGTCGTTTTCTTTCTGCTCGACGTTTTTATTGGGCCGGGCAAAGTCTACGTTCGCGCCCTGGCCTGTGTATTGAGCCGAACTGGGGCGAACAGAATAGGCGTTGTAGCCGCGACCAGAGCCCACGCGGCCTGAGAGCTGCTGTCCATAACCCAGGAACACCGTGATGGCGTTGTCAGGATGTCCCGGTTGCGGCCAGTATGGAGCTTTGACTTTGCGGCCCTGGAACTCGATTTCGAGCACCACTTGCGCATCCGATTGGTGATCGCTTTGATCCTTCACTTGATCCAGCTTCCAGCGCTCTGCCATAGCCGGGCTGATCATGACAACGTTGTCCCAGGTGGTGCGCGTCAGCGGCTTGGGCGTTTCCTGCAACCAGGCATTGTTGAGGAACTTGCCATCGTAGATGCAGGGATCAGGACGGAAGCTGATCTCATAGCCACTCCCGCTCGACGGACCGGGAGGCAGCGCCCCAAGTTTGGCTGCTACCTGTCGAATCGGAAGTGCAGTGTCCGCGATGAAACCGCTGTGCACCGAGCGTCGCCACCACTGTTCGAAGTCGGGTCCGGCGTGCTGAGTCTGCCAGTAACTTCTGACCAAATCGTAGCCACTGGCGGAGGGCAGATCCTGAAAGACAGCGAGCATCTCGTGCGCCGACTTCCCGTCATAGAGAGGAAGGATCAGGGGCTGAACGATGGTGACAGTTCCATCGTGAGCACGAACGTCACTCCAGGCTTCAAGATAATGTGTTTCAGGAATGTGCCAGCTACAGTAGCCAGTGGTGTCGTTCTTATAACTTGAGAGCTGGACAATCACTTTGTCCGGATTGCCGTCCTGGCCTCGGTGATTGATAAGTTTTTCCAGGGCCTGGGCGACGTTCAGATCGGCAGGGGCTTCGTAAACCGGATTCACACCCATCATGATCAGCACGTCAACCTTGTCGGCATTCATGTCATTGACCAGGTCGCGAATCGACTGGGTGTGCTCAACCGGATCAACTTCGACCGGATCGGTGTAATTCACGGTGTGGCCTGCATTGCCGAGGGCGGCGTTCATGGCGTGGGCCAGGGCATGAACCGCGGGAGTCTGGAAATCCCCTGGGACAATCAGGCTCTTGCCCCGATGGGCCAGGAGATCGGCAGCTACGACGTCAACCCATTTCTGCTGGTCCGCGCTGAGCTGTTCGGCAGCGCCTCCGGCGCCTACCTTGGCTGCCAGTGAACGAGCAATCTTCTCCACTTCCGAAGGACGCGCGCTCAGACGATGGTCAGCCTTCATGCCCGTAGTTGAGGGCGAACTTTCAGCGACATAGAGGCGGTTCATTTGGTCTGGCTGCTTGCGGCGACTCATGAAGTCGCGCGCATAGCGGACGAATCCGGGAAACCACGCTCCGGAAAGGAAATCGCCATCCAAAGAGACCACGATGTCAGCGGCGGCAAAGCTGTATTGCGCGTCATAGTAACCGCCAAAGGCCATTTTCGAGCCGGCACGGGCGCTATCGCGATGCACAGGATCGTAGCGATGCCAACGTGCCTGCGGAAAGGCCTGCTGGATTGCCTTCATTTGCGAAGCAAATGTCGGCGAAGATGTGGCGCCGGTGAGGAAACGCAGACCTGCTCCCTGCTTGCTCAGTTGCTCATACAACCTGGGCCGAATCGCCGCGAGAAAATCAGCCCAGGTTCTGGCTTCGCCCAGATGGGTGGCCCCGGGAGAGCGATCGGGATCGTAAAGGTTCAAAATGGAGGCTTGCGCAAACAGATCAGTTGCACCCAGGCTGCTCTGGTGTTGCGGATTACCTTCAACCTTCGTCGGACGGAATTCGTGACTCTCCACCAACAGTGGTATGCCGTAGCCGGCAAACGGCATCGCGGTGGCGTAGAAGAATGGCCTGCCGGGAACAAGCTGCTCAGGTTGACGCACGTAAGGAAGAATCTGCTCGAGCGGCTGCTTGGTGCATCCAGCCAGGCCTGCCAGCGCCAGTGAAGCAGCAGACAGCTTGAGGAAATTGCGCCGGGAAACACTGTCCACCCACTCGGAAGCGCCGCGAGGGAATTCCCGCTGCAATAATTCGCCAAATGCTTTCTCATTGGCGAACTCTTCGAGCGTACGCCAGTACTTGGGACCTTTGGCTTCGCTCAGCCTGCGCCGTACAGTCTCGACATCGGGACTGGCGGGCTTAATCTCGCTGAGTGAAACCAGGTTTGAGTTTGAATCATTCTTCTTCGACATTCTCGTTTGTCTTGTTGCCACCTCACCGGTGACAAGTGGAGCAGCTGGTTATGTCCTGGGTTGTGCGAAGGTGATAGAGCTTCGCTAATCTGTTTCCAAGCTCTGCCTGGGTCATGAAACTTTCGTTGCCAATTTTTACTACGTGTTCCGGGGTGCCATCGGGCGGGACGTAGCTCATGTTGACAACTTGCTCTTTGGGTCGCAAAAACTTTTCCGGCTGGCGGTGGCAGTTCAAACACCACTCCATCTGCAACGAATTCTCCTCATACATGAGTGGCATTTCATCCACACGGCCATGGCAACTGGCGCAGCCGATACCTTTATTCACGTGGATACTGTGATTGAAATAGACGAAGTCCGGGAGATCGTGGACGCGGGTCCATTGGATCGATTGGCCGCTGCGGAAGCTGAAGCGGACAGGCTCGAGCATGGAGGCGTTCGTCCAGATCAGCGCATGACAGTTCATGCAGGTTTTGGTCGGCGGAATTCCGGCAAAGCTGGAGTCTTCGACGGAAGTGTGGCAATAACGGCAATCCAGTCCCAAGCCGGCGGCGTGATGTTGATGGCTGAAAGGGATTGGCTGCTCCGGCGCTACGTACTGTCCTGTAACATACGGAGAGCGCTGAAGCTTCAACAGCGCCGCTCCTACCGAGGAAAGAAGAAGAACAACAGCAAGTATGCTGGCACGGGCCAGCGTATTTGAACTGCGGTGAAAGATTTGTGCCATGAGTCCAGTTGTAAAGGAACCCTCGCGCTTCTACGCCAGACACGAGCGGCAATCCCAGGTCATCAGTGAGTTGTGGGCTCACCAATGAAAACTGATGATTATAACAAGAGCGCCAAATTCGGCCAGCCCCTGACGAAAGAATTCTGAAAATGTTTGACCAGAGTAGAACATACCATTGACAAAAAGGCGGCGTTGCGTTCGCTTCCAGTCTCATTGAGCAGCTTCTCTTCCGTCTGCGCTGGAATCTTTCGCGCAAAATATCGGCGCCGCCCCGCGCATCCCACAACTCATAAGAACAAATTAAGGATGTTTGCTATGGCTAAAACTGCTTCTGACGTGATGATTGAGTGTTTGATGGATTGGGGAGTGGAGTTCATTAATCCGAGTGCTAGAATTCTTCTCCTATGATGGCGCTGATACAACTAGCAGTCGTAGGAGGAATTCTGGCCCTGGCAAACGCAGCGCAGACTCCTCCTGAAGTTCCTGACAACCTCAAACCTCCAGCCGGCGAAAAACTCGTGTTGCAGGTACACGCCACCGGCTCACAGATTTACGCCTGCCAGACTTCCCCTGACCAGAAATTATCCTGGATCTTCAAGGGGCCGGAGGCACAGCTCGCGGACGCAAGTGGCAAAAACATCGGCACGCACTACGCCGGGCCGACGTGGAAACACGCCGATGGGAGCGAGGTCGTCGGAAAAATCGCGAGCCGCGCTGACGCACCCGAAGCAGGCGCGATTCCCTGGCTGCTGCTGACTGCCACAGACCATAAGGGAACAGGCTTACTGAGCAGCGTAACCACCATCCAGCGCATTCACACCAAAGGTGGCCAGCCTCCAAGCGCCGGCTGTGACGAAGCGCATCGCGGCGCCGAAACTAAAGTTCCATATTCCGCGGACTATTATTTCTATGCTCCGGGACGCTAGGAGAGCAGATGGATCACAAGGAATTTTTCCTGAAGCACTGGCAAAAGGAAGCACCTGCCACACGCAAAGTAATTGGCCGTATTCCTGAGGACCGTTCAGACTATCGAGCGGATCCGAAGGCTCGTTCAGCCCGCGAGATCGCATGGCTCATGGTTCATGAGGAATCAGCGCTTGTCGAAGGTCTGGAACGGGGCACATTCGAATGGATAGAGTTACCGGTACCGGCTGCCGTCAGCGAAATCGTTGCTCGTTACGATCGTCAGCACGATGACCTGACGCGCCGGCTCCAGGCCGTTGCAGCGTCGCGATGGGAGGAGAAGTTGCCTTTTGTCTTTGGCGGCAAGGAAGTCATGAAAGAAATTGGTTACGAAATGGCGTGGGGGTTCCTGCTTGATCAGATCCACCATCGTGGCCAGCTTTCCACATACTTGCGCCCGATGGGTGCCAAAGTTCCTGCCATTTATGGACCAAGCGCAGACGAGGGAATGTAGAGCGTCTGTCTGGTTCCCACCTTGCGAATATGAAAGCCCTTCGCTTCAACCGCTTTGGTGATCTTTCCGTTTTGCGGATCCAAGAGCTGCCTACACCACAGATCGGGAACGACGAAGTGCTTGTACGCATCCATGCGGCATCCATCAATCCCAGCGATGTGAAGAATGTCCAGGGCCACATGGAAGGTACCACCCTGCCGAGAACTCCAGGACGGGATTTCGCCGGAGTAGTGGTCAACGGGCCGCCGGAACTAACTGGAAAAGAAGTTTTCGGGACCGGCGGCGATATCGGGTTCACGCGGGACGGAAGTCACGCAGAATTCATCGTCGTTTCAGCGCAGGGCGTTGCGCTGAAGCCGAAACAGCTCTCGATGGAAGAAGCCGCATCCGTCGGCGTGAATTATCTGGCTGCTTACATCGGTCTGGTGCAGCGCGCCGGGGTCAGGAGCGGAGAAGTGGTGCTGGTCACCGGAGCCAGCGGAGGCGTTGGCACCGCTGTTATCCAACTGGCGCGTTGGAAGGGTGCGCGCGTAATTGCCGTAGATAGGCGCATACTCCCACCGGACAAGCTGCGCGAGCAAGGCATAGACCTTCAGATTGACGTGAGTTCACAGGATTATGAGGCGATGATCAGGCAGGTTCGCGAATTTACTTCAGGCAATGGCGCTAATATCGCCTTCGATTGCGTGGGCGGTCCGCTGTTTGGGCCCTGCCTCAGATCGCTCGGGCAGTCCGGCCGCCAGGTAAATATCGCTTCTGTCGGAACGCGCGGGGTGTCGTTTGATCTGACTGACTTTTATCACCGTCAACTCACGCTGTACGGCGTGGACACTCGTGCCTACGATACCGTTGCCAGCGCGGAAATCCTGAAGCAACTCACATCCGGCTTTGAATCAGGTGCCCTGCGCCCCGCGCAGGTTGTGGGCAGGTATTCGCTCGATCAGGCGGTGGAGGCTTATCGGGAAGTGAATTCGGGAGCAAAAGGTAAAGTGGTGCTTACGTAACCTATCTGTCCATAGCAGCCAACCCGCAGCATGCACCCGTGATTCTCATTATTCAGAACCGCCAAAAAAATCGATCTTCTTCTTCCACTCAGTTTCACCTAAGAACTTTGTCAGATACACCAAAGCCTGGACGAGAAGATTGGGCGGCACTGGCACTCTAAGGTCTGGGGAGTTGTAAGGATGAATTCTCTGCGTTGTTCTTTGCGGGTTTTGGCAGTATTCCTCTTCTTTGCTGCAGCCTTCGTCCCAGGGGCTTATGGGCAAACCTGTTCAGCGACAGTGGATAAAACCGTCCACATCTGCTCGCCCGCCAACGGCGCCACCCTGGCTTCGCCGGTTCAGTTTACGGCAGCCGCCCGCGACAATGAACACACAATCACAGGAATGATTCTGTATGTGGATTCGGTTATAAAGGCCAGGAGCCCCAATGGATTTCTGTCTGCCTCGGTGGCCCTGTCTGCGGCAAAACATGCAATTGTGATCCGCGCCTGGGACAGTACAGGCTTCCCGTTCGCTGCATCGGAAAGCATTACGGTCACGACCACTGGCCCAACGGTTACCATCAGCGCCAATCCAACACAGATATCCAACGGCCAGAGTTCCACAATTACGGTTACGGCGCAAAACGCAAGCCAGGTAGTGGTGACCAACAATGTGGACAATACCAGCCAGCAATTGGCCAGCAGCGGCGGGACGTTCAGCGTCTCTCCAGCGCAGACCACTACCTACACGGCAACGGCCACAGCATCGAACGGCGCTAAAGCCACAGCTTCAGCGACAGTGACAGTCGCCTCGACTGGAAACATTACTGCGGTGAACCACGTGATCTTCATGCTGCAGGAAAACCGCAGCTTCGACTCTTATTTTGGCATGTTGAACCCGTACCGCAGGGCGCATGGATGGAACATCGGCGACGACGGTAAGCAATACGACGTTGACGGTATTGACGACAAGCTCACGACCATCAGCAACCAGGATGATGAGGGGGCTTCCTTCAGCCTCTTCCACGCGACCAGCAGTTGCCTGGACGATATGACTTCATCGTGGCTTGAGAGCTATGGAGATGTGAGCCGTTGGGACTTCACGCCGTCGCGGCCAATTGTCATGGATGGCTTTGTGCACACGGCTGAAAACTTTGCCAAGTTCGGCGGCGGCAGCGGGCAATTCACTGATCTTACCGGGCAGCGCGCCATGGCCTTCTACGCGGACATGGACTCCACCGGCGTGAACCCGGAATTGAACTACTACTACTTCATGGCTTCGCAGTTCGCCCTTTCAGACCGCTGGTTCTCGCCAGTATCCAGCAAGACTACTCCCAATCGGATTGCCACCCTTTCCGGCGGCACCACGCAGGGCTACGTGTTTGATCCGGGCCCTGATGACAATGCACCACAGCTAAACGCTGTTACGATCTTCCAACTACTCGACAACAACCACATTTCCTGGAAAATCTACTATTCGCATACGAATCCGGACGGAAGTCCATCAACAGAGTTCAGAAATTTTACCTACAGCAATAAATTCATCTTTAAGAATTCAACTGGCACACTGGTGGTGGACGGCACGCATATTGCTCCTCTCAGCCAGTACTTCACTGACGTGCAGAACGGCGCTCTGCCCCAGTTTGCTTTCATTGACACCAATTTTGGCGTGAGCGATGAGCATCCGGGATCGGGACAGTCCATCCTCTCCGGACAACAACAGGTTGCCAGCATCATCAATCAACTGATGTTCAGCCCGTCATGGAGCGACTCGGTCTTCTTCCTGGCATTTGATGAAGGTGGCGGCCCCTTTGATCACGTTCCACCAGTTCCGGGGCAAACCAACAAATTCACGAGCGCCTCGCTCGCGAATCTGGAAGGTGATATCAGCCCGATCGCTGTCAACCCTGACGGCTTTCTGCCTTGCCTGCCGCAGACTCCCGGAGCCTTCAACAATCATTGTGACCTGCGCTCGGCCAGTCCGGGTGCTCATCCTAACGATGCTGCCGCCCAATCCGGCTTTGCCGCGCAGCTTGGTTTCCGTGTTCCCAACATGATCGTGTCTCCGTTTATGCGTAAACATTACGTCGGACACACGGCGATGGACCACACGGCGGTGATCCATTTCCTGGAGGAAAGATTCAATCTGCCGGCCCTGACCAAGAGGGATGCGGCACAGCCCAACCTGCTGGACTTCTTCGATTTCACCAATAAGCCATGGGCCACGCCGCCTCCGCAATCTCAGGTGCCCACTCCCCCTCCAGTGGGCAGCACATGCCATCCGGCATCGTTTAACTAGAAGCGCTGGGGCGGAAATTTGTGAGTCTCTGGGCACCAATCGAGCTGCAATCCTCATCCAAGTTTGCGGGAAACCCGCTTTTCAAGCTCCTCCGCGAATGTCCCATGGAACGCTTCATCTGCATCCACGCGCATTGCTACCAGCCGCCTCGCGAGAATCCGTGGCTGGAGACTGTTGAACGCCAGGACTCTGCGTGGCCCTACCACGACT
>Ga0126376_10002651_pt1 | contig 10193 bp, 9 predicted proteins | sample PanSoiMetPlot_15_FD_92760 | JGI IMG/M metagenome (GOLD analysis project Ga0126376, IMG submission 92760) | Tropical forest soil microbial communities from Panama - MetaG Plot_15 | ecosystem: Environmental > Terrestrial > Soil > Tropical forest > Bulk soil | place: Panama | collected 2016-02-17 | reverse complement strand
GCGAGCAGCGTCAGCAGGAGCGCAGGCGTGGATCGCATAGGACTCCTCCGGGAGCGAGTCGACCCACCGAGGTGAATTGCCCGTCGCCGCGCGGCGTGAAGACCACCAACTCGCCCTCCTGGGCAAACTCGCCGGTGGCGTCTTGAACGGTGACGGCGTGGGTGACGAGGACCACATTACCCCCGACCGCCGTCGTCCCGAGGACCTCATGGATCTGGCGGACACGCGAGGCGACCTGATCGCGCGCCCTTGGCGAGCCGATGAGCGGCCACCAGGGCTCGACGCGACCGAACGCGAGCCGTGCCGTATCGAGGCAGCGGCACCACGGGCTGGACAATACGCGCGCGATGGGGATTTCGCGCGCGCGGAACGCCTCGCCGATCTTCCGTGCCTGCTCGCGGCCCGCCTCAGTCAGGTTGCGCTGGGTCGAACAGTCCTCGACCCGGAAGCCGGGGGGATCCCCGAACGTGCCGATCGTGCCCGCGTGGCGGAGCATGATGACCTGACCGCCAGCGCGCAGGAGCGTCCACAGGGCCTCGTCGTCGGCGACGGCGGGGCCGGCGGCCGCCAGGACCAACACCGCGCACGCGAGGATCGCTCGCCACCGCATCGCTAGGGCGTGAGCACGATCTTGCCGAACTGCTTGCCCTCGGCCAGCCGCGCCTACGCCGCCGCGCCGTCCTTGAGCGGGACCACGTCGTCGAGGATCGCCCTTGAGCCGGCCCGCGAAGAGCAGTCGCATCACGTCGTTGAACTCGCGCCGGTTGGCCATCGTGGAGCCGATGATGTGGACCTGCTTCCTAGCCATCGCATCCCCCTCGGTCTCGTGCCGTTCGCCACTTCGTCAGGTGTGAGGAGTACAGGCCCTCCCGGCGCAGGACCGCCCCTACGGCCCCCGGCGTCTTAACAACCGTCCGCCTCGCGCAGGATCTCGCGCTTGTACTCCACAGTGAACCGGCGCCGCGACGCCTTCGCCACGACCTCCACCTCTGCTGCCGCCAGCGCCTTCTCGGTCGTGCTCATCCTCGACATTAAACTTCAGGGAGGACACTGTCTCACGCATATTGGCAGAGAGGGGCGAGCGACGATGTACTGAATACCACGGCGATTCGAGGAAGAGCCACCTGCCCCTCGACGGCATGCGGCGCAAGAAGGCTGAGAGCGACAATGACCGCGAGCCCGATCCGCCGCATGGGCACCTCCGGCTGGGACGGCTGGCGGGGAGTCTAGCAGACGACGGCGGATCGCCGGAGCCAGGGATGCCCTGCGACCGCCCGCGCGCGAACCGGCAGCACGGCCTGCCCCCGGCCCGCGCGTACCGGACGGGCCGAGGGCAACTCGGAAGGGGATCTACGCGGCGGCCGGCAGGGGAGCGGCGAAGCGGAACCTGCTACCGAGAACCTTCCAACCCCGCCGGGGGCACCACCAAACTCACATAAGCGGTTCCCGCGAATAGTGCAGCCTTCGCGGCCTCGCCTTTGAACGAGACGCCGCCGCCCTCGAGCGGTGTCAACGCCAGCGGGCGCTTCCCGGGCCGGATCTTTCCGAGAATCTGACGGGCCATTGCAGGGCCACGCCTGAGGATGCCGCGCCAGTCGGCCATACGGCGGGCGATGCGCTCACGATCCGTCGGCGAGCCGGAGACCGTCGAGAGCCCGACCAGCTGCGCCTCGAGGGTGGCGATGACCGCCTTCGCGTCTTGGAGCTGACGGCGCACCTCGGCGAGGTCGAGCCCGTCGCCAATCGCGCGCGCCCACATCTTCTTTGCAAAGTCGCGAATCAGCGGTGGACGAAACTCCTGCGGAGAGTTGTGGTATTCGGCCTCGGCTAGCGTGGCACCGGCACCAATGATCAGATGACGCATCGCCTACCAGGGGGCCTTGGAGTCGCCCATTGACGTTTGGATTCGGACCGCTTGCGGGAACTGTGGCCGCTGTGTCCTCAATGAACGGGCCGCGTCTGTCGAGCACAGGGCTATTCGATCATCTCGGGTCGGCTGATTCCAACACAGATACCCCGAGCGCCTGCTTCACTACTTCCGCAACAGTGTCTTTCGTGATGCCGAGCGTTCTGCAGTAGCTCGACTAGTGACGATCGTCGCATCATTGATGATGTGTTCCCACGTGGCGGTAGCCTTGCGGGGGCCACGTCGAGGACTCCCCTCCGTCATCTCGATCCTGCAATAAACGCACGTCCTATCCCGTGCCCTTACTTCCTCTTCGGGCCACTCGGGGATGCGCCAGGAGTTCATTTGGGCAGTAGGCGGTCACTCAATGATCTGGTCCGCCCGTCCGAGCAAGGATTGCGGAATCTTTAGGCCGAGCGCCTTGGCGGTCTTGAGGTTGATGACCAACTCAAACTTCGTGGGCCGCTCGACCGGGAGGTCGGCCGGCTTGGTGCCCTTGAGGATCCTGTCTACGAACGACGCGGCCCGACGGAAGTTGTCAACGACGTTCACTCCATAGGACATCAGCCCCCCGAGCTCCACCTGCTGCCGATATGCAAACATGGTTGGCATCCGAGCCCGGGTCGCGAGCTCCGCCACCAGTGCTCGATCGGCGAACGCCAATAAGCTCGGGGAGATGAAAACTGCCTCGGCCCGCGCCCGGGTCAGCTGCGCGAAGGCATCGGCGTACTGACGGGACGGAAACTCGGACAACACGAGCGTCACACCGAGCGCCCGCGCGGCCGTCCGAACGCTCTGGCCCCAAGGGCCCTCCCAGTCCTTCTCCTGCTTGCTGCCGAGGTACGCGACGCGAGACACTCCGGGCAGCGCCTCTCTGAAGATCTCGAGCCGCTTCCCCTCGATCTCGGGTCCAACGATGAGCATGAGCCCAGTGACGTTGCCGCCGGGACGCGCGAGGCTCTGAACAAGCCCCGCGCCCACAGGATCCTCGGCGGTGGCCATGACGATCGGAACGGTCGTGGTTATGGCCCTGGCTGCCCGAGGTATCAGGTCGCCGGGTGCAACGATGACGTCCGTTTTGAGACTGACGAGCTCGGTGACGATGTCTCCGAATCGCTCGAACCGTCCCTCGGCCGACCGGCGCTCGAGGATGAGATTCTGACCTTCCACGTAGCCGAGAGCCCGCAAGCCCTGCACGAAGGCCCTGACGGAGGGGTGAACAGGCTCAGATCCCGTCATCTCTGAGACCGGCGATGTCGTGACGATGAGGCCGACGCGGTGGACTTTGCCCGCTTGCTGCGCTCCGGCCGCGAGTGGCGCAAGCGTAAGGCCGAGAGCGAGAACGACCACGAGCCCGATCAGCCGCATGGACCTGTGTGGGGCCATGGCGTGTAATCGGGGAGCATCAACAAAGTGTATCCCGTCGCCACAAATTGGGCTTCGCCGTATGTACCAGGTGCTCGCCCCGCATGGGTGGCGGCAATACCGTGAGGGCATCGAGAGCGATGAGGCGGTGGCCCTCCAGCGTCAAGGCCCACGATGCGCTGGTCCAGTTCAGCTGTACCAACAGTAAAAAGTGCAAGAAGCAACAGATTCACGTGCTCTCGAGAGCGGACAGGTCATGTGCTCTCTACACGTGAGAGCAGGCGCCTTGACAACGCCGACGTGGACGCATAAATTTCCAGGTCACGCCCGTCCCAGGCGAACGGCCCGTTCGATGAGGAAGCCTAACCTGAACCCAAGATTGCTTGTCATGGGCGCCGGCTCCGGCGCCAGCAACAACCTGATCCGGAGCCTGAGAGCCGGGGATCCCTCGCTCGTCATCGTCGGCTGTAACGCCGATCGGTTCGTCCTCAAGAAGTCGCTCGCAGGGGAGAATCATCTGATTCCATCCTGCGCGGATTCCGGGCTCGGCGAGGCCGTGCGCCATGTTGTCGAGACTGAAGGGATCGACCTCTTGATCCCGAACAGCGACCCCGATGTCAGAGCGATCGCCGGCCTAAACGGGGATCTCAGGTGTCGTCTTTTTCTGCCGGCTCGGCGGGTCATCGAGCTGTGTCAGGACAAGTACGAGCTGACGGTTTACCTGCGCTCCCACGGTATCCCGGCGCCCCGGACGCATGCGGTCACCGATCTCGAGCGGATCGAGGAGCTGTTCCTCCGGTTGGGCTCCCGCTCCCGGTTCTGGTGCCGAATCCGGACGGGAGGCGGTTCGATGGGGGCGATTCCGGTGAAACGCGCCGAGCAGGCGCGGAGCTGGATCAGGTACTGGGAGGAGATGCGCGGGGTCCCCGCCGCATCCTTCACCATCTCCGAGTATCTGCCTGGCCGTGACTTCTCGCTCCAGTGTCTTTGGAATGACGGAACGCTCGTGCTCGCCAAGATGTCGGAGCGCCTGTCATACTTCGGCGGCGCCCATAGCCCGAGCGGAGTGTCGTCGACCCCGGCCCTCGGCAAGACGGTTCTCGAACCTCGGGTGGTCGAGGTGTGCACGGCGGCGATCCGCGCCGTCGACCCGAAGGCCTCCGGCGTATTCTGCTTCGACCTCAAGGAGGACGAGGAGGGCGTCCCGTGCGTGACGGAGATCAACGCCGGCCGGTTCGCCATGATCACCAACATCTACGACCTCGCCGGACGGCACAACATGGCGGTGACGTACGTGCGCCTAGCCCTCGACCTTCCGCTCGACATCCAACACGTGCAAGACTTCGCCGAGGATTATTACTTGGTGCGAGATTTGGACACGCTCCCCGGGGTGTTTCACGCCGAGGAGCTATTCGAGGGGATGCGCTAGCCGAAAGGAGGGTGAGCGATGTCGGGTGCCCTTGCAGCGAGTAAGCGACACGTGGTGATCGTCAGGATCGACGGGCCCAAGACCCAAGCCCAGTACGAGGCGTTCAAGGAAGAACTGGAAGCACTGTTGAAGAAGCACAAGGCACAGGTGGTGTTGAAGGCTCGCACGAAGAAGTCGTCGAAGGGCGCGTAGCCTCCATGGGTGAGGGGGCTGAGCGGGAGCCGAGCATTGAGTTCACCGCTGAGCTCGACCGTCGCTCCGCCGAGGTGCTCCAGTTGGAGATTCGCCGGCTCGCGCGGCGCTACGGAGCCGAGATCACGGAGTTCCGGATCGAAACGCCTTGCGAATCGGCGGGCGACCAACTGTAGCCGGTTCTGACGTGCGACACCCCGGAGAGGACATGAGCCCTTACAGGAAGATATCCATGCCGCGGCAAAGCGTCGCGGCCGTGGTCAGGAGCGGCTCGGCACTGCGCGGATCGACGGGCCGAAGCAGGGTGCCCAGGCCCTGGCAGCAGCGGGCGAGGAGGGGCCGCATCTCCAACTCGCGCGCGAGAGCGATAGCCTGACGGTATCGTGATTCCGCGCTCTTCGGGTCAGGCGGCTCCGCCCGAACGGCGATCTCGCCGAGGAGTCGAAGCGCCCACGCCTCGTGTCCCCGTTGCCGGTGGGTCCGGGCGAGCTCGAGGGCCCGCTCGGCCAAGCGGGTCGCTTCCTTGACTCGCCCGGCCAGCAGGTACGCTTCGCCGAGCGAGGCGCAGAAGGGCGAGCCATACACCACCATCCGCATCTCGGCCGCCTGGTTCACCGCTTCCTCGAGGAGCGGCAAGGCCTGCTCGAGCCGATCAGAGACCGCCCAAGCGTAGCCTAACGCGGACCCGAACCGCGACAACCACACCCGGATGTTCCAGGCCTGACACAGCTCGTACCCTCGCTCGAGCACGGGGACGGCACGGGCAGGCTCGCCCTTGCGGAGGTAGAGCTGGCCTAGTCCCCAGTAGGCGAATGACAGGGTGAAGGGGTGATCGACCGTCTCGGCAATCCGGACGGCTTCCTCGCCTCTCACGGTCGCCAGGGCGAAGTCCCCACGTTCGATCAAGCACTGGATGAGCCAGGTGCGCGAGATGACCGAGGGGAGGGCCGGAAGTCCGAAGCGCTCGTACACAAGGTCGCCTCTGAGCGCCTCCACGCTCCGGGCGAGGACGTCGATAGCGGGACCGTACTCGCCGAGACTGAAATAGACCTGCCCCACCCGGTAGTTGGCTTCGATCTGCAACGCGAGGTCGCCCCGGGCACTGGCGAGGGCAAGGGCGCGCTCGCCGGCCTCCAGGGCGCTATCCTGGTCACCAACGAGGTAGAAGTACCCGGTGAGATACGCGGCCAGGCGACCCAGCCGCTGCTGGTCTCCCAGCGTCTCGGCCAGGCGCTGCGCCTCGGTGAGGCAGTCCGCGATCCGGCCGAGCTCTCCGAGGGCGAGAAGCGACACCCTGAGGTCGAACCGGACGTCGATCATCTGCTCGAGCCTGTCCGGGCGCTCGGGAAGATGTCCGAGTGCCACCAACGCTTGCTCGAAGTACACCACGGCTTCGCGGTGCGCGGAGCGTGCTGCTGCCCTGGCGCCGGCCTGTCGGACGTAGCCCACGGCCTTTGCCCACACCTCCCCGCGCACGGCATGATGAGCGAGCCATTCCACCCGCTCTCCCAAGCGGTCGGGATACATCCGCTCGAGGGCTTCGACGATCGCAGCGTGGAGCATCCGCCGCCGATCGCGAAGCAGCCCGCCGTAGGCGACTTCATGGGTGAGCGCGTGCCTGAAGGTGTACACGAGGTCGGGGAAAAGGCTCGTCTCGTCGAGCAACTCCGCAGCCTGGAGACCGGCCAGTCCGTGACGCAGCTCCTCGTCGTCGAGATCGACGATGGCTCCAAGCACGCCGAACGGCACGTCCTTGCCGAAGACCGCCGCAGCCTGGAGCAGGCGCTTCAGCGCCGGCGACAGCCTGTCGATGCGAGCGCTAAGGATCGCGCGGGCCGACTCGGGAACCTGAATCGTCCTGGTCGCCTTGATCAGGCGGTAGGCGCCTTGCTCGCCGACCAGCGCCTGCGTCTCCACCAGCGTCCGGATGCTCTCTTCCATGAAGAATGGATTGCCCTCGGTCCGCTCGATCAACAACGGCGTGAGCGCCTTGAGGCTGGCGTCGGTGCCCAGCGCGGTTTCGAGGAATTCCTGGGCGCTGGCGGCTGGCAAGGGGTCGAGCCGAAGCTGACGGTAGTACGTCTTGCCGCTCCAGGCGTGCTCATACTCGGGCCGGTAATTGACTAGGAGCAGCACGCGTGCCGTGGGCAGGTCCTCGACGAGGCGGTCGAGAAGCACCTGGGTTTCCGCGTCGGTCCAGTGAAGGTCCTCGAACACGAGGATGAGGGGCTGGGTCTGGCTCTCGCGGAGCAAGAGGCGGGTAACGGCCGCGAGGGCCCCCTGGCGGCGCTGTGGTGCTTCGAGTTTGTTCCACTGGGGATCATCGACGGGCACATCCAGCATCCACAGAATTGCCGGTAGCGTCACCACCAGGCGTGCATCCGGCGACCTGAGCTGGCCGCTCACCTTGTCGTGGATCTGGCGGGCGTCGTCGCGTGCCTCGATCTTGAAGTACGCCCTCAGCAGCTCGACAACGGGGAGGAAACTGGTGGACTTGTCGTACGAGATCGGACCGGTCTCGAGGACGAGACATTCCTGGGCGTGACGCGAGTGCGTGAACTCCCAATAGAGACGCGATTTGCCCACGCCCGGCTCGCCCACGATCCCCACCACTTGGCCGTTGCCTTCGCGGGCCTGCTCGAGCGCCTGCCGAAGAGCATCCAGCTGCTGCGCCCGCCCCACCAAACGAGTGAGACCCCGGCGGGCGAGCGCATGGAACCGCAAGCGCACCGGGGTCGCCCCGACGAGTTCGAAGACCTCCATCGCGCCCTCGATGCCCTTGATCGACCGCGGTCCGAGCGGCTTGACCACCATGTAGCCTTCGACCAGGCCCAGCGTACGAGGGGAGATGAGGATCGATCCCGGCCGCGCGATCTGCTCCATGCGTGCGGCTAGGTGGGTAGTCTGGCCCACCGCGGTGTAGTCCATATGGAGATCTGACCCGATGGCCCGCACGACCACCTCACCGGAGTTTAGGCCGATCCGGATCTCGACCGGAATGCCGTGCGATCGGAAGATGCCGTCAGCGTATCGCTTGACTGACTCCTGCATTCGCAAGGCGGCATAGGAGGCGCGGATGGCGTGATCCTCGTGGGCCAGCGGCGCCCCGAACAGCGCCATAATGCCGTCGCCCATCACCTGGTTCACAGTGCCCTCGTAGTGGTGTACAGCCTCCATCATTCGCTCGAGCACGGGATCGAGGATCTTCCGCGCCTCCTCGGGATCGCGATCGGCGAGCAGCTCCATCGATCCCTTGAGGTCTGCGAAGAGCACGGTGACCTGCTTGCGCTCGCCCTCAAGTGCAGCCTTTGAGTTGAGAATCTTCTCGGCCAGGTGCTTCGGGGTGTAATCGCCAGGGGAATCAAACCGAGGAGTGGAAGCACCTGGTTGAACTTGTTGGCCGCAGGAAAAGCAGAAGCGAGCCTCGCCTGGCAGTTCGGTGCCGCACTTTCCGCACCGGACGCTGAGTCCTGCACCACAGGCCATACAAAAGCGGGCCTGGGACGGATTCTCGTGCTGGCACCGGGGACACTTCATTTACCCCTCACGAGCCAGGGCGGCGACGGTCGGTACGGTGAGACGAACTTAGCTCCTGGGCACAACCAGCGCAATGACGGCCTTAACCACAGAGAAAGTCAGGTTCCTCGCCTCCTCCAGCCCGCTGCTCACAGGAGACGGCCAGACTGCTAATTGGCAGCCAATTGGCGTCTATTCTTCAGGTCGGCCTGCCAACAGAGTCAGTTCGCTACGCGGCCTTGGCGAGGCCTCGAACCGAGAAGGATGACTTTGCCGGGCCGACATACCGCACGCAGACTCCGGTGAGTTGGACGCAGTGTAGACTAGGGCGGGCTGGACGCCCACGCATCAAGCACTAATTAGGTCTCCTGCCAGGGCGATGCCCGCAGGAGCGTGGCCACCGTCCAGTCCAACCCTCCCGCTTTCATCGTCCGCGCTTTCCCTCGGTGTGGATGGTGTCCTCCGACTGCGAGGATTGTGGTTCCTCGCCGAGAAAGAGAAAGAGACGGTTGACACTTGTCAGCCATGTGCGACGATCTCGAACGCGGCCACGATCCGGTCCAGCACGGCCTCGACGTCGTCTCGCGGCCAGCTCCGAACGGTGAGCAGAACGACCTCGTCGCGAATCACGGCCCCGACGATCACGATGCGTTCCGGCTCTATCGGGCTGTCGCCACGCGTCAGACCGTCAAGGCGTTCTGAGCGTGTCGCCCCGGGCACACGCAAGTGCCGGCGCTTGACGCTTGCAGCGCGAAGGCCTGCGGCTGCTCGTTCCATGACGTGCCCGAGATGGCGACCGGCCAGCGGCGTTACATCGACGGCGACGAGCGTCGGCACGTCGCCACACAGTATCCCGCGCCACACCTCGACCGTTCGGAACTCCTCTGCGATGCGTCGTGCTCCGCTGCTCGCGAAGGCGGCAGGCAGCACCAGGCGGTACCGTCCTCTCTCGACGAGGTCATAGGTCACTGGTGCAGAGCACAGAGCCGCCACATCTTCGGGTCGCGGCCGGTGGCGGGCACCGGGGAGCCACCACTCTTCCAGCGCCTGCTGGGCGTCCTCCTGCATATGACCGGAGCCGTCGCCGAGCGCGAGCGTCTCAAGAAAGGCGACGACAACCGTTTCTTGTTCCGCGGTCAACGTGGCGAGGCGGGGCGGATACCGATCCGGCGGCCGCAACGAACGGATCAGCGCTTCCACGGCCATCGCCGGATCCTTGGGACGCCGGAAGGCGTAGCTGATCAGGAGTGGAAGATAGTGCCGCCACGACTGTGCGTCGAGATAGCCCAGTCCCCAGAAGGCGTACGCCTCGATGTATGCGTCGGTCGCCTCATCGCACGCGGCGTCGAAGGGCTCGGCGTCGTCGTAGCTGTCGACGGCATTACCACCGCGGAGGGTCAAAGGAGGCGCCGTTTCCGCGTCAGCGCGAAACGCCTCGAAAGCACTCCGCGCGATCTCGTCGGGTGTAATGGCGTACGCCTCCTGCGCCTTCGATGTTAGCGCCGACCGGGTACGAGTGGGCCTTATGGTCGCGGCGATGCGCCCGACTCCGTAAGTCGAAAACGACGTTTTGGCCCTCGACATAGCCGAGGGCTTGGAGGGCCTCACGAAAGGCGGCGAAGTGGTGGCCGCGAGCCCGATCGGCCGTATGCGCACCTCGCTTGGGATGGCTGGCGGGAGTCCCTTCACTATGCCTACTTCCGTTCGTGTACCAGGTCCGAAATGACATCGTCGATGAACGGTTTGTCTTTGGCTCCGACCCTTGCACTCGGGAAATAGATGAGT
>Ga0126376_10002650_pt1 | contig 10195 bp, 10 predicted proteins | sample PanSoiMetPlot_15_FD_92760 | JGI IMG/M metagenome (GOLD analysis project Ga0126376, IMG submission 92760) | Tropical forest soil microbial communities from Panama - MetaG Plot_15 | ecosystem: Environmental > Terrestrial > Soil > Tropical forest > Bulk soil | place: Panama | collected 2016-02-17 | reverse complement strand
CGTTCACTGGCGCCCGCTATGTTGCCTGCAAAGTTAATCTTCGAGAGCTTGCCGTACTCCGGAAATGAACTGATGCGGTAGTAGATCGACTCGTCGGATCGATATGCGTGACCGGTATCGAGAAGTCTTTCTATTAACGTCACCATTTCGGGAATGTGACGTGTGGCGCGCGGAACTATATCGGGACGTTCACAACCGAGCGCATCGAAGTCTTCCCAGAGCGCCTTGATGTAGATCGCGGTGTAGTCGTCGATACTCAAGCCCGCCTTCTGCGACTCGGCGATGATGCGATCTTCAACGTCCGTGATGTTCATCACGTGCGTGACTTTGAAGCCTTTGTATTTCAGGTAGCGACGCAGGACGTCGGCGGCGACAGCGCTGCGAAAGTTGCCGATGTGACCGTAGTTCCAGACGGTCGGGCCGCAGTAGTAGAAACCGACCTCGCCTTCCCGCATAGGTCGAAACTCTTCGACGCGCCCGGTTAATGTGTTGCGAAATCTGAGCATGGGCTAACGAGGATAAGGTAGGTCATTGTCGATTGCCAATTGCCGATTGCCAATTTATTGAGTGCTCCTCATCCTAACAAATTGGCAATCGGCAATTGGCAATCGACAATTAGAAATGTTTCCATCCGCCAGGTTTCAAATCCCAGATGCGCGGTCCTTCTGAAATTTTGACGCCCACGTCGATATTTGTGATCTGGCCGATGCGTTTGATTTCGACGCCATCGACGCGTCGAGGCAGTCGCGAGACATTCGCGGCTTTGACTGTAAAGAGCAACTCGAAATCTTCGCCGCCGTGCAACGCGAGTTGCAGCGGATCCAGCGCGCGTCGCCCGCACAATTCCACCACACGATTGTCAATCGGCAGCAGTGACGAATCGATCAAAGCGCCCACACCGCCGGCCTCGCATAGTCGATTTAGATCTGATGACAAACCGTCGCTCAGATCGATCATCGCCGTCGCGAGACGCTCTTCACCGAGCACGATGCCCCAGCCAACACGTGGCTCCGGACGAAGCTGCCGGATCAAGACGTGATCGAGTTTTTGCGAATCCTCGTCGGCGAGATTCTGTTCGGCTAAGTGCGCACCGCGTTCGATCAGCCGCAGGCCCGCCGCCGCTGCGCCGAGCGAACCGGTGACGAAAATCTGATCGCCAGGCGAGGCGCCCGAGCGCATCACAGCCGACGCTGTCGCGCATTCTCCGGCGACAACCGAATCGATAACTATGGATTCATTCGTTCGTGAAGTATCGCCACCGATCAACTGCACGCCGTAGTGATTCGCGAGCTCCAACAGTCCATCGTAAACCTGATCTACAAAGTCGGTTTGCCAGACATCCTCCGGCACACCAATCGAGATCAACGACCACAACGGTCGTGCGCCCATTGCAGCGATATCGGAAAGCGAAACTGCGAGTGCTTTATGGCCCAGCAGAAATGGCGGTGTGGTGGTGCGTCGAAAGTCTATGTCTTCAACGAGCAGGTCGGTAGTGATCACCGTTTCTTTGCCGGCGCTACTGCGAAACACCGCGGCGTCATCGCCGACGCCCGCAATCAACGACTCATTCTTCAGCGTAGACGCTGTTAAGCGTTGCCGCAACGAAGCGATGAAATCAAATTCGCTTTTGGTGGAACTACTTTGGGCGTGACCCTGTGTGGTGGGTTGTTCGTGCTCGTCTTTCATCCTTTAAAGATTACGACGAAGCGAATCAAGCCCTGCTTCGATTGTTTCGATCGAAGTTGAAAACGAAAAGCGTACGTGACCCTCACCCTGTGCGCCGAAGACGATGCCGGGAACAGTTGCGACCTGTGCGCGATTCAGCAACACGTCCGCAGCTTCACGACTGTCTTTGTGAATGCGACTCACGTCGGGAAATGCGTAGAACGCGCCCGCTGGTCGCTCACACTGCAAGCCGATATCATTTAAACCTTTGAAAAGGATGTCGCGACGCAGTTGATACTGGCCCCTTGTCGCGGTGAGAACTTTTGTATCGATACTCATCGCGGCGAAACCCGCCCACTGCGTCGGCGTCGATACACCATTCGATGAATAAAGCGTCGCCTTTTTCAGTCCCGTCATCCACGGCTCACTTGCCACTGCGTAACCCAGGCGCCAGCCTGTCATCGCGTACGACTTGGAAAACGTGAAGCACGTGATCGTACGTTCAAACATTCCCTCGAGCGAAGCGATCGAGAAGTGCTGGCCGTCGTAAACGAGATCTTCATAAGCTTCATCAGCGACGATCAAGAGATCGCGATCCTGTGCAAACGCGGCAACCGTTTTTGCTTCTTCCGGCGTGAAGACTACACCACTCGGATTCTGCGGCGTGTTGTAGTAGATCGCGCGCGTTCGTTCGGTCGCATAACGCGCGAGTGTCTGCTCGAAACCTACGGCGCGAGCTTCATCGGTCGGCACAAGCACGCTGCGTCCCTGGCAGTGTGAGATCAGATCCTTGATCGGTGTCCAGTAAGGCGAAAAGAGCAGCACCTCGTCGCCGGGATTCACGATCGACTGAAAGGCGCCAAACAAACCCTGCATACCGCCGTTCACGACAATGACGTCATTTGCCTGCGCGGGAATGTTGTTTCTGCTGCGCAACTTGCCAGCGATTGCTTCGCGAAGTTCATTGATTCCTGATGACGGTGCGTAACGAGTTTTATTCTCGTCCAACGCGAGCTTCATTGCGTTCTTGATCGGCTCAGGGGTGGGCATGAACGGCTCGCCACCTTCAAACTGATAAACAGTCGCGCCCTGGGCACGCAACTCCATTATCCGATTTCGAAGTTTGACGATGTCTGAGAATCCGACCTGATCGAATCGCGAAGCGAGGCGAAGAACCGTTGGCGAGGTTGTCACTATAGATTCATTTCCTTCCGACTTTTGTACGTGGGAAGGCGGATTATAACAGGTGTCTACGCGGAACGCAGAATGGCCCCGGTCGTAGCCGATGCTCAGGCGATACTTTTAAGAAAAGTTTTAAGTGAGGGGCGCTAAGTGTAAGTGTTGACACGCCAAATCGGCACGGGTAACATGTTCGGCGTTTGCACGAAATTGGCAAACTCACCAAGAGACTTTCCAAACTTTCGCAACGCCCGATAAACCCGATAAGGGAAGCCAGCTCCGTTTTGATCCAGTCGAGGCCATAAGTCGAATGAGTCGTCCCGCCGTAGTCATACCCGAAAAGTTGTTCTTCAAAATCGGTGAAGTATGTGAGCTGGCGGGAGTGCAGGCGCACGTGTTGCGCTACTGGGAATCGGAGTTTCCGATGCTTGCGCCGCAGAAGAACCGCGCGGGACAGCGTGTCTATCGCAAGCGCGACGTCGAGATGGCGCTGCGGATTAAGGAATTGCTTTACGAAGACCAGTACACGATCGCCGGAGCGAAGAAACGCCTCAACAACGAACTTCGCGGCGGTGGCAACCTGAAGGTCGTCGGTAGCGATGACGATGAACAACCCGAGACACAGCAGCCTGAGTTTAATAACGGCGAACTTTTTCAGGCTCCGCCGCCGAGTTATACGCGAAGCGTTGGGCCTCGCACTGCGGAAGAACGACAGGGATTGAAACAACTGGCGTCGGAATTGCGCGAACTCCTGTCGCTGCTCGAAAAGGAAACGAAGGGCCGCGCGAAGTAGACGTTTGACATTTGTTCTTTGGCAGGATACTAAGTCAGGGAGACGGGACGTGGCGCAGCCTGGTAGCGCGCACGCTTGGGGTGCGTGAGGTCGCTGGTTCGAATCCAGTCGTCCCGACCATTTCTATCAACCATTTACGGCTGCCACCTCTGGCAGCCGTTCTTGCACTTGAGGTTATGTCATGAAATCAATCCCTCATATTCTCATCACGTGTCTCTTCCTGCTGACTCAAGCAGTTCCTGCTCAAACGCCCAGTCATGGGAAGGCTTTCGATCGGACAATGACTAAGAGCCGGAAAGTCTCCGTCACTTTCGTTGGCACGGTTAAATCGATCGAACCGTTGGGGCAGCGAGAACTCCAGGTCATTCCTGTTGATTTCGATTCAAGTTTTGCCGTTACCATTCACATTGAGTCAGTAACGCCCAGCGAGGTACCGCTTGGGGTTGACACAGATCGAGTGTTCGCCGTTCATAGTCCGGCAATACTTTTCCGTGCTGTGTCAGAAGATAATGTCGGGAAAAAGTACCGTTTTAAGCTCGTTTGGAATCAAGTCGATCACAGGTCAAGATTCTCGGACTTGAGCGTCGTCGGACAAGTTCAAGAACCGCTTCCTTCTGATTTTCCTACACTTCAAAAAGTAAGTATCGAGGAACTTAAACAAAAGACTGCCGCTCATGTAAACATTTGGGGACTCGACAAGATTGAGCGTTGGGATCTCACTCAGGATTCAGGCAAGTTGGTATTCACCTTACGTGATGGACTAGTTGCCGTTAGTCCAGCGCAGATTATCGGAACTTACAACAGCGAGGACCATACCTGGTTGTGGGCGTGGGCCAACTCATCCATAGACAAAAAGCTCCAGGTCGATGCGCTCAAGGTGCGAAAGTACGGTGAGGAACATCACATCGATCGCCTCACGACCGCTAAGTGGGTTGGAACAGAAGATGACGCGTGGGCCATGGTGGCGCTGGCGGTTAAGTTGTGCAGCGAGCAAGGAGCCTATCGCGGTCCGTCAGGTACCACTTACGCCTTCATCGCCTTTGGCGAGGTAGTGTTGCAGAAAAAATGAGACCTTGAGCGAAAATTCCACATGCGGCGCTTCAGTTTTTGTTTTGCCGAACGTCGAGGAGATCAATAGTATTGCCATACGATGTCAGAACTCAGTCTGTGCCTGTGCGACATCTCGCTGTGGTCCAACGACGGCTAAGATGGTCTGAGCTCGGTAGCAAACTCATCCCACTCCTCGATCGCGTGTACGTTCAGGTCCGGGCAGGCAAGATCGTGCAGACTGGCCACAATGTGTTTTTGTACACGGATGCCACCAAGGACAGCGTTACAGCAGAAATCGGCGTCGAGGTTTCAGTCCCCTTCGAGACTGTAGATGATGTGGTGTACTCCAGCACGCCCTCAGGTGAGGTGGTATCCACGCTTCATGTTGGACCATATTCCGCTTTGAGCGGCGCGTATGATGCTTTGGCTCAGTGGTGCAAGGAGCATAATCGCCTTCGGGCGAAGACATTTTGGGAAGTCTACGGAGATTGGAACGAAGATCCTGCCAAGCTCGAAACCGAAGTATTCTATCTACTTGAGTCCCCGTAGAGCATTCATCTGTCTGGGCGAGCGACATGGGTGATCGCGTGCCGATTTATCTGGGATCAAAATCCACACGGTTAGGTTTTCTATGAGTCGCATTCTTGGTTTGTTGTCGCTTGTTGGTTTCGGCCTTGCTGCGGTAGTGCACGTTGCATCGCTCGCCGGAGTCGATGTGTCTCAACGATTTCCACTCGTGTGGTTGCTACACATTGGTATCTTCGTGCTCTTTATTCCATTCGCATTTTCGAGTCGAAGAGTCTTGGGCAAGAGACCATCGTTCTCAGACATGCGTGCCCTGATTCCCGGTTGGGTCTTTGTCATCGGCGTTGCCGTCTTTGGCTATGCATTACTCAACTTCGCTCTCTTCATCGCGTCAACGCAAGGTGGGAGTCCATCAATCGAGGAAGGTAAGTACGTCTTGCAGAATCACGGCCATGTCATAAGAGAAATTACCGAAGCCGAGTACGTCGCCTTCAGAGCCAATGAATTGCGAGGCTTTTCAGGACATTGGTTGGCATTCTACTTCGCGCCCTTTGCCTATTTCATGTTCGCAAAAAGTGAAAAGCAACGCTCAATCAAAGAGACGTTTCGATAGTTGAGTACAGTCCGTTTGGCAGTGCCCTGGTCAACTCACCGTCAGGCCACATCGCACTTTATCTCTCGTTAACCAGGAGCGACGCGTCCGCTGCGCCTCACGCTAGTACTGGCTGTCATATTTCGCGCCTTTCGCGCTGCCGCAAAGGAACTGTTTCTAAGAATAGTTCGTTCTTACAAAATGAAGCAGCGCCAAGATTGCGAACTTACTTATCCCAACCCTGTAGAAATTCCTGGAGGAGGTTGATATGGAGGGACCACCAATAAGACAGAACGTCTTATTAACCATCACGTCTCTGCTCTTGATCCTGCTCACGACGTTTCACCTGGCGGACGACATCGCCCGCGGGTTTGAAAAGGGAGGCCTTGCAAATCTCACTGCCGTGCCCCTTTTCGTTGTTTGGCTGTACGCAACGCTGATGCTCGCCGAACGGCGGTCGGGGTACATCATCAATCTCCTCCTGTCGCTTCTGGGATTGGTCATTCCGATCGTACACATGAAGGGAAGGGGCGTCGGCCTCAGTCCCCGCATCGCCGGCACCCACGGAGCCTTCTTCTTCGTCTGGACCTTGATCGCGATCGGCGTGCTGGCGCTCTTCTCGATCATCCTTTCAGTGCGCGGACTCTGGAGCCTGCCATGGCGCCGGCCCCGATAGATCAACTACACTTCACGCCTCATCGAAGGCTTCTGGTTTTAGTCGCCGACGTGTTCTGCACTTCCTCTTCGGCCCGCGTCATCTGCCGCATGGGCTCGAATGGCAACACATCGCTTGAGCCTTACGCGTCGTCCTTTAACTCAACGACCACGATCTCGGACGTGAGTGTTTTGTGGACGGGGCACTTGTGCGCGATCTCTTTGAGGCGGGCGCGTTGTTCGTCTGAGAGAGGACCCGTGAAAGACACGCTGCGCTCGATGCGGTGAATAAAACCATCCTGGTTCTGCGTGCACTCCTGACAGTCTTTAACGTGGACGCGATTTTGTCGCAAACGCACGGTAACGCCTTCGAGCGGCCACTGCTTGCGCCGCGCGTAAAGCGTCACGGTCATCGACATGCAACTCCCGAGCGCCGCGAGCAGTAACGTGTAAGGATCGGGGCCCGCATCTTCGCCACCCGCCGCGATTGGTTCGTCAGTAATAAACGAATGACCGGCGCCGTAGCGCACCTCATTGCGCAGGTTTCTTTGAGAAGTAACAACAACCTCGCTCATATGAATGCTCCTCGTTTAAAGATGCACGGATTATACAGACCTCAGCTTGCGGTGAACTCAAGTGCACGGCTACACTCGCGCGTTCCAAAGATTCAACTTGTCTGAGGCTGTTGCATGAAGATTCATGAGTACCAGGGAAAAGAACTGCTGAAAAAGTACGGTGTTCCAGTGCCGCGCGGCATCGTGGCGCGCTCGCCCGACGAGGCTTACCAGGCTGCAAAAGAACTCGGCGGCGACGTTGTGGTGGTGAAAGCGCAGATACACGCGGGCGGTCGCGGTAAAGGCGGCGGCGTTAAGTTGGCGCGCAGTGCCGACGAAGCGCGTGAGATTGCAGGCCGGATGCTGGGTATGAAGCTCGTCACTCATCAAACCGGGCCTGAAGGACGAGAAGTGCGCGTGCTGTTGGTCGAAGAAGGCTTGCCGATCGATAAAGAATTCTATCTCGGCATCGTGCTCGACCGCGCCAGTGGGCGTCAGGTGTTCATGGCTTCTTCGGCGGGCGGAATGGACATCGAGGAAGTCGCGGCGACAGCGCCCGAAAAAATTCTGAAAGAAACGATTGATCCGGCGGCTGGTTTTCAATCGTTCCAGGCACGCAAACTCGCCTTCGGTCTGGGTTTGCCTGGACCGCTGGTGAACCAGGCTGTGAAGTTCATGCAATCGCTTTACACCGCATACGAGCAGATGGACTCGTCGCTCGTTGAGATCAATCCGTTTCTCTTGACCAAAGACAGTCGCCTGATCGCGCTCGACGCGAAGATCAACTTCGACGACAACGCACTCTTTCGTCACAAGGAGTTTCTCGACCTGCGCGACCTCAATGAAGAAGAGCCACTCGAGATCGAAGCGTCGAAGTTTGATCTCAACTACATCAAGCTCGACGGCAACATCGCGTGCATGGTGAACGGCGCGGGACTCGCGATGGCAACGATGGACATCATCAAACTCGCAGGCGGCGAGCCTGCCAACTTCCTTGACGTCGGCGGCGGCGCGTCGCAGGAGAGAGTTGAAGCTGCCTTTCGAATCCTGCTTGCCGATGAAAACGTGAGGGCTGTGCTGATCAATATCTTCGGCGGCATCGTACGTTGCGACATGGTGGCGCGCGGTGTGGTTGAAGCGGCGCGCAATCTCGGCGTGAAGGTTCCGGTTGTTGTCCGGCTCGAAGGAACGAACGTTGAAGAAGGCCAACGCGTCATTCGCGATTCGGGCTTGAACTTCACGGTTGCGAATGGGATGAAGGATGCGGCGGAAAAAGTCGTGGGTTTGGCCGGTTAACACAGATTTACGCGGATTAGGAACGGATTGAGTCGACGAACGACAACGTTAACGTGGGTCGTGAAGATTTGTCGCTATGGACTGGCGGCGCTGTTTCTGTTCACGGCGATTGCGAAGCTCGCGATCGTCAAAACGTTTGCGAGCAACATGGGTGAGCTGCTGAGCTCGTCCGGCTTCGATTACCAGCGCTGGTCCTGGCCCGCGACGATCGTCGTTATCGTGGCGGAGATCGTGACGGCGGCGTTGTTACTCGTGGCGCGCACGGTGCGAGTTGGCGCGATATTCGCCGCCGTGTTGCTAATTGGGTTTGCGTCGTACGCACTTTATTACGTTTACGTACTTCACGGTGAGCCGCTCGAGTGTGGTTGTTTCGGCGGCATCATCGCCAGCCAACTCGGAGTCAAGACAGCGCTCAGAAATCTCGCGCTGCTGATTCCGGTGGTGTTTGTCTGGTTTGGATATCGCAGAACTCGGAAGGAGTTAATCATTGGCGAGCATTGAATTCTGGGGCGGCGTCGGCACGGTCACCGGATCGAAGTACCTGGTCCAAACGAACAAAGCGCGAGTGCTGGTTGACTGCGGCATGTTTCAAGGTCTCAAGGAATTGCGCGAACGCAACTGGCAGGATCCGCCATTCGATCCCCGATCGCTCAACGCGGTCCTCATTACTCACGCGCACATCGATCACACGGGCTATCTGCCGCGCCTTGTCAGGCAGGGTTTTCATGGTCCAATTTACTGCTCGCGCGGCACCGCGGATCTGCTGAAGATACTCTTGCCGGACGCCGGTAGGTTGCAGGAAGAAGAAGCCGACTATCGCAATCGTCACAACCTCACCAAGCACACGCCTGCACTACCGCTTTACACCGAGAAAGATGCATACGCAGTGCTCGAGTTTGTCGAGCCGGTAGCCAACGACGGCGAAGCAGTCCAGGTCGCACCGGGAATTCGTGGAAGCTTCAGAATCGCGGGCCACATTCTCGGTTCGAGTTTAGTTTTACTCGAGATCGATCACGCCTTAGCCGACAGCCAGGGACGGCGCATACTCTTTTCCGGCGATTTGGGCCACTACGATCAACCGATCATTCGCGATCCTGTGCCCCCGCCGCCCTGCGACTATTTACTCGTTGAATCTACTTACGGCGATCGTCTGCACGATCCGGAAGATCCGAAAGTGGCGCTGGCGCGCATCATCAACGACGCCGCGCAACGCAATGCTCCGGTGTTGATTCCCGCGTTTGCTGTCGGTCGCACGCAGGAACTCGTTTACCTGATTCGAGAGTTGGAAGACGCGAAGACGATTCCGATTTTGCCGGTGACGGTTGACTCGCCGATGGCTGCAGCAACGACAACTGTCTACGCGAATCGAAAGGAAGAGCAGGATGAGGATTATGCGAGCGTCCTTGCCCAACAGGTTCACCCGTTGCGAACACATTCGATGACGACTGCTTCGTCCAAGCAGGAGTCGAAGCGACTCAACGACGCGCAAGGAGCGCGCGTGATCATCAGCGCCTCAGGCATGATGACCGGCGGGCGCGTCCTGCATCACGCGCTGCGTCTCGTTCCGGATCCTGAAGCCACGATCGTCTTCGTTGGTTATCAGGCGGCAGGCACGACCGGACGTCGCATCCAGGATGGTGAGCCCGAAGTAAAAATCATGGGGCAGTGGGTGCCGGTTCGTTGTCGCGTGGCAAAGATCGGGGGGTTCTCGGCGCACGCCGACTGGGCGGAAGTGTTGCGCTGGTTGCAGGGACTTGAAAACAGCGTGCCGCGTCAAGTTTTTCTGACGCACGGTGAGCCGGATGCGGCGAATGCGATGGCCGGACATATCAAGGAGAAGTTTGGCTGGAACGTGCATGTGCCGCAATATGGTGAACACGTTGAGCT
>Ga0126376_10002649_pt1 | contig 10198 bp, 8 predicted proteins | sample PanSoiMetPlot_15_FD_92760 | JGI IMG/M metagenome (GOLD analysis project Ga0126376, IMG submission 92760) | Tropical forest soil microbial communities from Panama - MetaG Plot_15 | ecosystem: Environmental > Terrestrial > Soil > Tropical forest > Bulk soil | place: Panama | collected 2016-02-17 | reverse complement strand
GCCCGTTGGCGGCCCGCAACGCCCACCGACCAGTGCGAATGAGGAGCGCGTCGCCGCTACCGATCCTGACATTGGCAAACTTCTCCCAAGCTTCGAGATCTTCAGGGTAGATCGGCCCATGTGGGTCGAGCCACTCCACGTCCTTGCGCAGCGGCGTGTCGACCAGGATGGCGCGGGTGGCAAAACCCGGCCCCATGCGGTCAATGGCGTTTTCTGAGCAGCCTTTCTCGGTAGCCGGCGGATGGCCGTTGTAGACCACGACTTTGCCCTCACGCAGCAAGGTGTAATGGCACAGCGCATCGAGGTGCGAGTTGGTGCCGTCATGAAGGCCGTAGCTGATGGTATCGAGCGCGCCGCGCGTCTCGCCGGGCTTGGGCGGGCCGGCGACGCCGTACCACATTTCATGCTTGGTCGGGCCGAAGTTGAAGTCGTCGATGGCCTTCTCAAGGCTAGCGAAACGCGCCAGCGACACCACGATGGCATCCTTGACGAGCGCCAGTGCCTGCTTGGTTTTTTCCGGCGTCACAAGGTTGAGCGTGCCGCGCTCGTCGTCTCGGCCCCAGCGCCCCCAGTTGGAGAGCGATTGTTCCATCGCCACCACTTGCTCGAAGGTCATGCGGCGCGCCGGCTCCTGGGTCGAGGGATGCGGAGTGATCGGACCGGCCGGTGCGGTGGCTGGCCTTTGCTCCTGAGCCCCTGCATTACCAATCGGGCTTGCGAGCAAGCCGGCAAACGCAACCGCGCCGACGGCCAAGATTGTCGTCCTCCTCAACGTTTTCATGCTGTCCTCCCGCAATACCGCATAGATAAGGCCGCCGTAGTGCTGTCAAGGCTCAGCGCCCAACTCAAAGGCAACGCGCCGGACGGGTCGGCTCGGTTGCCAAACCAATCACGATGGCATCGCGTCACGAGGCTCGCTGGTTCGCTACCGCTTAACCCATCCTACACGCTACACGCTTCTGCTGTCGCCGATCACGCCGCCTTCTTGCGGTTCATCTCCAGCCGCGCGTCGACTAGCGCAACGCCCGCGTCGATGACCGGGTGATGCAGCCCCTTCTGGGCCGCAATCAACTGCACGAGCTTGTCGGCGCGCTCGATGTTCGGTGCGCCGTTTTGGAGTGCCCGCGCGGCCGAGGCCGGGCGCGTCAGGCTCATCGCTGCTGCGGCATATTTCTCGAACGGCACAAGATCGCCTGGGCTCGCACCTAGCTTGACGCAGAGGTCGAACACGAAGTCATAAACCGATCGCGATTCCTCAAGATCGGCATGCACGGCCTCCTGGGCGGTTCGTATACCGTCGCGGGTGATGCAGCGGTAGTTGCCCGCGAGCAGCATCGCCCACTTGGCAAGCGGCACGAAGATCGAGTCGTGCACCTTGAGTTTCACCGGCAGCTCGATCTTGCCTTCCGGCGCGTCGAAGCGCACTGCCTCGACGTCCTTTTCGAGTTGGCGCAGCATTGCAGTGTAGCGGTCGTCCTCGAACTTCGCCACCTTGAAATTAGTCGGCAGCGTCACCTGCAGGACGTTGACTTTCTCCTCCGGAGGGCGGATCGCCTGCGGGTCGGGACTGCACAGCGTGAGCAGTGCAGGATCAAAACTGTCCCAGACCGACGGGTCAGTATAGGCCGCTTTCAGTCCGTCGTAGTTGAGGCCGGGAATGCGCTTGACGTACGGCAGCGGCGGCATGTTCATGATCGACATGCAGGGCACTCTCGACGTTGCGACAGCATCGAGCAGCTCGCGCACGCCCGGCGAACGATATTGCGGCTCCTGCATCGCGAGCCCGACCAAGTCGAAGTCGGCCGGGTTGACATCGCGCGGTCCGGTCGCCGAAACCTTCCCGGGCAGCTTGCGCGAGTCAATTTCAATCGGGTCCTTCCGGCCTTTCACGGGCATGCGGACGCGAAAGCCCTCCGCGTTGATAAGGTCGGCCTCCGCCGGCAGGCAGACGAGCTTCATGCTATGGCCGCTGAACAGGAGCTTGGAGGCGAGCAGCGACCCGTAGGAAGCCCCCATAATCAGGATATTGTAAGTGGCCATGGCAGCGACTCCGCGGTTTGAGTGGCAAAGCGAACATCCGGATTCTGAGGACGGCCGCCTCGGATATCAAGTTTTGTTGGAGCAAAATCATCGGTATTCCGATCGGCCGTGACGCGCCAGATGGGCCGACCGGCAAAGACGGAGGTCGCGCCGCGCACAAATGGCAGCATCATGGCCGCCTTCGCCGACCCTACGGGGCTACCTGAGGAGCCAACCCTTCACCTCCGTGGCTTGAAATAGCGCAAATCCGGCGGCGCCTGGTTCTTCCGGGTGGGCATCAGGTAGCCATCCGCACTCAGGAAATAGTCCTCGTTACCGATGACAACGTGTCGGTTGTTCTCGGTGCAGTTGTCTTCGAACCAGATCACATTGCGATCGCGGCGATAGCGTTTGTTCACGGTCCACGGGCGCGTCAGAGCATGATCGATGGTCGTGATGTCGTTGTGCATGATGTCAGGGTTGGCTTTATCGAGATAGATATGCTCGAGGATGACGGACTCGTTGTCGTCGTGCAGCGGTATGCCGCTCGGCTCGTAGGTGCGCGGGCCTTTGAAATTGCGGGTCTCGACCTCCAGCGTGTCGAAGCGGCCGTCGCCGTCGGTGTCGAGCCACTTCCCGATCGAGTAGCCCGCGAAGGATGGCTCGAGCTCGGTGGGCCACTTGCGTCCGTCGGTGTAGATGCGGCGGGGCAGGAACGGATGAAAGTTCACGTAGGTGATGTTCGGCAGGACGACAAATTCGATCGGCCAGGCGACCGACATCATCCGCGGCATGCCGTTGGTGCGGCAGGTGACGAGATTGTCTCCGCCCTGTCCGCCTGCCGCCTGATCTGCGAGGCTCGCCTCCAGCACGGCCTGATATTCGGGCGTCAGTGGCGCCTGCTGTGCAAGGCCCGGAGGTTTGGTGGTATCCCACTGGAACCCCACACCGGGAGGCCGCATCCATTGACCCGACCAGTCGGGATATTTGGTTTCGTCGAATGCGACGGCTACGTCCCTTGCCATGATCAGGGTTGCGGCGATCGCAACAGCGCGCAGTGCGCCTCGGTCAAGCATGACAATCCCTCCTGAAGCTGGTGTCGCAGAATCGCAGATTTTTGGCTTCAGATCATGCTCCAAATCGCTTTCGTGCTGTGCTGCCAAGCCGGATAGGCTCGAGGTGTCTTGCGATCGCAGCTCGATAGGGTAAGTTCGGGGTCCGGTGCAGGATCCCAAAGGCCACAGGAGAGTAACGCCATGAGGAACACCGTTTTGGCACTCATGATCGCCACCTTGGCAACGCCTGCCTACGCTCAGTTCGCCCCCAACTTGGCAGGGCCAGGAAAAATCGGCCCCAAGACCGACGTGGAAGTCAGACAAGAGAAGGAGCGCGAAGCTGGTTACCGAGCCGGAATCGGCCAGATTCCTGATGCGAAGGGCAAGCAGGACCCATGGAGCGGCGTGCGCAGCGCCGCCCCGGCTCCCGGCCAAAAGCCGGCGCGGTCGAACGTGAAGTAAGCCCCTTCTTCGGCCGACTGATGAGCCGAACGCATGTCCTGTTGATATCAGCGCTCTTCCTGTTCGCCTCCGGCGAGGTGCGGGCGCAGGGCGTCGGCGTCGCCTGGACCAAAGTCCCGTCCGTGATCGTCGTTGGGAGGGCCGGGGACGCGCGTGCGCGGCGCGTCCATGCGGCCGTGGCGCACTGGAACAGCACATTAAGCGGAATCGGCAGCGCTTTCCGGCTGGGCCCGGTCGCGCAACGGGGTAGCGGCGGCGCGGCCGAGCCCGGCAAGATCGTGGTGGTGCTGTCGGACGAAGTGTTCGTCTCACACGCCGATCGCTCGCCGGACGGTGAGGGTGCGGTGGTGATGATCCGGACCGACCGCGTACCGCCGCTGTCGATGCCGAACGTTGCCCGCAACGTCATCGCGCATGAACTGGGGCATGCGATCGGCCTCCGCCACGACAGCGATCCAGCGATGCTGATGTGCGGACGACCGGCGCCGTGCCGTCCAGATGTCTTCGTGTCGGCGACGCCGCGATACTTTCCGCTGAGCAGCGCGGACCGGGCAAGTTTGCTGGCCATGTATCCGCCGAATTGGAAGGGTCGGTGAGCGGCAATCGGCCGAAGCCGCCGAGTTGTTCGCCGGCCGACGTACATGAGGCGCTACTTCGGGCGCCGTCACTTCATCTTCAGCGTTGTTTCGTCAAACAACTCGTCCACCTCGAATCGGCCAGGGATCAGGCGCTGTTGCACGGCGTAGTCGATGATACGTTCAAGCGCCGGGCGGCATGCTTCGACGCCGAACGGCGTGGTATCGAGGCCGTCTGGCGGGGGTGCACGCCGCTTGCCCTCGCGGAGCAGGGCATACACCTCCTCCACTACGTCTGGGCGCGATTTCGCCAGTTCCGCGCTCACCACCACCATGTGGTTGAGAGGCACGATGTGGTGCTTCTGATACCAGGCCTGGGCTGCCGCCACGGGGTCGCCGAACAGCGATCTCAGGCGCGGGTCGTCCGAGCGCTCGCCCAGCACCGCATCAAGTTCACCATCAAGCAGCATCGGGATGATCTTCTTGCCCTCGGGCGCGCGCTCGGTGGTGTCCACATATTCGGCCACATGAGGTTCCTCGAAGGTGATCCACCGCACGCTCGCGAGGTCGAGTCCGTAATCGTTTGCAAACATGCCGCGCAGCCATGCACCGGTGGTGGTGGTGAAAGAGCGGATGCCGACTCGTTTGCCCCTCAGCTCGGCGGGAGCCAATGTGCCGCGCTCGCCGTTGTAGATTGCCCACGCGTGCTGGATCCGTCCCGTCATGACCGCCGGCAGCAGAACCATCGGCTTGCCGAACGATTTTGCGATCAGATAGGTAACCACCGCCATTTCTGAGACGTCGAATTCCTGTCGGCGGACCATCGCCTTGAAGCCGCTCCACACCGGGGTCACGTCCTTGAAGTCGAGCACGACGCGCGCCGAGGTGACCTCGCCGTGCTTGAGGGGTGTCGTGTGCGGATAGGTGGCAAGCAGCGTGCGCAGGCGCAGTGGCTCGGAAGCAAAGGTCATATGGGCATCCCATGACGGATGACGGACGAACGGGAGAGGTGGGACCACCAAAAGCGATACCGGATGATAGACGGCAAATGAAGGGGCGCTTCGCGTGCCTGCTGAGGTGGGCTTGCCGAAAATTGAGTTGCAGGTGGGGCCGAACTCGCCAAAGGCGATGCCCGAAGGCGCCCAGGACCCGCAAGGCTTCAGTCAAATTCACACGAACAGCGCAAAGAACTGCGTCGCAGCTTGGCCGCGATCATGTTTTTTGTCGCATTTTCGTGATCGGAATCATATACTTGGGTCTTCGCGATTGAAGCCAGGCGAGTGGCCCTGTATAAGGCCGGCCTCGCGGCAGGGTTCGCGAACAAAAACAACGATTTTTGCGCGTGGGAGCCGGAAGAAATGGGTGCGGATAAGGGTAAGCACTATCGGCCGACCGACAAAGAGCCGTTCATGAACGATCGCCAACGCGACTATTTCCGGCAAAAGTTGCTGGCTTGGAGGGAAGACATCCTCAGAGAGGCAAAGGAGACCCTCCAGCACCTGCAGGACGAGAACCAAAATCACCCGGATTTCGCTGACCGCGCCTCATCTGAGACCGACCGGGCCATCGAACTGCGAGCGCGCGACCGCCAGCGCAAACTGATCTCAAAGATCGATGAGGCGCTCTCCCGCATCGACGACGGCACCTACGGTTATTGCGAGGAGACCGGCGAGCCGATTTCGATCAAGCGGCTGGAGGCCCGACCCATAGCGACGCTGTCGATTGAAGCGCAGGAGCGCCACGAACGCCGCGAGCGCGTCTACCGCGACGAGTGAGCCTTGCTTGATGGCTACTGCAGCGCCGCCCCGTGACCGAAGGCGGTTGCTCCATTCGCGTACAGGGAGGTTGCCGCACGGCCCGCCACCTGGCGCGATCCGCGCGGCCAAAGCTACGTACGTTCAATGCATTGATTCCACGATATTTTTAAGGGGTAGTTCGTTTTCACAAAGTGGCGCCGGCCGACCTCCGAATGCCGACGTATGGCGATAGGTCCGCGATAGGATTACTATCCTGAATGCCACCCGCGCACCCACAGTTTGCCAGCCTGCGTTCCGCCCTCGGGCGTATCCCAGCTAAAGAGGAGTTGGTACCGAGCAGCGGGGGCTCCCTCAGACAAATCCTCTTATCCGTCGCATGCGCGCACCGGAATCGACTGCGCTTGTCCCTGCTGGCAGGCCCAGCCGGAAATGAAGGATTGGTCTTTATCGTCGCTGATTCCGTCAATCGTACCGATGATCTTGACCGGCCGAGCCGATCCCGAATTCTGTTTTTGTTGAGACCGACAGAACGAAAAATAAGCTCGCCGCGCATGAAATCGCCAGCGGCAAGCGGTGCAGCCGGGATGATCGATCGGCCATGCAACCTCTCTTCCGGGAATTAGGAATTACGTATTCATTGCGTAAAATACATAACTGGATTCAGGGCAGTGGTGCGTATCCGCGCATTACGCCGACTTCCAAGTGTTGTCTGAAATCGAGTAGTCGCCCTTTCGCGTCATCATCGTGGCATCGGTTGAGCGCAGTGAAGCCCCACCTTCGCTGGCCTCCTGCTTGCGCCGCTGATGGGTTTCGCTTGCGCTCAACCCATCCTGCGCCTCTCACCTCACACCAGCGCCAGGTCCTGCGCCGTGACCCCCGGGAACACCTGCTGCAAGGCCTTTTGGTCGAGCCCGTAGGTGCGGGCGAACAGGCCGCCGAACAGGGCGCGATAGTCGGTCAGCGCCGGATAGTCGCGGTTCTGGAACAGCGAGGCGTGGTCGACTTTGACCTGCTCGCCGGCCATGCGCCCGCCTTTGACGGCGCCGCCGAGCACCCAATAGACGCTGCCGTGGCCGTGGTCGGTGCCGCGGTTGCCGTTCTCCCGGAAGGTGCGGCCGAACTCTGAGATCACCACCACCAGCGTGTCGTTCCACGCCTGCGGGCCGATCTCCTGGGCGAAGCCCGCGAGCGCGCGGCCGAGTTCGCCGATGCGGCCGGCCAGATAGCCGGTGGCGCCTCCTTGCCCCACATGAGTGTCCCAGCCGCCGACGTCGACGAAGCCGAGGTTGAACTGCTCACGCATGAGCCGCCCGATGCGCCGCGCCGACAGCTCGAAGCCTTGGGCCGAGACGGCGCCGCGGTCGGCGCCGGTCATCTCCTGCGACACTGTCTTATAGACGTCGTCGCGAACCTTGAAACCCTCGGACACCGCGCCGCCGAGCGTATCCTTGGCGTACATGCTCTCGATCAGCCCGGCCTGGCGACCGTCGACGCCCGGCCTGCCAACCGAGGCGATGCCGATGTTCGGGATCCGGTGGCCGCCGCGGAACACCAGCGGCAGCTGCTCCGTGTAGGCGATCGGCCTAGTGCGGGTGAGCACGTTGGCGAGTCGCGCCATGAATCCCGAATTGTAGTTGCGAGTGCCGTGCACCGGTTGGCCGAGCTCGATCGTGTCCTGGGTCTCGAAGTGGCTGCGGGTGAGGTCGTCAGCGGTACCGGCGAACGGCACGAAGGCAAGCTGCTTCTTCTCCCACAGCGGCAGCAGCGAATCCCGCAGCGCCGGATGCAGGCCCCAGTCGGGCGTCAGCGGCACTGCGGTATCGGGCGCGCCGGCATGGGGCCGCGGTACCGCGATGGTGGGCCGTGATTCATAGTAGAAGGCGCTCGATACCGGCACCACCACATTAGCGGCGTCGTAGGCCCCGCGCAGGAACACTACGAGCGTGCGCATGTCCGCCTTGGGGGCGGCCCAGACGCGCCCTGCCAGCAGCATCGGCATTGCGGCGGCAGCGCTTAAGAGAAAATCGCGGCGATCCATGTTCGGTCTCCTCAACGCATGAATTCTGGCGACGACAGGAACAGCGCGTTCCATTCCTGCGGCGAGCCCGCCTGGTCGAGCGCGGTGCGCGTCGCCACGCTCAGCCTGGGCTGCACCGCATTGAAGTAGAAAGCGCTGGCAATCTGCGGGAATGCCGGACGCTCGGCCGTGTCGGGCGGCGGGGCTTTGAACATGCCGGCCCCGTTTGAGCCGATCTGGCGCGCAATCTCGAAACGCAACGCCAGCTGGCCCGGACCATCCCAGGCCGTTGACGTCATCGGATAGCCGTCTGGCGTCGGGCGGTTGTAAAGCCCCTGCGCGAGCCGGTTGAGCCAGCCCATAATCGGCTGCGCATTGAGAATCACTTTGTTGTCATAGGCGAGGCGCACGGCGGAGAGCACGAACTGCATGGGATCCTTGTACTTGCTCTTGGCCTGCAGTGAGCCGGCGAATTCGGCCGACTTGAACATAACGAGCAGCACGCTGACGACGTCGCCGTCCGTTGTCCGGAACGTCTGCGCCATGCGCTGCACCAGGGCGTCCGGCGGTGCATCGGACATGAAGTAGGTCGCAATCTTGCGCGACACGTAGGTGGCGGTCGCTGGATGGCGGGCAAGGATATCGAGCGCCTGCTCGACCTCTGCGAAGCCGCGTCCATCGATGGTGTGGCCGAGAAAGTGCTTGACACCGTAGTCGTGGCGGGCGGGATTGAACTCGAACAGCCCGGTGCGGATATGGTCGGGCTGCGGCGCGGGCTTCGGGCCGTTGGGATCCGGCGGCTGGAAGTTGACGCCGACGCCGGTGAGGATGCGGGCGAGCTCCTGCACGTCCTCCTGGGTGTAGCCGGACCCAACCCCCATTGTGTGCAGCTCCATGATCTCGCGCGCGTAGTTCTCGTTGATGTGGCCTTTGGCGTTCTCGGCATTGTCGAGATAGCGCAGCATGGCTGGATGGGTTGCGGTCGCCCGCAGCAGATCGCGGAAATGCCCGAGCGCGTGATGGCGCAGCTGCTCCTCGTAGTCGCCGATGGTCTCGCGGATGTCCGACTTGTGGAGATGCACGTTGAAATGGTTGAACCAGAACCATGTCATCTTCTCACGCAGCTGGTCGCCCGAATAGAGATCGCGCAGCAGGCTGCGCGTGGCGGCCTGCCGGCCCAGCTCGTTCAGAGACTGCTGAAAGGCTTGCTGCAGAGTCTTCTTCTGCTCTGCGTCGGGGATCTGGTTGGCGTTGCGCTGCTGTGCCGTGAGCGGCCAGGCGATCTCGGTGAGCGGCCGGGTCGCGATCGGCAGGGCATTGATAATTGCCCGGGCCGCCGCCGGAAGTCGATCCTGCGGACCGGGATGGAGCTGCCGCTCGAGCCAGCGGTCGCGGCCGAGCGCGAGAAACTCGGCGGCGGTCGATTCGTTCGCCCCCCAGGTCACCCGGTCGATGAAGGCAAGATCGGCAGGGCCCAGCGTGACGACGGGCGTCGGGTGCGCGGGCGCAGACGCCGGCTGTGCGGCAGCAGGGGCCGGTCGTGCGGACGCGGGCGCAGGCTGTGCCCGAGCGGCGGCTGGTTGCGCTGCGGCAGGCGCCGGCTGCGCGTAGGCCGGGGCCGCTTGCGCAGGAGCGGGCGCCGGAGGCGCGTGACCGGGAGGCGGTCGCGGATCGGTGGCGGCTGGGGCCGATGGGGCGTTGGCGGGGGTCGGTTGCGTGGTTGCCGGAGCCTGGTCTGCCAAGCCGATATGTGCGTCGAGCATCAATGCGCCGAAAGCACCGGCAAGCAGCAGGACAAGTTGCGTGGGCCGTGTCATTGGGGCACCGTTACTGAGGCGACCGTCGTGGACCCGCAGCTAGCGTTGCAGGCATTATGCCCAGCCCCATCGTGACAGCACCGCTGAAGCGGCCGTTCACGCCCCAAGCTGGCGAAGTGCTACCGACAGTACCACTTCGATTGTGCCGATCCAATGATAGAAATCACAGCTTTCCAGATTTCGCGGCTCAGTGAACGAAATTTAATCAAATGAGCAAACGCGCGTGTCCTTCACAGTCTCGGCGTGACCGTGCATTCAAGCGCCTGAGCGTAAAACGGCTCTTGGCCACCCGAGTCCCGACTTCGGCGGCAACATCACTCGTCTTGGCTATCGATCCTCGCTTCCGGGCGGCGGGATGAGTCGACCGCTACTTTGGATCAGCTGTTGCTTCCATCGATCGGAGGCAATTTAATGCAATCGGCAAACGGACTGCAGCGAGGCTGAGTCTTTCAGCGCGCGGCCAAACAAGAAAGGTGCCTGATGTCCAGAATTCGTC
>Ga0126376_10002648_pt1 | contig 10200 bp, 5 predicted proteins | sample PanSoiMetPlot_15_FD_92760 | JGI IMG/M metagenome (GOLD analysis project Ga0126376, IMG submission 92760) | Tropical forest soil microbial communities from Panama - MetaG Plot_15 | ecosystem: Environmental > Terrestrial > Soil > Tropical forest > Bulk soil | place: Panama | collected 2016-02-17 | reverse complement strand
GAACGCGCAAACAGGCGCAGCGCGATTTACGTCGCGGAAGATCTGCACGCCGACGCAAACTATCCGCCCGGACGGTCGAGCCACCTCACGCGAAGCCCCACGACGCACGAGCACATCGCGCCATCGTGCAGCGCTGAAGGCAGTTCGCACGAAAGGTAAGACGGGTCTGCGACAGGCAGCTCGCAAAGCCGCCCGCACTCGCACGACGCATCGCCGAGCAGCATGAACGTCTGATACTAAAAACAAATGGGGCCGCAGGACCGGGGTCCCCAGCGTCGCGCCGATTTTGCGTGCGATGAGTGGAGGTGCTCCCGCCTGCGGACTTAAACTCTTTCGCATCCCGGAGGCATTCACCTCTATCAAATTCAGGAAGGCGTGAAGGACAACTGATTTGCTCCTTTCTTCTACGCCGCAACAAGCTCAACTCGCACATCATCAGGTAGCAAACCATAGAACCAAACCCCGTTCGACCGAAGAATAACGTTAGAGACACCCTGTTCGCTTCCGCAACCACTGTTTGCAGTGGAGCGCCCTAAAAATCATTTGAGTACAACAATAAGGAGAGACTTATGCCATACGTTACAGTAGGTAAAGAGAATTCAGGGAACATCGAGCTTTACTATGAAGACCACGGCTCGGGTAAGCCGGTGGTTTTGATCCACGGATATCCATTAAGCGGCGCCTCCTGGGAGAAGCAGCTTCCAGTGCTGCTGGATGCAGGTTACAGAGTCATCACCTACGATCGCCGGGGCTTCGGCAAGTCAAGCCAGCCCACCGAAGGCTACAACTACGATACCTTCGCAGCGGATCTTCATCAGTTGCTTACCCAACTTAAACTCAAGGATTTCACCCTTGTGGGATTCTCCATGGGTGGTGGCGAAATCGCGCGCTACTTTGGAAAATACGGCTCCAAGGGTGCAAGCAGCGCGGTCATCATCGGTGGCGTGCCTCCATTTTTACTTAAAACCGCCGACAACCCCGAGGGCGTGGACGCCAGTGTATTCGACGGCATTAAGAAAGCGGTAGCCGCAGACCGTTACGCATTCTTCACGGAGTTCTTCAAGAACTTCTACAACACAGATCTTTATCTGGGTAAGCGCGTCAGCGAGCAGGCGGTGCAAGCCAGTTGGGACCTTGCTGCTGGTGCATCGGCAACAGCAAGCCTGGCATGTGTTCCAACATGGCTGGAGGACTTCCGCCAGGACGTGTCCCGCATCGACGTGCCCACGCTGGTCATCCACGGTGACGCTGATCGTATCGTTCCCATTACGGCTGCGGGACAACGTACCGCCAAACTCGTCAAGGGCGCCCGACTGCACGTCGTGAAAGGCGGCCCACACTGCATCACTTGGACCCATGCAGATGAAGTAAATCCTGAACTGTTGAACTTCCTTGGCGAAAAGGCTGTGGAATCCAAGCGCGAAGTTGCATAACTCGAATCTACAACCGTGACTCTGCCGAGCGTTTTCAACGCTCGGCGGATCCCCTGTTGCGTGTGGTGGGTGGAGCTGCCCTCGGCCTGTGTTCCTCTGCAGCGACTGACTGCTCACTAAGCAAGCAGTTGCCATGTCGAGGTATTGGGGTTTCTTCCGATGTCCCGATGACCCGATTGCCAGCACGACGATGATGCTGGGCGCCGGTCAGTGACTATTAATGAACTGCGCTCTCAGCGTAGCGACCCGGCTGAATGCTTGCTTACCGAAATCCAGCAAGCTTCACAGCTTTTTGCGCTTCCGGATTTTTCATAAACGTTTTCCAGACAAACCCGGTACGCACGTTCTCTGCCATCAGCATGGAAATTCCGGTATCGATGCCGATGACATCTGGATTCACCCAGTTCGTCAGAGGATTGAAGGCATCCACAAATCCGTACTGTCCCCACGCTGCAGGATAACGCTCGCGAGCTGTGCGCAGCACCTTGAGCGTATCACTGGGCAGGAACGGCAAACTGCCGGCCGCTGCCGCCGGTACGACTGTGCCATCAATCGGACCCTCTGCCGGCGGTCCTCCCCAGGCAACATAACCGTGCACCGAATCTGAAGCCGTGATCCCCCACAGGTTCTCTGTGTAATCAGGAAATTGGCCGGCCAGCGAAAGGCAAAATAGTTTGTGCGCCCGGGTTGCCTTAACCGAATTTTCAAAGTAATTCGCATAAGCGTCGCGCTTGTTGCGAAAATCAAACCAGGCATGTGAATACTGATGGATAAACAGCGGTGCGGCTCCGGAAATGTATTTAATTCCTTTGAATTCGACCTTGGGACGAGCCCACTCCGCCCAGGTAGTGGGAGCAACCGGCTTCGTGGGTGACCCGATAGCCAGCAGATAGAGCATCATCAATTCGTTATACGTATCCCATCTTGCTCGCGTGAAACCATCCTCGGGCTTCCAGGCCATGGCGAATGTAACACCGCCATTGAGCATCCACGGCCAATCCACGCGTTCGTAGAGCCGTGTGGCCAGGGAGGTAATCTGCGCGTCCTGGAAGTACTTGCGTGCAGTAAGCATGCCACAGAGAAGGATGGTCGTATCAATGGAAGAAAGTTCGGAATTCGGAGCGCGGGCTCCGCTCTTCATATCAATGAAGTGATAGAAAAATCCATTCACCGTCAGCGGTTTCGAGTCGAGTAGAAATTCCAGTGTAGAGCGAACGCGTTTTCTTATCTCTGCAGGGGATTCGTATCCGCGCTCGGCGCCAATACACAGCGCTGCTAAACCAAATCCGGTAGCCGCGACGCTCGCAAGCTGACGACTGTCACCACCATTCACCAAAGCTCGGTCTTTAACCAGGCCAGTGCTCGAACTGGCTTCCTTCCAGAAAAACAGGAACGCCGTCCGCTCGATCTCTTCCAGAAGCTGCTCGTCGCCTCGAGCGTCTGCGCTCTTCTGGCGAAGCATTCCAAGGAGTGGATATGCTAAAACGACTTTGGCGCCAAGCTTAAGGAACTTGCGGCGAGCAGCATCAGCCGGCTTGCTTGCGATGAGCGATGTAGCCAACAAATTCACTTCCCAGTAACTGGCCCGGTGGTGCCGCGAACTACAAGTTCCGGCTGAATGGTGATTGGACTGGTGACGGAATCGCCGCCCGCGATGCGGCGAAGCAGAACTTCAGCCGCGGTCTTGCCCATCTTGCGCAGCGGCTGCCGCACCGTGGTCAGCGGCGGATTTTGGAACGCGGCGCTTTGAATGTCGTCAAAGCCGACCACAGACACGTCTTCCGGCACGCGTCGTCCGGCTTGCCGCAGAGCGCTGATCGCGCCCATGGCAGAGATGTCATTGAAAGCAAACAATGCCGTGAACGGCTCGTTCCCTGCCAGCAGCTTGCGCATGACCACCCTTCCCACTTCGGGAGAGGGCGAATCTTCCTCCAGTTGCCCAATGAGCCTGGGATTCAAATTCAATCCTTTTTTCCGGGCTGCATCACAGATCGCCTTCCAGCGTATTTCTGTATCCGAGCTGAACACCTGCCCTTTGATAAATGCAATTCTGCGATGGCCCAGATCGATCAGGTGTTGCAACGCAAGGTCTGCAGCCTTCTGGTGGTCCAGCGTGATGTTTGTGATGCCCTTGATTTCACGATGGCCGGATACTGTTACCACCGGAATCGGCAGATCGTGGTCAAAAACAGTATCCACCGCAATCAGGCCTTCGACGGATCGCTCCAGAAGCAGCGTCGGGTACTCGTCAATCAGATCGGGCTTATGCCGGTGGCTGGCGACAAAGTAAAAATAGCCTTCCTGGAGCAAGTGGTCCTCAATTCCGCTCATCACCAGTGCGGCATAGCCCTCACTCACCTCCGGCACCATCACTCCGATGGTAAAGCTGCGCTGCTTGCGCAGCGACCGCGCCATAAAGTTAGGCCGATAGTTGAGCCTGCGAGCGGTGGCGAAGATGAGTTCTTTGGTTGACGGAGGAATGGAATCCGCGACAGGAGAGCGGTTCATGACCAGAGAAACCGTCGCCGGCGAAAGGCCCAAATGCTCCGCGACAGATTTAAGGCTTGCGTGCCGAGGTGCGTTTTGTGCCACTGACCGGGATGGGCGGACGGATTTCCGCTTCTTGGGCGGCATTATGCGGAAGTCTCGCACACCGGCGGGAATGCTTCAAGAACTATTCCTTGCCTGCAGCTATTGACAGAATTTGACGCTTATTGCTATGATGCGCGGCGCGCGCTAAATCGATTTACTTTCGATTTAGTAAGATCGCCCCCTCACCTGCCGCATTAACGGTCCGAAAGACGCCCATGGGCGGTGCTGCATCGTGAGACCAGACTCGGGGCCCGGAAAGAGTATCTTGGAGGCTTTGTCATGATGCGCTCGATTCGTCCTTTCCTGTGTTTCGCTCTTGCTCTATTTCTTCTGCTGGCTGCTGCCACGCCTCTCAAGGCCCAATATGGCGCCGGAATTCAGGGCACGGTGAGTGACCAGACCGGTGCGGCAGTCAAGGGGGCCAGCGTCACTGTAACCAATCAGGCAACCGGGGTGTCCAGTAGCACAACCAGCAACGACTCGGGATTCTACGCAGTACAGTTTCTTCCGCCGGGAAAATACAAGGTCGATGTGGATGCTTCCACCTTCAAAAAAACCTCGCTCCGCGACGTGGTAGTTGAGGCGGAAACGCCTCGTGGCCTCAACATAGTTCTAAAGCCTGGGCCAGCTCAGGAATCCGTTACGGTGACTGCGGAAGCTGCTCCGATCGAAACTGAGAATGGGAGTGTAATGGCCAATATTGATTCTCAGCAGGTTACGCAGCTCCCTTCCTTCGGCCGCGATCCCTACGAACTGTTGCGGCTCGCTCCCGGCGTCTTCGGCGATGCTTCTCGCAGCGCCGATGGCAAAGCAACTTTTCTTCCCAACACCACTGGTGTTGGGGGCTCCAACAATTCGTTGTATCAGGTGGAAAACCAGCCCCAGATCGTCGCCAACGGTCAGCGGGTAACTGAAAACAATTTCATGATCGATGGTGTGGACGTAAACAGTCTCACCAATGGTGGCGCCGCCGTAGTTACCCCTACTCAGGAGTCGGTGGCCAGCATCACCGTCCTGTCCGGTTCCTATTCGGCGGAAGATGGCAGAAACTCCGGGGCCCAGATCAAAGTTACTTCGAAAACCGGTACCAATGCTTTTCACGGCAGCGGTTTCTTCAAATACGATGAGCCCGGCCTCAACGCTTTCAACAACTTTGGCGGCTTCCAGGGAAACTTTCTGCTGGCCAAAAATGTGCGCGTGGAAAATAAGGACCGCAACTACGGGGGCAGCATTGGCGGGCCAATTCACAAAGACAAGCTGTTCTTCTTCTTTGCCTATGAAGGAGAGCATGCTCTCAATAAGAATTTCGGTATTAATTACATCGAAACTCCCCAGTTCATTCAGACCGTAACCAACGCCAATCCCAACAGTATTGCGGCAAAAATTCTGGGCGCTCCCGGAACTGCTCCTCGCGTTGCCGCCCTACTGACGCCATCTTGCGCTGATGTGAATGGTCCTTGCCAGATGGTGCCCGGCGGCCTGGACCTGGGTTCCCCATTCCCCGCAGGATCAGGACCGGGAAATCCATACCTTCCGTTGAAGCCGACTGTGGGCGGCGCGTTCATCGGCAACGGCTTCGATGGCGTTCCTGACATCACTCTGGCGCAACTGATCTATCCCAACCCGCGCACCGGCAATCAGTATCACGCGCGCGTGGACTGGAACATTAGCAACCAGCATACAGTTGCAGTGAGCACGTTCTTAACCAGCGCCACCAGCACCAATCCTCCCGGCAACGATCAAACATCTGCGGCCAACCGCGATGTGATCAACAAGCCTTTCAGCCCTGCAGGCACCGTCCTGTGGAACTGGATCATTTCGCCCACCACGCTGAATGAGGTACGCTTGAACTTCAGCCGGTTCGCTTTTGACGAGGTTTCAAGCAACCACGGAACTGTCAACTGGGGAATTCCAGACGTCGAAATTCAGGACATCCTGAAAAACGGCCGCAGGATATGGTTTGGAGCGCCTCAGGGCGAGAACACTCCCGGCCTGATCGCGCAGAACACTTACGGCTTCGGAGACATACTCAGCAAGACATTTTCCAAGCACAACCTGAAATTCGGATTTCAATACCGCAAGGAACAGAGCAACAACAACGAACTCGGTTTTGCCCGTCCGCTGTTTACCTTCAGCCATCTCTGGAATTTCGCCAACGACGCGCCCATCTTCGAACAGAATGCCGTCGATCCGCGGAGTGGCAATCCTGATGGGGCACTCCGCCACTTCCGCACCAGTTACTACGGAGGCTTCGCTCAGGACGATTTCAAAGTTACACCCAATCTCACTCTCAACATCGGATTGCGCTATGAGTACTACACTCCCGTTTCCGAGCCGCAAGGCCTGTTGAGCAATCTAGTGCTTGCGGGAACAGGGCCTACGGCAATTGCGAATGCAACGCTCATTACCGGCGAAACTGTTTACGAAACCCCGAAGACAAACTTTGCTCCGCGCTTTGGCTTTGCATGGAGTCCCAGGAAGTACGAACAAAAGATCGTATTCCGTGGCGGGTTTGGCATGTACTACGATCCGGTTCCCGAAGCAGTCTTCGACCCGGCTCGTGAAAATCCGCCTTTCCATGCGTTGGAAGATAACTGCTGCGGCACGGCGGGCCCGCCTTTTGACGGCTTTGGCAGTCCGTTCGACGGCGGTCTGATTCTCTACACTCTGGGAACTTCGAATTCGCCGCTCAGCTTTCCTGGTAATCCGTTGCTGGGAGGCGGAATCGGCCCCAATAACTTCCCTAAGAATGGCGGCACGGCTCAAGTCTATTTCGAGCCGCAGAATTTCCGCCTTCCTTATGTATATGGCTATTCGCTGGAAACGCAGCTTCAACTTCCGGCCAAGCTGGTGGGAACCATCGGCTACCAGGGCAGCAGCAGTCATCATCTGGTTCGAATCTTTGATGCCAACCTGGTTTTCGATGCGCCACCCGGATCCACAGTGCAGTCCAACCCCAGCTTCTTCATCAAGCCGGACGTAACTGCCAACTACAACTCTCTGAATTTGAGTCTGACGCGTAGTTTTGCGAATGGATTCCAAACTGCCGCCAAGTATCGCTGGAGCAAGAGCATGGACGAAGTTTCATTTGGACAGCCGGATGCCAGCGTGAATGAGACCTTCCCGCGTAACCTGGCAACGGAATACGGGCCTTCTGACTTCGACGTAAAGCATTTCATGGTGCTGTCCGGCATTTGGGAACTGCCACTCTTCCGCCACAAGAATGAAGGACTGGCAAAGTATCTCGGCGGCTGGGAGTTGAGCGGCATCTTCACTTACCACAGCGGATTTCCCTGGACCCCGGTGAACAACAACTGTCTGCAAACTCCGGGCCAGCAGTTTATCTGCCCGATCCGTCCCTCCGGCTACAAGGGCGGGGCCAACGACGACACATCAAACAGTATCTTCCTGACCAAAAACGGAGACTTCCCGGGTGGAGGAACGAACTTCTTCAATCTCACACCGGGTCCTCCCGGCGTTGGCCGGAACTCATTTCGTGGACCGCATTATCAGTCCATCGATATGACATTCGGTAAGAACACGCGACTGCCGGGTCTGGGCGAAGGCGGCCAATTGCAGATCAGGCTTAACGCATTCAATGTGTTTAACCACACGAACCTGTCGCCGTTTACCTTCAATACGCCGAGCACCATAGTCCAGAGTCAGTTCTTCGGCACGGCGGGCACTACACCGGCGCTCGCAGGCCGCGTCCTGGAATTACAGGCGCGGGTCAGCTTCTGAGTTTTTGCTGCGTGCCCCCGTCAATGTCGCAAAGCGGCATTGACGGCGTGGCAGCCCCTAGCGCATGCGCAGCATGCGCGGACCTTTTAGGTAGGGGTGAGCGAGAGCGCAAAGGGGTGAGGCCTCTGGCGGCCGAATTAGGCACACGCTCATCTCGCGAGTTTTGATACGTGCCTTAGCAAGGCGCCTGTGGTGGGTCAACTGATCCACCACAGGCACCACAACACTGTAATAGTCTGTCATCCTGACCGAGGACGAGCGACCCCGCAAGGGAAGTGAGGCCGAGTGGAAGGACCCCGAGAATGTCTATAGTAACGATGCAGCCTCAGGGAATTCTTCCCAAATGTTGGTAGAGGGTACCGCGACCAAAAGACTAAAAATGATTCTGTTATCAGCCATCACGAGAGGTGCAGGACAATGAGGGCCGTGCGCGTCCTGAGCATCACGCTTGTATTGATTTTGGCTGCCGCCGTGCCGGCCACAAATGCTGCTCAATCAGCGGCCCCGGTTGAACGCATTCAGATCGATCTGCATGCTCCCGCCCGTCCTTTTCCTCATTACTGGGAACAGGTCTTTGGTTCAGGCCGTGCCATTCTGGCTCTGCGCGAAGAGTATCGCCGCGACCTTCGCGCAGTGAAGGAAGTCACTCAGTTCCAGTATGTGCGCTTCCATGACGTCCTTGACGATAGTGTTGGAGTCTACGACGAAGATGCCCAGGGTCATGCGGTCTACAACTTTTCCTACGTCGATCAGATTTACGATGGACTGCTGCAGGCGGGAGTGCGGCCGTTCGTCGAACTCAGCTTTATGCCCCGGCAGTTGTCCGCGCCGCCGCCGGTTCTTCATCCCTTCTGGTACAAACCCACTGTGTCTGCTCCTAAAGACTGGGATCGCTGGGCTGATCTGGTCTACAACTTCACCAGGCATCTTGTAGATCGCTATGGTATTGAGGAAGTTTCAAAATGGTACTTTGAAGTCTGGAACGAGCCTAACCTCGATTTCTGGGCCGGCGATCCAAAGGAGCCAACCTATTATCAGCTCTACGATCATGCTGCCCGGGCAATCAAGCGTGTGGATTCGCGTCTGCGTGTGGGTGGGCCAGCCACAGCTCAGGCGGCGTGGGTAGATCGCTTCATCCGCCATTGCGTGGAAGCCGGCGTGCCGGTAGATTTCGTCTCGACTCACGTCTATGGCAACGACAGGTCTGAAGATGTCTTCGGCACACATGAGCAGATTCCCCGCAACAAGATGGTATGCCGTGCCGTGAAAAAAGTTTATGACCAGGTTAAAACCTCGGCCCGTCCGAATCTTCCTATTGAATGGACGGAGTACAACGCCAGCTACATGAACGAACCTGCAGTCACGGATTCGGTCTACATGGGTCCGTGGCTGGCTGACACCATTCGCCAGTGTGATGGCATGCTGGACAGCCTCTCCTACTGGACCTTCTCTGATGTCTTCGACGAGCAGGGAGTGCCGAAGCAGCCTTTTTATGGCGGCTTCGGCCTGATCGCTGCTGGCGGCGTTCCCAAACCTGCATTCAATGCCTTCGAACTTCTCCACCGTCTGGGAGACGAACGTATTCCCACCGACTCCAACTCCATTCTTGTAACCAGACGGAAGGATGGATCACTGGTGCTCGCTCTCTGGAATTATTCCAACCCGGATGAAAAGGGCGTGAGCAAAGAAGTCACATTGCACTTTGCCGGATTGAGCGGAAAACATCGGGCCAGCATCCAGCACGCGGACGAAGGCTACGGCGCCGTGCGCGCCGCCTACGAAGCCATGGGCAGTCCTAAGTATCCGACTCAGTCACAGATAGCTAAGCTGCAGCAGGCAGCTCACCTCCCGCCGCCCCGAAGCGTCAGCTTCACCGGGGGCGAGCTAAAGCTCACCCTGCCACCATTTTGCCTGGCTCTGGTAGAGATACGGTAGTAAAGGAGCGCAGCTGTCCTCCGGTGCGTCTTTGTTCTTGAAGTTGGTTCAGCTAATAGCTAAATGCCAATTGCTGATTGCCAAATGCTTTCTTTTGCGGAGGCAACTGCTGCCGGCCTCACGACGGTGTCGTATTACTTTGTAATTAAGCTCGTGCCGTAAACATTCTGGGTCACCTCGATATTTGCGTGACCCAGAATGTCCCGCACAGGTCCGGCCTAGCGCCTTCGCGCAGAGCGCATGGCTGGAATGCAATGCGGAAGCTCCGAAAACGTCCCCGACCGCGCCCGTCTTTCGCGGGGCCCCCAGAAAGCGCCGCTTTTGCGCTTGCTGGGGTGCTCTTTGGCGCGGTGGGGTGTGGGTAATACCCTTTATCGCTGGAATCGGCCGAGTCCGAGTCTCTGCAAAAGCTGTTTGCCAACATTCGCGGGCAAATTGGAGTGCGGGTGCGTCGGTGCGACGTCCGCAACCGACTTGCCTACGCTTGCGTTTACTGGGG
>Ga0126376_10002647_pt1 | contig 10201 bp, 11 predicted proteins | sample PanSoiMetPlot_15_FD_92760 | JGI IMG/M metagenome (GOLD analysis project Ga0126376, IMG submission 92760) | Tropical forest soil microbial communities from Panama - MetaG Plot_15 | ecosystem: Environmental > Terrestrial > Soil > Tropical forest > Bulk soil | place: Panama | collected 2016-02-17 | reverse complement strand
GAGTTCCATACAGCTTGCAGCTGTCGAGATCGCAAAAGCGATCGCCGCCGATTTCCGCACGGAGTTGTGCGATCACATTGTCAGTCTCGACCTGTTGGGCTCGACCATCGTGAAGCATTACGTAGCCGCCCGACCACAATGTCCGAGCTGCGGACGCAAGAAATTGCGGGATCCAAGCCGGGCGCCTGTCCCGATCGAGTTGCGAGCCGGCGGCAAACTGGTCATGACGAGTGGGGGATATCGGACCGTTTCCCCGAGGGCCACGGTTGCGCGATTCCGGAAACACGTGAGCCCCCTCACAGGCGTCATCTCGCGTCTCGAACGGATCGAGGCCGATCTCCCGTTGAATACCAATTTTTATGCTGCCCACAATTTTTCGGCACCCGCTGAAACGGTCGACGAACTCAGAGCGGGGCTGAGCGGCGGCAGCTTTGGTAAGGGCAGCACCACCGAGCAGGGAGAAGCGAGTGCGCTGATGGAGCCGATTGAGCGTTATTCCGGAATTTTTCAGGGCCATGAAACGAGAGTGAAGCGGCGATTCACAGATTTTCCTGCAGGCGAGGCCATTCTTCCGAATGACGTCCTCTTGTTCAGCGACGCGCAATATTTGGCGGAACAGGCGTCGACGGCGGGGCCTCCGTCAACACTCGATTCGTTCGACCAATCGGCCAAAATCGAATGGTCGCCGGTTTGGTCCCTACGCGATAAACGCTTCAAATATCTTCCGACCGGCCTCCTGTATTTTTTCTACAGGGGCTCGGGACAGACCAGTACTGATTCCAACGGCTGTGCGGCCGGCAATACCCTCGAGGAAGCAATTGTTCAGGGTTTCCTCGAACTGGTGGAAAGGGATGCCTACGCAATCTGGTGGTACAATCGATTGCAGCGGGCGAGCGTGGATCTTGGCCAGTTCGATGATTCCTACATTCGCGATCTGCAGACCCAGCTCGCCGATGCTGGGCGTCAGCTTTGGGTGCTCGACGTCACCAGCGATCTAGGAATTTCGTGCTTTGTAGCTGTGCTGCACTGGATGCATAATTCGCAGGAAAATATCGAGTTCGGGTCGGGCGCACACTTTGATGCCCGAATAGCGTTGCTGCGCGCACTTACCGAGCTAAATCAATTCCTGTCCATTGGGCTTATGGGAGGCGGAACCGGAGAGAAGTCGACCCTTGACGGATCTACTCCTTTACGGCTGCGAGATCATCCGTTTTTGATGCCAAGTGAAAATCTCGTGGCTCAACCGCACTCAAGCTTTAAATTCGGCCGTCTCGATGCGCGCGAGCAGGTAACGACTTGCGTGGAACTCGCCAAGCGAGAAGGGCTAGACTTCCTCGTCCTCGATCAAACGCGCCCCGACATCGGCGTTCCGGTTGTCAGAGTGATTGTTCCTGGAATGCGGCATTTCTATCGTCGCTTCGCGCCTGGCCGGCTTTATGATGTTCCAGTAAAGCTTGGTTTGCGAGACCGACCGCTCTCGGAAAATGAGCTCAACCCAATTCACCCCCACACCTGAAAGTCATCCGGCTTGCGCGCTCCGGAAATAAAAAAAGGGCGACGGGCTGTACCGCAAACTGTTTCCGCCCGGCTGAGCCCTCACGTCGTGCTTAAAGCCGACGCGAGCGGGCAACTCACTGCGAGCTTTAATGGCATTGCAGTCGAATTGGGGACGTTTGGCGTGGGCACCCTACGGCGCGCGGCGGACCTGCGTTTTGGCATGCTGCTCGCTTCTTTTGCGTCCGGTCGACGTAAATCCGACAAGGAGATTGATCTGCTGGTCCGGCGATTGGCTCGGCACGGTCTGGTGGAGTACCGCCTCCAGGGTTCACGAAAAAACGATGAGGATCAGGTAGTCGTCGAACCGCAGGTTGCCGACTATTGGCCGCAAACACCCAAGCTCGGCAACGCTGAGGTTCTTGTCCTCTCTCGGTTTGCGTACATTCGGCGGCGCGGCAACGAGATGGTGCTAGAATCTCCGCGGGCAGGTGCGTTGTTCAAAATCTCCAATCCGAAGATCGTGGCCGCCATCGCCACACTTTCGAAGCCGCGTCAAATCAAATGGCTTCGTAAGCAGGACGGGTTTCCGGGTGTCGAGCTTCTGGCTCTGCTGGCGGATTGCCAAATCCTTTTCAAGACCAACGCCGCTAGCAACAGTGGCCTTCGGCCGGCCGAAGGCGACCAGAACTTGGTTCTTTGGGACTTTCACGATCTTCTGTTTCACGCGCGCAGTACGGAAGGCCGACACGCCAACCCACTGGGTGGGATCGGTCTATATGCCGGAATCGTGCATCCGCTACCGGCGGTACGACCTTGTTGGCCGGGCAAAAAGATCAGTTTGGGCGAGTTCTCAGCCGCGTCTTCACAGGCAATCTCGCCGTTTGCAAGACTCATGCATGAGCGTCACTCCAGCCGCAGTTTCGATAATCTCAGACCGGTCACGCTCCCCGAGCTTTCGCGGTTTCTCGAGAATACGGCGCGTGTATTGTCAAGCTGGAATAGTAGCGTCGAGTTCGGCGATGGCAGCCCGCCGGTCGGATACACCGTCAGACGGTACCCGTCGGCGGGTGCGAGCTACGAGCTAGAACTCTACCTGACTGTCGACAGATGCGAAGGACTTGCCCGAGGATTCTACCATTACGATGCTGGCGGACACGCGTTGATGCCGATCAGCACACGCGCACAAGAGTTCGAAGCGCTGTTGATGGCAGCCCAATTTGCAATGGACGCGCCCGCCGCACCCCAAGTCCTGATCACGATTGCTGCGCGCTTTGGCCGGGTTTCATGGAAGTATAGCTCGCTCGCATATGCTCTCATTCTGAAGGACGTCGGCGTATTGACTCAAACGCTCTACCTGATGGCGACCGACATGGGGCTTGGAGGATGCGCGATCGGAAAAACAAATATTGATCTGTTCGCGAAGATGACGGGGATCGAATTCCACGTGGAAGGCCCGGTCGGACAATTTGCGCTTGGTCGGGGGTCAAGATCGGCGACTTCGGGCTGACTATCCTGTTGGGCTCAGTGTGCTTCCACGCAAATAGCGACGTCGCGGTCCAAGGCGTCGGGCCGGCATAGTTCCTGGCGTCACCATGACCACCGCCGGGCGCGTGTATCGGAAGGATCGCGCGAGGCGATGGGCTTGAAATATCCGAGAGAATTGCGGCCACGTTTTCCTTCCAACCCAAAGATGGCGCCCTGAGGGTCAGTGCATTGGATGATCCAGCTGTCGCCCGGTACTTCAAGTGGACCGTCCAGGATCAGGCCGCCGCGAGCCTTCACGCGCTGCGCTGCAGAGTTGATGTCGCTGACGTTGAAATAGTAAAGCCAGAAGGGGACCGGAATCCTCGAGGGCTTGTTGAGCATCCCGCCGATCGTCTGCCCTCCGGCAGAAAACAGCTGATACGTCCCCATCGTTCCGATGTCGGCGTCCGCTTTTTGCCAGCCAAAAAGCTCGCCGTAGAAAGCCAACGCCTTCTCCCAGTCGAGAGCGAGCAGCTCGTGCCAGCCGACGCGGCCCAGTCCGCTCGGCGCGGCAGGCTGCTCTTGGCCGGGTTTTTGCCATTTGAACAACGCGAGTCTTGCGGCTTGCGGGTCAGCGAAGATTGAAAAGCGGCTGATGTTGGAAACGTCCGTCGGTGGAACATGCACGACGCCGCCAAGGTGCTGAATTCGCTCGGTCACAGCGTCCACATCGTCGACCCCGACATATCCGATCCAACTCGGCCTCCCGCCCATTTTCCTCGCATTGTCCGGCAGGTCGATCATTCCACTCACCGGGACCTTTTCAGCGGTAAACAAAGTATAGGCCCTGCCAGGCACCGACGCGTCGAGCGCGCCCCAACCTATGACGTCGGTGTAGAAGGCCTTGGCAGCCTTCAGGTCCGTGGTTATCAGTTCATACCAGATGAAACGGCCGTGAGAATTGGCCACGTCTGTTTTTTCCGTTGGAGTCAGCAGAGAAGTCGTGGCATTCCGCATTTCGACGCGGAATTAAAAGGCCAGCTGCCTTCACCTGAATATCGAGGGGCGGGGAAAGCGCAAGGCGCACGCGCCGAGCGAAAATTTGCTTAGGATCGGGCCCGAGTTGCACGCTCTTTTTTTTCCTCGTATCGACCTGCCGCAACAATTTCGGCAATCGTGCCATCCGGCGAACGATACTTGAGGGCTCCAGCACCCGGTTTGGATAGAATAGTTCCCCCAAAGGCTTTGATTTTTTCCTCGTAACTTTTGCGATCATCAACTTCAATACCAATGTGATGGATACAAGGTCCTTTGCCAGAAAGTTGCGCTTCTGGGGCGTCTTCACTGTCGTATATCATGAGAGCAAGGTCGATATATCCGTCCGTCATGTGACGTGAGATATGTTGACCATTTCGCTCGGTCTCGACTTGCTTGAAACCGTACACCTCCTCATAAAATTTGGTCGCATCTTCAAGATTCTCAACCTTGATGGCGATGTGAACAATGCGAGCCATACTGACCACCCTTTTCATTACATCTGACAACATTTTGCGCTTGGTAGCGGTCCTTGTCTACGTCTGACCGGTTGGGGTCGGTAAACAATCTATCCGACCCTTTGATGCGTCCGACGCCAGCGATCAATGTTTGCTTCCGGCACAAGGTGGACATCCAAGAAATACGGTCGGATCGAACAGGGGCGGCGCTGTCCACCGCTGTTAGAGTCGCTCGGTTTCCGAAGACAAGTACTCTCGCACCTCCGTATTGCACTTAGGTTTAGCTTCACTTCAACTTCCTATAATTGGAGGCTACCTCTGTATGCTGGTGCAACCGTCCAGCTGCGCTCTACCCTCTTCCCTGCTGAAAACAAAAAATGCAGGGAACAGCGTTATGACAAATGCGAGTGAGCGCGCGACCACAAAGCTGTTTGGTCTGTCGTTGACAGCCGTTTTTGTGGGCCTGTTAATCCTGAACGGCATCTCGTTCTGAAGCGAGCTAGAACGACAATGCCAGCTCTCGCCTTTCTTGCCGTGGCAGGTTCGGTTCTCGTTGCATTGCTGTTTCTTGCGGATGCAACGCTGGAGAAGAACATTTCCCCTGCAATAGTCACCAGCCAACGCTCCGGTCTGCCAGAGCCCTCCCGTCATCCCGAGGGGATACATATTCTTACCGCCGCGCCAGCACCCGCGCCCGATATGACATCGCAAGCTATACTTGATGCCCAGCCCAAGGCGGAGCCTGGAGCGCTAACGAAGATTGGGCCCGAGGCGCATGCGGCGCGGGCGGAAGCGCCGGCAAAATACAAGCGCGCCACACAGCCCATCGACCACCAACAGAACCACTACCCAGAGACCCAATCGGTGGACAGATTTTCTATTAGGGGTCAATAGGACACTCTACGTTCTGCTATGCCCATTACTTCTTGTGTCGCAACTGTTGCTCAAAAAATTTTGCAATTTTGTCGTAGTCCTCGGCAATCCGCAGCATCATTGCCCTAGGCTCATCGTGCTCAATGTCGTCAGCAATCGTGCGCACTTCCTCAGCGCGGAAACGCCAGAATTCTGGATCGTCCAATTTGTTCGCGGACATAGGTTCGACCGTAACCGTTTAATCGCCGCCCTACCATTCTGTGCCCAGCGAAAAGCGATACTGTCTATAAATTTCGACATAGTGCGGGGCAGCATTGGCACCAAGGATTAAATTTGCCCGGAGTGGTGGACGGAACGGTCTGGCGTGAGGCTCACGTAAACCCACGGTGAGGCCGCTGTTGGTTACGGGGTAGTTCGCCTTTCAAAAAAAGTTCTACGGCTCTTGCGATCTCCCGGTGCAAAGGCGCAATCTATTCACCAATGACTGAGGTCGCCTCCAACTCGCACCTACTTGAAGCCTTGATCATCCGCAGCCTTCGCCAACATGGCGCAAGGATTAGGCGTGACGACGATGGCAACCTTTGCCTTGGTCGGTTCGACATCGGCGAGATGGCGGAGGCGCTTAGCCGTAACGTCAAAGTCAAGGCCGAATAGCCAAACGAGGTTGATCGGAATGGCCGAAATCCATCCGACAATCTCTACACATAGAACACTTAGCTTGGGGCACTTTAGGGCTACATGCGCCAAAAACCTACTTACCGATTATCGATATCTCAGGAAGTAAGGTTTCAGTCTTTTTCTCGGTGGGTTTTTCCGGCTGAGTAGGCGCTGCGATGCTGCTCAGCCGTTGGAGATCAACTATCAGGTCACGCAAGCATTCAACGGGAATAGAATATTTTCGTTCTTTCGTTGAATACTTTGTTCGCAACGAAACGACGACGGTGTCGTCACCCGAAGAGTAGCTCTCGGCTCTCGCCTCGGTGACGCTCACTGGGAGGTTTTGTTCCTTGTCTCCGTTCAAAACAACCAATCGAAGCCTCGGCGCAACGTTAAGCTGCGATTATATTCCCAAAGACCGCCTATGGTTGTCAATTAGGGTGCGGGCAAGGAGCGTCAAGGCCAAGCTGCCTAGGGATACCGCCGGATCGGCCATGCTGCGCAATAGTGGCAAGGTGAGCCCAATACAAAGATGCCCCCACTCTGATATCTGCCTGACATAGCCATCCATCGAGGGCTTACAGGATGCGAGACTTTTTAGTTGCGATCGTATTTCTCGTCGGCACAGTTTTGCTCCTCGGCGGCGAGCTATTTTTCGGCCATCTATTTAGCGTCCCAAGTGCGGCGATCGGGATTGGTGCTGTGCTGTGCATACTGGCCTCATACGCGAAGGATCGAATTGACCACGACAGCGCCGCCTGATCCCGTGCATCCAGCGCTCCGGCACTAACGGCGGTAAAGCGGACATGGCCGCCTGATCCCTGCGATCTCGCTGCCACTTGGACGGCGAGGAATGCCAGCAACCATCCGAACGCACCATCTGAGCTTCCAACCAGTTCAGAAAGGGCCTAGCTTTGTGTCGGTCCGAGATCGGCGGGGAATCCGGTCGAAGCGCAACCACACCGGGCATTTTCCGAAGCTCGCATGGAGGTTCTCATGATCGCCCATAGCCGCCTGGCGAAAACCCTCTTGCTAGCCTTATCTCTCGTTTCCTTTTCGATCGCGGGGTCGGCCCGCGCTGAGCTGGTTCGCATCTACGTCACCAACAGCGCCGGCGACAGCATTCACGTGGTCGATCCCGCGACCAACAAGGTAGTGCAGGTGTTCAAGGGTCCGGAGGCGATGCATGGCGTCGCGTTCGCGCCGGACGGCTCACGCGTTTATGTAAGTAACGAGCACGACCGCACGCTCGACGTTTTCAACCGCGAGGACGGCAAACTTATCAAGCAAGTAAAGCTCAGCGACCGCCCAAACAACATCGCGGTTGCCAAGGACGGCCGCATCGCGGTCGGGATCGCGCGCGGCCCCGGAGCTCTCGACATCGTCGATCCCAAGACCTTGGACCTGCGCGCCACCATTCCAGTGAACGGCCGGCTGCACAACGTCTATGTCACGCGGGACAGCAAGTACGTCATTACAGGATCGATTCCGAACAAGGTGATAACTGTCATTGATCTCGACAAGGAGCAGGTGGCCTGGGAGGTCAAGCTCGATAAGGGCGTTCGCCCAATGGCTATCGAGTCCAATCCTGACGGGTCGCCAAAACGCATCTTTGCGCAGCTCTCCGACTTGAACGGTTTTGCGGTGGTGGATTTCACCGCGCGCAAGGAAGTTGCCCGTATTACGCTGCCAAAGGCTCCTGCGACGTTCGAAAGCGACCCTGGCCGCGACACCTCTCCGTCGCACGGTATCGGCGTCTCGCCCGACGGGAAGACGCTGTGGGTCACCAGCATCCCAAACAATTCGGTGTTCGTCTATTCGCTCGCCGACCTGAAGCAACTCGGCGAAGTGGCGCTGCCAGCGTTGAAGATACCGGGCCGCGAGCAGATCTCCTCGGTGCCGAACTGGGTGACCTTCACGCCCGACGGCAAGACGATTTACATTTCGAACGCGAGCATGCGCTCGGTCACCGCGATCGACACTGCGAGCATGGCCGTGAAAGCCGTCGTTCCGGTGGGCGAAGTTCCCAAGCGAATCAATACTCTGGTGATGAATTAGGGCGCCTTCGCGCCATTGACGAACGCCGCCAGCGTCTTCCAGTCCTCGTCGTTTTTCGACTCGAACTGGCGCCCGCCGGAGTGGAATGCGTGACCACCGGCCTCGGGCGCAAGCGGGTGCTGCGTCAGCAGACTGCTCTCCGGATCGCCCGGATTGACGAGCTTCGTGACCATCTCGAAGTTGCGGCGGGACTGCTCGTCGGTCCAAGCGTTCTCGCCGGGCCCGAGCTTCTCGAGGTGGAAATTGTTGTTGGAATCTGAGTGGCAGACGACGCAGCGAGTGTGGCCGTCCTTTTTCTCGAGAAAAATCGGCTCGACACGTCTCTTGTAGAAGCCGTAGTCGAGAACCGGCTTGGATTGCGCGTGCGCTACCGTCGGCAGCGCCACTGCGACCGCGGACAGCGCCGAAACTAGCATCGATCCCGTTGCTTTCATCGAACGCACGCCCTGCGTTTATCTTCACATTCGATATTAGCACACCGTGGGCGAAGCGGGCTACGAATTGGCGAGAAGCTACGCGGTACTTTCAGCTCGAGAGCCTTTATATTTATTCGAGGCAATGCTGGAATTTTGCTTTTATGGGAGGAGAAAATGATGACAAATCGGCCCGCAATTTTTGTCACTTGCCTCCTTGTTTGTGGATTCGCTGTGGCGTCGGCGCGCGCGGAATGGCCGGACCATCCAATCCGCTGGGTCGTCGGATTTGGGCCCGGCGGCGCGAATGACCTGATCGCCCGATTTGCGGCCGAAGGCGTCAGCAAGCAGCTTGGGCAGCCGATCGTCATCGAAAATCGGCCAGGCGCCGGCGCGGTAATCGCGACAGCGTTCGTCGCCCATTCGGCGCCCGACGGCTACACCTTCCTGGTCGGCGCAGCGAGCACCATTACCAACAGCCTGATGCTGAAAGACCTGCCCTATGCAGATTCCGATCTCGTGGCGGTCGGCATGATCGCCGTTGCCCCGTCGACCATCATTGTTCATCCAAGTGTGCCGGCGAATAACATGGCCGAGTTCATCGCCTGGGCAAAAGCGCAGGGTGACAAAGGTGTCAACTGGGCGACTGCTGGTAATGGCAGTACGCCTGAATTCGTCGCCGAGATGATTAAGGAGGCGACCGGCGTTTCCTTCACCATCGTTCCCTACAAGAGCGGCGGCGACGGCGTGAACGCAGTTCTGGCGAACAACGTTTCAGCGACGTCGGAAGCGAGCATCGTCGTGCTGCCAAAGATCCAGGCCGGATTGCTGAAAGCCATCGCAACGACCTACGAAAAACGCATCAGCGCCTATCCGTCCATCACGACGACGGGGGAGCAGGGCTTCCCGACCGTCCAAATCGGCCATTGGGCGGGGCTTTATGCGCCGCGCGGTACGCCAGAGCCGATCATTCAACGTATGAATGCCGCGTTGCAGGCAGCGCTTAAGACCGACGAAGTGCGAAGTAAGCTGATCCCGACCGGCATCGAGCCTGCCGGCGGTTCGGTTGCGGATTTTGTCAATTTCACCAAGACCGAGCGGCAACGCCTCAGCGATCTTGCTAACAAGATCAAGGTCACCAAACAAAAGTAGCCGTCAACCGTTGACCAGAGCGTGGGCAATCTGCCCCGCCCGAGCAAGCTTTTCGGCGCCGAGTATGAGATTGACGACGTCGTCCGCTTTGGCATCACCGACGATAGGCGTTGCGAGCTTCTTAAACTTTTGCACGATGTCAGCCTCCGGCGCGAAACTGGTTTCGCTGCCGCGCGGAGCCTCAACTGTCTGCTCTAGTGTCGCACCGCTTTTCAGATGCACCCTGACCCGCACCATGTGCCGGTAGTTTGAGCCACGCGCCGTGATTGACGGATCGTGCACCACTGTGACCTTTTTCGATAACTCGATCCGTCGTTTGTCGTTGACGGCTTCTTCGGTGAACTGTTCGACGAAAACATCGCCTTCAAGCAGCAGCGTCGCGACGCAGTACGGCAAATTCAATTGGGCCGAGACGAGGCCCTGCGGCTGATAGGGCCAGCCAACGTGGTCAACGGTCACCTGCGATCCATGCACCACAATCGATGCAATATCGTCCGCGCCGAAGGGCGTTTTGCCCTGCAGGCTTTTGAGGGCATCAAGCGTCGTGTGGTTGCTGCCAACGCAGGAATAGAATTTCAGCGAAATGCGCATAGT
>Ga0126376_10002646_pt1 | contig 10202 bp, 9 predicted proteins | sample PanSoiMetPlot_15_FD_92760 | JGI IMG/M metagenome (GOLD analysis project Ga0126376, IMG submission 92760) | Tropical forest soil microbial communities from Panama - MetaG Plot_15 | ecosystem: Environmental > Terrestrial > Soil > Tropical forest > Bulk soil | place: Panama | collected 2016-02-17 | reverse complement strand
GCGCGAATCAAGCAGGACTGGCTCAAGAAACAATAAGAGTTTGCGCAGTGATTGTCTCGGTGGTTTTGTGTGTGTTTGCGGTTTAAATTGAGGTCCTTCGACTTCGCGACCGAATAAAATCCGGTCGCTTCGCTCAGGATGACAAAGTATCCTACGAGTGGTTGAAGGGAATGAATAAAGGAGTAGTACGATGCCGAATCCAAAGAGAAGACATTCGAAGCGGCGCAGCAGCACGCGGCGTGCGCACGATCACCTGAACAAGCCGGCCAGTTCGGAATGCCCGAACTGCCATGAGGCGAAGTTGCCCCATCAGGCGTGTCCGCACTGCGGTTACTACAAAGGCCGCGCGGTCAAAGAAGCAAAGGCGTAGACTGAGCCCAGAGTTTTTGCACGCATACCAGGCAGAGCGGTAACCAGTCCCCATGATCACAATTGCCGTGGACGCGATGGGCGGGGATAACGCGCCCCACCCGGAAGTCGAAGGCAGTGTGCTGGCCGCACGCGAGCTGGGGGTACGCGTGTTGTTGGTCGGCCAGCCGCCGGTGATTCGCGCGGAGCTGGCGAAGCATGCGCCAGCGAACTTGCCGATTGAGGTTGTTGCGGCGAGCGAAGTGATCACGATGGAGGATCACCCGGCGCAAGCATTCCGGCGGAAGAAGGATTCGTCGGTGCACGTGGCGGCGCGGCTGGTACGCGAAGCGAAAGCGCAAGGAATGGTCAGCGCGGGCAACACGGGCGCCGTGATGACGGTGGCTCGGTTTTTGCTCGGCACGCTGGAAAGCGTGGATCGCGTTGCGCTGGCGGCTCCATTTCCGAACGCGAAAGGCGGCGTCAGCGTGCTGTTGGATGTGGGCGCGAACGTCGATTCTAAGCCGGAGCATCTGGTGCAGTTCGCGGTGATGGGCGACATTTATTACCGCGCGACGTTTTCGCATGGGCACCGGCGGCCGAGAGTTGGATTGCTTTCGATTGGCGAAGAAGAGATCAAAGGCAACGAGCTGACGCGCGAAGTACACAACCGGCTGAAGAAGACGAACCTGCATTACATGGGAAATGTGGAAGGCGGGGATTTGTTTTCCGGCGAAGTGGACGTGATTGTTTGCGACGGATTTGTGGGAAACATCGCCTTGAAGATTTGCGAAGGCTTGGCAGTGCAGATTTTTGGGTTGTTGCGGAAGTCGTTGAGGAGTTCGTTGATTACGCAATTCGCGGGCCTGCTTTCCCAGGGTGTGTTTCGCGGGCTGAAGAAGACGATTGACTACACCGAATATGGCGGAGCGCCGCTTTTGGGCGTGCGCGGCGTGTGCGTGATTGGTCATGGCCGTTCGAATGCAAATGCCGTGAAGAATGCGATTCGCGTGGCGGCAGGACTGGCCAAAGCGAACATAAACGAAAGAATCGAACAGGGATTATTTGCAGCTGGCGCGGGCGCGTAACGCGAGTCTTGACGGAGACTGCGTGTGAGCGAGCCGCGGAGGTAGATGACGATGGGAAAAGTAGCGTTCGTATTTCCAGGACAGGCGTCGCAATACCCAGGAATGGGAAAAGAGCTGGCGGACAAATATCCAGCGGCACGTGCGGTCTTTGATGAAGCGGACAAATCGTTGGGCTTTTCGATTTCGAAGATGTGCTTTGAAGGCACCGAAGAAGAGCTGAAGCTGACGGCGAATACCCAGCCGGCGATTTTGACCTGCTCAGTCGCAGTTTTTCGTGTGGCGGAAGAAAAGGGATTGAAACCGGATTTTGTGGCGGGGCGTAGCTTGGGCGAATATTCTGCACTGGTCGCTGCGGGTTCGCTGAAATTTTCTGACGCGGTGCAGCTGGTGCGTAAGCGCGGGACGTATATGCAGGAGGCAGTGCCGCCGGGTGCGGGCGCGATGGCGGCGATTTTGGGAATTTCGCACGCGGTTGTGGCCGATGCGTGCCAGCGCGCGGCGCAAGGGGAAGTCTGCTCGGCTGCAAACCTGAACTCACCGGAGCAGACGGTGATCTCTGGGCATGCTGGCGCGGTGAAACGCGCCACGGAGATTGCATCGCAGCTTGGCGCAAAGCGCGCGGTAATTTTGCCAGTATCGGCCCCGTTCCATTCGGCGCTGATGATGCCGGCGCAGGAAAAGCTGGGGAATGATTTACAGAGCGTTGAATTTTCGCGTTTGAATGTACCGCTAGTGACAAACGTGGATGCGGACACGATTGAAAAGGGCGAAGAAGCGCGGAATGCATTGATTCGGCAGGTTTCGATGCCGGTGCGTTGGGAAGAGTCCGTTCGGTTGATGATTGATGAGGGCGTGAACACGCTTGTGGAGGTCGGCCCGCAGCGCGTGCTGACGGGTTTGCTGCGGCAGATTGAACGGTCAGTGGCGGCGCTGAATATTGAGGACGAAAAGAGTCTGGCGACGACGCTGGAGAAGATTGCGGCGGCCAAGGCTGACGCAGCGTAAGAAAAGAAAAAGCAGATCCCTCGCTACGTTCGGGATGACACGTTTTTCGGTTTGTGGCAAGAGAGAGATGAATGTTTAGCTTGAAGGACAAAGTGGCGCTGGTGACGGGAGCATCGCAGGGAATTGGGCGAGACACGGCGCTGGCGCTGGCGGAAGCGGGCGCGAAGGTCGCCGTCGCGGCGCGGAATGAAGAGAAGTTGGCGATCCTGGTTAACGAAATTACGGCGGCCGGCGGGGAAGCGTTTGCCGTCAAGATGGACGTCGCTGATGCGGAGCAGGTGAAGGCGGGATTCAAGCAAGTCATCGAACAGTTCGGCAAGCTCGATATTTTGGTGAACAACGCAGCGATTACGCGCGACGGCCTTGCCATGCGCATGAAGCTGGAAGACTGGGAAGCGGTGCTGAAGACAAATCTGACCGGCGCGCACCTTTGCACGCAGCAGGCTCTGGCCGTCATGATGCGCGCGCGGGCGGGACGCATCATCAACATTTCGAGCGTTGTGGCGCAGAGCGGAAACGCAGGCCAGGCGAACTACGTCGCAGCCAAGGCGGGATTGATAGGTTTGACGAAAGCCACCGCAATTGAAATCGCCTCGCGGAATATCACGGTGAACGCGGTAGCGCCGGGATTTATTGAAACGCCGATGACAGACGTGCTTTCGGACGAAGTAAAGACGAAGCTGAACGAGCGAATTCCTCTTGGGCGCATGGGCAAGCCGCGCGACGTGACTGCCGCCATCGTTTTCTTGGCTAGCGACGAAGCGGGCTATATCACCGGCCACGTCTTGAACGTAAACGGCGGCATGCAACTGGCGTGATGGGGCTCTACTCAGAAGCGTGGTTCGAATACAAGCAGCTGCGCAATCAATTACTTCTAGCCTATCTAGGATTTCCGGTTACATTCGCTTTGAAGTGGGTGTGGCGCTTTTTCCCCGACTAGGTTGCATTTGCGGGTTACATATTGTTTCTGGTTTGGGCGTTGGTCTTGTTTGGGATGGAGGTCCGTCTGCGGGGATTTACCTGTCTTCGCTGCGGCAAGAAATTTGCTTCTCAGTGGTGGTACCAGAGATCAACGCTGTTAGCGCCTGAATGCGCTCACTGTGGGCTAAAAAAGTACGCGGAGCACTAGCACCAAAAGTTGACCTTACGGTAGGGCCTATCTAGAATAGGCAGGTTGCCTTTTAAGGCCAAAAGCACGGTAAGAGGACAAGTTTTGGCGCTGGCAGTGGACGCGCCGCAGTTTTAGGAATCATACAATGAGCGGTCAGGAAGATCGCGGAGGAATAGGAATGGCCAGCGTAGAAGAACGCGTAAAGCAGATTATTGTCGAGCAGCTCGGTGTGGACGAAGCGGAAGTGACGCCGACGGCGTCCTTCGTGGACGACCTGGGCGCGGATTCGCTCGACCAGGTGGAATTGGTGATGGCGTTTGAAGAAGCGTTTGGCATCGAAGTGCCGGACGAGGACGCCGAGAAGATGGCCACAGTGAAAGATGCAATCGAATATATCGACAAGCACGCCAAATCCAAGTAACGGCTGCGAGCAGCCGCTGAGTTTCAACTCAATAGAGGGGAAAGAATGACTCGCCGGGTAGTCGTCACGGGCGTTGGACTGGTCTGCGCATTGGGCATCGGCACGGAGGAAAGCTGGAAGAACCTCGTGGCCGGTGTGAGCGGCATTGGGCCCATTACGCAATTCGATACGACGGGCTTTGACTGCACGTTCGCAGGCGAAGTGAAGAATTTCGATCCGCTGCAGTGGATCGAGAAAAAAGAATTGAAGAAGATGGGCCGCTTCATCCAGATCGCGCTGGCGGGAGCGGACTTTGCGGTGAAAGCGGCGCAGTGGAAGCCGGAGCACTCGAACCTCGAAGAAGTCGGCGTCTACGTGGCGAGTGGCATTGGTGGGTTCGACATCATCGAGCGCGAGCACATCAAGCTGACGAGCGGCGGCCCGAACAAGATCTCACCGTTCTTTATTCCTTCCGCGATTGTGAATTTGGCGAGCGGCCACATTTCGATTCGCTATGGAGCCAAGGGACCGAACTCCGCGACGGCGACGGCTTGCTCGGCGTCGGCGCATGCGATTGGCGATTCGTTCAAGATTATCGAGCGCGGCGCCGCCGAAATGATGATTTGCGGCGGCACGGAAGCGACGATTACGCCGATGGGAGTGGGCGGGTTCGCGGCGATGCGGGCGCTTTCCACACGCAATGATGATCCCGCGACGGCGAGCCGGCCATTTGACCGTGATCGCGACGGATTTGTGGTCGGCGAAGGCTGCGGCATTTTGATCCTCGAATCGCTCGAACACGCGCAGCGGCGCAATGCGCCGATCGTGGCGGAAGTTGTCGGTTACGGAATGTCCGGCGATGCGTATCACATCACACAGCCTGTCGAAAACGGCGACGGAGCATTTCGCGTAATGCGTGCGGCGCTGAAAGACGCGAAGCTTTCTCCGGATGATATCGGCTACGTGAATGCGCACGGAACCTCGACGCCGATTGGCGATGTGATTGAAACGACGGCGATGAAGAGATTGTTTGGCGAACGCGCAATTGGTAAAAAGGTGCCCGTGAGCTCGACGAAATCAATGACCGGCCACTTGCTTGGTGGGGCGGGCGGACTCGAAGCAGGAATCAGCGCGCTTGCGCTGCGCGACGGAATCTTGCCGCCGACAATCAATCAGTTTAATTCTGACCCACAGTGTGATCTGGACTATGTGCCGAACCAGGCGCGGAAACAGACGGTGGATTACGCGCTTTCGAACTCCTTCGGATTTGGCGGCACCAACGCCGCGCTGATTTTCAAGCGCTGGACGGGGCAGTAAGCGCATGCCAGACCTCGAAATTGTTTAGTTGAGGTCTTTTGTCCGCCGTGGCGGACTCAGGATAACAACTATAGAGGAGGCAAATTCCCAATGAAAATTATCGTGTGCATCAAACAGGTGCCGTCTAAAGACGCGCCATTGGCAATTTCCGGCAGCTGGATCAAGGAATCGGACATCGGCTTCGAAATGAATGAGCCGGACAGTTTTGCTCTCGAAGAAGCGCTGCGGCTCAAGGAAAAGCACGGCGGCGAAGTGATCGCGCTTTCAATGGGGCCGGAGCGCGTGAAGCAGACCATCAAAGAAGCGCTAGCAAAAGGCGCTGATCGTGGCATTCACTTTGCGGACGATAAGTTTTTTGAGCTTGACCCTCTAGGTGCATCGAAGGCGCTTTCCGCTGCAGCGAAAAATGAAAATGCCGATTTGATTTTGACGGGCCTCCAGAGCGACGACCAGGGCTTCGGTCAGACTGGCGTTTTGATGGCAGCGGAGCTCGACCGACCGCACGCGACGATCATCATGGCGATCGAAGTGAATGGCGCGAACTTGAAATTGAAGCGCGAGCTGGAGGCCGGATGGTTTCAACATATTGAATGCCCACTTCCCGCAGTGCTTTCGATTCAATCCGGAATCAACAAAGTGCGCTACGCCACGCTGAAGGGAATCATGGCTGCGAAAAAGAAAGAGATCGCAACCGTATCGCGCGAATCTCTCGGCGTTTCGAGCGAGTCCACACAGCGCGTCGAAAAAATCTACGTTCCGACGAAAACGAAGAAGACGGAATTCTTGACTGGCACGCCAAAAGAAATGGCCGCGAAGCTTGTCGAGAAGCTGAAGTTCGAAGCGAGGGTGATCTAACTATGAAAATCCTCGTTGTCACGGAACATCGGCAGGGCAAGTGGAACAATGCTAGTTTCGAAACGCTGGCAGCCGCACAACAAATCGCTGGCGCCGCCAATGGTTCTGTCAGCGCGGCGGTTTTGGGCAAAGGAATCAGTGCTTTCGCCGATGGACTCGGCACGAAAGCTGTCGCAGAAGTTCTTTCGGTTGAACACGACCTTCTCGCCGACTACACGCCCGACGGATATTGCATTGCGCTGAAGCAAGTCATCGAATCGGCCAGGCCAGATCTCGTTCTTTTCCCGCACACCTATCAAGTTCGCGATTTCGCACCGAAACTTGCAGCCTCGCTCGGAAAGGGAATGATTGGTGACTGCGTCGGATACCGCAGCGAAGGCGGCAAACTCGTTTTCGTACGGCAGATGTTCCAAGGCAAAACTGTCGCCGATGTTTCGTTCCTAGGTTCGGGTCCGTGGTTCGCGTCATTTCAGGCCGGCGCATTCCGTGCAGATTTGGTGCAAGCGCACGCTTCCGGCAAAGCGCCCGTGAACGGGGTCAATGTTCAACTCAACGCGGCGCAGATTCGTACCAAGCCGCTGGAACTGTTTAAGGAAGCCAAATCCGCCGTCGATCTCACTCAAGCGCCGCTCATCGTCGCCATCGGCCGCGGCATCAAAGCGCCGGAAAATATTCCGCAAGCCGAAGCCGTTGCAAGAGCGATGGGAGCGGAAATCGCGGCCTCGCGCCCGATCTGCGACGAAGGCTGGCTCCCGATGGAGCGCCAGATCGGCAGCTCCGGCCAAACCGTTGCGCCGAAACTTTACCTCGCGCTCGGCATCAGCGGTGCAATTCAGCACGTCGTTGGCATGAAGGGTGCGCGCACCATCGTCGCCATCAACAAAGATCAGAACGCGCCCATTTTCGAAATCGCCGATTACGGCGTTGTGGGCGACATTTTCGAAATCATGCCAGCGCTAGCCGAAGAACTACAAAAAGCGAAGTAGGCCAAATTTGCTGTGCATGCGTTCCGTGCCTTACCGAAGTTGTGCTCTCCTCATCTGCTAAACTAGGCGCAACATGACCGCCCAACGCGAACAACTCGAAGCGGATGTTCTGATTGTCGGAGCTGGACCTGCGGGGCTGGCTTGCGCACTGCGTTTGGCAAATCTCATCAAGGCGCACAACGCGAGCGGCGCCAAACCCGAACTTTCCGCTGAAAACATCTATGTTCTTGAAAAAGGGCGAGAAATCGGCGCTCATCAGCTTTCCGGCGCGATCATGAATCCGAAGGCGCTTGCTGAGTTGGTGCCGGACTTCGAAAAATCCGCGCCGCTCGACACGCCCGTTACGGACTCCGCCGCTCTTTTTTTTACAGAAAAATCTTCATTCCGTTTTCCTATCACTCCGCCGCCCTTCGTCAACACGGGCAATTACGTCGTCTCGCTCAACAAAGTTGTGAAATGGCTGGGCGAAAAGGTCGAAGCAGCAGCCGTCAACGTTTTCAAGGAATTCGGCGGCGCACAGCTCATTTACGAACGGGACGGAATTGGCGGCGTCATCACAGAAGACAAAGGCATCGACAAAAACGGAAACCCGAAGGACAACTACCAGCCCGGCTACGAACTGAAAGCGAAAGTCACCGTGCTTGCGGAAGGCACGCGCGGCTCGCTCACCAAAGAGCTCGTCGCGAAAAGGAAACTCGACAACATCAATCCACAAAGCTATGGCATTGGCGTCAAGGAGCTTTGGGAAGTGCAGCCCGACAAAATCAAACCGGGATACGTCGCACACACACTCGGCTGGCCTGTGCCTTCTTCCATGTACGGCGGCGGGTGGATTTACGGCCTCTCGAACAATCGCGTTTCCATCGGCCTCGTCATCGCGCTCGAATATGCCGACCCGCGTTTCGATGCGCATGCGACATTTCAGAAGTGGAAGACGAATCCGTTTGTCAGAAATATGCTCGAAGGTGGCAAACTCGTTCGCTATGGCGCAAAATCACTGCCTTATGGCGGATGGTATTCCATGCCAAAGAATTATTTCGACGGCGGCCTCATCGTTGGCGATTCCGGAAGCTTTCTCGACTCGCAAAAACTAAAAGGCATCCACCTGGCGATAAAGAGTGGCATGTTGGCTGCCGAAACCATATTCGAAGCGCTTAAGTCGGGCGACACTTCAGCGAAAACGCTCAGCGCATATCAAACGAAAGTGGAGAACAGCTACATCAAGAAAGAATTGTGGAAGGTTCGTAATTTCCATCAAGGCTTTTCGCATGGACAATTCCGCGGCTTCATCAACACTGCGTTTCAGCAAATCACCGGCGGCCGTGGATTCATTGATCCCATGCGCGCCCACGCCGGCCACGAAGCGTACAAGAGAATTAGCGGCGCTCCTGCCGAGGCTCGCTTCGCGGGCGACGGAAAACTTACCTTCGATCGCCTCACCGACGTCTATCACTCGGGCACGCGGCACGAAGAAGATCAGCCGTGCCACTTGCACGTGGCGGACTTAAATACCTGCGCGACAAAGTGCGTCGAAGAATACGGTAATCCTTGCCAGTATTTCTGCCCTGCGGCGGTCTACGAAATGGTCAAAGACGGCGCCGGCCAAAAACTAAAGGTCAATTTCGCCAATTGTGTGCACTGTAAAACCTGCGACATCGCCGACCCCTACCAAATTATTACCTGGGTTGTACCCGAAGGTGGCGGCGGCCCAAATTACGAGGGTATGTAGCGAGCAAGGCGAGAAGGCACCCTCGCCTATGCGGCTCGCGGAACTAAGAATTCGAATTCCAGAGGCGTTTGATAAAAGTTCGAACGCGATTAACGACGGTATGATTGCTCTCGGGCGGTTTGGCGGTTTGAGTAGGAGCCGCGCCATTCTGCTGCCCATTGGCAGCCGGAACTGCCGGGGCGGTACGGTTTTGCGCGATCAGGGAGTCACCTTCGACGCGGCCCTGAAAAATCAACGTGGGCCGCACGCGGACGCGCCTCACAAGCACGATCAGATTAGGGTCGGGTGGTGGTTGTACCTTCAAATTTGAGTCGTACCGCATTGGCGGCAAATAAACCTGGTAAATCGGAGCTTCGACTTGAGTAGCAGGGGCGTTTGAAACCGGAACGTTCGGTTTCGCATCCGTGGCGGGAAGCTGGCGTTGCTTCACTTCTTCCGTAGTGGCGGGAACACTGACCTGCGGCGGCGGTTCTTGTGCTTTCAGTTCGCCGAGATCGCAAGCGCTGCGACCCCCGCCGGGGCGCAAATCGGTAAGCTGACCGTTGACCAGCAAGACGTCGCTATTTTGCGGAACGATGACGCTTTGGCCAGAAAGCTGGTGCTCGACTCGCACAGCGCCTTCGATTGCGCGAATTGTCAAAGAGCCTTGGGAATCCAGGCCAACAACGGTTTCTTGCGCAGCGCCACCGATGGAAATGGGTTTGGCTTGCAGTAGAGCGGTGTATACGGTGAGAGTTGGTTCGCGCTCGATGTGAGTGTGAATAATGCCGGTATCCAAAGCCAAGGTAAGCGCCCCGCCGGCTTTCAAGACAGAAAAGTGGGCAGGGCCGCAAACCGCGATTTTGCCGCCCTCAACGAGGTCAATCGTCGCGCGGCCGGATTTCACGCGGATATCGGCTCCACTGCGCAATGTCGTTTTCGTTTGGCCGTCAGCTAGACGAACGGTCATCGGACCTTGTACTGCGATTGACTGGCCCTCGATGTCCCCGACTGTTTCCTTGACTGGTTCATCGAGACGAGCTGCCCGAAGCCCGAGTGCGCATGTGCACGGTACTGCTGCCGCGAGGAGCCAAAAGATTGTGTGTCGACTGAAGAGTGGTCTGGGCATCAGTTTGAACGGAACCAAAGAGTGCAACACCCCGCTATACTAGGAACGGGCGCAATGAGCACCTTAGCGCCATCCAATAGTAAACCACGATGAGCGCTCCGGACGCAGCCGCAGATTCAAAGGAATCGCAGGGCAGCGTAAGTATCCATTATGATACCCGCCTGCCTGAACTGAAATGGTCACGCCGCATTCAGATTCCGATTATTGCCGCGCTCGTTTACAGCGTGATTCGAACGCTCGGGCCGACGCTGCGAT
>Ga0126376_10002645_pt1 | contig 10202 bp, 4 predicted proteins | sample PanSoiMetPlot_15_FD_92760 | JGI IMG/M metagenome (GOLD analysis project Ga0126376, IMG submission 92760) | Tropical forest soil microbial communities from Panama - MetaG Plot_15 | ecosystem: Environmental > Terrestrial > Soil > Tropical forest > Bulk soil | place: Panama | collected 2016-02-17 | reverse complement strand
CTCGGTGCTCAACTCCCCCGAGCAAACGGGGATGGATTTCTGGTCGATCAATCCCTACGTCGGTTGCGAATTCGGGTGCACCTATTGCTACGCGCGCTTCGCCCACCGCTACGTCGTGGAACGCGCGCATGCCGCCCAGCGGATCGACGACGCACAGCTCGCCGAGTACCGCGGCGCCAACGGATGGGAAGCGTTCGAGCAGCGCATCTTCGTCAAGGCCGGACTCCAGGCCGCGCTGCGCTCCGATCTGCGACGCTACCATCGTTCGGCCGAGCACGACGCGCCGATCGTGATCGGCACGGCAACCGACCCGTATCAACCAGCCGAACGGCGCTTCCGCCTCACGCGCCTGGTGCTGGAGGAGCTGGCGAAGTGCGAAGGGCTGTCGATCGGGATCATCACCAAGAGCCCGCTCGTCACGCGCGACATCGACGTGCTGCAGCGCATCCAGCGGCACAACGATCTCGAGATCCACCTGTCGCTGATCGCGCTCGACCCCGATCTGGTGCGCGTTCTCGAAGCACGCTCTCCCATGCCGGCGGTGCGCCTCCGCGCCGTCGCGCGACTCACGGAAGCCGGCGTCAACGCGGGAGTGATCGTGGCCCCGGTGTTGCCGGGGATCTCGGATGACGTGGAGCGGCTCGACGCCTTGTTCGCGGCTGCCCGCGCGGTGCATGCGCGCTTCGTGACGGCGAGCCCGTTACGGCTCTATCCCGGGATCCGCGACCGGTTTCTCCCGGTCCTTGATGAACATTTTCCGCACCTCGCCGAGCGGTATCGTCGGGCCTACGTGGGCCGAGGGGCAGCGCCGCCTGACTACGCGCGAGCGCTCACGCGGCGAGTGACGAAGCTCCAGAGGAAATACGGATTCGAGACGAGAGACATGCGCGCGCGATACAGGAAGGATCGACAAGCGCCGCAGTGGGAGCTGGATCTAGGCGCCGAGACGCCGAGGGAGGCGCCGAGTCGCTGAGCCGCCGAGTGGACGCCGAGGGATCAGTCACTTCCACGATTCTGCCAGGGCCCGAATCGTTCCTGGAGCGTTTCCTTCTGCGCGATTGTTCACGACAATCATTGCTTCTATGCGCCGACGCACGGCCTCGGACATGAGCCTGTGCAGGTCGCGCCGCAGGTCGGGCAGCGGCTCCCGGATCTGCTCATAAGGCTCGAACTGCCGCACCGCGTCTTCGTACTTGCGCCCGGGCTTGAGCAATGCCCGCGCCACCGTGAAGGTCGCGGGGAAAGTCCACGGCAGGTCGAGCTGCGCGCCGATCGGCGGCATTTCCGTCCACGAGTTGAACACATGGGCGACGCCGTGGCGCTTGAGCACGAGGCCGTGCAGGTCGTGCAACAGCTCCGGATTACGCAGCTCGACGGCGTAGTGGAAATCGGTGGGCAGCGCCCCGAGAAACCCGTCGAGCTCGTCGGCCCAATCGCCGATGTCGGGAAGGTCCTTGCCGCGCATCGATTGGAACTCGAACACGAAGCACGCGGCGTGGTCGCGGAACGCCCGCGCGTAGGGCGTGAGCACGGCGTCCTTGAACAGCTGCGCGTTCAGGAAATCGGGATTCTTGAGACCCGAGAGATTACCCCAGCGGCGATCCTGGTTGAAGCGCCGTGCCGTGATCCGGTCCCACACCTTGCTCACGCACGGGAACCCCGGGGGCAGCGAGCGCGCATACGCGGCGAGCGTCTCTTCGCTCGGCGGATCGTAAAACGCGCTGTCGATCCCCACCGTCTGAAACAGCGGGTAGCGCGCATACTCTTCGAGGCGTTTCGCCGGCTGCGGGCCCGAGTAGCTGCGATGATAGACCTCTCCCGACCAACCGTCGTAGGTCCAGGTCGAGGTCCCGAAGTGGATGTTGGGCGGCAGGCGCCGCGCCAGCGCCACGACGTCGTGCGGAGGGTCGGGGAGCGCGTCGTTCTCGAACAGGTCGGGTTGCGTCATCGTCTCACACCGTGGCGCCCGTCGCCACCGGGCGCCACGGCAGCCCGCGCCGCTGGGCGTAGCGGTCCAGCCGATCGAGCGCCGTCACCGTCAGCGTGACCGCTCCGTACGACGCTTCCACTTTGCCGCGCATCACGTACGGCCCCGTTCCGAAGAGCAGCGGGACGACCTTCCGGTAGACGTCGGGAAAGATCACCGTTTCGATGAGGCCCGTGCCATCGTCGAAGGTGACGAATTCCATCGGCTCGTCCTTGATCGTGTGCACCGGCTTCCCCGTGGTGAGCATCCCCACGCAGGTCACGTGCCGCCCCACATGCTCGTGCAGCGCGCTGGCGGCCACGGGATGGATGGCGCGCGTCGTCTCGGAGACGAGCGCCATGGGGTGGGACGATGCGAGGTAGCCGAGCACCGCGAACTCGTCGCGCAGCTGGCGGTCTGCATCGTACTCGGCGAGTGAAGGCAGGGCGATCAGGTTGGGCTCGTCCAGGTACAGAGTTCCTTGTACCCTGGGCTGACCCCGGGGCGACGCCCCGGGGTTAGCCGCACCAGGCCGTCTCGCCGTGATCTCCGCGTCCACCCGCCACATGAGCTGTGGTCGCGTGCTTCCCTGTGCGATCCCGTCGCAGGCGCCCGCCTGGACCAGCACGCGCAGGTCGCCGGGGTTGAGGCCGGTGCGGCGCCGCAGGTCGTCGAGCGACGCGTATGGACCGCCCCGCGCCTTCTCCGCTGTGAGCGCGGCCAGCCCCGCCGCCGTCAATCCCTTCAACGCCATCATTCCGATGCGCAGCGTGCCGCCCCGGCCCAGGTACGCCACGTCGCTCGCGTTCACGTCGGGCGGGAGAATCTCGAGTCCCATGCGTCGTGCTTCGGCGATGTAGGCGAACGGCGCGTAGTAGCCGCCCTCGTTCGACAGCACGCCGGCGATGAACTCGGCGGGATGGTGCGCCCGCAGGTAGCCCGACTGCAGCGCCACCTGAATGTAGGACGCGGAGTGGCCCTTGCAGAACGAGTAGCCGGAAAACGACAGGATCATCGCCCACACTTCGTCGACGATCGCCGGTACGACTCCGCGCGCCGCGGCACCCGCGCGAAATTGCTCTTCGTAGCCGCGCAGCTCCTTCATGGGACGCTTCTTGGTCAGCGACTTGCGCACGCCGTCCGCCTCCGACACGTCCATCCCGGCGAGCGCGACACAGACGTTCACGACGTCCTCCTGGTACACCATCACGCCGAACGTCTCGGCGAGCACGTCGCGCAGCACGGGGTGCGGCGGCTCGTAGGGTGCGCCATGCAGGCGCTCGAGGTAAGTGTTGATGTAGCGGTTCGACGCGGGGCGGATGATGCTGGTGTTCAGGACGAGCAGGTCGAACGTGTCGGACTGGCTCTTCTGACACAGCAGCCGCGACGCCGGGGACTCCGTGTAGAACACCCCCATGGTATTGCCGGTGCGGAACACTGCGCGGGTCGCCTCGTCCGTCACCGGATCGCTCGAGGTGTAGTCGATCGCGACACCTTCGTGGACTCGGACCGCGGCGATCGCGTCGCGGATCACGGCGAGCGAGCGGTTGCCGAGCAGGTCGATCTTCACCAGCCCCGCGTCCTCGGTGCCGTCCTTCTCGAACTGAATCGCGGGAACGGGCAGCACGCCTTTGCCGGTATCGATCTCCTTCGCGGCGTACTGCACGGCCACGTAGTTGGTCAGCGCATCGGGAACGATCACGACGCCGCCGGGGTGCAGCGACAGCGTGCGCGGCAGCCCGACCAGCGCTTCGGCGGCCCGCGCGATCTCCGGCCACGCACCGCCCAGCGCGAGCGTCTGGAAATTGGGGTGCGTCTCGAGCAGCTCGGGCAGCGGACCGCCGTCCGACCACGGCAGCCGCTTCGTGATGGCTCCGATCTCGGCGGCGGGACGCCCATACACCTTGGCGACTTCGCGCAGGGCGGCCTTGCGCTGGAAGGTGACGTGGTTCGCCACCATCGCCGAGCGTCCCCCATCGTATTTGCGGAAAACGTACTCCAGCGCGGCGTCGCGCTCGTCCCAGGGGAAGTCGAGGTCGGCGTCGGGTGGATCCTTGCGGCCGGGATTGAGGAAGCGCTCGAACACGAGGCCGTGCGCCAGCGGGTCGACGTGCGTCAGCTCGAGGCTGTAGCTCACGATCGAGTTCGCCACGCTGCCGCGCCCGCAGTGCGTCGGCGCATGGTCCACGATGTCCTTCACGACGAGGAAGTAGTCGGCGAATCCCTTCAGGGCGATGATGGAAAGCTCGTGATCGATCCGGGCCTGCGCGACCGGAGAGAGCGGCGCGGTCCCATAGCGGCGCCGTGCGCCCTCCTCGGTGAGCTGCCGCAGTCGGGTGAGTGCCTCGGGACCCGCCGCCGTGGGGAGGATGACGCGTCCCTCGGGCGGCTCGCCGCGGCACCGATCCGCCAGCGCCAGCGTGTTGGCGAGCGCGTCGGGGGCATCGGGAAACAGGCGCGCAATTTCCGGCGCCGGCTTGAGCCAGGCATCGCGCGGCGCCATCACCTCGGCGGGAAGCGTCGAGAGGGTAGCGTTGCGCGTGATCGCCGCCAGCAAGCGGTGGCGCGCGTGATCCTGGGGGTGCGCGAAGCGCACCGCGTTGGTCGCGACCGGCGGCAGGCCGTGCGCGCGCGCGAACGCCAGCGCCCGCTCACGCCCGCGCCCGGGCACGAGCTCGACGTAGAGGTTCTCCGTCCCCGATTCCCGTGCGAGGATCTCGAGGAGAGCGGTATCGCTCGACACCACCGCCACTCCACCGCGATCGGCTGACAGCTGACAGCTGACAGCGTAGTTGGCTTTGCAGTGTCGCGCCGTCACCGCCCGGCACAGCGTCGCCCAGCCCGCCGAATCGAACGGCAGCACCACCGCCCGCTCCGCCTCCGTCTCGAGCGCGACGCCATAGACCGGACGCAGCCCGTAGGCCCGCGTGACTCGGCGAAAGTCCATGGCGCCGTACACACCGTTCGTGTCGGTGAGGGCAAGGGTCCCATAGCCGCGCTCGACCGCCGCTTCCGCGAGCGCTTCGAGCGACGACGCGCCGACCCCGCCGCCGATGATCGAGAAGGCGGAGTGGACGTGGAGATGGACGAAGTCATCGCGCATAGCGGATGCTCGCCCTCCCGTAGCGGCGCCGCACGCCATCCAACGCCCGGTTGAGCGCCTGACGGCGCACCATCAGAGGCGGCTGGTCGAAGAGCGACAGCTGATAATCCCGCCCCACGCCGAGCGTCACGGTCAGCCCGAGTGCCGTCAGGGCGATGCGCCGCGTGAGGAGGCGGTCGGCGAGCGTGCGGGCCGCGGCGGCCAGCTCGACATCGAGATCGGTGGCGGGGTCGAGCGCCGTGCCGCCCTGGACATCGCGATGATCGGCGTAGCGGGCGACGAGCTCCAGACGATCGGCGGTGACGCTGCGCTGCCGCAGCGTGCGTCCCAGCTGCTCCGCCTGACGGCGCAGCTCGGTGTGCAGCAGGTCGCGGTCGTTCGTCTCACTGCCGAGCGTCGCGCGGGCAACGAGCGTTTCGCGCCGGGCGGGCGGCACGACGGGCCGGGGATCGACGCCGTTGGCGCGCGCGTGCAGCTCGACGCCGCGCCGCCCCAGGACGCCTTCCACCTGCCCCCGCGTGAGCAACGCCAGCGTCCCGATGCGCTCCACGTTGTAGCGCGCCAGCTGGTCGCGAATCGGGAGCGAGGCCCCGGGAAGCGCCGCGAGCGGGTGCGGGGCGAGAAACGCCGGCTCGTCGCCGGCGCGCACGTCGACCACATGCTCCGGCTTCAGGACGTGCGCCGCGACCTCGCTCACCACTTTGTTGATGGCGAGCCCTACCGTGACCGGCAGGCCGAGGCGTCCCCAGATCTCGCGCCGGATCCGCGCCGCGACATCGAGGGCGGGGCCGAACAGTTTGCAGGTCCCCGAGAGGTCGCCGAAGGCGTGGCCCAGCGTGTGCGGCTCGATCACCGGGACGTATGGCTCGAGCAGCCGCTCGAGGGCACGGGAGGCTCGGGCGTACAGCCCGTAGCGTGGCGGCAGGAGGACGAGGTCGGGGCAGCGGCGCAGCGCCTGATAGATCGGCATGCCCACCGCGACCCCGGCGAGCGCCGCCTCGGGCGACGCCGACCAGATGATCGCGCGGTCGGTGCCGCCGGGCGCGATCGCCAGCGGCCGGTCCTGGAACCGGGCACTGCGTTGCGCCACCCGTTCGACGGCGATCGGAAACGTGAGCGGATTGACGTAGAGGATGGCGCGGTCCATCGACACAACCGGGCTCTGGGAAAGAGAACGTGCCCGAAAAAATACCGAAAGTCAATAAGTCGAATTGCGCTTGTCATTGCTGTTTAATGCATTAAAAATGTCGCGACACTGTTGCTTTTACAGTACAACCGGATATCCGCCAAGAGCCCCGGCCAGTACCGTTGTAAGGGATGCGCCGATTCGCTCTCGCGCTCGCGCTGCTCGCGACTTCCCCCGCGGCCGTCCTGGCCCAAAACCAAACCAACGACCTCATCCAACACGTACGCACGCTCATGTCGGCGAACCAGTTGGACAGCGCCGACCTGCTTCTCATCAAAGCCCTGGCGAGCGCGACCGAGCGCGCCGACAGTGTGATCGCCTACGAATGGCTCGCGATGCTCGCGTTCACGCGCGGCAGCGATTCTGCTACACGGATCGCGTTTCACCACGTGCTGCAGCTCGATACCACGTTTCAAATCCCGAACCTCTGGCAGTCCGCTCCGCGACTCGCGCAGCTGCTCGAAGCCGAACGGATGGAGCTGCGGCCCGGCATCCTTCTGACGGCGAACGAAGTGGAAGAGAGACCCCACCGACTGTCCGGACCGGTACTCGTCTATCCGGCGGACGCTGCCCGCCGCCGGATGCGCGGCCGCGCCCTCATCGGCATGACCATCGATACCCTGGGCCGGGTGGAGGAGCGATCGATCGACTTCCTCGTAACACCGGACTCGGCGATGAACGCGCCGCTGCGCACCATGCTGTTGGCATCCGCCTTCTCGCCCGGGAGGCTGCACCGTCGCAGAGTGCGGACAATGATCGAGCTGGCTGTCGATCTCGATTCGGGCTCGTTGCCCAGTGCGACGTCGCTCGTCACATTGGCCCGTGCCAGAATCGCGGCACACCAGACAGACAGCGCCTTCGCGCTACTCGATCAGGCGCTCGATCCGGGGACGCGCGCCACTGAAGGGGAAGTAGTCTACGCGCGGCTCGTACAGGGGATTGCCTGGGCGGCAGCCGGTCGCGATACGACTGCGGCGGCGGCGCTGGACAGCGGGCTTGCCGGGTACCGGCGGCTCACCGACCGCGGCGTTGCTCTGGCGCCGTTTCTCAAACGATTGGCCGATTCCGTCCGGCTCGCGCGCGGGCCGAGAGGGAAACGCAGCCGCTAACCCTTGCCGAGGTAGGCGCGCACCAGCGGCGCCACGCGCCGGCGCACCAGCGCCGCCTCGAGCGCGTTCCTCTCATCCGGAGATGCGTCGACGAGCAGCCGCGGCGCGTCGCTCTCGCGCACCGCCACGGCGACGCCATCGCGATACAACACCCGGTTTCCGGCGAGCGCTGCCACCGCGGGACCGGGAACGATGCTGCCGACGAGATTCAACGGATCGGCGCCGCTCACCGCGACGAGCTCGCCGCTCGCCTCGGCCCGGCGCACGGCGCGCAGCGCCGCCACGGCCTCGGGCAGGGCGTACTGCTCCCCGGAGAAACCGCCGACGAACCGACCGCCACGCACCTCGCCGCGGGCCTCGAGCCGGCGATACACCCGCAGCACGTCGCGCCACGGCACCAGCGTCGTCTCGCGCTCCACCAAGCGGCGGAACACGACGCCGTAGCGACGCAACAGCATCCAGGCGACCGCTTCGGCCTGCTGCTCTTCGGGCAGCAGTGAGCGCCTGCCGGTGCGTGACCAGCGTCCCGCCGTCTCGACGCCGAACGGAGCGGTTCGTCCCCGTCGCCGCAGGCGCCCCATCGGCCGGCGGCGATCCGACGGCACGAGCAGCGCGCGCAGCCCCGCGAAGCTGTCCGACACGACGAGTCCCCAGGAGACGAGCTCGCCCAGTCCCTTTTCGACTTCGGTCCGCAAAAGGCCCGTGGCATTGACGAGATCGCCGAAGAACGATGCGCCCCGCGCATCGAGCGTGGCGAGCACGGTGCTCCCCGCGTGCGAGAGGACGAGCCGCTCGGCCGATGGTTCCGGCTGGATCGCGCGCCATACCTCGCCGCGCTCGCGACGGAACAGCGCCAGCGGAGTGGTCCGAATCGGACCCGACTTGTGTCCGCTGCCCCCCGTCGCGGCGGGCGGCTGGCTGAGGCGGCCCCACGCGACCTCTCCCGAGAGACACAGGGCGTCGAGCCACAGCGGATCGTAGTCCGCGACGCGCGCGGGCAGCACTTCGCTTTCCCACGCGCCCGCCGCCAGCTCGAAACCGTCGAGGATGTCGATCACGGCCGCGAGGCCGTCGTGTCCCTCGGCGCGCGTATCGCCGGTGAGACGATGCCAGCGGAACAGGAAGCGCATGAAGTCGGCGGCGGTGACGGGCTCGATCTCCCGGCGCAGCCGGTCGAGGGTGTAGCGGTGGATGCGCGCCAGCAGTCGGCGCTCGCACCACTCGAGCTCCTGCACGCCGGGCGTGAACCGCCCGCGCAGCACGAACCCCTCGTGCTCGAGGGCGGCGAGCGCGAAATCCACGTCGCCCGGCGTCACCCCCAGCGCCTCGGCGAGCCGCGCCGCGGTCGTGGGGCCGATCACCTCGAGTCGCCCGCGGACCAGCTCGCGAATCGCGTCCTCACGCGTCCAGGCCTTCGCCTGCTCCCGCTCTGGTGCGACGAGCGCGGGCTCGCACGGCGCGCCGGAATACACCGCCGCCAGCATCGGCAGCCGCTCGACAGCCACCCAGAACCCTGAGCCCACTCGCAGCTCGGTTGCCCGGCGGGAGGACACGAGTTGCTGGAAATGCGCGTTCCATTCCGCGTTTCGCGTTCCGCATTCCGCGTTGGGAATCGCCCCCATCACGAGCAGGGCATCGTGCAACTCGTCGGCGTTCGTCGCCTCGGGCCACGCCTCCTCCCGCACGCGCTCGATCGCTGCCGTGTCGAGCTTGCCGAACTCCTCTGCGGTCTTCTGGTCGAGCGAGCGGCGCGTTGCCACCGCCTGAGTACGGCGCTCCTCGAGCGGCGCGTCGTCAAGGAACGCGTACGGTTTGGCGTTGAGAATCTCGTGGGCGATGGGAGACGGCTCTGTGGTATCCCGCGCCACGAGAGTAAACCGCCCGGCGCTGATCCCCTCGAGCACGCGCACCAGCCCCGCCAGGTCCATCGCTTCGGTGAGGCAGTCGGCAATGGTCTGCTGAATCAGCGGATGGTCGGGGATTTCCCGGTCGCCCACGAGGTTCTCGGGGCAGGCGAGCTGGTCGGGGAACACCGCCGCGGAGAGGTCCTCGGCTTCCATGCGCTGCAGCGGCGTCGGGACCTTGCGCCCGCCCCGAAAGCGCAGCACGGCGAGCGCCCGGGTGGCGTTCCAACGCCAGCGGCTCTGGAACATGGGAGCGTCGAGCATCGCCTGGATCAGGAGATCGCGCACCGTCGCGGCGTTGAGATACTGGAACACGCTCTCCAGCGGGAAGCTGTGGTGCGGTCCCAGCGAGATCACGATCGCCTCGTCGTTCGCCGCCGCCTGCAGCTCGAAGTTGAACGAGCGGCAGAACCGCTTGCGGAGGCTCAACCCCCACGCCTTGTTGACGCGCGCCCCGAACGGGGCGTGCAACACGAGCTGCATGCCGCCCGCTTCATCAAAAAAACGCTCGAGGACGAGCGTCTCCTGACTGGGAACGACGCCGAGCACCTGCTTCGTGGAGGCGAGATATTCGATCATGAGCGACGCCGCGGCGTCGACGACGCCTGTTGTTTGCACGAGCCAGTCGCGCGCTGCCTCCGGAGCCCCGAGCCGCTGCTCGATATCCCGGCGCAGGCGCGACACCTCAGCCGACAGCTCGTCGGTGCGGGACGGCGCTTCGCCCAGCCAGAACGGGAGCGACGGCGGCTGCCCGTTGGCGTCGGCCACGCGCACCTGCCCCGATTCCACCTTGAGAATCCGGTACGAGGCGTTCCCCAGCTGGAAGATGTCGCCCGGGGCGCTTTCGATCGCGAAGTCTTCGTTCAGCGTGCCGACGAAGGTCTCCGTCGGCTCGAGCACGACGCGATAGTCTCCCAGATCGGGGATGGCGCCG
>Ga0126376_10002644_pt1 | contig 10203 bp, 8 predicted proteins | sample PanSoiMetPlot_15_FD_92760 | JGI IMG/M metagenome (GOLD analysis project Ga0126376, IMG submission 92760) | Tropical forest soil microbial communities from Panama - MetaG Plot_15 | ecosystem: Environmental > Terrestrial > Soil > Tropical forest > Bulk soil | place: Panama | collected 2016-02-17 | reverse complement strand
GGAGCGTGGAACTTCGGGCTCTGTGCAACGAGGTCCCGCGAACCCCGCCAGGCCCGGAAGGGAGCAACGGTACCGGGAACGCCTCGGGTGCCGCAGATCACCCGAGGTTCCTCGCACTGAAAAAGTTTTACTTCCCAGTTGTCAGCTGTCGGCAGAAACGGCAGACTCTCCACCTATGACCTATCAAGTTATCGCACGGAAATATCGTCCACAAACATTTCGGGATCTTGTCGGGCAAGAACACGTCACGGAAACTCTGGCGAACGCGATCAAAAACAATCGCGTGGCGCACGCGTACATTTTTTCCGGCGCGCGTGGCGTTGGGAAAACGACCGCAGCAAGAATTCTGGCGAAGGCGTTGAACTGCGTAAAAGGGCCGACGCCTGATCCTTGCGGCGAATGTGATTCTTGCAAGGAAATTGCCGCGGGGAGTTCGCTGGACGTGATTGAAATTGACGCTGCTTCGAATCGCGGCATTGACCAGATTCGTGAGTTGCGGGACATGGTGCGCTACGCACCGGCCGCGGCGCGGACGAAAGTCGTCATCCTTGACGAAACGCACATGCTGACGGACGAGGCGTCGAACGCTCTGCTGAAAACCTTGGAAGAGCCGCCTGAACGAGTGATCTTCGTGATGGCGACGACGCAGCCGGAAGATTTGGTGGATACGATCCGGTCGCGTTCGCAGCATTTTCATTTTCGCGCGTTGACGTTCAACGAAATTGCCGAGCGCATTCGAGAGATCGCCAAGAAAGAGGATTTGAAGATTGATGATGGCGCAGTGAGCGTCATTGCGCGCATGGCGGAAGGCAGCTTGCGCGATGCGCTATCGTTTTTGGAGCAAGCGAGAGCCTATTGCGGCGACACAATCGAAGACAAAGCAGCGCGCGAACTTTTCGGCGTTGTGCCGGAAGATGCACTGAATGAATTGGTGGAAGCGATTGCGGCAGGTTCTGCCGAAAGCGCGCTGAGCCTCGTTCACACCTTTCAAAAAGAAGGACGAAATTTGCAGCACTTCTGCCGCGAAGCCGTGCGGCACATTCGCAATCTCTTGATCGCGCGAGTAAGCGGCGCAGATTCGGATTTGATTGCCGCGACGCCTGACCAGCGGCCGGCGATTGCAAAAGCTGCTTCCCTTTTCAGCGAAGAAGATCTGACACGATTTTTTCAGATTCTTTTGCAAACCGATGATGACCTGCGGCGCAAGCCCGATCCGCGCGTGCATCTCGAAATGGGGCTATTGCGATTGATCAATGCCGGGCGCTTGGCACCACTTGAGGAATTGCTGGCGGAGCTGCGAGGCGGCTCAACAAGCGGAGCACCAACCCGAAGTGTAGTATCGGCTGCGCCTGGGGCTTCTCCAGTGCGGCGCGAAATGGCAAGCGCAGCTGCCGTCGGTTCGTATGTGCCAGCACCGAGAGAAACTGCACCTGCGCGCGAATCGTTTTCGCCCGCTCCTATTGAAACACCGGCGCCAAAAACCTCAGTTCCCTCTTTTGCGCCCGCGCGAGAAACAATTCCTCCGCCGTTTGTGCGCGAGGCCGCGCCTGAACCTGCGAAAAACCTGGAAACGCCGGCTACAAAAGTTTCCGCACAAGGATTGACCGAAGAACAAGTACTGGAAATTCGTGCGGCGATTCAAGCGCAGCAAAAATTTTTGGGTGAACTGGTCGAGCACGGCCATCGCTGGGAACTCGACGGTGCGGAATTGCGAATTTATTTTGCGACGGACAAACGTCCGTTTGCGGAAATGATTGAAGGACGCGACTCGATCGAGAAGGTCCGTATCGCTTCGAGCAAAGTACTAGGGCGTGCGGTTCGCGTGTGTGCTAGGATTGAAAATGTCGCGGGAAGTGCTGCGCCGCAGTCAGGGGATATGCAAGCTTTGCGAGCGCAATTTGAACGCGACCCGATGGTCAAGTCCATGCTGCAACGATTCGGAGGAAAAATTTCCGAAGTGAAGCGGCCGGTGAACTGAAGACTGCGGGGGTAAACAACCATGGAAGTCGGCGCTCTCCAGCAGATGCTCACAAGATTGCGGCAGGTCCAGGAGGATTTGCAGCGGCAGGTGAACCAGGTCGCGGTCGAAGCTTCGGCCGGCGGCGGCATGGTCGTTGTAAAAATGAACGGCCAGAAGCAGGTGCTGGAAGTGAAGATCGAATCGCAGGTCTTTGCGGACAAAGATCAGGAAATGTTGCAGGATCTGGTACGCGCGGCTTTGAATGAAGCGTCGCGCAAAGTGGATGAAGAACTCGCCAACCAGATGAAGAGTCTCGCGGGCAACATGCCCAATATGACGGGATTGAAAATCCCGGGATTGTTTTAGTTCGTTCTTAATCGTTTGCATCCTGAACTCTCATTTCAAGATTCTGTGTTTGAGCGCGGTTTCGCGACCGTTCCATGCGTAATCGAGGCAAGCGAAGCTGAGTCCGCTCTCTCCGAGCTGGCAGCTGCCGGCCTATGTCGAAGCAGGGCAGGCGCGCGCCACATTTTGGATCAGCCGTGTGTGCAGAAACTCGCGAACGATCCTCGCATTTTGGGTTTGTCTCGGAGAATTCTCGGGGAGAACTCGATTCCCTTTCGAGCTACGCTTTTTGACAAATCGCCCAATTCAAACTGGCTTGTGGTTTGGCATCAAGATACAGCTCTTCCATTGCAAGAGAAACGCGAAACACCTGGATGGGGACCATGGTCAATCAAAGATGGCGTGACATACGCTCATGCGCCGTTTAAGGCGCTCGAACAGATTCTCGCGTTACGCATTCATTTGGACGACTCGATTGAAACGAACGGCCCACTGCGAGTTATCCCGGGTACACATGTGCACGGCGTGCTGACGGATGAAGAATTGCAAAAACTTGACTCTGAGATCGATCCAGTAACGTGCGCAGTGGGCAAAGGCGGTGTAATTGCGATGCGACCGCTGATCGTTCACGCATCTAACGAAATCACAATCAGTTCTGCCGCGTCGAGTGCTTCACATTGAATACGTATCTGTTTCTCAATTCGAAAATCACCTGCGATTGGCGACGGCCTAATTCTGCACGGTGTCAACTAGAGGCGCGTCGATGCTCATCGTGTCCAGGATTCGCTCCAACTTTCTTAGAACTGCTTCATTGTTTACTTTTTTGATTCCGTCCATCGCGCCGTAGCCTGCAGTGGCGATTCCGTAGCCGATTTCGTAGCAGGACTCTTCTGAATATCCATGCAAATACGTTCCGGAGTATTGGTGCATGCTGGCGACGGCAGTTTCCCTGCGGCCATGAAATTCGATGCCGTCAATTTTGCGAGTGAGCCACGGCGTCCCATCGTTTTCGGTGGAACTGAATTCAGCGCATTGGGCCGCGGTGACATTAGGAAAAACGCTGACGGTAAGAAATGCGTTCACGAAATCGGTTCCAGGATGGGCCCCGCGCGGAACTTCAATCGTGGCGATGCGCACGCCGCCCGGAGAAGAAAAATCCATGGGAATCTTCCCGAGATAACCCAGGCCGCGATCCATGTCCGGCAAATCGCCTTCGTGAAAATCGTAGTTTTTTGGAAAGTCGAACGAGATACCGTAAACGTCATCATCAAAATGACGCGAAGTTTCGTGTTTCTGTTCGCGCTTCTCGATCGTGAGGTGCCGGCCTGAAAGCACGTGCGACGCTGGCCGAATTTCAGGGGTTCCGAGAGCAGAGACTTTTGCGGCTGAAGATTTCTCTCTCGCAGAAAAAGAGCCTCCAGTTTTCGCGAACGGACGCGAGCAGCCCGCCGTGGCGATCATGATAGCCGCCAAATAAAGCAGCAGCATCAGCACACCGTACCTCAGTTCCTTCTTATCAAGTTCGCGTTTCCAATCCAGCTTTCGGCTAGGCATGGTCCACTCCTCGTTTTAACGAAGTGGACAGATGCATTAGTTGAGCCACTGCTATTGGATTGGAAATAAGTAGGTTATGGGCGTGTTGCGGCCCAAACAGTGTGGGACGGAGGCCACTTTGTGTCCAGCTAGCATCAGGCGATGGAGCCGAGAGGCACGCCTGCAAATACCTAAACAAACGAACCATCCGCAACGTAGGCGGAATCTGGCCGGCGACGAAGGACGCGAGTGAATTCCGGGCCGTATAGTTTTTCGGGTGGACCTTCAAACCCGGCGTGCGCGGCAAAAGATGCAGGCCAAGGAACGTGCGTCACGTGATATTCGAGAGAGCTTCCGGACCGCTGACGTGAATATCCCCGATGATGCTCGGTGATGTATTGTTCGAGACTGCCTCGTGATGGAAGAACTGGAGCGCCCTGCGAGGATGCGAAAAGTCTGAACCTGGAATTGTCTTGTCGCCATGAGTATTCAGCGTCTATTGAGTTGTCCGTGCGAACGACTTTGTGCTGCATTGGCAGCGAAACGTAATTTTCCCCATAAACCCAACGCGCGGTGAGCGCGATTGCTCGCTTTGGAACGATCTCCTTAATGGAGACGACGCCGCGACGGGATTCGCCGTCAACCTGCCGGTGCACGTAAAAACGCAGATTCACTTCTTCGAATTCGCTATGAAACGGGACAGCGACCCTTCCCCATAATTTTGTTTTGCAAAAACGAAAGCCAACGAGGCTGAGATACGTTTTCCCTTGAAACGAACCTAACGTGGTGCCATGCGGAACAAACTGCAGGAGCAGCGAGGGATCGACCACATAATTTAAGAAAACAAGGTCGCGCCATTCTGCTGAAAGTAAAATATTCGCTGGGCCGTAAATGACTTCAGTTTAGCTGTGGAACCTGGCTATTCGGCATAACGATTGTTTTTTCAAACTTTTCGATTACAAGGAAGTCTGGCTTGCTTTCGTTGCTTTCGGCGAGCGTTTGCGCCCAGGCGCACGGGTATGCTACACAGAGTACATGCCTGATTTTGCCGCTCCTGTGGAACGCCTCATTGATGAACTAAAGCACCTTCCCGGAATTGGCCAGAAAACCGCGCAGCGCCTGGCGTTTCATTTGTTGCGCGCCGCGCCGGAAGACGCGCTTGGCCTTGCCGATGCGATTCGCGACGCGAAAGAAAAAATCCGCGAATGCTCCGTCTGCAGCAATATTACGGATGCCGATCCTTGTCTTTACTGCACGGGCGCGAACCGCAACAAACATTTGATCTGCGTGGTGGAAGAAGCGCACAACATTCTGGCAATTGAAAAAACAAGAACATTCAGCGGGATGTACCACGTTTTGGGCGGATCGCTTTCGCCGCTGCAGGGACGTGGGCCGGAACAGCTGAAAATCAAATCGCTGATTGAACGGCTCAAGGGCAGAACGGTCGAAGAGATTATTATCGCGACGAATCCCACGGCGGAAGGCGAAGCGACGGCGGTTTATCTGTCCAAATTGCTGAAGCCCCTTGGCGTGCGTGTGACGCGCATTGGCGTTGGAATCCCTGTCGGCGCAGACCTTGAATACGCCGACGAAGTGACCATGCTCAAAGCCCTCGAAGGACGTCGCGATTTATAGTAGGCATTCATGCGCCGTTCGACGTTTTATCACCACTAGAAAATTCAATAAATTCAGTATAAAGTCCGAAGCACTACGAATTGTCCCCACGCCGTAACCCCGCGCGAAGGCGATCGGGGTGCCCCTCGGCGAAAGCCCCGGGGTAAAAAGGAGGTGCGCTATGCCTGGTTTGGCGCACTACATGAGTCAGTACGATCACGAACATCACTCCGGCTGGAACAAGCTGCTGCATGCGATTGGAATCCCGCTGATCTTCGCAGGAATCATATTGTTGGTGTTGCGGCACTGGAGCTGGGGCGCGGGAAGTTTCCTAGGAGGTTGGGTACTCCTATTCCTTGGACATCGCATTGAAGGCAACAAGCCTGCGTTTTTCCAAGGTCCGATTTATCTCTTAGTTGGGCCCATCTGGGTAGCAAAAGAAGCATGGACGTTCCTATTCCCTGGGGCTGCCGGCACAAGATCAAAGGAAGACAAATCGCAGGCTTCCTAAGGTAAAGAAAACGATAAGGATATTCCGCACGACGGCAACTCCACATGGACGAATTTGGCAACGATATTGCCGATAATTCCCCTGAGATGGTGTCAGAGGGCATGACCAACGCGAGCACGGAACTACGCAAACGGCGTAGTACGCGCATAGTACAAGCAGTACCCCTCGTCGTGACTGGTGTGGACGCACTGGGCCGCCCGTTTGTGGAGCGCACTTCCAGTCTGATCATCAATTGCCACGGCGCCCGCTACCAATCGAAGCATTACGTTCTGAAAAACATGTGGGTGAAGCTGGAGATTCCGCATCCCGAATCAGGACAAGCGCCGCGTTCGGTGCGCGGCCGCGTGGCGTGGATTCAGCGTCCGAGAACGGTGCGCCAGCTTTTCCAGGTTGCGTTAGAACTCGAAATTCCAGGAAATGTTTGGGGCATTGCGTTTCCCCCTGAAGATTGGTTTGGATTCAATCCAAACGCGGAAAAGCAAATCCCGCCGAGTCTGCCGGTCGAAGGTGAAGCGGCAGAACCAATCGCGTCGCCTGCGGAAGAGCACGTTATGCCGTCGATCGAGACGGAGCTTCCGCCTCCTGCTGTCGGTGCGGACAATGTACGAGTTTTTCCGGTCCCAACGAGCACGACGGATGCTTCCCTGCAGCTCGCGCGGCAAGTGACTCGTTTGGTTGCCGACGCGAAGCAGCAGTTGCAGTCTTCCGCGAAGGAATACGCATCGCAGGCTGCTGCCGCGGAACAACGCGAAGCGTTCGAACAATGGGAACAAAAATTTGCGGCCGCACGCGCCGAGGTTTCAAACGAGGCGGATCGCGCCGTCGAAAAAATTCAGAAAGAGATTGATGAACGCACCAAAGCCGCTCACACGGCAGCCGCGGAAGGCTTGAAGAACGATTTGCCGGGCTGGGTTGCGCCCCAACTTGAGCGCGTGACGCAGGAATTGACCGATCGCATCGCGCAAGCAGGTACGTCGCAGGCGGCAAGAGAGGATCAACATCTCGCAGAATTGGGTGATCGCGTTGCAGGTTTGCTTCGGCAGCTCGAAGAATCAAGCGAGCATCTGAATCAACGCGCGAACGAGGTGGACTCCCGTATCGTGGAGCGCATGGAGTCCGCGGTTCGGGTAATTGAAGAAGAAAGCCGCAAGCAGGAAGAGCTTGCAAACGCCCACCGTGATGGCTTGAATGCAGCTGCTCAAAAAGCGCACGAGCAATTGCATTGGACGGCAACTGACGCCAAATCTGCTCTAGAACATCACGCTTCTGAACACCTGGGTGGCGTGCAGTCCCAATTGAAGGAAACGACAGACGCTGCCGTCATCTCGGCGCAGGAGCGCATTGTCGCGACTCTGCAGGAACACTCGGGCAACGTACTGTCCGAGCTTCGCCAGAATCTGGAAGGTGAAGGGGCACGGCAAGCGGCTACACTGCAGGAGACTGCTGCTCGAACCGTGGCCGAAATCGAGCAGCGGCTACAACGGCTTCGCGAAGCAGCGCACGGCGAGACTGTAGAGATGGAAGGCGCCGTTCAGCGCGCGAATCAGGCGATCAATGAACTCGATCAATTTCTCCCACGCGTTGCAAGCTTGCAGCAGCAGGCGCTGAATGAGTTTCAAGCGCAGCTCGACGATGTTCTTACGCTTCATCGCAACGAATTGCACCGGCGCAGCGAGGCTCTCTACGAAGATCTGAACACGCGGATGAACCTTTCATTCGCCGCCGCAGGCCACGATGCTCTTGCGCGCTTCGACGAGCAAATGCGCTCGGCGATTGAACCGCACGTCAACGCCACGAATGAAGCGGTTCAGCGGCTTGCGGGAGGACGTTCGCTGCTTGATGCGGCGCTTACGCTGCAGCAGGACCGCATTCGAAACACGGCGGACGAAGCGTTTGCGGAATCGCTGGGGCGCTTCCGCGAAAATCTTGGCGGCGTCGAGCAGCTCCTAAGTGAATCCGCGCAAAAGATTACGGCGCAAAACCTGACCGACCTCGAAGGCCGCGCCAGCGATCTACGCCACAATGCCGTGGATGAAATGCACAAGTCCGCGGAATGGTATGAAAAGAAGGTCCAGACGCAAATTGCCGGATTGACGGAACGTGCCGTGGAACACGCCGGCAATCAGCTGCGCGAAAAGGCGGGCGAAATCTCAGGCGTGTTTGCGAGCGAACTCGATCATTCGAGCCGCAATTTTGTGGTGCACACGCAGTCACAAATGGAAGAAGTCGTTCGCGAGGCGTTTGAACGCGCGCGGGCGCTTTTCGCTGAAGCCGCCGACACGACTTCCGCAGCGTTTACAGACGAAATTCAACGTCATGGCCGCGAGGAGCTCGAAGGCTTCAGTGATCTCGTGCGAGACACTTCAAACGCTTTCTTTGCACAACTGCAGGCGGGCCGCGCGGAAATCGCCCAGCAGACCACAGCAGAACAGGAAGAGTTCCTGCAACGATTCCGCGGCGCTCTGACCGGCGCGCTGGAAACGGGAATCGGCGAAGCTCGCGAAAAGGTGCAGTTTGGATTCACCCCGCTGCTGGAATCCTGGAGGCAGATGGTCGAGACGCATCAAGCTGAAATGCGGAAGAATTACGCAACGCTTAGCGATCAGGCCGCGGAGCACTATCGCGGGCGGCTGGAAAACGTTTCGAATTCCTGGATGGTCGCAACCGTTACTACGCTCGACAAACAGGCGCGGGACCGCATGGCCGACATTGCAGTCCAGGCCGAAAGCCAAATGCGTGAAACCTGCGCGCAGGTATTCGAGAGCCTTGGCGACACGCTAAAGGAACGGCTGCGCCAACTCGCAGACAGTTCCAGCAGCAAAACAAAAGACGCGCACGCCTGAGCGGCTTGCTGGATTGGGCGTTTCCTGCACCGCAAATCGAATCCCGCTATAATTGAACATCCATGGCCAACCGAGCTTACTTGCGCGTCTGGATGCGCAACTTTTCCGAATCCACGATGATTGCCGAGTTTGCGCGGTTCTTGACGAGCGCGCCGCTCGCCGAATCGCGCCAATATTTTAATGAACTTGTCGTACAAGCCGTCGATCCCACTGAGGCTCCGGTCGCCGAGTGGGACGTCCACGACGGCACATATGGAGCAGCGGAAATTGCGGCGCTCGCGGCACAGCATCTCAATGCAGACACGTCCTACCTTGTTCATGCGAAGTGGGACCTGTGGACATTCGATACCTACACACTCAAGTGGAAGCGCGGTCCGCAACCTCTTATTCTTATTTGTAATGGCCCGGACTACGATGGCGGAGCGGCGGTCGCCGAAGGCCATTTTGTAGCCGACCTCGGCTTCGAGCATCTTTTCACGGGCCATGCGGGCTTGTTGGCGCCTGGAGCCGCTTTGAACCCTTTTGATAACCCGGACCACCCCGTGGAGAAGACATTCCGCAGCTGGATGAGCGTCGAAGGCAACCGCCGGGAATATGCCGGAAAGACACGCGAGAACATCCAACATTTGATGAATTGGGTGGAAGCGGTTTCCCGTGCGCTTCCCGTGGAACGAAGCGAATTGTGGAGCGAAGGGGAGGAAAACTTTGAGGCGCGCCTCGACGCGATTCTGGCTCTGCGCTAGCGCCCTGCCCTTTTCCGCAGCAGGAATCGCCTTGTTGGCGACACAAGGGCAAAAGCCTATTCGATTTACGGCGAGCCCGACTCGGTGAGTCCTAGCACGAAAAACGGGCAACCATTAGAATTGTTGTACTACGCCTTCAACTGGGCGGGTCCCGACGTGCCGCAGGTAATGGAAGTGGTTTGCACGGCTCCGAAAGACGGCACACCCGGGCGCGTGGTGGAAATTACTCTGGCGGCAAACAGCCTATAATGAAAATCACACAACAACTTGATTTGCATGCTCACGAGACAGAATCTGTGCCGTCCTGTAGTAAGGGAAGGCTCGCAAATTCCCCGTTGAAAATCTGGTCCTGGAAGGTTCTGCGAGCGACTTCGCTTGCCGTCGCTCTGGTAATGGGTGTGGGCTGCGGGACATCGTCTTCGCCCTCGCAAAACGCGCAAACGGAGACAAAAACCGCTGAACCGGCGATTCCGGATGATATACAAGCCGCAGCTAATGCGTTTTTAGGGAAAGAGACGACCGTGCTTACGTTTGGCGACCTCGCCAAAACCGGGAATCGGCAATTCCTTGCGGCGAATGTCGTGCCCAAAACGCCCAAGAACAATTTGCCGGGAACGATTGTGACGCGCGCTGTGCTCGCGGAAGAGTCCGGCG
>Ga0126376_10002641_pt1 | contig 10203 bp, 10 predicted proteins | sample PanSoiMetPlot_15_FD_92760 | JGI IMG/M metagenome (GOLD analysis project Ga0126376, IMG submission 92760) | Tropical forest soil microbial communities from Panama - MetaG Plot_15 | ecosystem: Environmental > Terrestrial > Soil > Tropical forest > Bulk soil | place: Panama | collected 2016-02-17 | reverse complement strand
AGGATTCCTCTATTTCTATTCATCGGCCATGGGAAATGATCTGACCCACGATGCTTCTCTGCGTGAAAGCGCCTTGCGCGGTGCGCAGCGCCTCGAACAACTGTTCAACCCGAAAACAAACCTGATCGCATCGTGGGGGGTCGCGGGCGATGACACGATTGTCGACACCATGATGAATCTTCAGTTGCTCTGGTGGGCCAGCGACCGAACGGGCGATGAAAAATGGCGCGAGATGGGCAAGAAGCACGCGCTTCGAACCGCCGAATGGTTCATCCGGCCGAACGGCTCTGTAATTCAATCAGTTCACTACAACCCGGGCAACGACCGCCAGACCTTCGTTCTGCATGGTGGTTCCTTAAAAGACATGGAAGTGAAACTTGAAAACAGTTCGGCGCCAGGTGAGCGAGTTTTTTGGCATACACACCAGGGCTACGCCGCTGACACAACGTGGTCGCGCGGTCTCGCCTGGGCCGTTTACGGCTTTTCGGCTGCTTATCTCGAAACGCACGAACCCACGTTTCTCTCGACTGCGGAGCGTGTGGCCGACTATGCATTGCAGAATCTGCCCAACGATTTGGTTTCGTGGTACGACTTCGACGATCAAGGCGTTCATTTTCGTAATAGGGACAGTTCCGCAGCAGCGATTCTTGCCGGCGGACTGTTGCGACTATCCACCGCGACAAAAGATCCGATGCGTGCCGTCCGCTATCGTGAAACCGGTGAACGCATGATTCAATCCCTGATCGACCGTTACTTAACGCCTGTAAACGACGCGGATCCGACGCCACCTGGAGTTTTGCGCCACGGTAGCGGCGTCCGCCCGCGCGACGGAATGCTCATCTACGGCCAGTATTACCTGCTGGAAGATTTGCTTTGGCTCGAAGCGCACAAAGGGCAAGTTCACTAATTAGTGCGAATTATTCCCAATGGGAGAAGGGTTAGCTGCATGAAAAAAACTCTGGCTGCGATTTGCTGCGTAAGCATTCTCTTTGCCGGTCCAGCGGAAATGCGTTCCGGGCAAAAACCAGAGACTCCTGCCGAAGCACGAGTCCCCACAGCGATGCTCGATGAACAAATTCGCAATTTCTTGCAGCAGGAAATCACCGCGCATATCGCAGACATCAAGTCACTCGATCCACCTCCCGATCGCGTTGTCGGCGCGCTAACCATCGGCGAATTCTCCTGGGGTACATTCATGCGCACACTCGGCGATTATGCCGCACTCGCCTCCACAAACACCGTTGCCGGACAAGATGTTCCACAGATGATGGGCAAAATGGCGCAAATTGAACTAAGCCGCGGCGGAAAAACTTGGGCGCAACTGTACGCTGCGATGGGGCTGCGCAGCTTCGGTCGAGATCTGGACCACAATGCACTTTGGCAAAGTCTCTCGCCAGAAGGCAAAGAAACCTATCGCGCCCTGCTTGACCCTGCTCGCTTCTACGACGCGAAAACGCACACCTTGATCCATTTGCCAGAGAATTATTTTGGCGTCGCGGCCCGCATCGCAGCGATTGACTACGATCTTGGGCTCAACAAAGACCGCGCGCCCCTCGACGATCTTCTGAACCACGCTGCGGCACAATTCACTGGTGGCGCTTTCTATGCCGACGATGCACTTCCCACCGGACGCTACGACCGCTATTCCAATGAATACGTCCGCGCGATTTACGACGCCGCGCTAATGGCCGGCCGCGACGACATCGTCAAAGCCGTTTCGCCTTCGCTCAAAGAGCAAATGAAACTTTGGTGGGATTTGCTTTCGCCCGACGGTTACGGCTACTCCTGGGGCCGCAGTCTCGGCGCTATCAGTTATATGGATACGCTGGAGATCGTCGGATTCGTTGGCGTCCATCCTGAATTCCGGCCTGCGCCCATGCCGCAGCTCGCCACAGCTTACAATGCGGCATGGACTTGGCTGCAAAACGACTTCAACAAAGACACTCACCTCTTGAATATTTTTGCTTTTGGGCGCGGCGACTACGGATACATCACGAAAGAGCGCGAGTGGCAGCAAACCACAACTTTTTTCGCCAAAGTGATGTCGGCTCACAAGCAGTTCATGAAGGCAATGCACACCGAAAAAATCGAACACTTCAACCTACGGCCGACTTTTGACAACGTCGCGCGATTTCAATTTTTCAAGGACGGCGGCAGCCGCAAGTTTGGCACGTGGATCGTCCGCCAAGGCAATCTGCATTTTGCGTTGCCGTTCGTCACTGGCCCGAAAGCTGCTACCTCCGACTACGAGCCCGTTCCGTTTGGCTTTGGCAGCCTCGCAGCACCCGTGGAGAAAATCTATCCCTGCCTGGTTCCTTTTCTTGAATTAGAAGACGGTGGCACAATCGCAGCCGTCGATGGCGCAGACGAAATCAAGCTGGCCTCCGACGGCATGAGCGTGACAGCAAGATGGAAAAAATGGATCACTGTCGGTGGAAAAGCCGGAGAAACGCAGGGCATTGGTTTGACTACAGAAGTTACCTGGGCGTTGCGAGGGCAAACCCTGACTAGATCCGAGACCCTGTCAGCGAGCAAATCAATCAAACTCCGAAAACTCTGGATGGCAGTGCCAAGCCTCGGCAATCATCTGGAGACGAGAGAAAACAACGGCCAACGCGTGGATCAAATCACAGGCGAACGGGGAACCTTGCAAGTAAAGGTAAAGCGCTCAGACTGGCCGCTGCACATTTCCACGCTTGCCACAGGGGACAGCCCGCTAGGCCGAAGCGATCGCGGACCAATTCCGCTTCATTTGATTTTCGAATCAAAAGATATTTCTTTCGCACCCAACTCCCCCAAAAAGTGGGAGATCGAGTTCACGGCAAAACCATAAGAGCAATCCTGAGCATCGCGTGAATTTAAATTGACTGTGGTTTGGGACTGTCGCATCTTCATCCGAAGCACAAGCATCGAAACATTGAACCGCTGAGCTAGGAATCCCCTAATGGCAAACGCCTACACCGCCCCGGCTATTGATGAATACCTGCGCAAGCGGCTGATGCCGGTGGAAGGCGCAATTCCACACGTAGAAGGGATCGAGATGTACGGCAATTCTATCCCCGCCGGAACCGTCGGCGGCGATCTCTTCGAATACATAAACTTTCAGCAGCGTTACAACATCGACGCCCGAATTCAGCGTGCTTTGAGGCTGTCAAAAGAGTTTCTCGAGCCACTCCCCGCTAGCTCACAGCCGCGCAATTCCGTTGACGACCATGTTGAATGGCTGAAGTCGAGGCAGGATTTCAAGCCAGAAATAGAAACGGCCTACCGAAAGGCACGCAGCTCGGAACAGGTACGCGTCGCCGAAGATCTGGGCGAGTTGTATAACACCGCGGGAGTCCTGTTAGTCGACGCTCAAGGTCACGGAATCATTTCAGCAAAAATCGCTTCCACAGTTCACGACACATTTCACGCCCTGATGCTTTCCGAGCTCGATCATCGCGGGAAAACGACGCCCGATCTATTTGAGAGGCTCAATCTGAGATTGGCGCAGTCGGTCACGGCCCGTAACGCCCTCGGCAGAATTGAAAAAGAAAACGCTCAGGAAATCGCGACAATGCTTTACGGCGAAGTGCATCCTTATGGGTACTTCCGGTTCGTGAATTTCGGCCATCCACCCCCACTGGTATTTTCCGCCGAATTCCGCAAGTTTATGGAGATCAACAAAAGCAAGATGGTCCAATTCCTTCCGCTCGGCCTGCAGATCCCGGAAGACTATCCAGATCGCAATTTGTATTTGTCACTTGATTTTCGCAAGAGGCGTTTGAAATCTTCCGATTTGGCCGAGCTCACATTATTGAGTCCCGGAGACATTTTCTTTCTTTATACAGACGGGGTTTATGACGGCAGCGACAAAGAAGAGCGAAAGCAACTCGAGGCGGTAATGCGAAACCACTATCGCGAATCGCCCAAGGAGATTTGCAATGCTTTGCTGGATTACGCTGTGAAAAAAGATGATCGCCTGCGGCAAATTGGTGAACAAGACCGCATCGACGATAAAACCGTCTTCATCATCAAGCGAAATTGAAAAGTGAACGCGTAGGGGTCGGTTGGCCGTTTGTTGAGCGATCGAGACGAAGGAATGGGTATCGAGGTTGAGGACCATATCGCTTGTTGGCTCGAAATCACCGTCGACGAGCCCATCGACGGTAACGCCCAGCAAGTTGTCTTGCTTGGCATGGATTTGCGAGTCGATAAACGCGCGGTGCAGGAGACGTTGCTTCGTGCTTGCCGGTATCGCGACAGCGTGAAGGAAGGCGCCCCGGTGCGCCCTGGCTCTACCGCGTGGCTACGACCGCCTGCCTCGAAAGTATGTCTGTGGTGTGGTTCCCAGCATCGTCCGAAACATTTCAATGAAGGCGCTTACACTGTCGTAACCGACCGCGATAGTGACCTCCGTGACAGAGCAATTCCGATAATCAGCCAGCCAGCTGGGTGCAATAGGCACGGCCAAATGATGTTTCTGTCTTGATTTTTGATAACAAGTGTGTTATCAAAGAACCTATGGAAGCTCACAAATTGCGCGCTGCTAGGCTCGCCAAAGGCTGGACACAACGGCAGGCGGCTGCGCGCCTGGGTGTTACCCAGGCATATTTGAATTACCTGGAGCACGGAAAAAGGCGACTCACAGCTCATCTGGTTCGTCGCGCCGCCTCCGTGTACGGACTCTCGCCGACGTCTCTGCCGGTAACGCACCCCTTTGCTCCTTTCGAGACCAGCGATCAGCATTTGGCGGAAGACCTCTCAGCCCTGGGTTATCCGGGATTCAGCTATCTCCGCTCGCGCACGCCGAAGAAGCACCCGAACGAATTTCTTCTGACAGCCTTGAGCCAAAAAAGCCTGGATGCCCGCGTCGCGGAAGCCCTGCCTTGGGTAGTCGCAAACTCCGCTGAACTGAACTCTTGGCTTCTCGAGAATGCGCGGAAATTCAATCTCCAGAATCGTCTTGGATTTGTCGTCTCCCTCGCGCGACACGCGGCTGACAGGCTGCATGCATCTTCGAAAATGGATGAATTGCAACAGTTCGAGACACTGCTCGACGAAAGTCGCCTTGCAAAGGAGGATTACTTCTTTCGGCCGCCGCGCACGGAAAGAGAAACCGAATGGCTGAGAACCAATCGCACCGACGATGCCCTTCATTGGAACTTGCTCAGTGACATGAAGCCGGAACACGTGCCGCATGCCGGCTGATCAGGAAACGCGCGCACTTCCTTCGAGGTGGAGGGAGTCCTCTCCGACCTGAATGACATGCTCAGACAGCCCGTCGAACTTCACTGCATCGGCGGATTCGTTCTGACCCTTTTCTACGGCCTGCCTCGCACTACCGGCGATATCGACTACTATACGGCGATTCCTGCTGACCTTGATCTCGATACCATGGCGGGACAAGGCTCTGCTCTCCACGAGAAGTACAAGGTTTGGCTTCACCGCGTCGGAGTAGCGAATTTGCCGGAAGACTACGCAACCCGGCTCAGCGAAATGGCCCCCGGACAATTCAAGCGTCTCACCATCCTCGTTCCTGACGCCTACGACTGTATCTTGTCCAAGCTCGAACGGGCCAGCCCGAAAGACCGGGATGACGCCGATTATTTGTTCCGTTCGCAGAAGCTCGACGCCCGTGTGCTGCGCGACAGGTACAGGAACGAACTTCGGGACCATCTCGTCGGAAAGATCGAATGGCACAACCAGACGCTTGAGCTTTGGATCGACATCTTCACAGCGCCGCGATAACGTCCCGCTTGCGGGCTGTCAAACAATTGGGACGACGACCTACTCGACCGTGGGCCGGCGCTCACGAAGGTAAACCTGAAGGCCCCCGACGCGCGGTCGCAAGAGAACAAGAACAAGGAGCGCCCCGGCGTGTGAGGCGGAAACGATCTATTGGATAGCGCTAGATTCTTGCCGGAAGACTTGTAACCCGTTGAAAAATAAGCGGATGAGCCATATAAGCCGGATTCTGTGCGGCACAGTCTTGCGATTGCGCCACGGCGATCATTCCTCTAGGCCGTGATTTGCACCACAGCTCCAGCAGCCTACCCGAGGGTTTTCAATTCAGATCGGCTTACGCCAATTTGAACGCAGCGCGTTCCGGAAAAACCGAAACACAACTCAACGAGCCGGGCCGGCTCTCCCCTCCTATTTGGCCTTGCACCACGCGGGGTTTTCCGTGCCTCGTCTGTCGCCAAACGAGCGGTGGGCTCTTACCCCACCGTTTCACCCTTGCCTGCGGAATCAGCTTCGAGACGTCTTGCAGGTTTCCCTGCTCGATGCCACCGTGCTCGATTTCACCGGCGGTTTATTTTCTGTGGCACTGTCCGTGAACGGTGGCCTTCGCCGCCGCTCCCCTGACGTTATCAGGCGCGTCGCCCTTTACCCCGAGACCCGCAAAGCAGATCGAGGGGATAAGTTCCCGACCTTTCGACCGGAAACCTTGGTGTCCGGACTTTCCTCCCGTTTACCCTGAGGCGCCGTCGGAGCCGAAGGGCCCTTCCTGCGCTTAAAGCAAACCAGCGATCACCCGGCTCACCCGCTAGACCCAATTATACCAAAGTAAGTTTCATTCCAGACTTTTGTGTCTCTTCCGCGCTATCGTCCTTACCTCTCCGACGTCAGTTTCTATAGCGCATTCCTTCGGAGGCCATTCATGCTGAAAATGAGCTTCGCTCTCGCAGCATTCGTTCTTCTTGGCTCCGCCGCGCCTGGATCAGCGCAAACACAAAACGCATCCGCGTCGCCTCGCGAACAATTCAAAAATGCAATCGCGCAATACGATTGGGTCACAAATGCAAAGGGTCAGAAGATTCGCACAATTATCACGCGTCCCAAAAATGCAAGCGGAAAAGTACCTGCCATCTTCTTTGTCGGCTGGCTTAGTTGCGATTCCGTCGAATACGTCAACGGCGAAACAGACTCCTTTGGCGCAATTTTCTGGCGGCTCATCGAGCAATCCGGCTTCGCGACGATGCGCATGGACAAGCCCGGCGTCAGCGAAAGCGAGGGCAACTGCGCAGTGACCGACTTCCAAGCAGAACTGGACAGCTACCAGAAAGCCTTTGCCTCGCTCGCGAAATATCCGTTCATCGATCAGGGCAAAATTTTCGTCATCGGCCTAAGCAACGGCGGCGGCACAGCTCCTCTCTCTGTCGGAACGCATCCCATTCGCGGATTCATCGCGGCAAGCTCCTGGGGACGCACGTGGTATGAACACATGCTGGAAATGGAGCGCAAGAGCCTCGACCGCGATTCGAATCGGACTCCGGCGCAAGCCAACAGCGGAATCAAAGGTCTCACCGATTTCTATTCGCTCTATTTGATTCACGGCAAAACGCCCGGAGAAATCATCAAAGACCACCCTGAATGGAAATCGCTCTGGCATGACGATCCCGATGGCCAATACGGCCGCCCCGCCGCGTTCTATCAGCAATTACAGGCTCTCAATTTGGGAAAGATTTGGCAGGACGTTTCCGCGCCGGTCCTGGTCCTTCACGGAACCGCTGACACCATCATGAGCCACGCCGACAGCATCGCCATCGCCGACACCGTCAATCGCGCCCATCCCGGCCACGCTGAGTTCATCGAAATGGACGGCGGCGATCACCTCCTCGCCTCCCACAACAAACTCCTCGACTCCGTCGTCCCCAAAATCCTCGATTGGATGCACAAACAGCTTAAATGAAGATGAGCTACTAGGTCGCGGGAGCCATCTCTCGTTCTTCGACATACGGCAATGCTTCTGACTCGATGCTCGGTGGCCAATAGCGGAAAAGCACGTAAGCAAAAACTCCCCACAAACCCAAATGCACCCAGTGCTTGCCGGGAAAGCTGAAATCGGATTTGGAGTAAACAAAGACGTTGAATAAGCCATGAGCGAGAGTGGCAGGCAGAAGTGACTTCGATCGCAGCGTGAGCCAGCTCAGAACAAATCCATGGATCACACACATGGTCAGCCGCGATGACTATGCGATTACGATTCCAAGATCATCCAATCGAAGCCTGGCATCGCTGTAAAAATGAAACGCGGCCCAAATGATCCCGACGAAGCTCACGCCTCTCCACAGACCGAACCGTTCGATAAAATGCCTCTGCAGAACTCCTCGAAAGATCACTTCCTCCGCGAAGGCGCCAAGAAAGAGAGCCACCATCCATACTTCTGGCACATATAGGTAGGCTCCCAATCGAGGTGGTTCAAACTTGCCCAAGGCGTAGGCCGCCCATTCGGCGCGATCGAATAAATATCCGGCAAGGGACGGAAGCAACGCCGCCCCTGCAGGGATTGCGAGCCCTATCACGGCATAGCGAAAAGCCGGCAGACGGATCTGCCGTCTGATGAATTTCCAGTTGTCCTCTCCCATCACCCAAACTGAGATGGCGAAAAAAGCTACACCTTCAGCAAGTGGCGTCGTTGCTCGGTAGAGCTGATTTTGCCAGGCGACTGTTTTGCCAGAAGGAATCAGCAAGAGGAGCAGAGAAATCAAGTTCAAAGGAATCGCGTTTAGCGCGGGCGCTCCCTGAAATATCCAGATCGCTTTCTTGCAACCTTTCCAAGCGTCTGTGGCTTGAGCTGCCACTGGGGTTCTGCGGCGAAATGGAAATAGGCGAAGAGGCCTTCCCCAACTCGAGCAGTATCGCAAACGCTGCGACTAGAACAAACCCTGCAACCCAAAAATGAAATGCGGTTCCTGAATTCCACAATTTGGAAATTATCCAGGCAGGTCCATGCCCAAAAGTGGGCCCTCTTTGGAGAACGGAACGCGGGAAGCTGAGAAGACGGAAGAACCCAGCACAAATGACCAAGAGGCCCGCAAACGCGGGCAGAATCACCAACAGGAAAATGCGACGCGCGTGGCGCTTGCCCGGCCAGCAACAAGTAAAGAATCCGGCGGACGCTGTGAATATGAACATATAAGAAGCTAAATTTACGAGAGCAGCCCAGTACTGGCGAATCCCCTCAGTTGAAGCGTTTCCTGTATAAGACAAGTTGCCAACAAAGGAAGAGAAGTCCGATCGCCGCAACCATTCGAGGCGGGGAACAACGGCCAAGCAGCCAAGACCAACGATCAACAATAGCTGGCTCGGGTCTGCCGGAACAAGCGAGCGAAAAAATTGGACAAAGCGATTCATCATCTGGCCAGGCGCTTGGCGACCGGATTATGCATCAGGAACGTTCTGGCTATCTACAGAGTCCAAAAAAAAGAATCTATGAGTCACTTCATGCAAGCTCGCGGAACATCACAAGCGCATCCACAAAACCTTTTTCAGGATGTTCGAATGCCCCCGGCAAACGGCCAACTGTTTCGAATCCAAGGCTAGCCCACAATTTCACTGCCCGCTCATTTGTGCTCAAAACAAAACTGAACTGCATCGCGCGAAATCCTCGCTCCTTCGCTCGCTCCAACGAATGTAAGCACATCGCCCGCGCAATTCCCTTCCCCTGGGCCGCAGCCGCCGTCACATAACCGCAGTTCGCAACGTGTGCTCCACCACCCTGCTGATTCGCCTTCAAAAAATACGTTCCCAGCACCTCGCCGTTTTCTTCCCAAACGAAAACTTCCTTTTCCGCCGAAAACCAATATTCCAGCGCCTGCTCCTTCGTCATGTCCCGCGGAAGCGTGTAGGTCTCCCCCGCGCGTATCATCGGCTCCAGAATTCCCCAAATTGCTTCGCGGTCTGCGTTACTTGCAGGACGGATCGGCACGGGACAACACTCACTTCAATCCGACGAGCTTCTCAAAACCGGCTTCGTCAAGGATCGGAACGCCAAGCTCTTTCGCCTTGTCATACTTCGACCCCGGATCGCTCCCCACAACCACGTAGTCCGTCTTCTTGCTCACCGACCCAATTACTTTCCCGCCATGCTGCTTCACAATCTCTCCTGCCTCTTCCCGCGAACGGTTCGCCAGCCCTCCGGTAAATACAAACGATTTCCCGCCGAGCTTGTTGCTTTTCGGCTTTATTTTTTCCGCCGTCGGTCTCAGTCCGACAGATTCCAGTTTCTTGATCAGCTTCTTGTTTGCAGGTTCCGAAAAGAAATCGACAATGCTAACCGCCACTTTCGGCCCGACCTCGTTTACCTCTTCCAACTTTTCCTGGCTCGCCGTCGCCAGTTCATCCAGCGACGAAAAATGTTCCGCGCGCAGCTGCCCTGTCCGTTCGCCCACAAATTGAATTCCCAACGCGTAAATTACCCGCGCCAGCGAAGTCTTT
>Ga0126376_10002640_pt1 | contig 10204 bp, 10 predicted proteins | sample PanSoiMetPlot_15_FD_92760 | JGI IMG/M metagenome (GOLD analysis project Ga0126376, IMG submission 92760) | Tropical forest soil microbial communities from Panama - MetaG Plot_15 | ecosystem: Environmental > Terrestrial > Soil > Tropical forest > Bulk soil | place: Panama | collected 2016-02-17 | reverse complement strand
GGGCCAGGGCGTAGATGACCGGAGGTCGTCGAGCAGCCTGCGGCGCCTCGGCCATCGAGCAGCCCGTAGCGCCTCGGCTTAGTCGTCCTCGTCGTCGTCGTCGAAGTCGTTGTAGCGGTCGGCGGCGTCGGAGGAGGCGTGGTCGTGGTCCCGCCCGCCTTCGCCGACGCCCAGCTCGGTCCGCAGCCGGTCAAGGTCAGTGCCGCCGCTGTTGTATTTCAGCTGGCGGGCCACCTTTACCTGCTTGGCCTTGGCTCGGCCGCGCCCCATTGGCTCGACCCCCTCGAACATGCGGGACCTTGCCTAGATCCCTGTTCCCTGCACTGAGCAATACAGACTTCGTGCACATGGTGCGGCGCGTCGCTTCTCCAGCGCCTGGAGCGCGACGCGCGCTTCGAGCCCGCATGCATCTATTAAGGTACCCGCTTTACGCCGCGAGCGCTTCCCAGGCGCGCTCCTGGGTATTTGTGCCGGTTCAGGAAGGCAGCCAGATGCCCCGGAGCCGGCCGACCTCGGCCATCCGCCGCTCGGCCAGCCGGTCGGCGGCCACGGCGGGCGGCACGCCCTCTTCGTCCGCCAGTGCGAAGATCTTTTTGGCCGAAACAAAGATCCGTTCGGCACGCGCACGGGCCCGCTCGAAGTTGAAGCCGTTCCGCTCGTCCGCGACCTGGATGACGCCGCCCGCGTTCACCAGGTAGTCCGGGGCGTAGAGGATGCCACGGTCGGCGAGCACCTTCTCCAGTCCGGCGTGGGCAAGCTGGTTGTTGGCGCCGCCGCAGACGATCCGGGCGGACAGCGCCGCTACCGACTCGTCGGTGAGCGCGCCGCCCATCGCGCACGGTGCGTAGATGTCGATGGGGCAGGCGAGAAGCTCGGCGCGGCCGGCGACGGCCTGCACGCCCGGATGCGCCGCCTGCACCCGCTCCACCGCCCCGGGGCTGACGTCGCAGATCACGACGCTGGCGCCCGCCTCGACCAGGTGGCCGACGAGGCGGTGGCCCACCTTGCCCACGCCTTCCACCCCGACCAGGCGGCCCGCCAGGCTGTCGGAGCCCCAGGTGTGCTCCGCGGCGGCGCGCATCCCGTGGAACACCCCGATCGCGGTCAGGATCGAGGAGTCACCGCCGCCGCCGTTCAGCAGCGTCCGCCCGGTGACGTACCGGCACTCGCGGGCCACCACGTCCATGTCGTCGCTGAAGGTGCCGATGTCGCACGCGGTGATGTAGCGCCCGCCCAAGGACTCGACAAAGCGGCCATAGGCACGCAGCAGTGCCTCGGATTTGTGCTTGGCCGGGTCGCCGATGATGACGGCCTTGCCGCCGCCGAGATCGAGGTCGGCCAGGGCGTTTTTGTACGCCATGGCACGCGACAGGTTCAGCACGTCAGCCAGGGCCGCGTCTTCCGTGGGGTAGGGGAAGAAGCGGGTTCCGCCCAGTGCTGGGCCGAGCGCGGTGGAGTAGATGGCGATGATCGCCCGCAGTCCGGTCTGGGGGTCCTGACAGAACACGACTTGCTCGTGCCCGCCGCGCGCGGCGGTTGCGGGGGCGGGCGCGTCCTGGGGGTAGGCGGGCGCGGTTCCGCCGTGGTTGCTCGCGAAGACGTTCGTCACTGTGGTGACTCTCCTGGCGTCGTCCCGCGTCCTCGTCGACGCGGACCTCGCGACAAGCGTATGCCCGACGCCCGGGCGTGGCCCGGGCCCGAGGGCGATCCGCTCCGGCGTGGCGCGCGCCGCCCGAGCGCCCGTCGCCGCGCCGGTTCCGGGGTGGTGATGATCTTGTTACGTGTCGGGTCTGTATCCCGCGATTACCGCGTGCCAGGATTCCTTGGTGCTTCCCTACGCGGCGTACCTGCGCGTCTACGAACCCCTGTCAGCGTTCCCGGAGGCCGAAGGCCGGCGCTGGGCTGAGTACGCGGCATCGGCGGGCCGTCCCCGCCGCGCCCGGGCGCTCGCTGCCGAGCAGGCCGAGTCGCTGCGACGAGCGATCGCGTTCCCGCCGCTGCCCGCCCCCGAGCGGGAAAGCGACCACGCCTACGTGCGGTGGTCGGAGGGCATGACTTACATCTGCCCGTGGCAGACGAGGCTGCGGTCCTGGCTGGTGCTGTCCCGGCTCCGCGCGGCCGCGCCGTCGCTGACCAAGGCCGCGTTCTCGGCCGGCCATGTCGCCGCGGCCGTGCGTGACTTCGCGCGCTGGCGTGGCCAGGAGTACTCGCCGCGGGTGTACATCCAGGCGAACACCTGGTCGGTGCCGTTCGCCTGGTTCGTGCTGTTCGCCGCGGACGAGCGCTGGCTCGTGCTCGGCGTGCCCGGCGATCCCGGCCAAGCCGGCCGGGCGACCGCCGCGGGAACCCGCACGCTCGTCTACGCGACCGCGATGAGCCAGGCACGCACCCGGGTGGCCGAGGCGCTCAACGTGATCCGCCCGGGCCAGAGCCCGCGGGCCGCGGCGCCGTGGCGCGGTGATCCCGCGGTGCTGGTGGCCGAGTTCACGGAGGTCGGGTCGTGGCTGGCGGAGTTCCACCCGCACTCCCTGGTGGAACTGGACTACGGCGGGCTCGTGCACCTGCTCGACGACGGCGCGCTGTGCGCCGACCAGTCCGTGGCGGAGGTGTCCGCCTCGATCGGCGCCGTTGCCGCGGGCGAGATCGAATTCGCGACCGCCATGTACCAGCGGTTCGCCTGCCGCTGGCGGGCGCTGGAGGCGCTCGAACAGGCGAGCTGAGCACGCCAGGCAACCGGCCCGCCGGCCGGTAACCGCCCCATTACCGGGCACCCCGACGGCAGGAGGACGGCTTTCCGGATCGCCGCCCACCGCGACTACGCGCGCGTCGTAAGAATTACGCAGCGTGACTCAGGTCGATGGACTAACCGGGACACATGTAACAAATCTTGCTCCTGGTGGTCGACTTGTCACCGCTGGTGATGGCAATATGGTCTCAGTGGGCCATATAGGACATCCACGGCAGGCTCCACCCGGAGCCAGGAAGCAACCACGCAGGATCGCAGTACCGGTCCAGGAGGAGAGGCCGTACCCCATGTCTGCACGCACGCCCCAAGCCGAACCGCTGCTGACACCGGCGGAGGTTGCCACGATGTTCCGCGTGGACCCCAAGACCGTGACGCGGTGGGCGAAGGCCGGCAAGCTCACGTCCATTCGTACCCTGGGCGGTCACCGCCGGTACCGGGAGACCGAGGTCCGCGCCCTGCTCGCGGGCATCCCGCAGCCGCGCCCGCAGTAGTCCCGCTCATCTGCGGTGCGCCGGCCGGACCCGTAATAGTCCCCGGGCCAGCCGCGCCCAGCGCCCGCGCCTGGACTGCGCGGCACCAGCAGCAGTGAGGGGGATTAGCCCCGGCGGTTACCAGCCGCGTTAGGGGGCGCCATTTCTCGGGGGCATCACAGTAGCGATGCGCCGGTCAGGCGTCGCCGGGGTCGATCAGTTACCCCAGGGGGCTTGGCTGGGACGGCCCGGACAACTTCTGGTAACCCGCCTGACCGGGCGTGCATCGCGGGTTGTCGCGGGCGGGGCGGACAATCTGAGGCGTGCACATCGCAGTCGTCGCCGGCCCGGGACGCAGTTGCCTGCTGTCCGAGTTCTCCGGGGACGGCACCGGCCACGGGCGCATCGTTACGCATGATGATCTTTGCGCGGCCGTCGCGGAGCGCGAGCGGACCGGTGACGTCCGCTGGGTGTGGGCGGCTTGCGGCGACGTCTACCCGGCGCTGCTGCGCGCGGGGGTGCGGGTGCAGCGCTGTCACGACGTGGCGCTGACCGAGGCGCTGCTGCTCGCCAGGGACGCGCACCCGGGGGAGCCGGCCACGCTGGCGGCGGCCTGGGCGCGCCTGGGCGGGGCGGCGGGGTCGGGGCTAGCCCTGGGCGGGGCGGCGGGGTCGGGGCTAGCACGGCGCGGGGCCGCGGCGCCCCCGGCCCGCGCGCCGGCCGCGCGGCCCGCCGCGACCGGCCAGGCGGTGCTGTTCGAGCCCGCCGACCCCGCCTTCCCCAGCCCCCGCGATGCGCTGGACGCGCTCGTCGCGGTGCGGGCCGACCAGCTGCGCCGGATCGCCGCCGACGACCACCCGGGCAGGTTCGCGCTGCTCACGGCGGCGGAGTCGGCGGCCGGGCTGGTGGCGGCCGAGATGGGCCACTACGGCCTGCCGTGGCGTGCCGACGTCCATGCCGCCCTGCTGGCCAGCCTGCTCGGCGATAAGCCGGTGCCCGGCCTGCGCCCGCAGCGCCTGGCCGACCTGGCCACACGGATCTCCGCCGCGCTCGGCGGCCGCCCGGTCAACCCCGATTCCCCCGCGCAGGTGCTGCGGGCGCTGGCGGCCGACGGTGTCCGGGTGCCGTCCACCCGCGCGCACGTGCTGCGTGAGGTGGACCACCCGGCCGCCGCCCTGCTGCTGGAGTACAAGGAACTCGCCAGGCTGTACGGCGCGTACGGGTGGTCCTGGCTGGAGGAGTGGGTGACCGGCGGCCGGTTCCACCCCGAGTACGTGGTCGGCGGGGTGGTCTCCGGCCGGTGGGCGACCAGGGGCGGCGGCGCGCTGCAGATCCCCCGCGTGCTGCGCCGGGCGGTGGTGGCCGACCCGGGCTGGGTCCTGGTGGTGGCCGACGCCGCGCAACTCGAACCGCGGGTGCTGGCGGCGCTGGCCGGGGACGAGGCGCTGGCCGTCGCGGCCGGCACCGGCGACCTCTACCAGGCGCTGGCCGACGCGTTCGGCGGGGAACGGGCCAACGCCAAGATCGCCCTGTTGTCCGCCATGTACGGCGGGGCGTCCGGGCAGGCGAGGCAACTGCTGGCGGTCCTCCGGCACCGGTTCCCGCTCGCCGCGCGCTACGTGGAACTGGCCGCCAGGGCGGGGGAGGAGGGCAAAGTGGTCCGGTCCCGGCTCGGCCGGACGTGCCCGCCACCGTCGAGCGACTGGCGCGGCCTCACCGCCGAACCCGATGACCCGGGCGAGGAACCGCGGGCCGGCCGGTCGGTGCGCGCCCGCGGCAGGTTCACCCGCAATTTCGTGGTGCAGGCCAGCGCGGCCGACTGGGCCGTTGTCTTCCTGGCTGGCCTGAGGCGCCGCCTCGGCTTTCCCGCTTTGAATAACGCAAGCGCCGTGGTGCCCGCCGTCCTCCCCGGCGGGCCGTCCGCGGAGCTGCCCGCCGCCACGGGCGGCGAAGGCCAGCCGCGCCTGGTCTTCTTCCAGCACGATGAGGTGATCGTGCACTGCCCGGCCGGCGTCGCCGAGGACGTGGTCGCGGCGGTCGGCGAGGCCGCAGCCGAGGCCGGTCGGCTGGTGTTCGGGCCGACGCCGGTCCGGTTCCCGGTCACCACGGCCGTGGTGACCAGCTACGCCGACGCCAAGTGAGACCTGATCCCGGCGCCCGCCGTGCTGGGCACGCGCCAGCCGTGCGGGCGACCGGCGCCCGCCGTGCCGGGCACCCGGCGCCCTGGCCGCGATCAGGCCGCGGTGGGCGAAGGCTGGTCGGTGCCGCAGTACTTGCACTTCTTCGCCTCGGCCGGCAGGTCGCTGGACAGGCAGGCCGGGCAGGTCTTGACCGGCGAGGGCGGGCCGAACACGGCGACCCCGCGCCGGGCCTGGATCCTCCGGTAAGGAACGACGATGACGTAGTAAACGACCAGCATGAAGACGAAGAAATAGATGAACGAGGAGATCAGCGCGCCAAAATTCAGGAACGTCGCCTTGTTATTGGCGTTTCCAAGCTGGACCCCCAGGCCGAGGGCGTGGCCCCCCTGGGCCCGCGCCACCAGCGGGCTGATGATGTTGGCCGTGAATGAGGCGATCAGGGCGCTGAACGCGAGCGCTACGGCGAGCCCGACGGCCACCACGACGATGTCGCCCCGCATGAGGAAGTTCTTGAACCCGGTGAGCATGCTTCAGTACCCTCCCTAGCCGTCCCCGCCGGCTCCGGGCGGTGAAATGCGGGGGGAGCGAGCCGCCCGGCCGTGGATGCAGACGATATCGCTCCCGGCCCCGGCAACGGACCGTTCGTTCCCGGCCCGGCAACGGACCGCTCGCCGCGCTGGCCGGCCCGCTGCTCACCGTCCCCGGGCCGCGGACCCGGCGCAGCGTGCGATGATTACAACCCGTTATAGAGGCGGCGCAAAGTATTACATAACCAAAGGCTTCGCCATACCGGCATTAGCCGAAGTGGCAGGTCAGATAGCCATTTTCCAGGCGGGCTGAAGATTTAGCTCCTAAACCCTTGTCACTGACGGTAAACTTCCCGGATAGGGGATGGCTCGCGGGGGGCGAGGGAGGGCCGGATGGATGGACGATACGTGGTCGCGCAGGGAACCGACGACGCCGGAGTGTCGTGGGTCGTCTGGGCGCGGCGGGATGAACCGCGCGACGGTGACTTGTTAAGCATGATCAGGCTCACCGACTCCGGTGGGCGCATCATCCACGTCGGGGCCTCCTCCGGGCCCCCGCTGTACCCGGGCCGCCTGCTGAACGTCACCACCAGCGGCAGCGAAGAGGGGCCGCGGGCGCTGCTGGCCCGGGTGGATCCGAAGGTCCGGCGGCTGGAACTGCGGGTGCACGACGGCAGCACGAGAGATGTGCCGCTGTACGACTGCGCCGAGATCCCCGAGGTGCGTTTCGCCGCCCTGCTGCTGCCGCGCGAGGAACTGCTCGACTCGGTGGCCGGCTTCGCCGCCAAGGGCCCCGAGCTCGAGCGCTTCGACCTGCGGTTCCAGCAGGGACGCTGGGAGGCCCGCCACCCTACTAGGGCCGTCCGGTCGGCCACCTCACTGTTCGCAGCCGGATAGCGGATTCCTGCGGCCGGACGGCGGGCCCCGCTTAGCGTTTGCCGTTCGCGGCACCAGGCATGCCGAACCGGGCGCCGCACGGCGGGGAGGGCGCGGTGCTTTCCGGCATCCGCCACGCGGACGCGGCGGCGGCCATGATCTCGGCGGTGGTACGCAGCTCGGCCACCCCGGTGACCGGACGGTTCGTGAGAAACAGGCGGACCTTGTGCAGGGCCGCCGGGTCGCCGAGCAGTTCACCGTGGAACGCGGGAACCACCACCACGTTGGGCGGCAGCGGGCAGGCGGGCAGGGTCACCGCGTCCGCTAGCGGGACGACTTCCAGCAACCGGACCGGAGCGTGGTGGGCGGCCGCCGCGGCGAACTGGGCGCCGACGCTGTTCACGGAGTTGACCAGGGTCTGCGCGCCGGACGTGCCGAACGGGGAGAGCCCGCCGACGAACCAGAGCAGCGCGTGGAGTTCGTCCGCGGTGACCTGGCTGGTGCCGCCGCCACCGCGGTAGCCGGTCTGGCCGGGCGCGACGATGGGGCTGAGCAGGACCACCGACCCCACGGGGGCGTCGGGGTGGCGGGCGAGCATCGCGTCGACGCCGAGAGTGCCCTCGCTTTCCGCCACGATATCCACGGGCTTGCCGGTATGCCGGTACAGCCACTGCACCTGCGCGGTGACCCGGTCGCCGAGCAGCGGCAGCGGGAGGTTGCCCGCCTTCGGCCCGTACGGCAGCGGCTGGCCGCGGCTGTTGGTGCCGCGGTAGGAGAACTGCTGGACCACGGTGCCCGGGAGGGCCTTGGCCAGTGCCCGGTTCTGACCGCAGCACCACGAGCCGAAACCGGCGATTTCAAGCACCGGGTGATGCGCGGTGGCGGCGACGACGCCCTGGTGGAGCGCGCCGGTGGTCTCGGCCACCCAGGCCACGGTCGCCTCCGGGTGCCCTACCGGGATGGGGCCACCGAAGACGAAGACGAGCCTGGTCATCGCGATGACCGTGGCGATGACCGCGACCAGCGCCATCGGCCCCGCGGGAACCCGGTGCGCCAGCTCGGCCTGGCCCGGGGACGTCAGGGCCGCCGGCCCCGGGCTGGCTGGCTCCCGCCCGGCAGACCGCACGACCGCGGCGGTCAGGCCGTACCAGGCCCGGGCGTTCACCAGGCCGGCCAGGCCAGCCACCGGTACCGCGTACGGCGCGGGCAGCGCCGCGGCGACCGCGGCGGCGATGGTCAGCGTGGCGAACTCCGCCAGCAGCCACCACGCGGCCGAGACCGGCGGCAGCGTCCGCCACCAGGCGCTTGCCACCCCGGCGTGGGTCAGCGGCAGCGCGATCAGCAGCATGGCCGGCACCAGCGCCAGGAACGGCCAGGAGAAGGGCAGGATGGCCACCCCGAAGGTCAGGCTGACCAGCGGCGACATCAGCAGGCAGGCCAGCGCGGTGACCACGAGCGCGCTGCGCAGCGCGGCCAGCGACGGTGGCGCCGGGTACGCCGGCCAGGCCAGCCGGACCAGCACCGTGTTCAGCCCGGCACGGGCGGCCAGCAGCCCGGCCAGCAGCAGGGCGAACCAGAGCCAGGATCGTTGGGTGCTGTACAGCCAGCGCAGGTCGTGAAAGATCGCCAGCGGCGGGAGCGCGGTGACCTGAGGCGCAAGGCCACGGGCGGCAGGCGCGGACACCGCCAGCAGGCCGGCCTCGGCCATGGCCGTGCCGCAGCACACTACGATCAGGCCTGGGTGCGCCAGGAACCGGTCGCTCCGCAGGCTGGCCCGCTGCGGCTCCTCGTCCATGCCTTGCATCTAGATTCATAAGCTGCGCCGGCGGCCGGACATTCCAGGTACCGCCGAGTGTCACTTTCTTGTATATCGCAGCACGGGGTCCGGACATCAACGCATTAAGGCCCCGTGGCCAGCGCGTGTCGCGGGCAGGCGATGGGCAGGCTCCGCCGCTGGCTGCGGCTCTTCCCCGGCCCGGCGCGCCCGGCCCGGCGCGCCCGGTCCGGCGGCGCCCGGCCCGTCGCGCCCGGTCCGTCGGCGCCCGGCCCGTCGGCGGCGGCGCTCGGCCCAGGGTCAGAGCCGGCCGGCGTCCACGATCCGGCGCAGGAACCGCCGGGTGCGCTCGTCCCTGGGGCTGGTGAACAGTTCCGCGGGCGGGGCGTCCTCGATGATCCGCCCCTCTTCCAGGAAGCACACCCGGCGGGCGATGTCCCGGGCGAAACCCATCTCGTGCGTGGCGATGAGCATGGTCATGCCGGTGGCGGCCAGTTCCCTGATCACGTCGAGCACCTCGGCCACCAGTTCCGGGTCGAGCGCGCTGGTGACCTCGTCAAGCAGCATGATCTGCGGCTTCATGGCCAGTGCCCGCACGATCGCCACCCGTTGCTGCTGGCCGCCGGATAGCCGGTCGGGATAGTCGGCCTCCTTGTCCGCCAGCCCGAACCTGCCCAATAGCTCGCGTGCTTCCTCGTCCGCCTCGCCCTGGGAAAGCCGCCGCACCTTCGTCGGGGCCAGGGTCACGTTGCGCAGCACGGTCATGTGCGGGAACAGGTTGAAGGACTGAAACACGATCCCCACGTGCCGGCGCACCAGGTTCGGGTCAATGCCGGCCGCGGTAATCTCCTGGCCCCACAGGCTGATCCGCCCGGAGTCGATCGGCTCCAGCAGGTTGACGCAGCGCAGCAGCGTGGACTTGCCGGACCCGGACGCGCCGATCAGGCAGACCACCTCGTGGGTGGCCACGGACAGGTTGATGCCCCTGAGGACCTCGTTGGCGCCGAACGACTTGTGCAGGTCGTCGATCCTGATCGCCTCGCCGTCGGCCACCGGGCCGGGCCCGGCGCTCACGGGGTGTCCCCGGTGGCGCTCAAGGGGTGCCCTCCGGCGGCGTTCGCGGGGTGTCCCCGATGGCGCTCAAGGGCGTGCCCTCTGGTGTCGTTCATGGGGTGGCTCCGGCGAGGCGGCGCCTGCGGTCCCGCTCGATCAGCCGGTCGGTGAAGCGCGCGAGCGGGATGGTGAGGATCAGGAACAAGATCGCGGCCACCGTGAAGCTGGAGAAGTTGAACACCTGCTCGCTATAGATTTCGGCCGCCTTGTTGGCCTCGATGGTCCCCAGCACGCCGACCAGCGCCGTGTCCTTCTGCAGGCTGATGAAGTCGTTGAGCAGTGGCGGGATGATGTTCCGCACCGCCTGCGGCAGAATGACGTAGCGCAGTGCCTGCCGGTGCGGCAGGCCGAGCGACCGGGCCGCCGCCACCTGGCTCTGGTGCACCGAGTTCAGCCCGGCCCGGTACACCTCGGAGACGTAGGCCGAGTAGGACAGCACCAGGGCCGTCACCCCGTATACCGCGTTGGACTGGGCGGACACCACCGGCAGGCTCAGCGCGGGCACACCAAGCCCGATGGCGAAGATCACCAGGATCAGCGGCACGCCGCGGAAGAAG
>Ga0126376_10002638_pt1 | contig 10205 bp, 7 predicted proteins | sample PanSoiMetPlot_15_FD_92760 | JGI IMG/M metagenome (GOLD analysis project Ga0126376, IMG submission 92760) | Tropical forest soil microbial communities from Panama - MetaG Plot_15 | ecosystem: Environmental > Terrestrial > Soil > Tropical forest > Bulk soil | place: Panama | collected 2016-02-17 | reverse complement strand
GCCGGCGGTTGGAACTGAAAACATCGCTGGAGTCGCCGCGATAGACTTGGGCCGTGCCTTCGGCGAACCAATTTTTGGGCGCGGGCAAGAAACGAGTAAGAGAGATTCCTGCGTCATCTATGCCATCTTCGCCTCCGATGAGATTGTTCGTCACAAGAGGGCGATCGATGTAAGCAAGCGCGTGATTGTGGATCGTATTTACTTTGCCGAATTCGGCGCGCATTTTGCCAACCTTCATCAACAAGCCCGCGGGAAGGGATGTGAAGGTAAGGTAGCCTTCCTCGACGTTTACACCTTCTTCGCCAAATGAGATGAACACATCGGCGCGGGCATAGGGGTCGATGATGGCTTGCATGCCGACTTCGGATTCATGCAACTCCAGCGCTTTGCCCGGTGAAACGGTGTTGCGGCCTGCGGTACCGATGAAATCGCCGATCATGCTGATGTCTGGATTCAGGAGCTTGGCGTTCGAAGTTGCGCCGCCGTACGTCTGCGTTTGCGCGACTTGTGCTGGAGCGGGGGTTGCGGCAAGGGCAACAATTGGCTGCGGCGCCGGTTCAGGCGCAGAAGGCAGCATCCCGGCTTCTATCCTCGAGGAGGCGAGTACAACTTTGTTCTCGCCAGCCGAAGCTGGCCCCTTCGTATCGCGCAAGGTCCGCACTTCAGCTCGAAGCTGAGATACCTGCTCCACGAGGACGCGCACTTGCTCCTCCAGCGACTGAATTCGCGCGTCGCTCGTGACAGCTGCCGGTTTCGCGGCAGGCGGTTCCTGCGCCAGTGCGGGCAGAGTCGAAATAGAAAGCAGAATGAAAGAAAGTGCAAAGCGTTTCATGAAACCACTCCTTACCCACGAAAGAAATTTTTCGATCGAACCAGATAACCGGGATTAGTGGAGATTAGAGAGCTGGAGGGGCTCGCAGAGAGAGGACCAGGGAAAGCGCAAAGGGAATCGAGGTGTGCGTGGATTGTTGTTCGATGCGCTGCACATCTACAAGACCCGCGAAGATAATCGGTGCGGCGGGCGCAACAGAATCGGCAGCAGAGCAGACCGGGCACACATGCGAATCAGGCGTCGCAACTAGTTCTGAACAAAAATGGAACTGCGTTCCCAAGAACGCTACCACCAGGAGCAAAACGAAAATCTTTGTCTTTGGCTTCGGGCCACGCATGTATTTACTAAGACGGAGCTTAGGTAAGAAGGGTTGCGGGGTCAAGCACTTCGAGTGAGTGGTTTCAGCTAAGCAACCGGTTGGCGAAGTCGTACGTCTAAATGGGCAAGGTTTAGTGTATTTTTTGAACTGATATGGGGCTCGTGAAGCACATTTTTGGCAGAATCACAGCGCGGCAAGCGCTTGCCCTATTGGCCGGCCTGGCTCTTTTCTACTTCGCGGCGGGCGGTGCCTTCCTCCACGAGCACAAAGACGGCGGCGGCGATACTCCTTGCCACATCTGCCAGGCGCTCCACCTGCCTGCTTTGGCTCCGGCTAATGTGGCGACAATTGCCATTCCTGAGTTCGCTTCCTGGCATCAATCGCGGCCCGTTCACGCCGCTCCGTCAGAAGCGTTTTCCCTCCATCACGCTGGCCGCGCACCTCCCACGGCTTAAGGTCCTCCAAGACTGAAGTCCGATCTATTTTTTGTGCGCCAGCAAATCTTTTCATTGCTTAGGCGCAGCCGCCCACTCACAGCGGCTTTGATCCACCCCTACACACAAGTCCCGGATTGATGGGACGGAGGAAAAAATGTTGAAGAGTTTGGTTCGTTTTGCATTTGGGTTTCTTGCTTTGGCGTTTTTGTTTGCAGAGGTGAGCAACGCGCAATCTTCGGGAATTTTGGATGGAATTGTGACCGATGCTTCCGGCGCCGCAATTCCGGGAGCAACGGTGGAGATTCAAAATCCGGTGAGCCACTACACCCGGAACACGACGACGGACGCCGACGGGAGATTCCGGTTCGCGAACGTGCCGTTCAATCCATATCACATGGTGGTGACCGCCGATGGATTTGCCGCAAGCGCGAGGGATGTGGAAGTGCGTTCGAGTGTGCCGCAATCAATTTCTGTGTCGCTCAAAGTGGCGGCGGCAAACACGACTGTGACCGTGGAATCCAGCGCCGGTGATCTTGTGGAGAACGATCCGACGTTTCACACGGACGTGGATCGCGGCTTGTTTGACAAAATGCCGCTTGAGAGCGCTTCGTCCTCCGCAACCTCTTTGGTGACGCTGGTCTCGCCGGGAATTGCGGCGGACTCAAACGGAAACATGCACGCGCTCGGCGACCACGCACAGACCGCGTTTTCCGTAGACGGTCAGATGGTAACGGACCAAACAAGCAAAGTTTTCTCCAATCAGATTCCCGCCGATTCGATTCAGTCGCTTGAAGTGATTTCCGGCGCGCCGCCTGCTGAGTTCGGCGATAAGACGAGCCTTGTAATTAAGGTGACGACGCGGTCCGGACTGGGGGTAACGAAGCCAACCGGCGCGGTGACCGGCTCGTTCGGCAGCTTTGGCACTGCCACAGCCGGATTCAACATGGCATACGGCGGCGACAAATGGGGAAATTTTGTCTCACTGACCGGTTTGAACAGCGGGCGCTTTCTCGATCCGCCGGAATTCACGGTGTTGCATGACAGAGGAAACGAAGAGAATTTCTTTGACCGCGTCGATTACAACGCGTCAAAGGTGGATACTTTGCGGGCGAATTTTCAGTATTCGCGCTCGTGGTTTCAGACGCCAAACACGTTCGACAATTTGAGCGCGGTGAGCGGCAATCCGGCTGGCAATACCGATCAGCGTTCGAAGATCGAGTCCTACAACATCGCTCCCTCGTGGACGCACACTGTCGGTCCTTCGGCCGTGTTTAATTTCGGCGGATTTGCACGCCACGACCAGTACAACTACTATCCGAGCAACAACGTTTTCGCTGACCTGGGGCCGATCAACTCGGAAACAATATCTCAGGACAGGCAGCTCACGAACACCGGCGTGCACGGCGACATTTCCTGGGTGAAGGGCATACACAACGTCAAAGCCGGCGCGCTGTACCAGCAAACATTTTTGACCGAGAATGATCAATTTGGAATCATCGATCCGAATCTTGTGCCGTCCACGACGGATGTGAATGGCGTTCCGTGCTTCGATCCCACCACGAACACGGCTGTTCCGGGCACTGCTTGCGCGGCTTTGCTCCCGATTGATTTAACGCGGAACGGCAGCCAATTTCTTTTCCGCGGCCATACGGACGTGAAGGAACTCGCGCTGTACGCGCAGGACACAATTACGAAAGGCAATTGGTCGTTTAACCTCGGCTTGCGCGGCGATTTGTACCGCGGCCTTTCTTCTGCGAGCGAAATCGAGCCGCGCGTCGGAATTGCCTACAACATCAAGCCGTCGAGCACCGTACTGCGCCTTTCTTATGCGCGCACATTGGAAACTCCGTTCAACGAAAATCTGGTCGTCTCCACGACAGGCTGCAACGTGGATGTGATCGCTGCGCTGATTCCCTGTGTGCCTGCCAATTCTCCCGCCGGCTTCCGCAACGAATTCCATGCCGGTTTCGGGCAGGCCTTTGGAAAATACCTCGTGGTCGACGGCGAATATCTCTGGAAGTACACGCACAATTCCTTCGACTTCAGCGTGCTGGGCAATACGCCCGTCACGTTTCCGATCGTTTGGCACAATTCCAAAATTCCGGGATACGCCATCCGCGCTAGCGTGCCGAACTTCCATGGCTTTACAGCGCTCGTTGTGATGTCGAGCGTGGCGGCGCGTTATTTTCCACCCCAGGTTGGCGGACTCGGCGTGACCGTCGGGCAAAGCGGCTCGGTCTTCCGCATTGACCACGACGAAAAGTTCAATCAGACGACGCACTTACAGTATCAGCCGTGGAAACGCGGCCCCTGGGTTGGGTTCAACTGGCGCTATGACAGCGGCCTCGTCGCAGGCGCAGTGCCCGACTTTTCGACTGCTTTGACGTTTGACGGCGATCAGCAAGCCGCAATCGGCCTTTTCTGCATGAATCCGGCTGGACAGACACTATTTGCAACGCTCATGAATCCGCTCAGCAGCGCTGCGTCCAGCTGCGGACCCAATCCAACCAAGACCGGCGCGACTCGCATTAACATTCCCGCAGATGGCACAGAAAACGACGACAAAAATCCGCCGCGCATAGCTCCGCGCAATTTATTCGACCTGGCGGTTGGCCACGACAATTTGTTCCATGCCGATCGCTACAAGTGGAGCCTGCGCTTCACGGTGATCAACCTGACGAACAAGGAAGCGCTGTACAATTTCCTCAGCACATTCAGCGGAACTCACTTCGTTTCGCCGAGGAGCTATTCGGCGGAACTTGGCTTCCATTTCTGAAAACAACTCGAAATGTGACCAGACGGGCGAGACGCTTCGGCCTCTCGCCCGTCTGTTTTGTATGCAAGAAATCGTGGGGAAATCGTTCTCTGTGCAAGCGCAGGGCTTTGCAGGGAAATCCAGCGCTGGGAGATCTCCATGTCTGCACCATTTCAGCGGTTCCTTTCTATAACGTTCTTTTCGACAATCAGTTTTGGCTTACTTGCCCTTCCTCGGCCTACGATTCCTGAAAACGAACCTCAAAAGAAGGCGGAACAGGCGGTTGCCGCACAAGCGAAGTCTCATCCTAAATTACAGAAGCTGGACCTTAGCGCGGCGACGGATGTCGCTCTGCCGGAAACACAGGCCGCCTTGAAAGCCGCGAGCTATCGCACGCCTGATGGGCGCTCCGGGTGGGTCCTGCAACTGCCGGGAGGCAGACCAATCGCAACCCCCGCTTACGCGGACGGAATGCTTTTCGTTGGCGGAGGCTATGGATCGCACGAGTTCTACGCGATTGACGCGGAGACAGGAAGAATCATCTGGAAAATTCAGACAGGAGACGATGGGCCGACTGCAGCAGTGGTGGCCGATGGTTATGTGGCGTTCAACACGGAAAGTTGCACGCTGATTGTGGTGGAAGAGAAAACGGGCCGGATTGTCTGGCAAGAGTGGCTCGGTGATCCGCTGATGAGCCAGCCTGCGATCGATGATGGCGTTTTGTATATGGCGTATCCCGGAGGGCAGAGAGAGTCTGCGGAAAAGGACCGGAGGAACAAATTTCACCCGCGTCCCGCGACACCTGGAGGCAGCCATCGCCTGCTTGCGCTCGATTTGGAAACGGGCCGCCACATCTGGAAGCAGCAGATCGCCGGAGACGTGATTACTGCCCCCGTAATTTCGCGCGGGACCGTTTATTTCACAACGTTCGATGGTACCTCCTACGCACTGAACGCGGAAGATGGAGAGGTCGTTTGGGTGAAGAAGGATGCGTCCACGAGTGCGCCTGTAATTTATGAGGAACAGGTGATTCAGACGAGAAAAGAAAAGCGAGGGAACGCCAACTACGAAGGGATCACGCGCAAGGATGCAAAACAAGGCAAGGAACAAGACGCCCAGATGATTGCGAGCGACAAAGCGGATTATCTAAGCAAAGACAGTGGCGGAGGCGTGGCGCTTAGTGCACCGAAAGTTGCTGAGCTCGACTCTTCCGTGGGATTTGGTGCGGCTCCGCCAGCGGCGAAGCTTTCGGCAGCAAATGAATCTGTGGGAGTGAATTCGGTCGTCGGCGCGTGGGCGTATCAGGGTTCAAGGGCGGCGGTGAATAACGGTCAAATTATGAACGCACAAGGACGCTACTTGAATTCTGTGCGGGCGAAGGACGGAAAGGAGAATTGGCGAGCGGAGATTGTAGGCGGGAAGGTCGCGTCAAACACACAAGTCTTCTCGCCGCCGGCGGTGGGCGCGGAGTATTTATATCTGGCCGGCGCAGCGGGACACTTGGTTTCCGTCCGGCAGAGTGACGGCCGCGTAGGGTTTAGCTATGCGTTGAAGGCGCCGATGACGTTTCAGCCCGCCCTCGCACAAGGTAACATTTACGTCGGAACGGTGGATGGGCGACTGATTTGCCTGAAAACAGGAAGCAGGGACGCCGACGGATGGTACGCATGGGGCGGCAACGCGCAACACAACAAAGTGAAGTAGGCGCAGCGCCGGCGTCAGTTGTTGGCGGTTAATGTGCGGGCTTCGGTGAGTTCGGGACGGTCGCCAGAGCTTCCGCACATTTCGAGCAGCTTCCCGTAGTAAGAATGCGCCTCGTCAAACTCGCGTGCGCCGTTGGCGGCGCGGGCGGCACCAAGTAGAAGATTAAAGCGGCCGGGCGAATTCTTGAGCGCAATTTTGTATTCGGCGAACGCTTCTGCTGGGCGTTTCGCTTCGAGCAACATGTCCGCAAGCATCTCGCGCGCGGGAACATTGAACGAATCGAGCCGGTGCGCGTCCTCATAGCTTGCCGAAGCGCGTAACGCTGTCAGCGCGTCATCGGTTTTTCCTTCCGCAAAAGCGACCCAAGCCTCCGCTTCACGAAGTTGCACGTTCATGTCAGGCGCACCTGTGTAATTGCCTTTCTTTTCGCCGGCGCGTTTCTTTGCTTCGGCCTCCAATTGAGTGAGTCCCGAACGCGCCCCGGACAAGTCGCCCGAGCGCGCAGCGGCGACTGTTCTTGTAAAGGCAAAATCTGGTGGCAGATTTGCAGCATCCTTCCACCGATGGAGATCCATCACCGTGCGATCGTGGAGTTCGTCCATGTGCGTCTTCATCGATTTGTCCGTCGCACCGACAACGTGATGCTCGTCCGAAATTACCGCCTCGGCCTTTGCGAGTTGTCCGCTCTGCAGATACGAATAGTTCAGAAAATCCATCGCGTGGGTTTGATAGTGCGACTCGGCTTGGTGCGCTTCCGCAGCGCGGGCGCCCGCGGCTTGAGCGGCAATGTTGGAAGTAATCGAATCCTGCCACATGCCGAGACGGACAAATATGTGGGAAGGCATATGAATGGCGTGAGATGAATCCGGCGCGATGGCCGCGTAACGCCGCGCTGCCGCAAGCCCTTGCGGGGCGAGCGATTGCTCATCGGCGGCATGAATCAAATAGTGAGCGACGCCCGGATGATCGGGATTCTTTTCAAACAACGGATTCAAAACGGCAATCGCTTTGCGACGAAGCTCGAGGGCTTTTTCCGCATCTTCCTGGTAAGCAAGCGCAACAAGCGACAGCGCAAAAAAGCTGCCGACCTCCACGTCGCCCGGAACCGACGCGTACCATTTCTCCATCGCTGTGGAGTAAGCGGCGACGCGGGCTTTTTCATCCAGTTTGTCGTTCTTCTGGAAAAACGCCAAAGCCGATTCGAGGAACCCTTTCTCCCGCGCCGAAATATTTTTTTGTTTTTTGGCCCGATCGAGGTCTTTGCGCCCAGTTTCCAGACGTTTCTTATCCGGAAAATCCCAAAGCTGGTGATAGAGCGCCATTGCCATTCCCCAGTGAGCCATGGCGCACTTGGGGTCCTGTTTCGCAGCTTCGGTGAAAGTATTTTCCGACTGGAGATACTGGAAAGAGTGGAGAAGCGCGGCTGCTTTTTCAATCAATGGTTGCGCGGCGGCCGAGCAGGTGCTTGCAAATTCGACTTTGCCTAGATGCTCCTCGGGTGCAGGGAGCGGCGACGCCTGAATCAGTGACGGCCCAAACAAGCAGGCCGACAAAAAGGACGCTGCAAAAAAGGTTTTCATGGAAAGTGCTCCCTCGGCAAGTCGAAGCGATTTTAGCGCCGCAGCCGAAACTCTGGCGAAGAATCTTTTGTATGAATCGCGATTGCCGCATGCCGGTTGGACGCGGCTTTGGCGCTGCGGCTACAATGGAACCGGAGCAGTACTTCGAGGCAGGTGAGGGCGCGAAAGCTGTTTGAACCAATGCAGAATCTCTGAGGCGCTGCGGATAGACAGCCCGTGCGCACGGCCTGTCCCGCTGGCATGTTGTGAGTTTAACGACTCCTCGACACGCGAGCGGGGCAGGAAAGCCTAACGGTTGGCTCGTGGTGCCCACCTAATTCAGAGGTTCACGGCCTAGCTCCCCACGGCCCAGCGGTCTGCTCCATTTTGTTTCTTTGAGGCTATGCGCGTACTTTTTGTCGGTGACATTGTCGGATCGCCCGGCCGCGAAATTGTTCGCGAGCGCCTGGCCGATCTTGTTTCCACGAAAAAGATCGACCTGGTTATCGCCAACGGCGAAAACTCGGCCGCAGGCTTCGGCATCACTCCGCGCATCGCTGAAGAGCTGTTTGGCTATGGCATCGAAGTGCTCAGCGGCGGAAATCACAGCTGGGACAAGCGGGAAATTCTGGAGTTCATGCCGCATGAGCCGCGGTTGCTGCGGCCGGCGAACTTTCCGGAACACAATCCGGGCCGCGGCATTTATGTGGGAACGGCGCGCAATGGAGAGAGATACGCAGTAATTAACGTGCAGGGCCGCGTTTTCCTGCCCGCGAACGAGGACCCTTTCCGCAAAACAGACGAATTGCTGGCAACGCTGACTCCTGATGTAGGTTTCGTGTTAGTGGACATGCATGCCGAAACCACCAGCGAAAAAATTGCTATCGGTTGGTATCTGGATGGCCGCGTGACCGCGGTTGTGGGCACGCACACGCACGTGACTACAGCGGATGAGCGTGTGCTGCCAAACGGGACAGCCTACATCACGGACGTAGGGATGACCGGTCCGCACGATGGCGTTATCGGGATGGACCGTAACGGAATCATTAAAAAATTCCTGGATGGGATGCCCGCCCGCTTCGAAGTAGCACAAGGTAACGTCCAAATGAATTGTGTGCTTATTGAAACGGATGGCGCCGGCGCACGAAACGCAGGCGGGCGTTTGAAAGCAAAGTCAATCGAACGTCTGAGTCTGAGGATTGATTAGGCACACGTTCAGTGCCTTGGCCAAATCGCGGAAGCAACCTGAAAACAATAGAGATAATCTGAAGAAGCGACGGAAGAAGGGGTGGGATCCAGCCTTGAACGGTCTCTTGAAAGTGATTGCGGTATTGTGGCTGGTATTGAGCGCGGCGAGTAGCGCTGCAGCTCAAGTGGATGGGGAACTTGTAGCCAAGCGGCGAGTCTACAGCCCGATTGGCCCCGGATTAAAAGCGGTTCGTCACGGAGCGGACGGCAAATTCTACGTATTGGCTTCGCCGAATCCCGGCTTAATTGTGTTTTCCGCCGACGGCAAAAAGCTTTTGGCAATGAAAGAGGCGTCCGGGCTGCAGGCTTCGGCGCTCGAAGAACTGCGTCGATCTGCTGAGGTACTGACTCAATTCGGCGAAGATTGCGACGTGGATGGTGAAGGCACGATTTATGTCGCCGATCGCGGTGCAAACGCCATACAGGTTTTCGCGAAAGAAGGGCGAAATCTGAAGACGATCCCAGTGAGTGCTCCTGTTTCGGTGGCCGCACTTCCCGAAGGGGAAGTGGCCGTCGCTACGTTCCGCGATCCATCGTTAGTAGTTGTGTTCAACAAGGAAGGCCGCCGCGTGCGTGAATTTGGGGACATGGACACGCTCACGGAACGTTCGGAACTGAACCGTTTCCTGAATATCGGTGAGCTCGCGAGCGATGATCAGGGACATCTCTACTACGGCTTCAACTACTTTCCGGAACCGACCGTGCGCCAGTTCGATCGATTTGGCTATGCAAAACAAGAAGTGCGTTACACGGCTCTGGACGCAATGCCGGAAGCGCAAGCGCTGCGCCGCGAAATCGAACGACAGGAAAAACGCGGCGACCCGCCGACCTTCAAGCGAATTTTGACGGCGATCGGAGTAGACCGTGAGTCCGGCGAAGTTTGGATGGCGATGGGGGACACGCTGCTGCAGTTCGACAAAGAGGGGAATCGCCGCGCGACCTATTTGATTTACACGCCGGATAATGCGCGCCTCGAAGCGAACGTGATTTTGGTCTTGAAAGACCGGTTGATCATCGGCGGCGACCCGATTGGAATTTACGAATTCGATCGTCCCGCGGGCCGCTGAGTTAAAATTTGGATTTCCTTCGCGGTTCTTTTCCACAGCTAGAGATTTCTGGCAACGGGCTCAGGAAAAAATTCAGGCCGAAAAACAATTTTGAAATTTTGCGTTTAACAGCTAATAGTGCGCTCACCGTGAACGCGGCTATCAAATTTGCACAATTTTGGGGCTTGTGGAAAAGTTGTGCATGAAGTGTGCATGCCTTAAACTGTCTTCGCACACTTTTCGCTTGCCGGAAAATCTCCAATCGGAGACAATCCCGCGCTGTTAAAAAGCAGCGGCAAGCGGGC
>Ga0126376_10002637_pt1 | contig 10206 bp, 10 predicted proteins | sample PanSoiMetPlot_15_FD_92760 | JGI IMG/M metagenome (GOLD analysis project Ga0126376, IMG submission 92760) | Tropical forest soil microbial communities from Panama - MetaG Plot_15 | ecosystem: Environmental > Terrestrial > Soil > Tropical forest > Bulk soil | place: Panama | collected 2016-02-17 | reverse complement strand
TCCGGCGGGCTCGACACCTCGATCATCCTGAAATGGCTGCAGGAGACCTATGCTTGCGAGGTCGTGACCTTCACTGCCGACCTCGGCCAGGGCGAGGAGCTTGGGCCGGCCCGCAAGAAGGCCGAGATGATGGGCGTGAACCAGATCTTCGTCGAGGATCTGCGCGAGGAGTTCGTGCGCGATTTCGTGTTTCCCACGTTCCGCGCCAATGCGCTCTACGAAGGCGTGTACCTACTCGGCACCTCGATCGCGCGGCCGCTCATAGCCAAGCGCCAGATCGAGATTGCGCATGAGACCGGCGCCGACGCGGTGGCCCATGGCGCCACCGGCAAGGGTAACGACCAGGTGCGCTTCGAGCTCACCTACTATGCGCTCAACCCCGACATCAAAGTGATCGCGCCGTGGCGGGAATGGAAATTTAAGTCGCGCAGCGACCTGATCGAGTTCGCCGAGAAGCACCAGATCCCCGTGGCAAAGGACAAACGCGGCGAGGCGCCGTTCTCGGTCGACGCCAACCTTCTGCATTCCTCATCGGAGGGCAAAGCGCTGGAAGACCCTGCGCAAGAGCCGCCGCCTTATGTCTATCAGCGCACCCTGTCGCCAGAGGAAGCGCCTGACAAGGCAGTCGAGATCGCAATAGGCTTCGAGAAAGGCAATCCGGTCTCGATCAACGGCATTCGCCTGTCGCCCGCCGCGCTCCTCACCGAGCTCAACGCCTATGGCAAGGAGAACGGCATCGGGCGCGTCGATCTCGTCGAGAACCGCTTCGTTGGCATGAAGTCGCGCGGCATCTACGAGACGCCGGGCGGCACCATTCTCTACGTCGCGCACCGGGCGATCGAGTCGCTCACGCTCGATCGCGAGGCCATGCATCTCAAGGACTCGCTGATGCCCCGCTACGCCGAGCTCGCCTATTACGGATTCTGGTTCTCGCCCGAGCGCGAGATGCTGCAAGCGCTGGTCGAAAAGAGCCAGGAGCATGTCGAAGGCGAGGTCAGACTCAAGCTCTATAAAGGTAACGTCATCGTCGTCGGCCGCTCCAGCCCGAAGTCGCTCTACTCAGACAAGATCGTCACCTTCGAGGATGACGCCGGCGCCTACGACCAGAAGGACGCGCAAGGCTTCATCAAGCTCAATGCGCTTCGCCTGCGCCTTCTCGGCAAACGTCGCGACTCGACCGGCAAGTGATGACTTCGGAAATGTGGCCTGACCGGCGGCTACTTGACCTGTTCGGCATCGAGCTGCCGATCGTCGCGGCACCGATGGCGAACTTTGCTGGCGTCGATCTTGCCGTCGCCGTCGCAGAGGCTGGAGGCCTCGGGTCTCTGCCTTGCGCTGCGCTGAGCCCCGACCTGATCCGCGCTGATGCCGCCGCGTTCAGGTCGCGCAGCAACAATCCGCTCCATCTCAATTTCTTTTGCCAGGTTGTTGCGCTCCCTGACCACGCGAAGGATCGGGCGTGGCTCGCACGTATCGCGCCTTACTTCGCAGAGCTCGGCCTAGCGCCGCCCCCTCTGCCGCTTCCCGCAGGTCACCCGCCCTTCGGCGAGGCGGACTGCGCCGCCGTTGAGGATGTTCGGCCTGACATTGTGAGCTTCCATTTCGGGCTGCCGCCAGAGCCGCTGCTTGCGCGCGTCAGGGCGACAGGCTGCAAAGTCATCAGCTCGGCGACGAGCTTGCGCGAAGCGCTGTGGCTTGCCGAGCGCAATGTCGATGCGATCATCGCCCAAGGCGCCGAGGCCGGTGGTCATCGCGCCATGTTCCTCGAGACTGACGTCGCGACGCAGGTCGGAACTTTCGCGCTGGTACGCGCCATCGCCGCCTCTCTGCAAGTTCCGGTCATCGCTGCTGGCGGCATCGCCGACGGGCAAGCCATCGCGGCAACCCTTGCGCTCGGCGCTTCTGCCGCGCAGATCGGCACCGCCTATCTCACCTGCCACGAGTCTACAATCTCTCCCCTTCACAGGAAGGCACTCGCCGACCCGGCCCGCGAGACCGCCATCACCAACGTGCTAACGGGCAAGCCTGCGCGCGGCATTGTCAACCGCTTCATGCGCGAGCTAGGCCCGATCGACGCCGCAGCGCCAAACTTTCCGCTGGCACGAGCCGCTATCGCGCCGTTGCGGACCAAGGCAGAGGCACAAGGCTCGGCAGACTTCTCCCCGCTCTGGTCGGGCCAGGCGGCAAAGCTCCCGCCGCCAATGGGCGCTGCGGAGCTCACGCGCAAGCTCGCCGAGGAGGCACGCGCTATTCCGGCATAAACAGCGCCGTAGCCCTGAGGCACAAGCCAACATCGCCCGCGGCAAACTCGTCGGTGCGCGCCCGTCCGTGCGAACCGAACAGCATCATGCGCCCGCTGCCCTTCAAGTAGAACTGCCACTCCGCCGCATTCGGATGCCGATGCAGCTCGCGCAAGGCGCCGGGCTCGATGATGAGCAGCGCACCGGTCATGGTGCTCGAGATCGGGAATTCCAGCCTGATACCTTGCGCATGGTGCCGCCGGCAAACACATCGGGCTTTTGCGCGAGCAGCTGATAGCGATGGATGAGCGGCGGGTTGTCGAGCAAGCCCGGCGCTGGCTTCTGGGGTAGCGCGGGGCGCACCGGCCCGGTTGCGATATAGACTTGCTTCTTGGGGAAGTCGGCGAAGGTCTTGGCCGGCAGATCGAAGGTCTTGGCCAGAACCTCTGGCGGCGTATGGCCAAGCCCGTCGGTGATCGAGAACGTGCCGAACTCCGAGAAATAGCCGTTGTCGAACAAAAGCACGAAGGTGCAGGTCCCAGGGCCTAGCCCTGGATCGAATGGCCGTAGCCGCGCGGGAAGTACCACACGTTGCCAGGGCCGAAATCGACGATCTCGCACTGGTTCTTCGGATCGATGGTGGTGACGCGGCAGCGGCCTTCGAAGGCGCTCAGCGGTTCGCTTCTTTGGGCGAGGCCGAGCGCATATATACGGCTGAGGCAGCTCCCAAAGACCCCATGCGCTGGTCCCTCAGTCTTGGATCGATCGGTGGAACCGTGATCCGCATCCATGTCACGTTCCTTCTGTTCCTCGTCTGGCTCGGCGCGATCTACTATCGCCAGGGCGGCGCAACCGCCTCCTGGCAGGGCACCGCGCTCATCTTGCTCATCTTTTTATGCGTGCTCCTGCACGAGCTCGGCCACGTCTTTGCCGCCCGTCGCTATGGCATCAAGACGCGCGACGTGACGCTCTGGCCGTTCGGCGGCATCGCCAGCATGGAGCAGATGCCGGAGAAGCCGGGCCAAGAGGTTATCGTGGCGCTCGCCGGCCCCGCCGTTAACGTGGCTATAGCCATCGCACTCCTCCTTTGGCTCGGACCGCGGCTTAACCCCCAAAATCTGACGCAGATCGAGAATCCTGCGGTGTCGCTCGCCGTCAAGCTCGCCGGCGCCAACATCATGCTCGTTCTGTTCAATCTGATCCCGGCCTTTCCCATGGATGGCGGCCGCGTGTTGCGCGCACTGCTCGCCATGTGGGTGGGAAATGCGCGCGCGACTGAGCTCGCAGCCGGGATCGGGCAAGGCTTTGCCGTGATGTTCGCCGTGCTCGGCATCTTCTACAATCCTATGCTGATCGTCATTGCCCTCTTCATCTTCCTTGCCGCCTCGGGTGAAGCGGCCCAAGCCCAGCTCAGAGCGGTGGCGCAAGGAACGCTCGTCTCCGACGCGATGATCACCAAGTTCGAGGCGCTTGGCACGGCTGCCACCGTCAACGACGCCGCGGATGCCTTGATCCGCACCACCCAGACCGAGTTCCCCATCGTCGACGGCGCCGGCCGCCTTCGCGGCGTACTCACGCGCGACGCCATGATCAAGGCGCTGAAGGAGCGCGGGCCAGATACGCCCGTGCTCGAAGTGATGCAGACCGACATCCCGACCGTGCGGGCGCGCTCCAAGCTCGAAACCGCCCTTCGCTCCCTGATGGCGAAGCGCCCCGTCGTCGGCGTGACCGACGGCGAGGACCGCCTCGTCGGACTTCTGACCCTCGAGAATCTGGGCGAGATGATGATGGTGCAATCTGCGCGGCCCGAGGCGCCGCGCGGCCCTTTGAGCAGTGGCCCTTGGGGCAGCGCGCGCGGCTAGCACTTCCAGGCGGCCCATTGCGCCCCTGTCACACGCGCTATATATCCCGGCCATAGAGACGCGCGGGCCGCTTCGGCCCGCGTTCGCGCATCCAGAGCTTCCATGAACCTCCGCAACATCGCCATCATCGCCCACGTTGATCATGGCAAGACGACCTTGGTCGACCGCCTGCTCCAGCAGTCCGGCGCTTTCAGAGAGAACCAGCGCGTGGCCGAGCGTGCGCTTGATTCGAATGATCTCGAGCGCGAGCGGGGCATCACCATCCTTGCCAAGGTCACCTCGATCCTGTGGAAGGACACGCGCATCAACATCGTCGACACGCCTGGCCACGCCGATTTCGGCGGCGAGGTCGAGCGCATTTTGAATATGGTCGATGGCGCGCTCGTTCTGGTCGACGCCGCCGAGGGCCCTCTTCCGCAGACCAAGTTCGTGGTGTCCAAGGCGCTCAAGATGGGGCTTAAGCCCATCGTGGTGATCAACAAGGTCGATCGCGCCGACGCCCGGCCCGGCGAGGTGGTGAACGAGGTGTTCGATCTCTTCGCCGCGCTCGACGCCTCCGACGAGCAGCTCGATTTTCCGATCCTCTACGGTTCAGCCAAGGAAGGCTGGATGGCTGCGAGCCCAGAGGGCCCGAAGCATCTCGGCATGCAGCTCCTGTTCGACCTCGTGCTGAAGCATGTTGCGCCGCACAAGGTCGAGAGCGGCCCATTCCGGCTGCTCGGCACTATCCTCGAAGCCAATCCCTATCTCGGCCGCATTGTCACGGGGCGCATCACCTCAGGCTCGATCTCTCCGAACCAAGCGGTGAAGGTGCTCGATCACAGCGGCAAGCTCGTCGAGCAGGGGCGCGTCTGCAAGGTGCTCGCTTTCCGCGGGCTTGAGCGCGTCGGCCTCGACGAGGCGACTGCAGGCGACATCGTATCGCTCGCAGGCCTCCCTAATGCCACGGTGGCTCATACCATTTGCGCACCCGACGTGATGGCGCCGCTTCCGGCGCAGCCGATCGATCCGCCCACTCTGTCGATGACCTTCCGCGTCAACGACTCGCCGCTTGCCGGCACCGAAGGCACCAAGGTCACTGGCCGCATGATTCGCGACCGGCTGCTGCGCGAGGCCGAAGGCAATGTCGCGCTGCGCGTCACGGAGTCCGAGGAGCGCGATTCAATGGAGGTGGCCGGCCGCGGTGAGCTGCAGCTCGGCATTTTGATCGAGACTATGCGACGCGAGGGCTTCGAGCTTTCTGTCTCACGCCCCAAGGTTTTGCTCAAGCGGGATGCCAACGGCACTCTGCTCGAGCCGATCGAGGAGGTGGTCATCGATCTCGACGAGGAGCATTCCGGTATCGTGGTGCAGAAGCTTGCCGAGCGCAAAGCCGAGCTCGTCGAAATGCGACCCTCGGGCGGCGGACGCTTTCGGCTGGTGTTCTACGCGCCGACCCGCGGCCTGATCGGCTATCAGGGCGAGCTCCTCACCGATACACGCGGCACCGGCATCATGAACCGCCTGTTCCACGGCTATGCGCCGCACAAGGGCCCGATCCAGGGACGGCGCAATGGCGTGCTGATCTCCACCGACCAGGGCGAGGCTGTCGCCTATGGGCTCTGGAACCTGGAGGATCGCGGGCCGATGATGATCGAGCCAGGCTGGAAAGTTTATCGCGGCATGATCGTCGGCGAGCACACGCGCGACAACGATCTCGAAGTCAATGTGCTCAAGGGCAAGAAGCTCACCAATATCCGCACGACCTCAAAGGACGAGGCCGTGCGCCTCACGCCGCCGATCCGCATGACGCTAGAGCGCGCGCTTGCCTATATCGCCGACGACGAGCTGGTCGAGGTCACGCCGAAGTCGATCCGCCTGCGCAAGCGCCACCTCGATCCCAACGAGCGCAAGAAGGCAGAGCGCCAACGCATCGCCGAAGACGTCGCCTGATCGTCCTCCCGTGCGCCGCACGCGTGCCTCAAAGTCACACCTGACTGGATAACGGCAACGACCCCTTTGCCGAACGCGGCTACTCGCGTTAGGCTCACGCTATGCCCGTTGATGTCGTCCACATTAGGCCTGCGAGGTTGAAGGATGCTACTGCTCTCGCTGCCGCCTATGAGGAGGCTTGGCGGGGCGCCTATCAGGGCATCATTCCCCATCTCTCGCTGCAGCGCATGATCGCGCGCAGGGGCTTGCGCTGGTGGGAGAGCGCGCTCCGCCGGCGGACGCCCCTTCTCGTGCTTGACTTCGACGGCGAGGCGGCCGGCTACGTGACCTATGGTCGCTCGCGGCTCGGCCGTTCGCCGTTCCAAGGCGAGATCTTCGAGCTTTACGTCCACCCCACCTATCAGGGCTTCGGGCTCGGCGAGAAGCTATTCGATGGCGCGCGCATGCGGCTTTCAGAACTGAGGCTCAAAGGCCTGGTCGTCTGGGCGCTCGCCGACAACGACTCGGCCTGCGGCTTCTATCTGCACCTCGGCGGCAAGCCAGTGGCCGAGGGGGCTGAGAGTTTCGGCGATGTGTCGCTGCGCAAAGTGGCCTTCGCCTGGGCGTGACGGCCAAGCCTTCGCTTACACTATGCCGTGACGGTGATCGAGACTTTCCTTCTGCCGCTCGCCTTCGGCGCGCTCGCGCTTGCCATTATCATGACCTCGCTGTGGTGGGTCGTGCTCAGAACCAAGATCAGGCTTGAGGACGAGGCACTTTCATCCCGACGCGTGTGAACCTTCTTGTGAGCAAGGCGCGTTAGCGTCATAGAAGGTGCGGGCGTCGCCGCGATTCTTGCACGCCGCCTAGCAACTCGCACGCTGATGGTTATTGGCAATGAGTGACATGAGGATTGCCGTACTTGGCGCCGCCGGGCGCATGGGCCAGACGCTGACCCGCGTGCTCGCCGAAACGCCCGGCTGCGTGGTCGCAGGTGGCGTCGAGGCCAAAGGCTCACCAGCAATCGGCCGGGACATCGGCGAGGTGGCGGGGATCGAGCCCCTCGGCGTCACCATCACCGACGATCCCCTGCCGGTGTTCGCAAGCGTCCAGGGCGTGCTCGACTTCACCGTGCCGGCCTCGACCGTGGCCTTTGCCACGCTCGCGGCGCAGGCCCGCATTGTCCATGTCATTGGCACGACCGGCCTCACCGAGCCAGACGAGGCCAAGATCGCCGCCGCCGCCCGTCATGCCACCGTCGTCAAAGCGGGCAACATGAGCCTCGGCGTCAACCTGCTCGCTGGTCGCGCCGCTCGCGTGGCCGAGACGATTGGACCAGAGTTCGACATCGGGATTCTCGAAATGCATCATCGCCACAAGCGCGACGCGCCGTCGGGGACATCGCTGATGCTTGGCGCGGCTGCCGCCGGAGCGCGAGGCATTTCGCTCGACGAGCGCGGCGTGCGGGCCCGCGACGGCGAGACCGGGCCCCGGCGCGAGGGCGATATCGGTTTTGCTGCGCTCCGGGGCGGCGACGTAGTCGGCGAGCACAGAGTGATCTTCGCCGGGCCCGGCGAGAGGATCGAGCTTGCCCATATCGCCACCGACCGAGGAATTTTTGCTCGCGGCGCAGTGAAAGCCGCACTCTGGGCGAAGGGCAAATCGCCGGGCCTCTACACCATGCAAGACGTTCTCGGCTTGTAAGCGCTTCCCACCAAACCCAAGTTTTGTCTCATGTCTGGCAAAAATCCGTGCAGACGCCTAAAAGGTGCTTCCCGCCAGCCGGAAAATGACCCTAAACGGAGGTCATGGTGCGCCCGAACTTAACCGTCCCTCCTTATGCTTCCCTTACTTCGAAAGGAGCCGCCTCGGCGGGTTGAACGGCGGGACCGGCCATGATGGCGCACGCTGATGGAACCCAAGACGAAGAGTCGCAACCGCGCGGCAATGTGCTCGTTCTCGTCCGCCACGGCGAGAGCGAGTGGAACCGGCTGAACCGCTTCACCGGCTGGAAGGACGTAGACCTCACCGAGGAAGGCATGTTCGAGGCGCATCGCGCCGGCGCCATGCTCGAGGAGGCAGGTCACAGATTCGACACCGCCTTCACCAGCACGCTTAAGCGCGCGCAGCACACTTTGCGCATCATCCTCGATGAGCTCGAGCAGGAAGCGATCCCCGTCGTCAAGGATGCGGCGCTAAACGAACGCGACTATGGCGATCTGATGGGCATCGACAAGGACGAGGCGCGCAAGCGCTGGGGCGATGAGCAGGTGCATCTCTGGCAACGCTCCTACGATATCGCCCCGCCCGGCGGCGAGAGCCTCAAGGACACCGCCATGCGCGTCGTGCCGTTTTTCGAGCGGCGCATTGCGCCTGAGCTGCGGGCTGACAAAAGCGTGCTCGTGGTCGCCCACGGCAACTCGCTGCGCTCGCTGATCATGCAGCTCGACCGGCTCACGCCGGAGCAGGTGATCGAGGTCGAGCTAGCCACCGGCGTGCCGCTGATCTACCGCCTCAACGCCGACGGCTCGGTGGCCGAGAAGCGCGACCTCGCGGCGTAGCGCCCGAGCATCCGCGGCGCTAGTCATCCTTCATCTGTTGGTAGACCAGTTGCAACGCTTCGGGCGAAACTCCGATTTGCACGAAGCCCGCGCCGAATAGGACGATCGCGAGTAACGAAGGAATGTCGTAGATCCAGGAGAACAAAAGGCCCTGCGCCCGCTTGCCGAGAAGCACACTACGCGAATCTTCCGTGTAAGGGCAATGCACCTTGGAGCGTGTTAAGCGGCGCCCGGGCTTCTTGCCGAGGACAGCGCGGCCGAAAGCGCAAGGGCGAAGTCCTCGCGCTCGTCGTCCGTGAGAAAGCTCGCGAATACGAGCCGCCTTCCGTGCGAGGCAAGCGAGAGTTGCGACGACCGGCCGATGCGGGGCTCGAGCGTCAGTCTCACCCAATAAGGATTGAAGCTCCACGAGCGCGCTCGGCCCGAAGGATCGACGCGCGTCACGGTCAGCGTGTCGCTGGTGAGGTCGACCGTCTCGTAGAGGCGAAGCGCCCGGAAATTAAGCCTGAAGGCGATGTAGATCAGGGCAACGTCGAGGCCCATGAAGCCGATCACCGGCCAAGCGCCGAGCAGGTAGAACAAAAGCCCGGTGCCGAAGCTCACCGCGCACACCGCGCCCATCAGCACCATGAAGCCCTTAGGCCCGAGCGACCGGTGCGGCGTGAGCACGGCGCTGAAGCACGTTTGACCTTGTGGAGCTGACGCGGGCTCTGTCATAGCAGGAGAGCTAATCCTCGATCAGTGGTAGACAAGGCCTCGTGGCGGTTCAACCGAAAATGCGCGCCCCCGGCGGCAGCGCGAAGCGCACCAGGGCAAAACGCGCTCCTGGCTCGCGGCTAACCCAGGAGCAGGTCGATGAGATCTTCCGCCGCTTCCATAACGCCAATCCAAATCCTAAGACCGAGCTTCATTACCGCGATACGTTCACGCTGCTCGTCGCCGTGGTCTTGTCGGCGCAGGCGACCGATTCCTCGGTCAACCGCGCAACACCGGAGCTGTTCCGCGTCGCCGATACGCCGGAGAAGATGGTAATGCTTGGCGAGGTGGGACTTATCGACAAGATCAAGATGATAGGGCTCTACCGCTCGAAGGCCAAGAACCTGATCGCTCTGTCCAAGGCGCTCGCCGAGCAGCATGGAAGCAAAGTGCCAAATAACCGCGAGGCGCTGGAGGCGCTGCCGGGCGTCGGGCGCAAGACTGCCAATGTCGTGCTCAACGTCGCCTTCGGCCAGAGCACCATCGCCATCGACACGCACGCCTTCAGGGTCGCCAACCGAACCGGCTTGGCGCCCGGCAAGACGCCGCTAGAGGTCGAGCTCAAGCTGAACCGCATCGTTCCAGAGCGCTACAAGCACAACGCCCATCATTGGCTCATCCTGCACGGCCGCTATGTGTGCAAAGCGCGGCGGGCCGAATGCTGGCGCTGCCTCATCAACGACATCTGCCTGTTCAAGCCTAAGTCAGTTCAAGAATAGATAAGCAAATCAGTCTATTGGCTCGTTGTGTCCCATAGCTGTCCAATAATTTGGCCATGGTCTAATAACTAAATAGCCGTCAGCCTTTGGCCGCTTGCCGTTGGTTGAATTGCCAGGGCCCGACTTGAACCCTGCCCCGAGATTGATAATGCTTCAC
>Ga0126376_10002636_pt1 | contig 10206 bp, 10 predicted proteins | sample PanSoiMetPlot_15_FD_92760 | JGI IMG/M metagenome (GOLD analysis project Ga0126376, IMG submission 92760) | Tropical forest soil microbial communities from Panama - MetaG Plot_15 | ecosystem: Environmental > Terrestrial > Soil > Tropical forest > Bulk soil | place: Panama | collected 2016-02-17 | reverse complement strand
TGAGGACGGCAATTGCCGCGCGGTATGATGAAAGCAGGAGCCAGAGCCGGTCCCCGTGCTTCCGAAATTTCATCTCGCCCTTTTGCTACACGCGCACCAGCCAATCGGCAACTTCGAAGAGGTTTTTGAGCGTTGCTACCAGAGCGCGTACCTGCCATTTGTGCAAATGCTAGAAAAGCATCCGGCGATCCGCGTCGGAGCTCACTATTCCGGTCCCTTGTTGATCTGGATCGAGAAAAATCATCCGGAATATTTTGGACTGGTGCGGGCGCTAGTGAACCGCGGCCAGGTCGAGATAATCGGCGGCGGCATGTACGAACCGATCCTCGCGGTGATTCCCGCGCAGGACCAGGTCGAGCAATTGACGCGGTTCACCGCGTATCTGGAAAAACATTTTGGAAAGAGGCCTGGTGGCGCGTGGCTGGCGGAGCGTGTGTGGGAGCCGCAGATGCCTTCGGCACTGGCGGCCGCGCAGGTGAGTTATTCGCTGGTCGACGACTATCACTTCTTGTCAGCAGGATTTGAACCGGAAGAACTTTTTGGAGTGTACGTCGCGGAAGACCGCGGAAAGAGTGTGCGGCTGTTTTCTGGACTAAAGGCTTTGCGTTATTTGCTGCCATTTGGGCGAGTGGAGGACGTGATCCAGTATTTGCGGGTTGCAGCGGCCAAGCACCCCGAGGGTGTCGCGGCAATGGGCGACGACATGGAAAAGTTCGGCGTGTGGCCCGGGACGTTCAACCATTGTTATCGCGATCGGTGGCTGGAGGATTTTTTCGAGGCGCTCGAAGCGAATCAGGATTGGCTGAGTTTGACCACGCCGAGCGAGTACTTGGAGTCCCATAGACCTGCCGGACGCGCGGACCTCCCGACCGCTTCTTATTGGGAGATGACGGAATGGGCGCTGCCGACGCTTGAGCGGCGGCGATATCAAGCGGTGTTGGAGGAATTTCAAGGGCGACCGGAAGTCGGCAGATTTCTACGCGGCGGATCGTGGCGCGGATTTTTCCGGAAGTATGCGGAGGCGAATCTGCTGCACAAGAAGATGTTGCGGACGGCAACGCGTGTGGCGGCGATGCCGGTGCGGAAGAGCGCAAGCTGGCAAACCGAAGAACTGGCGGAAGCACATGATTTGTTGATGCGAGGGCAGTGCAACGATGCTTACTGGCACGGTGTGTTTGGCGGATTGTACGCGCCGCATCTGCGGACTTCGATTTGGAAGAACCTGATACGCGCGGAGTGTCTCGCGGACAAACAAGTGCCGGGCGGGTTGATGTCGCGAGTTGAGTTGCTCGACTATGACGCGGACGGTGCGAACGAATTGCTGATTACCTCGCCGGAGTGTCAAGCGCTGCTGAAGCCAGGCGACGGCGGAACGCTGGCGACGGTGGATTTTCGGCTGGCGGCTGCGGCGCTGGTCAATTCCATGCAGCGGAGACAAGAGGCTTATCACGCAAAGCTCGCGGAAGCAGCTTACAGATCGAGCGGCGTTGTTGCTTCGATTCACGAGCAGACTCGAACGAAAGAGGAAGGGCTCGAGAAGTTTCTGCGGTATGACCGCTGGGCGCCGCTTGCGTTTCGCGTGCTGATTTTTTCGCCGAAGCGGACGTACGAAGAATACCCACTGCTGCAGTTGCAGGAAGACGCGGGCTTTGCCGGCGGAGAATATGCAGTGAGGAGTTCGGGGCCGCAAGAAGTAGTTCTCGAGCGGGAAGCGCTGTTGTCAACCAAAGACGGTGATGTGCCGTTCCATCTGACGAAGCGATTCTCCTTCGGACCCGCGCCGAATGGTTGCGAAGTGGCCTGCGAACTGGGCGTCAAGTTAAAACAGCCAATGGAACGCGCGGTAATTGTGGGGTTGGAATCCGTACTCAATTTATTGGCGCCGGATGCGCCCGACCGTTTCTTCGAAACTTTGGAAGGGCCGAGGAATTTGCGGTTCAGCGGAGTTTTGCCCGGACCGATTTTGCGAATAGAAGACGGCTGGCAGCGAATTCGCATCGCACTGCACGCCCCGGGAGCAGACAGTTTCTGGATTGCACCGATCGAAACCGTTTCGGAGTCAGAGGGCGGATTCGAACGCGTCTATCAGGGCTCGCAGATTCTGGCGCGCTGGCGGTTGAGCACGGAAAAAGTCTTTTCTGCGAGATTGGTTTGGCGAATCGAGTCCTTCTGAACTAGCAGAAAAAAAGCGGATTCCTCGCGCAGATACAGTTTTCCGAGTGACACGATTCCCGACAACAGAAATACATGCAAACTACTTGACGATGAACAGATTTTGGGCGAAGGGCCACTCTTTGTCGATCCACTGGGCTTCACAGCGGAAGCCGGTGCGCGCGGCCATTTCGGCCGGTTCAGATGGTCGATACTTGTGAGAACTTTCCGTCCAGATGGTTTCGCCGGATTCGAGACCGATGCGCAGATTTGCACCCGGGATGTTGACGCGTTGGCGGCGCAGCGAGCGAAGGTGCATTTCGATGCGTCGCTCTTCGGCGTTCCAGCGCGCTTCGTGAGCGAATTCATTCAAGTTGACATCGGCGCCGAGCTCGCGGTTGATGCGGGCAAGAACGTTCATGTTGAAAGCAGCGGTGACACCGGCAGGATCGTCGTAAGCGAGCGTTTGCATAGCGACGTCTTTTTCGAGATCGGTGCCGATGAGGAGCGAATCTCCCGGCAACAAGAGCGAACGAATCTGCCGGAGAAAATCGTCGGCGGCGGGGCGGTCAAAGTTTCCAATGGTGCTGCCCAGAAACAGGACGCAAACGGATTCGCCGTACTCGCGACGGTTGACCACAGATTGCAATCCTTCGAGATAGGGCTTTTCGAAGCCGACAATGTGTACGAGATCTATCTGGCCGAGCTCTTTTTCGCAAGCGGCGAGCGCAGCGGGAGAAATTTCGATTGGGTAATAGAATGTGAAACGGCGGCGCGCCACGGCTTCCAGAATCCAGCGTGTTTTCTTACCGCTGCCGCTGCCGAGCTCGGCTACGTGCGCAGGGAGAGCCATGCGTGCAACCATTTCGTCGGCATAGCGGCGCAACAAACGCGTGTCGGCGCGAGTCAGACCATATTCGGGAAGCAGGCAGATCGCTTCAAACAGCGCAGAGCCGACTTCATCATAAAGATATTTTGAGAGGATTTCGCGCTGGCCGGGTCTGGTAAGGCCGGAGCGGATGTCCGCAGCGAACTCCAACACCGCAGACGACACTGCCGGCTTTGAAAGGGTGCGCGTCAGCATGTTTTCTCCCGGGTCTGGGTTCCGTCATTCCTCTACGCAACGGAAAGTCGCGTAAACGTACGGATAATGAGGCTGGAACCAGTTGCGGAAGGAACGGCGGAGCATGCACGCGGCAGTGCGCGGCGAGCCGCCCTTCATGACGAAGTGCTGGCCGTCAAAGAAATTCGCGGAATAGCCCGGATAGAAGGGCATCGCTGAAAATCCGGGAAGAGGACCAAAGATCGTGCGCGTCCACTCCCAGCCGTTGCCGACGAGGTCGTGCACGCCAAATGCGCTCGCGCCGGCGAGGTGCGAACCGACAGGAACGGGGTCCCAATTTACGAAATCAAAATTGCCATGTTTTGGGGTGGGTCGTTCATCGCCCCAGGGAAATTGCTTTTCGCGCGAACAATCCGGCGCACCGTACGCGGCACGATGGAACTGCTCTTCGTTCGGCAAGCGGCGGCCAAGCCAATTCGCATAGGCGGTCGCTTCGACATGGCTGACGTATACCGGCCAGTGAAGCGGCAGGCGAACTTCTTCAAACATGGTGTGAGCCATCCAAATGTTGCCCTCGCGGCGCCAGAAAGCCGGATGTTCGATTCCGGCCAGTTCCCGCCAGGCCCAGCCTTCTTCAGTCCAAAGCGAACGATGGTGATAGCCACCGGCCTGAACGAAGCGGAGAAAGTCACCGTTGGTGACGTTGTAGCGTTCGATCGCGAAGGCCGGCACGCTCACAACACATTCACCGCGTTCGTTATCCCATCCGAATGTTTCCGAATCCGATTTGCAGAGGCCGAGCGTGGCCTCACCTTCGGGAATTTCGACTAAATCGAGTTTTGTGGGCTTGCCGTAGATTTTGAGCGGCGTGTTCGCTCTTCGCTTGCTGTCATAGGGCAGGCGATGGAGCAAGTACGCGAGCGTCTCCGCGTGCATCAGGCGGTGCTCGATCGCGGTTTCGACCATTCCCAACAACTGCGGATGGCCTTCGCTGGGATGCTCAAGCGCCGTCTCGATCGCCGAATCGAGTTCTTCGCGGAGCCGCGCGTTGTAGCGGTCAACTTCGCGGCGCGTCGGCCAATCGAGCGGGCCGTCGGTAGGAAGTCCGCCGCCGACAGGATCGATACCGAAGGCAAACAATTGATCGAAAGATGGATTAAAGGAACGCAGTCCGAAAGCGCGTCGGCCAAGCAAATTCCAGTCGAACGCTTCCACATGGCCGAGATAAAAAATCAGGCGATGACGTTCAGCAATCGGCCGGTCGTAAAGAGCTTCTTCGTGAATAAGGGAAAAAAGCTCGTCGGTACGGGAGCGTGAATGTACAAGTCGAGTTTGAAGGTCGTGGCGGATGCGAACTGCGGCGGGAGCTCCCATGGTTTTCCCCCTTCCTTTGATGCAGCAAGTGCAAGAAGGATGCGCCGAAATTCAGACGCCGGGAGGCTGAGTACGCTACGATGTTGACGCCCTGGCGCGAAGGTGTCAATCGCGAAATGAATACGAAACGAGAAAAACACGCAAACGTTACTATCGAATTTCGCGAAGTTGAATACTCTGTTCGTACTAAACGAGACGCGCCAATTCTCTCCGGAATTTCTCTAAGAATTTTGCAAGGTGAGACGGTAATACTGCTCGGGCGCAGTGGCAGCGGAAAAACGACTTTGTTGAAGTTGGTAAATCGATTATTGAAAGCGACTAAGGGAACCGTTGCCGTTAACGGAGAATCCGTCGATGCCCTGGATCCGATTCAATTGCGCCGAGGAATTGGGTATGTAATTCAAGAAGGTGGCTTATTTCCGCACTACACAGTGGCAGAAAATGTCAGCGTTGTTCCACAGCTCGAAGGTTGGAGTGCGGACCGGACGCGTGGCTGTGTTTCGGAGTTGCTGCAATTGGTTGGGCTGGACCCGGCGGAATTTGCGCAAAGAAAGCCCCGTGAGCTTTCCGGTGGTCAAAGGCAAAGGGTTGGAGTGGCCCGCGCGCTGGCGGCGGACCCGCCCATCTTACTGATGGACGAGCCATTTGGCGCGTTGGACCCGGTCACTCGCTCAGATTTGCAAAAAGAGTTCACGGCACTGGCAAAACGCCTGGGAAAAACGATTTTGTTTGTTACGCATGACCTGCGGGAAGCCACTCGCATCGGCTCCAGAATCGTTATGCTGGCTGCGGGAAGAGTCGTGGCCGATGCTCGGCCGGAACAGTTCCTGAATGTGGACCATCCCGAAGTGAAAGCGTTTGCGGCGTCGTTCGAAATGCAACCAGGGGTGACGGCGTGAGCCTCTGGGAATTCTTTGCAAGTCACGGGACTGAGATCTTGCAAGCGACGGCGGCGCACCTGTTTCTGGTCTTTGTTTCCATGACAATTGCGATTGCCATCGGCGTACCAGCCGGTATGTTGCTCGTGCAACGAAAGCGGGCGCGCGCGATTGCACTTGGCTTTGCTTCGGTGGTGCAAACGATCCCCAGCCTCGCACTTTTTGGTTTTTTGATTCCGCTGCCCTTTCTAGGCGGAATTGGAATGCGGACGGCGATCATTGCGTTGGTGCTGTATGCACTGTTGCCGATTCTGCGAAACACAGTCGTAGGTTTAACCAATCTTGATCCAGCGGTGCTAGAAGCTGCGGAAGCAATGGGCATGACGCCGGGGCAAGTTTTGTTGAAAGTGCGGTTGCCGTTGGGTACGAGCGTGATTCTGGCAGGGATTCGAACTGCGACAGTCATTACGATTGGCGTGGCGACGATTGCCGCGGCCATCGGCGCGGGCGGACTGGGGACTTTCATATTTCGCGGCGTGGCCATGGTGAGCGACGCGGTGATTCTTGCTGGTGCGATCCCGGCCGCACTGCTGGCTCTGGCCGCGGACACAGCGCTTGGACTGCTGGAGCGCAAGTTGAGGGTGATCTAGAGTGCGCCGCACCTTCGTCATCATTTTTGTGTTTTTAGCCGCCGCGAGTTTTCTTTCAGCTTGCAAGAAGACGCCGAAGAAGAAACTTGTTATCGGATCGAAGTTTTTTACCGAACAAGTGGTGCTCGCGGAATTGTTGGCGCAGCACATCGAAGCAAAAACCGGAATTGCCGTCGAGCGAAAGACGAATCTCGGAGGCACGCTCCTGATTCACAAGGCCATGCTGGCCGGCGATCTGGATCTGTATGTCGAATACACCGGGACAGCGCTTACGGCAGTTCTCGGCGAAAAACCGTCCGGCGATTCAGCCTCGACGTACCAGCGCGTGAAAGAACAGTATGCGCAGCGCTTTGGCCTCGAAGTGACTGAGCCGCTCGGCTTCGAAAATACGTTTGCGATGGTCATTCGAGGGGAAGATGCGGAGAAGCTACATCTCAAGAATATGTCCGATCTCGTGCCCGTAGCACCGGCTTGGCATGCGGCAGTTGGCTATGAATTTCTCGAGCGGCCGGACGGTTTCGCCGGTTGGAGCAAAACGTACGGTCTGAAATTTGCGGAAACGCCGCGTGTGATGGATCTGGGGCTTTTGTACCGAGCGTTGACGCAACACCAAGCGGACATCGTCGCAGGAAATTCGACCGACGGCCTGATCGAAACGCTTCATCTCTTGCCGCTGAACGACGACCGCCACTATTTTCCTCCGTACGATGCGGTGCCTGTTCTGGTGCGCAAGGCGCTTAAAGAAAATCCTAGCCTCCGCGCGGCGCTCTCCGATCTTGCGGGCAAGATCTCTGCGGAGGAGATGAGGCGGATGAATGCGGAAGTGGATGCAGACCAGCGAGACGTTAAGACCGTGGTTAGTGAGTTCCGCCAGAGGAAGGGGCTCTAACTGCGGTTGCCGCTAAATAGCGCTGTCTGTTACATTCGTGACGGTCTAGAGTTCGCCGGGAACACGATGCCAATTCCGCAAGAGCTTCTCGAAATGTTGCGCTGCCCCGTTTGCAAGGCGCGCGTTCATTTAGAGGACGATAGAAGCGGCTTGAAGTGCGAGTCTTGCCGCCGCGTCTATCCAATTCGCGACGAAATTCCCGTCATGCTGGCCGAGGAGGCGCAAATCGCGCCAGAATAGGTCGCGCGCTGCATGCCATGAGTTCGGTCAGCTCCGCATCCATAGCAAACCTTAAACGTCTGATTCCGCGCATCGCGAAAAAGCGCATTGGTGTGCTTGGCGATTTGATGTTGGACCGATATTTGTGGGGAACTGCGTCACGACTTTCGCCGGAAGCAGCCGTCCCAGTGGTGGAATTTGAAAAGCTGGAACAGTTTCTAGGCGGAGCGGGCAACGTTGCGGCGAATCTCGCCGCGCTGGGAGTACGTGTTGAAGCGTTCGGAGTAATAGGCGGAGGAAAGGACGCCGAAGACGACGCAGGTCGAGGGCTGCGGACATGTTTGCGGGAGCTGAGAATCTTGGATAAGGGAGTTGTAGTAGATGCCGGCCGCGTCACCACGGTAAAGACGCGCATCATTGCACGACACCAGCAGATTGTGAGGCTCGACCAAGAAGGCCGTGACGCCTTGACCCAAGAAGTTGAGGGCAAGGTCTTTCGCAAATTTGCAGCCAGTGTGGCGCAGTTGGACGGGCTGATCCTTTCGGACTACGACAAGGGAGTGATTACCAATTCACTTTCGGAGCGCGTATTTGCGCAATGCCACAAAGAAAACGTTCCGGTATTCGTCAGCCCGAAGAAACCGCGGCTTTTTGCGCATCGGGGAGCGCGCGTCGTGACTTGCAATTTGTCAGAGGCCGGAAGATTTGTAACCCACGTGCTGAAGGATGAAAAATCGATTGAGCAGGCGGGTCGCGCCTTGCTCGCGCATTTCGGTTGCGGTGCAGTGGTCATCACACGCGGTGAAAAGGGAATGAGCGTTTTTGAGGAGTCCTCGCCGCGTCATTTGACGATTCCAGCGACGAGCTTTGAGGTCACCTACGCCCGCGTCGGCCAGGCGGGGATCGAGCGCGGAGCAACGGGTCGGCAAGTATTTGACGTAACGGGGGCGGGGGACACGGTACTGAGTGTGCTTGCTGCTGCCGTTGTGGCCGGGGCTTCCGTGCCGGACGCGGCAATATTGGCCAATACGGCAGCGGGCGTTGTTGTCGGAAAATTAGGAACGGCTAGCGTGAGCCCGCGGGAACTTGCTCACGCGCTGGACGATTTAGCGCCATAGTCTCGACTTATTCGTCGGGCGAGGACGGCGAAAAACTCATGGCCTTCGAATCGGTATCAACAAACAGGGGTATCACTTTGGTTCGGCGGCTCTTGGCCGCGTCGTTCGCGCCGGGCATGGGAGAAAAAGGACTGACGGCTACACTGACGACCACACCGTTCGAACTCTTCAGACGCGTCGCTCGCAAGATTTCATAGCTCTTCACGGGGCCGTAATAGCCTTCCGGTCCCCAGTCGGCGAGAAAATCGCCCTTGCGATAACTGGCGCTCGGCTTCCAAAGCTGATAAGCCTGCTCGGTATTTCCAGCCACCAGAGCATCGAAAAAGTGATCAACGGCGCGTTTCTCCGGATAGTAGCGGAAGAGGAACCAACCGCCGATCAATACCGCCAAAGCAACCGCGATCAACGTGTATTTCAGTGCATTCGGTTTGTGTTGTGGTTCGGCGGGTGCGTCGAGCAACATTCCCTAATCTCTCCAGCCTCTTGGTTAGACACCGAAAATCGTAGCAAAGTTTCCCGTGGTGAAGAAACCAAACTGAGCCGGTTCACGCGATGCTGTCGGCGGAGAGGCGATTACGCTTCGAGCGCACCGCCAGCGCCTTCCGGCAATTCGATCTGATATTTGGTGCGCGCTTTTTCCTGATGGATTTCCATGGCGAGCTCAATCAATTTGTCGATGAGCTCGCGGAAGGAAATGCCGCTGGCTTCCCAAAGTTTGGGATACATGCTGATAGAGGTGAAACCTGGAATGGTATTCACTTCGTTGAGATAGAGCTTGCTGCCTTTTTTCTCGAGGAAGAAATCCACGCGCGCCATGCCCGAAAGTTCCAGCGCGCGGAAGGCAGCGATCGCGTACTTCTGAATCTTGTTCACTTGTGATTTTTCGAGCTTTGCGGGAATCAGGAGCTGTGTGCCCTCTTCCAGATATTTTGCGGTGTAATCATAAAACTCGCGGTGCGGCACGATTTCGCCCGGTACGGAAGCCCTGGGGTCATGATTACCGAGCACGGAAACTTCAATCTCCCGCGCGTTGACCGACTTTTCCACGAGAATTTTCATCGCGAATTCTGAAGCGAGATTCAAAGCCGGTGCTAGCTCCGCACGAGAATGAACTTTGGTCATCCCAACCGACGAGCCAAGTGCGGCTGGCTTTACGAACACGGGGTAGTTGAACTTCTTCTCGATCTCTTTTTGGACGGACTTCGGATCGCGTTCCCAATCGCTGCGATAGACACTAATCCAGGGCACAACTGGAATCTTTGCGGCTTGCAGGAGCCGCTTTGAAACGTCTTTGTCCATGCCAATCGCCGAGCCGAGGACGCCCGCGCCGACGAACGGCAATCCTGCCAAATCGAGCAAACCTTGGATCGTCCCATCCTCACCGTAAGTTCCGTGCATCACTGGAAAAACGATGTCAATACGCTGGCCGCCAGTACGGTCGAGAGGAATGATTGCCGCGTCGGTGGGGTCGGCGGACATGACCACGCGCTGACCTGCCTTCAGGACTTCCGGCAGCATTTTCTGGGCCGCGCTGCCGATGAGCCAATGGCCCTCTTTCGAAATACCTATGGGCACCGCTTCATATTTGTCGGGATCGAGACCGCGAATCACGGATGCTGCGGAGGCCAGCGAAACCTCATGCTCGCCGCTCCGTCCGCCGAATAAAACGCCTACACGAAGGATCTTCTTGTCTGGAGTCACGCCCCATATTTTTCCAGAAAAGACACTAGGCCAGAAGCCTGTATCCGCGGCTGGTTTCCAAAATGATGTTGGCCCGGCCGACTGGCCAGTTTCGATTAACGCCAGACCCCCGTTGAGGGCTAGCATCTCACCGCCGAAGATCGGAAGCCGGAATGATCATCTT
>Ga0126376_10002634_pt1 | contig 10209 bp, 7 predicted proteins | sample PanSoiMetPlot_15_FD_92760 | JGI IMG/M metagenome (GOLD analysis project Ga0126376, IMG submission 92760) | Tropical forest soil microbial communities from Panama - MetaG Plot_15 | ecosystem: Environmental > Terrestrial > Soil > Tropical forest > Bulk soil | place: Panama | collected 2016-02-17 | reverse complement strand
GTCGATCCCGTGTGCAAGATGACCGTGGAGCCCGCGCGGGCCGCCGCGCAGTCGACCTACCGAGGCCAGACGTACTACTTCTGCGCCGTCGGCTGCAAGCAGCAATTCGACAGGGAACCCGAGAAGTACCTGTCCAAGTGATCGCGCCGGCGCTGCTCCGAGACCGCGACCGCTACGAGCGCGTCATGGAGGGCTGGGTGGACAACACCCACGAGGACGCGTTCACCCACACGGTCGTGCTGCGCGACGACGACCAGGCTCTCGAGCTGTCGATCGTGGCCGAGCCCTCGCCGAGCTATCTCATCCGGGAGGCGCGCTGCCGGAGCGTCGCCGGCGCTCTCGATCCCTCGCTGGCGGCCGCACTCGAAACGCTCGCCGGCACGGCCATGGTCGGCGGCCTGAGCAGCCGGGTCGCCGAGCTGACCGGGCCCGGCCCGAGTGCGGCCTTCGTGCTGGGCGCGGTGGTCGAGATCGGACGGCTCGCCCGACAGACGGCCAAGCTTCCGCGCGAGCGTGCCGAGCGCGCCGCCGGCGGGAACGCCCGGGAGTGCTGGCAGCTCGACATGACCGGCTGGGTCGATCTGCCGAACTCGTGCTTCACCTACACCGACGCCGGGCGGAGCCTCTTCAACACGCGCACGGTCACGACGCCGATGCAGATCGACCTTTACAGCCCGCGACCGGGCCAGGGTCGCGTCTTCGAGCGCAAGAAGGTCGCGCGCCTCGAGCGCCGCCGCGGGCGCCTGGCGCTCTTCCACTCGATGCACGACAACGTCCACGGCTTCGAGATCACCTACGAGATCGATCCGGCGACCGGAACGATCGTGCGAGCCGAGCACGTCACGCCGCGGCTTCCCTACATGGGCATCTGCTCCGAGCCCCAGCGCAAGATCGCGGCGCTCCTGGGCGAGACCGTCGACGACGGTCTGCGGCGCCGGATCCAGGGCCACGTCGGCGGCCCGACCGGCTGCGCCCAGCTCTACGACCTCACGTCGGATCTGCTCAAGCTCTTGACGTGAGCCGAGCGACCTGATGGCCGATGCTCCCACGCTGCATCGCGCCCTGATCGACGCGCTGGTCAGCCGCCATGTGATCAAGGACCCGCGGGTCGAGGCGGCGTTTCGCGCGATCCCGCGCCATCTGTTCTTGCCCGACGTGCCGCTCGCGGAGGCCTACCGCAACGAGGCGATCCCGACGAAGCTCGCCGACGGCGAGGCGATCAGCTCATCGTCGCAGCCGGAGATGATGGCCATCATGCTCGAGCAGCTGGCACTCGAGCCCGGGCTTCGGGTGCTCGAGATCGGCGCGGGAACCGGATACAACGCGGCGCTCATGGCCCACATCGTCGGTGAATCCGGCGCGGTGGTGACGATGGACCTCGACGCCGATCTGGTGCACGGCGCCCGGGCTCACTTGGCCGCGGCCGAGCTCGAGCGCGTCCGCGTCGTCCTGGGCGACGGCGGGCTTGGCGATCCTGACGGCGCGCCGTACGACCGGATCATCCTCACGGTCGGCGCGTGGGACATCGCGCCGGCGTGGGTGGCGCAGCTCTCGCCCGACGGCCGGCTCGTGCTGCCGCTCACCGTCGGCGGTACGCAGAAGTCCGTGGCGTTCGTCCGGACCGCGGAATGTCTCATGAGCGCCTCCGTGAAGGACTGCGCCTTCATGCGCCTGCGAGGTGCGTTCGCCGGGCCGGACGCTCGCGTCGTCCTCGGCGACAGGCCGGACCTTCGCCTCCACGTCCGCGATGCGGCCGAGGTCGACCCGGCGGCGGCCAGGGCACTCCTGAACGGAGCTGCGACCGATCTGGCGACGGGTGTCCGCGTCACCGGCAGCGAAGTGTATGGAGGCCTCGTCCTCTGGATCGCGCTTCGCGAGCGCGGCTTCTGCTGGCTCGAGGCGATCGGCCCTGTGGCCGACACGCGACCCGTGCCCCCGCTCTTCGCGGTGGCCGGCAAGTATCGTTCGTCGGTCGGCGTCCTCGCCGCGGCGAGCGCCGGCTTCTACATGCGCCCGCCCGGAGATCGCATCCCTAGTGGACCCGAGGCCGAGCCGCGGCCGTTCGAGCTTCACGTGCGGGGCTTCGGCGAGGACGCCGAGGCGGCGGGCCGGCTCTGCCGGCACGCTCAGGCCTGGGATGCCGCCGGGCGCCAAGGGACCGATGGGCTTCGCATCCGCGCTCTGCCGCGCGAGAGCGGCGGGGCGCCGGCCGCCGGGGAGCACGTCATCGACAAGCGCTGGACGCGCCTCGTGCTCGACTGGCCGGCTCGACCCGGCTTATACTGATCGCCGGCATGCAGCCCCTGCCAATTGGCAAGCTCCGTGCCGACACGCTGCAGGCGATCTTCGACAAGCACCACACTAAGGATCCCCGCGTCGTCGTCGGTCCCAAGGTCGGTGAAGATGCCGCGGTCATCGACATAGGTGACCGGTACCTCATCGCGACGAGCGATCCCATCACGTTCGCGACCGCCGAGATCGGATGGTACGCGCTGCACGTCAACGCCAACGACATCGCGGTGCGCGGCGCCCGGCCGCGATGGTTCCTGGCGACCTTGCTGCTGCCGGCCGGTGCCAGCAGCGAGCCCGAGGTCGAGGCGCTCTTCGCCGACCTGCATGCGGCGTGCGACGAGCTCGACGTGGCGCTGGTGGGCGGGCACACCGAGGTCACGCATGGCCTCGACCGGCCCATCGTGGCCGGCACGATGCTCGGCGAGGTCGACAAGGACAAGCTCGTGACCACCGCCGGCGCCAAGGTCGGCGACGCCGTCGTGATGACCAAGGGCGTGCCGCTGGAAGGCGCCGCGATCATCGCGCGCGAAAAAGAAGCGGAGCTGCGGGAGCGGGGCGTGTCCCCGGCGGCGATCCGCCGGGCGAAGGGCTTCCTCAAGAGCCCCGGGCTCAGCGTCCTGCCCGAGGTGGAGATCGCCTGCGAGCTGGCTTCGGTGCACTCGATGCACGATCCGACCGAGGGCGGCATCGCGACGGCGCTCGTCGAGCTGGCCGACGCCGCGGGTGTCGGGCTCCGCATCGACCGCGACCGCATCATGGTCCTGCCGGAGGCGCGAGCCATCTGCGAGGCGTTCGGGCTCGATCCTCTCGGCACGATCGCGTCCGGCGCGCTCCTGATGACCCTGGCGCCGGCGGAGGCCGGCATCGTGATCCACGCTCTCGCGCGCGAGTCGATCGACTGCCACTTCATCGGCCAGGTCGTGCCGCGCGAGCAGGGCGTGACGCTCGTGAGCGGCAGCCGCCAGGAGCCGATGCCGGTGTTCCCGCAGGACGAGATCTCCCGGTTGTTCCGGGGCGGGTGACGGCATGCCCCTGATCGGCTACTCGCATCGCCCCGTCGCGCTCGGGCGGCGGGGCATGGTCGCCTCGGCGCACTCCTACGCGACTGTCGCCGGACTGGACGTCCTCAGGGCCGGCGGCACCGCGGCCGACGCCGCCGTCGCGGTCAACGCCGTGCTCGGCGTGACTCAGCCCGAGAATTGCGGTGTCGGCGGCGACATCTTCTGTCTCTACTACGAGGCCGCCACCGCGCGCGTCCATTTTCTGAACGGCGCGGGCCGCTCGGGCTCGCGCGCGAGCCTCGAGGAGCTCGGCCGGCGTGGGATGAAAGGCCTGCCGGTCACGGGACCTGCCACCGTCAGCGTCCCCGGCTGCGTCCGCGGCTGGGCGATGCTGCTCGAGCGCTTCGGCACGCGGCCGCTCGGCGAGCTGCTCCAGCCCGCGATCCACTGGGCCTCTCGGGGCTACCCGACGGGCGCCCTGTTGAGCCAGATCATTCGCGAGTTCACCCCAGTACACACCGATCCGGAGTGGCGGCGGATCTTCGTGCCGGACGGCAAGAGCCCCGCGTTCGGCGAGCTCCTGGTGCAGGCGGACCTCGGCCGCACGCTGGCGGACCTGGCGAGAGAGGGTCCCGATCTGTTCTATCGAGGCCGCGTCGGTCAGGCGATCGCACGGCGGATGGAGGCCGACGGCTTCCTCACGCCGGACGACCTGGCCGGGCACACGGGCGAGTGGGGCGAGCCGATCTCGACGACCTACCGCGGTGTGAAGATCTACGAGACACCACCGCCGACGCAGGGGCTCGTGGCGCTGCTCGGGCTCAACATCCTCGAAGGCCTGCCGCTCGCCGACCATCCACCGCACTCGCTCGAGCACCTGCACATGCTCGTCGAGGTGTGCAAGCTGGCGTATGTCGACCGCGATCGATGGATCGGCGACCCGGCCCACGCCAAGCTTCCAGTGGCCGGCCTCTTGTCCAAGTCCTACGCGGCCGGGCGCCGGGACGATTTCGACCCGTCCAAGGCGCAGGCCTACGGGTTCGGCAACCCGGACGGCGACACCACGGGGTTCGTCGTGGTCGACGAGCGCGGTAACCTGATCAGTGTGATCCAGAGCCTCTTCAACGGCTTCGGCTCCGGGATCGTGGCCCCCGGGACGGGCGTGGTGCTCCAAAATCGCGGGCGCCACTTCAGCATGGACCCGTCGCATCCGTCCGCGCTGGCCCCCGGCAAGCGTCCTTTCCACACCTTGATGGCGTGCATCGCGACTCGCGACGACCGGCCGGTTCTCGGCTTCGCCACGATGGGCGGAAACGGGCAGGCAATGTTCCACCTGCAGGTGCTCACGAATCTCTACGACTACGGCATGGACATCCAGGAGGCAATCGAGCGGCCGCGCTTCCTCATGGGCGCGTTCCTGCCGGGTGATCCGGACGACACGACGCACGTCGAGGCGCGGGTGTCCGCCGATGTGCTCGCCGGTCTGGTCGCCAGGGGCCATCGCGTCAAGGCGGCGCCCGAGCTGTTCTGGCGCTGTGGCCACGCCCACGGGATCGTGCTTCGCGACGGCACGCTGATGGGCGGCGCCGATCCCCGGGGCGACGGCGCGGCGCTGGGCTTCTAGCGATGCGCGCCGCGCTCGGAGCGCTCGGGCTGGTTCTGCTTCTCGCCGCCGCCGCCGGGGCGGCAGACTGGGGTCAGATCAAGCCCGGTGTGAGCACCCAGGCCGAGGTCCGCGCGCGTTACGGCGCGCCGACCCGAGAGACGCCGCTAAAGGTCGAGTCCTACGACACCTTGCAATGGACGTACGAGGACGCGCAGGCCCCCGCCGGCATCACGAAGATGATCGTCGACTTCGGTCTCTTGACGTCCTCGGGCTACAAGAAAGAGGTCGTGCGCACGTTCAGGCTCGAGCCCAAAGCCGACATCTTCAACCGCAAGCTGGTGGTGGACGGCTGGGGCCCGCCGACCCGCGTGGGCAAGGAGGGCGACGCAGAGATCTTCCTCTACGAGCAGGGACTCCTGGTCTACTTCTCGCCGGACGCCAAGCAGGTGACCGTGATGATCTTCACCCCGCCGCAGAAACTCCCGCCGGCAACGGGAGCACCACCTCAGCGGTGAACGACGAAGATCTGCGCCGGCTCCACGTTCGGGTGTAGCTCCACGTAGTTCCGCGCGCCGCGCCACTCGTACCACGCGTCGCCCACCAGCTCGTGCACGCGGTAGGTCTGCGCGGCGCCGATGCCGAGCTCGGCGATCGGCACGTCGACCGGGCTGGCCTGCGTGGCGAAGGGATCCAGATTGACCGCGACGAGGACGACGTTGTCGCGTTCCGGCGTCATCTTGCCGTAGAAGAGGATGTCCGGGTTATCCGCGCCGTAGAACCGGAGGTTCGTCGAGACCTGGAGCGCGCGGTTCTCGCGGCGGATGCGGTTGATCCGCGTCACGTAGTCCACCAGGTTGCCGGGCGCGTCCCAGTCTCGCGCCTTGTACTCGTACTTCTCGGAGTTCAGGTACTCCTCCGAGCCAGGCTCGCGCGGGACGTTCTCGCAGAGCTCGTAGCCGGAGTAGATCCCGTAGAGGGACGAAAGCGTCGCGGCCAGGACCAGCCGCGTCTTGAAGGCCGGCCGGCCCCCGCGCTGCAGCGTCTCGTGCAGGATGTCGGGCGTGTTCGGCCAGAGGTTGCCGCGGAAGTACTCCGCGACCGGCGGGGTGGTGATCTCCGTCAGGTAGTCGGTCAGCTCCTGCTTCGTGTTCCGCCACGTGAAGTACGTGTAGGACTGCGTGAAGCCCGACTTGGCGAGCACCTTCATCATCTTGGGGCGCGTGAACGCCTCGGCCAGGAAAACGACGTCGGGATGCACGTCCTTGACCGCGCGGATCAGCCACTCCCAGAACTTGACTGGCTTGGTGTGCGGGTTGTCGACGCGGAACGTGCTCACGCCGCGGCCGATCCAGAACTCGACGATGCGCCGCATCTCCTCCCAGAGCGCCGGCGCCCCCTCGCTCTGGAAGTTCACCGGATAGATGTCCTGGTACTTCTTCGGCGGGTTCTCAGCGTACTTGATCGTGCCGTCGGGCCGATGGAAGAACCACTCCGGGTGCTCGCGAACCCAGGGATGATCCGGCGAGCACTGGATCGCGAAGTCGAGCGCGACCTCGAGGCCGAGCCGCCGCGCCGCCTCGACGAACCGGTCGAAGTCCTCGAGCGTGCCGAGATCGGGATGCACGGCGGTGTAGCCGCCGTCGATGCTGCCGATGGCCCACGGGCTTCCCGGATCGCCCGGCGCCGCCTCGAGGGCGTTGTTGCGGCCCTTGCGGTGCGCGAGGCCGATCGGATGGATCGGGGGCAGGTAGACGGTGTCGAAGCCCATCGCCGCGGCGCGCGCCAGCTGGGCCTCGGAGTCCTTGAAGGTGGCGCTCCGGTTCGTCGAGGTGCCCGAGCGCGGGAAGAACTCGTACCACGCCGCGAAGCGCGCGCGCTCCGGCTCGACGACCACCTCGAGCTCGCGCTCGGCCCGCGTGGCCTCGGCTCGATCGAGGTGCCGCGTCATCAGCGCGGCCAGCGCCGGGTCGGCCGCCACCGCCACCGCCTGCGCCGCCGGGCCGGCGTGCTCGAGCCGATCGGCGTATGCGGTCAGGGCCGCGCGGCCGGCGGCCACGGTCGCCCGCCCGGCCGCGGCGCGGATCAGCGCCAGCCCCTCGCCCAGGGCACTGGCGAGGTCCTGGCCGCCGGCGTGGCGCTTTTCGAGATCGGCGACCCAGGAGAGGAACGGCTCGGGGAGCGCCTCGATCGTGTAGCGGTAGCGTCCGGTCTCGGCGAGCGTGAAGGCGCCCGCCCAGCGGTCGTTGTCGACGTGGCGCATCGGCGCCTCGCGCCACGCGCGCTCGCCGTCGCGGCGATACTGGAGATAGGCCACCAGGACGTCGTGGCCGTCTTTGAAGATGTCGGCCGAGACCTCGAGGACCGCGCCCACCTCGCGCTTGATGGGATAGCGCCCGCCGTCCACGGCGGGCGCGACGCTCTCGATGACGACGGTGCGGCGGGGTGCGTCGATCGGCCGGATCACGCGGCTCACGGCGCCAGGCTGAAGCCGAGTGCCTGCGCGAGCGGCAGGAGGTCGCCCCGCGCCTCGGGCCGCTCGCTCCAGATCTGGAAGAACCGGTTCTGGGTCGCCCAGTGACCGTACCGGATGCCCAGCCGCCGCGCGCCGTCGATGAGCGCGGACGCCTGCGCGACGCGCTCGCGCGACGGCGACTCGGCGACCAGCTCCAGAACGCGGGCGACCGCGCTCTGCACGACGAAGCGCTGCGGTATCAAGTCGAGGGTCACGCCGAGCGCCTTGGCCTCGTCGGCGATGGCGACGACGCGGTCGGGGATCGTCGTGAGGTCGGGCACGGACAGAAGCTCGAGGCTCACCTGCTGCTCGAGCACATGGCGCGCGATGATCGCGAGCGCCTCGGGGATCGGCGCATCGGCGTCGCGCAGGTAGTGCACGAGCTTGCGGTTCTCCTCCCAAATCTTCCGATACGTCTCCTCGTGCCGCTCGAGCGTGGCCCGGATGACGTTGGCGAGAACCCGGCGGCGCTCGTCGAGGAAGAGATGGCCCAGCGACGAGAGCCCTCCGGGGAAGTACTCGTCGAGGCCGCGCACGAGGTCGGCGACGCTCTGCCGCGCGCACCGGGCGAGCAGATCGGCCTTCAGCGCGTCGTACGTGGCCTGATCGTCCCAGGTGCGGACGCCACACGAGAAGTCGTGGCCGCCGAAGTGGGCCAGCGCGTACACCATCTCGCGCGACTCGCCGGTGGTCTCCGCACTCACGCGGACGTGCGCGACGGCGAGAGTGGTCCCGTCGGCGGTCTCCCGCGCCTGGTCGAGGCGCTCGACCCGGTAGGCGTAGACGCGCGCGTCGGCGGGATACTCGGCGAGGAGGCCGGTGATCGCGTAGTGGGTTGCGACCCGGCTCAGGTTGACCGAGGTCGGACGGATCAGGCGCCGGTAGACCTCAGCGCCGTCGCGCATCGCGGGCACGTTGCTCGGCGCCGCGGCGAGCCGCCGGACGAATTCGTCCTCGAGGCGTCCGCCGCCGAGGTCGTTCAGATACTGCAGCGCCATCGCCGCGTAGCGGAGGATCTGCGCGGGCTCGATCGCCGAGATCTCATCGAAGAACCACCCGCATGAGGTGTACATGAGCAACCGGTTGCGCTCGAGCTCGAGAAGGCGCCTTGCCTCGACCCGCGCGGCGGGCTCGAGCTGGCCGCGCGCGTGCGTCGCGAAAAACGCCTCGAGCCGTCCCGGACTCCGATCGAGGAGGACCGTGGCGAACTCATCGCGGGCCGCCCAGGGATCCTTCAGGTGCGCCGAGGCGCGGCCCTCGAAGAGAGGGTCGATCTGATCGCGGAGCCAGTCGAGGGCGTCGCGCAGCGGAGCGCGCCAGCGCTGGTGCCAATCGCCGCGGGTGCGGCAGCCGCAATCGGAGCGCCAGCGCTCGATGCCGTGCGCGCAGCTCCACGAGGTCTGCTCGCGGATCTCGACCTCGTGCGTGGGCGGATTGGCCGCCAGAAACGCGCCGTAGTTCGTGAGCGCCGCCGTGCCCTCGGCCTCGATCTGCTGCACGGCGGCGGCCAGCGCCATCTCGCCGAAACGGCTGTGATGGCCGTAGGTCTCGCCGTCGGTCGCGCAGTGCACGAGCTGCGGCCAGGTGCGCGCGTCGGAGAAGGCGGCGTTGAGCCAGGACACAAGGTTCTCGGCGCGCTCCAGCAGGCGCTCGAACGCGATCGCGCGCGAGATGGGGCCGTCGTAAAAGAAGAGCGCCAGGCTGAGCCCGCGCGGCCCCCGCCAGAGGTAGGCGCGGCTCGGGTCGATCCCGCCGCTCACGTCCTCCCAGGCCTCGGCGTCGAGCGCCCGGATCTGGTACGCCTGGTGCGGGGCCAGGACCGTGAACTTCACGCCCGCCTCGGCGAGGACCTCGAGCGACTCGTTGTCGACCGCGGTCTCCGGAAGCCACAGCCCCTCGGGCTCGCGCCCGAACCGCGCGCGAAAGTCGTCGATCCCCCAGCGCACCTGCGTGACCTTGTCGCGGCGCGTGGCCAGCGGCATGATCATGTGGTTGTAGACCTGGGCGATCGCGTTGCCGTGGCCGCGCGCCGCCACGCTCGCGCGGTCGGCGGCGATGATCTTCGCGTACACGTCCGGCCGGTGGCGCTCGAGCCAGGCGAAGAGGGTCGGTCCGATGTTGAACGAGATCTTCTCGAAGTTGTTGACGATGTCGAGCACACGGTTGCCGTCGTCGACGCGGCGGGCCGCCGTGTTCGGGGCGTAGCACTCGGCGGTCACGCGCTCGTTCCAGTCGTGGAACGGCGCCGCCGAATCCTGGACCTCGACCGATTCGAGCCAGGGATTCTCGCGGGGCGGCTGGTAGAAGTGGCCGTGGACGACGATCGCGCGGTTCAAAATTCCTCGATCCCGCGCAGGAACTCGCGGCGGCCCCCGCGGGGCACCACCACCAGGCCCGAGGCGTCGACGTGGTAGGTGCGTCGGTCGGCGGCCGGGTCGTGGCCGATCTCGACGTCGGCCGGGATGATGTTGAACCGGTCGATGATGGCGCGGCGCAGGCGTGCGCCCTTACCGACGGTGGTGTGGTCCATCACGATCGAGTCCTCGATGACGGCGCCCTCGTTGACCCACACGGAGCGGCCGAGGATCGAGTTGCGGATGGTCGCGCGCTTGATCAAGGACGACTCGCCGATCTGCGCGTTGTCGACGTCGCCGCCGATGAAGCGCGCCGCCGGACCGGCGTGGTGCTCGCTGCGGATCGGCCAGAGGCGGTTGTCGAGGTCGAAGCGCGGTGACTCGCCCAGCAGATCCATGTGCGCCTCCCAGTAGGAGGCGATCGTGCCGACGTCGCGCCAGTAG
>Ga0126376_10002633_pt1 | contig 10209 bp, 10 predicted proteins | sample PanSoiMetPlot_15_FD_92760 | JGI IMG/M metagenome (GOLD analysis project Ga0126376, IMG submission 92760) | Tropical forest soil microbial communities from Panama - MetaG Plot_15 | ecosystem: Environmental > Terrestrial > Soil > Tropical forest > Bulk soil | place: Panama | collected 2016-02-17 | reverse complement strand
GCAGGTATCGCTAACGCGGCGACGTAGATCGACCAGCCGACAACCGCTCCGGCGCGTTTCGGGCGGCGCAATTCAAAAATACTCACCAGCGCCGGCAGCCCATAGACGATCACCGGGAGCTTGATCGCAACCCCGAGAGCGAAAACCAGTGCTGAAGCAGTGACCCCAGTAAAAAATCGCCATCCGGTTAGCGTCAGCCCGCGGCGCAACAACCAGATGCCAAGCAGAGCCAGTGAGACAGACGGCAAGTCGGGCATCACTGACCGCCCGTAGTAGAAAATGAGCGGCGAGAAGGTAAAGAACAACAGGGCGAGAACGGCAGAGGGCTGTCCGACGCTCTTGTAGGTCAGTCGATACAATACCCACGCTGCCGCCACGCTAAACACCAGGGTAATCGCGCGTGCGGTGAAGACTTGCAGCACGTCGCCGCAGGCCAAACGACCCTGAACGAAATTGAGGATGGGAAACTCCATCCCGGTGATGCCGGGTCCACTCCCTCGAGCGTCGACTCGCGGTTCCCAAAGCGGCGCGCGTTCGCGGCAGAAATTTCGACCGACGATCAATATGTCCGTCTCCCTCCAGCTTTCGCGGCCGATCGGAGGGAGCGCCAGCGAAGGCGCGAGCAACAACGCGTACAGAGCGAGCACACCCAAAGCGATGATTTGGTACTTCACCTCACCCGACGGCGCGCACCTCATCCGGGCCTTCTAGAGGAAGCGGCGCTGCTTGTCGACGTGCGAATGGCGTGGTCCCGCGTCAACAGCAGCGCTTGGTGAATGACGCTCGTCGCCGCGATGAGCTCATTGTGTTGCAGGAGAGAGGATGCTCCTTTAGAGTCCCGCGCTTTGTTTCAAGGAGATCCCTGATGCGCCGTTTCTTCAAATGGCTCGTGCGACTTCTCTTGCTCGCGCTCGTGCTCTTCGGCGCGCTGGTGGCCCACACAATTTGGTTCAAGCCGGCCAGGATCGACTGGTTCTATACCCGCGTATTCGCCGAGTTTGCGCTCGACCGCCCGCAGCGACTCAGCACTCTGCGAATTCTTCCCTCGTGGCTGGACTTCTACAGTGACAAGCTCGACGACGCGTCGCCCGCGCACGAGGTGAAGCAAGCCAAGATGATCAAAGACGACTACGACACTCTGCGCCGCTATGATCGCCGCGCTCTCGACCGGGAAGGGCAGCTCTCGTATGACGTGCTCGGGTACTTCCTCTCCATTCAAATCGAAGGGGATCGCTTTCGCGATTACGATTTTCCGGTGAACCAGATGTTCGGCGTCCAGGCGACATTGCCGAACTTCATGAGTCAGGTGCATCAAGTCACCAACGAGCGGGAGGCGAAGCGCTACATCGAGCGGCTCGACAAATTTCCCCAGCAGTTCGGCCAGGTGGTCGAAGGGCTCAAGCTGCGCGAGTCCAAGGGAATCATTCCGCCGCAGTTTACCGTCGAGAAGGTGCTCAAACAGATGGACGACTTCGCGGCCAAACGCGCAAAGGAGAATCCCCTCTACTCCAGCTTCAAGGAAAAACTGAACAAGATTCCGGAGGACCAAATGAGCGCGGCTACCCGGACGGCCTTGCTGGCGGAGGTGGAGTCGAGCATCGACAAGGCGGTCTACGCGGCCTACCGGCAACTCATCGACTACTTCACCGCGCTGCGGCCGAAGGCGCAGGGCAACTTGGGCGCGTGGCACTTGCCGGACGGCGACGCCTACTACGCCTGGTGCGTCAAGATGCACACCACGACGGAGATGACGCCGGAGCAGGTCCATTCGCTCGGCCTCGCTGAAGTGTCCCGCGTCGGCGCCGAGATGGACGCCATCCTGCGCAGCAAAGGACTCGGCGTCGGCAGTACCGGGGCGCGATTGGAAAAGCTCTCGCGCGACCCGGCTGAAATCTATCCAAACACCGAGCAGGGCAAGACTGCGATGCTCGCGAGGTATCAGGCCATTCTCGACGAGGTGAACGCGGGATTGGGGGACGCTTTCCACGTGCGTCCCAAGCTCGGCGTGCAGGTGAAGCCGGTGCCCGAATTTTCACAGGCGACCGCGCCGGGCGCTTACTACCAACCGGGCTCGTTCGATAGATCGCGCCCGGGGATGTTCTTTGCCAACATGCGCAATCCCGCCGAGACGCCGAAGTTCGCGATGAAAACTCTCGCTTACCACGAGGGTATTCCCGGGCATCATTTCCAGTTCTCGGTGCAGCAGGAGCTCAAGGGGGTGCCGTTCTTCCGGCGCGTGTTGCCATTCACCGCCTACGCCGAAGGGTGGGCGCTCTACGCGGAGCGGCTCGCTTGGGAGCTCGGTTTCGAGAGGGACCCGCTCGATAATCTCGGCCGCCTTCGCGATGAGATGTTGCGTGCGGTGCGCCTGGTGGTCGACAGCGGCATCCACTACAAACATTGGAGCCGCGAGCAAGCCATTGCATACATGATGGAACAAACCGGCATGGAAGAGGGCGATGTCACCGCCGAAATCGAACGGTATTTCGTATCTCCCGGCCAGGCGCTCGCATACAAGACCGGCATGCTGAAAATTCTCGAGCTGCGCGAGCGCGCCCGGCAGGCGCTCGGCCCGCGCTTCAAGCTGAGCGAGTTCCACGATCAGGTATTGACGCACGGAGCGCTGCCGCTGTCCCTCCTCGAGCGTGTCGTCAACGACTGGATTGCGGCAAAAAAAGCACAGGCGTGAGATCCGTTGGAAGCCGTGCGAGGACGATCGGCGAGCATCGAGACGACATGGGTTTTGAAGATGCCGACCATCTTACTTTCGGTTGGGTGCCGCTTGCGCACTTGAGCGCGAGGGGAGTATTGGGCTCCGATCGAGCTGTCGACGCCAATCGGGGGTTAAGTATGAGCAAGGTAGCACTCGCTATCGCCGCGGCGCTGGGACTGACGTCCTGCGCGTCCCAATCCAGCCGCTCCACGTCGTCGAAATACTCTCTTGGCAGCTACGTGTTTCAGGAATATCCGGTCCCGCCTGGCTCGGGGCCGCACGATGTTGCACCGGCACCAGACGGATCGGTCTGGTACACCGCGCAGAGGTCTGGGCAATTGGGCAAGCTCGACCCGCTGACCGGCGAGATTCACGAAATTCCGCTCGGTGCAGGTTCCGCTCCTCACGGGGTCATCGTCGGCCCGGACGGCGCGCCGTGGGTTACGGACGGCGGCCTCAACGCGATCGTGCGCGTGGACCCGGCGACAGAAGAGGTGCAAGTCTTTCCGCTGCCGCCCGAACGACCGAACGCGAATCTCAATACCGCCACCTTCGATCAGAGCGGGCTTCTCTGGTTCACCGGTCAAAATGGAGTTTACGGGCGGCTTGATCCATCGACCGGGGCAATGGATGTGTTCGACGCGCCGCGAGGACCCGGACCGTACGGCATTTCCACTGCTCCGTCCGGTGAGGTGCATTTCGCCTCGCTCGCCGGGAGCTACGTCGGCCTGATCGACCTGGAAACGGGCGCGGCGACGGTACTGGACCCGCCGACGCCAGGCCAAGGCGCGAGGCGCGTGTGGCCCGATTCACAAAGCCGCATCTGGGTCAGCGAATGGAACGCAGGTCAGCTGGCGCTCTACGATCCGGGCACCGATGTTTGGCAAGAGTGGCGTTTGCCCGGGTCACGGCCTCAGGCGTATGCGGTGTTCGTCGACGACGGCGACCTGGTCTGGCTCTCCGACTGGGGAAGCAATTCGCTGGTGCTCTTTGATCCTTCCAGCGAAGAGTTCCAAAATTTTACCTTGCCCAGCAACCCGGCGGACGTTCGCCAGATTCTCGGTCGCCCGGGAGAGATTTGGGCCGCGGAATCGGGTGTCAATAAGTTGGTCGTGCTCCGCGCCAGTAAGAATGAGGAGTGATTAGGCTTTGGTGTCGCTTTCGGTCGCCGCGTTCAACGGCAGGATGAGACGCGCACTGCGTCGGCGTCGAGGCGGTCGGAAGCCGGCAGCGTTCCGGAGCTCGTGAAGCCAAGCGCGACATGGACGTCGAGCTGCAGGGGAACGCTGGAGGCATCCGAGCTCGGCCAGGAAATGGTTCCAGTTCCGGTGCTCGCCGAGGCCGAACCAGAGCTTAGCGTTCCCGTCCTCGAGCAGTCATCCGGTTGGTTGGAGATGGCCGCCTCCTCCACTCCCCAACCGTCAGGAGCGCTCACCGTCAGCGAGCTGATGCTGGAGGGGCTGAGCAACCTGACCCGAGTGCAAATCTGCCTGCCATCGTCCCGTTTGAATATGAACAAGCGATCCAGTCCGCCGATGATCCAGCACGCGCTGTATCCAGTGGAGCCCGCGTCTGCATTGTTGCCATCGAATGCGGAATGCGAGCACGAGCCGCAAAGTGCCATCGCCAGGGCTGCCGCAAAACGCTTCAAAGAATTGTCTGACCTGCCGGCTCGCTAAGCGTGGGCGCCGAGGACGACGCTCTGCTCCCTGGCGCCTTCCTCGCCGTATCGCTTCACCAGGTACGAGCCGGGTTGCAGAGGGTAGGCCTGCACCACAGGAAGAACGACGGCGGCCAACCGGTCTGCGCTGGTGCCGTTGAAGGTGAGCGTCCCGAAGCCCTCGCCGTACTCCAGAGTGTCGAACTCGCCCGCGTCCCGCTCCTGGACGGCGCGAATCAGGTTGTCTCGCAGGAGAGAGATGGCTTGACGCTCCTCGCAGCTACCCATCTCGTCGTCCGAAAGTTTCAGGCAGACGAGTGTCGCTTGTTCGGAAGGCTCCAGTGCCGGCTCGACCGGCTCGGAATGGAGAATCTTAGACAATAGTCCCATGTTGACCTCCTGCTAACGCTATCAATTGCCACAAAAGCCAGTTGCAATCAAATCGGCCAAGCCTGATGTCGTGTATTACGCGAAAATGATGTACCAAATGCCACCCGCGTGCTACGCGAATTTCGGGAATACCAAGATTTCCTCGCGCAAGGTCCATAGGCCATGACCGATGATGCCTCGCTCCAGCAGATCGCGGCGCAGCTGACAGCAGCGTTCAATGCCAAGGATGCGGCGAAGCTCGGATCGCTGTATACCCAGACAGCCACCTTGATGCCTCCGAACGAGGCAATGGTGAAAGGGCGGCCGGCAATCCAGGCTTGGTTTCAACCCAAATTGCAGCGAATCCGGCGAATCCAAATCTTTCCCATTCGGTCCTGGGCTTTCGGGGAAGAGGGATTTCAAGTCGGCACTTTCTGCACCATCGCCGAAGACGACCCCACTGCAAGAAGTTTCAAATACGCGCTGATTCTCAAGCGCGTTGGCGAGCGGTGGCAAATCGACTGCGACATTTGGAACAGCGATCAGCCGATCTGATGCAAGCACTCTCGCGTGTCTTTTCGATCGTTATTTTCGCAGGCGCTGCGGGTAGCTTGTCCGCAGTCGGCGTTCACGCTCGCGAAACAAGTGAGGAAGGCAGCGCAGAAGGCTCAACGCTTTTTGCGGAGAACGAGAGCCTGCAGGTGATCCCGACGCGGCCGGGTGTCACCGTCTCCATCGCAATGAGCAAACCGAGGGCAACTCCAACCGCAGCGGTCGTTCTTTTCAGCGGCGGCAACGGAAGTCTCAAGCTGTCCAAGACTGGGTTCGGTGCCGGCGCCGAAAACTTCCTAATCCGAACTCGGCAGCAGTTCACCCAGGCAGGTTACGTTGTGGCGATTGGCGATGCGCCTTCGGACCGGATGAATGGGCTCGACGGCTTCAGGACCAGCGAGAACCACGCCGAAGACGTGAAGGCGATCGTCTCGTGGCTCGCCGCTCGATGGCGAGCACCCATTTATCTCATCGGGACGAGCCGGGGGACGATTTCCGCGTGCAATGCCGTAGCGCGAAACGGTGGTCGCAATGTTTCCGGCTTGATACTCACCGCCAGCGTCACGGCTGGGAGCAGAGACTCGCTGGCCGACGTCGCCCTGGAAAAAATCAAGGTTCCGACGCTCCTCGTTCACCACCGGCAGGACGCCTGTCATGCATCCCCTTATCACGGCGCGCAAGCTCTATTAAGGCGGTTGGGCGGCCCGAAGGAAATTGAAAGCATTTCCGGCGGCGATCCGCCGCAGTCCAACCCATGCGGCCCCATTTCCCATCACGGATTTCTCGGAGTCGAGTCACAAGCGGTTCAATCGATCGTCAGATGGATACAAAGACATCCTGCGCACGATTGATTCTTTGTATTCATCAACGCCGCTTGGCTATTTTCGAGCTGCCGCCCGGTATTCGTCGAGCGTGAGCAAGTATGACCGGTGCTGCAGCCCCGTGGGCGGATAGAGCTGGTCGTGCGTGTAGCGCAGGCCCAGTTTCTCGAGAACCCGCTTCGAGCTCGAGTTCTGCGGATGATGACCGGCAAAGAGGCCAAGCGCGCCAAGAGTCTCGAAGGCGTACTTGATCACCGAGCGCGCCGCCTCGGTCGCCAGCCCCTTGCCCCAATGCTCCGCGCGCAGCTGAAACCCGAGCTCGTACACTCCGCGCGGCAGATCATATGGCCGCAATCCACAGCAGCCGACGTGCTCGCTTCCCTCTTTGAGGAAAATCGGCCAGTACTGCACCCCGTGCAGCCGTTGCTGGGCAAGCTCCATTTCGAGCCGTTCGCGCGCTTTGGCTTCGCTGAATGGTCCGCCGATCAACGCGCTCACGCGCGGGTCTCCCCACAGCGCGAGGGCCAGCGGCCGGTGCTCGGTGCTCCAGAGGTTGAACACCAGCCGGGCGGTCGGAGCAGGTACCAACATTGTGGCGCTCGAGCTCAATTGAAGCTCTTCAGGCTCGGCCAAATCTCCGTCAGTGGCCGGTTGATTCCGCGGCAGATCATGATTCGCAGGTTGTCTTCGTACGGCATCACGTACGGATGGGTAAAGTTCGCGCCGAGTGCCGCCGAACGGTAGAGGTGCCAGCGCTCCCCGCACGTGCCGTTGATATCGATCAGAACATCGCCGCTCCTGCCTCGGGTTCCCCAGAGATAGTAGTTATTGTGGCCGCTGATCACCGGCGGTAGGCCGTGGTCCGTCCCAAAAAACTCGAGGGCTGCCGCCTCGCCGTAGTTTTGCGCGTAGATGACTGCCCGTGCACGCTCTTCGGGGGACAGCGTGGAGTAGACGCGACCGACGATCGCGGTCAGCTCTGGCCAACCTTGCATGTCTGCCCAGTCCTGTGGGAGCGGACCCAGCCGGTGGTGCTCCGTTCGCGCTGCCTCCAGGTGCAGGATCGGCGCCACCGCCCTGTGGTATCGGATGAAAGTCTCGATGGGCAGCACCGGCAGGACATAAGGCACCAGGACGAGGCCGCTGACTACGGCCAGCGCTCCCAATGCAGGCCGCAAGGTCTTGACCCGCTCGGTCCAATTTTCAATCGCGACCGCGCCGGCGGCGATCAGAATTGGATAGACGTCGGCCGGATAGTAGTGCTTGGCATGCAGGGCGATCATTTCCAACATCAACACAAGAAAGCTCAGCGCTAGAAATCGCTCGGTCGTCGCACGCAGCAACCAGATGAATCCGCAAAGCCAGACAAGCGACAAGATTGGATTCGTGATCAGGATCTCCGCAAACATGAACTCCAGTGGCCCAAGCTGCACGTTTTTACCCTTCTGACCGTTCTTCAAGAGCTCGAGCATTGGAAATCCGTGCTGCACCTGCCAAAGAGCGCTGGGGAGGGCAATTGCGATTGCGAGCGCGACGCCGCCAAGACACCACGGCGAAAGGAGTACTCGACGCTGGGGAGTAGCGAGAAGGCCGGCCAGCAGCGCTGCGGCAAAGAAAACGACGCTGTATTTCGCCTGGAACGCGATTCCGAGAGCGGCGCCGGCGACCAGCCATAGTCGCGGATCGCCGCCGCGAACCACGCGCAGCACGAATAAGCCCGGGAGCGGCCAGAGCAACAGGCCTGGCGTGTCCGGAGAGACTTTCATTCCAAAGCTCATCAGCACTGGGCATAAAAATGCGACAATAGCGGCCAACGCTTGAGCGAAAACACCGCCGCCAAGCTCGATCGCGATGAGGCAAGTGACGTAGACTGAGCCCGCCGCGAACAGAGCCGGTATCGCCCGAAGCAGAAATAGCGAATGGCCGAAGAGCTGAGACGCGGCGGCAAGAAGCGGCGCGAGCGGTGGCTGATCCACGTAGCCCCACGAAGGATGAACGCCGCACATGATGAAATACAGCTCGTCGCGGAAGAAACCGTAGTGCGGGTTCGCCGCCAAGTGAGCGATCAGCACGATTGCTCCGGCGTACAGCGGTACCACTCTGTCGTGGCGCATCGGGCCCACTGCATTCATCAAAGGCGGACTACGTCAAGTATCGGCTGCGATTGCTCGCCGCCAGAGGCAACCGTCGCAGTAGACAGGTGGGGTTGCGCGCGATCTGCTCTTGGGGTCGATTGGGTAAAAGCGCGTCAGGTCTTCGAGGTCGTGGAGCGAGCTGCTCGTTCAGCCCGAACTGCCCGAATCCGCCGAGTCCCGAGGTAAACGACCACTGCCGCGTTGACCAGCAGCACGAAAAACCTCGCCCAACTGGGCCGGTGCTCGAGCGAGAACAACTCGGGGACCAAGAGCGCCGCGAGCCCGATCGTGACCAGCCATTCCCCCCAAGGCTTTCCCATGATCAAGAGAATGGCCTCCAACGACGTGGTGATGAAATCCAGCCAAGCGAGCACTGCGCCCCATCGAAAAAGCCGGGTGGAGAGATGTTCTTCAATCCAGTGCCCCAATCGAACCCACAGCGCGCTCGCGGCCGAAAGCTCATGAACGATCCGCACTGCCACGTGATAGGCCTCGTCCGGGGCAACCGTGAGCCAAATCGCCAAAACCAGCATGACCGGCGCCTTCACCAGCTTGTAGGCGATGATCAGCCTAAGGCCGAGCGTCCGCGGCGTTCGCTGTTCAGTGGGCGCTGTGGCGACGTTTTCGGTTTCGGTCTGCATTGCCGCGCGGCTATCGCAATTCACCTTGCAAGGTGTAAGGCCGCCAGTGACCGATTGCCAACGGCAGCCAAGGCAGCGCGATGGTCTGTGGCCAACTGCGTTGCAGGGCAGCGCTTGACCGGCTGGCGTTTTTCAGGAGCCGAAGACCTGTTTGAACATCCGTTGCATTTCTGCCCACGATTTCTTGTCGGCCTCCGCGTTGTAGGCGAGAGCGTCCATTCCAGCCTTCCCCGCATCTGGATTGGTGAAGGCGTGCTTGGCGCCCGGATAGCTGACGATCTCGAATTTTGCACCGGCCTCGGTCATCTCCTTGCGAAAGGCTTCGACCTGCTCGGGAGGCACCATCGGATCGGCTTCGCCGGTCAGCACCAGGATGCGCGGCTTGACGCTCCCCGGCTTGGCCGGCTCGGCGGTCTTCAGTGCCCCATGGAAGATCGCGACCGCCTGGAGGTCGGCCCCGTGCCGCACCTCGTTCAGCAACACTCCGCCGCCAAAGCAGTAGCCAACGGCGCCCATTCTGCTCACGTCGACGTGCGGATTCTGCTTCAGGATGTCCAGCGCGGCCTTGAAGCGCGCATCAACCGTTTTCGGATCCTTGGCCGCCTCGGCGGCAAAAGCCTGCGCCTCCTTTGGATGGGTGGTGACTTTGCCCTTGCCGAACAAGTCGAGCGCGAAAGCAACGTATCCGGCCTCGGCAAGCCTGGTCGCCTGATTGCGCGCGTGTTGGTTGTGGCCCCACCATTCGTGGATGACGAGGATTCCCGGCCTCTTTCCCTTGGCTGCATCGTCCCAGGCGAGAAAACCCTGGAGCGGCGTATTCCCTTGCTTGTAATCGACAACCTTGGTTTTCACTGCGGCGTTCGCGTTCGCCGCCAGAAACAAAAGCGCCGCCAAGCTCGTTTGCGTCTTCATCCTGCCCCCCGGGAAAGGCTGCGTTGGGTTGACGGCGGCGCAAATTAGCTCTTGGCGGCGCAAAGAAAAAGGAAATGTCAATCAGCGCACTCGCTTGCAGCGCAGCGCGCTCCAGACTGCGTCGACCGCGACAATCGCTACCGCTTCGAGGCCGGCTCCGGCGACGGTCTGACGAACGACGTCGCGGCTCAAATCGGTGCCCAGCGCTTTCGCCTTGGGGTAACAGACCCACAAAAGGCCGCGGTCGCCGAGCGCGGCCTTGAGGCGTGAAACATCGCGCTCCAGGTGAGCGCGACGGGTGAAGAAGGCCTGAACGAGATCGAGGTCTTTTCCGAGCTTCTCCTGCCGCGCAAGGTCCGTGGCGTCAGCGAGCTGCGCTTCGAATGCCGCGGGAGCGCCGACGACG
>Ga0126376_10002628_pt1 | contig 10215 bp, 10 predicted proteins | sample PanSoiMetPlot_15_FD_92760 | JGI IMG/M metagenome (GOLD analysis project Ga0126376, IMG submission 92760) | Tropical forest soil microbial communities from Panama - MetaG Plot_15 | ecosystem: Environmental > Terrestrial > Soil > Tropical forest > Bulk soil | place: Panama | collected 2016-02-17 | reverse complement strand
TGGGGCAGTGTTCAACGTCGATGTCGAAGACTCGTTTAAGCAGTCGCGCCCAGCTGATGCGCGCTGGCGCGCCCTGCGCGTGAGCGTCCTCGCTTGAGGTCTCGGGGGCGCGCTCTGGCGGAGCGGGAACGATTTGACTGCACAACTTGGCGTGGGGGCCAGCACACCGTGAAACCGAATCAGATGGAGACGCGAGCGTCGGCACCGTGATGATCGATGAGCCGAAGCCGGTTGCGCCGAACACCGTGTACGCGGCGACGATCACGCACGGAATCAGCACGAACACGTACCGCGGTGCGTTCGGCAGCCAGGAGGCGATCGACATCGAAGGGAATGGATTGCTTCGGCGCTTTATGTTCGATGCGGACCGCGGCGCGCCGAAGACTTTGGCCGCGCTCCGCTTTGACCCGAACGGGCCGGATCGCCTATAATTTATCCCCCTTGGCGAACTAGCTCAGCTGGTTAGAGCAGAGGAATCATAATCCTTTGGTCCGGGGTTCGAGTCCCTGGTTCGCCACCAGTCACATCAAACGGTTAGCGATCGGCGGTCGCTAACCGTTTTTCGTTGAGCCGTCCTATTTGGCGGCACGTCGTGTTGAGGCGCGACGCGCAGCCCGCTGCACGGGTCAGGGCTTCGGCGTGTTTTGCACGGTGAACAAGCCCCGCAGCGCGTTGGTGCAACTCACGTCCGCCGGGTTCGCCGAGTCGAGCAGCAACCGCTGATAGCTCGTCAATCCTCCGACGATAGCGGCGTCGTCGTCGCCGGGGCAATGCCGCTGCTGCAGCCAGCCGGGCACGAGCGTCGGATCGCCGCCCACGGCTTCGGTGACGCGGCAGATCACGTAGGCGTGCTGGACCGGGCACATGCAGCCGAAGTTCGAGTAGTCGTTGTCGCATTCGGCCAACGCGACGCGGTTACCCTCGCGGAACGCGTCGCCGATGATCGCGTAGACGTCTTCTTGCGCGTCGTTCAGCGCGGCAAGCGCCTGCGCGCCGGCGCCTCCATTGGCGTTGCCGAACTGGTAGTTGAACTGGAACCCGCCTTGCGTCGACAGCGCATGCGGCGCGTAGCTTTGGCCCTGGGCGTCGAGGTACTCCGTCCCCGCACCCATGCCGCCGCCACCGCGCACCACGATCGGCTTGCCGCTCGCGTAACTGTCCCTGAGCAGCTTGGCGAGGTTCTCGAGCTGTGCCTGGTAATTCGCGATGACGACAGGGTTGTACTCGTGGACGGGCGGCGGCGATACGGCGTCTTCCACGTCGTTGTACGAGTACTGCACGGCGTCTTCGCCGGTGCCGAAGCCCGCCCCCAGTCCGAGCCCGTTGTACGACTTGCCGGCGAACTTGTAGCCGTTCGCGAACTGCATGCCGCCGCCTCCGCCGGCGCCGAGGTGCGAATGCGGCGGTTTCGTTCCGACCTGCGACGAGCTCATGCCGCCGCCTCCGCCGCCGCCGAACGCAAGCTGCACCAGCGGCCCTGTGCTTTCGACGATCGCGACTTCGCCACCCCAACCGCCGCCTCCGCCGCCGCTGATGCCGCGATAGCGCGTGTCGCGGGTGAACTCATCGGGATCGTAGAGCTCGTCGTCCGCCAGATTCCCGTAATGCTTCTTGAACGTGTCTTCGCCCGCTTGCCCCAATGCGGCGACCAGCTTGTCGTACGGCGAGCCGGTGCGGAACTTCCGCAGCGCGTCCTTGTGGCCGGGGTCGTAGAGCGTCGCGAAGTACTGCGGAAACTCGCGCAGGTCTTTCGGTATGGCCGTGTCCTTCTTGACACTCTTTGCACCGGTCCCCGGGCTCGTCACGTACGCAACCAGGTGACACAGCGGCAGGCCGCCCCCGCGCACGACGTTGCTTCCGCCCGGATAGGGTGCCGGCGTGTCGAGGCACGGCACAGTGGTTTGCGACACATCGTCGGGATCCGACTCGGGATCGGGCGGCGTCGCGAAGTAATAGAAGAAGCCCGTCGTGGGCGTCGCCACGCCGAGCGTCTGCGCGATCTCCCTGACCATGGTTTGCGCGGCATCGAACGCGGCGGGACAGAACAGGTCGCGCGCGAGCGGAAGGTCATCGATCTTGTCGCAGTCGGCGGCGGACGCGATGGGGCATCGAAGCTGCCCCTCGTCGGTCGGCTGGCAGAACGGCGCAGCGAGTGCGCTCGTATCGACAAATGCGATCCCCAACCCCAACGCAACGAGGCTGCGCAACAGATGGCGTTTCATAGTTTCCTCCCTTGATCCCCGCGCGTCACGGTGAATCGCTCCACCGCGACGAATTTTCCCTTGAGGGTCGCGATCGCATCGGCGCAGGCGATCGTGTCAGGCTTTTGCATACCGAAGCTCTTCGCCGGTGTAGGTGACGAGCGACTGGATCGTGCGGCCGGGCAGCTTGTTGCGGCCGAAGAGATCCTGCAGCTCGATCACGAACGCGCATCCCGCGACCTTGGCATTCGCCCGTTCGATCAGCGTGCATGCGGCAGCGGCGCTACCGCCGGTCGCAAGCACGTCGTCGACAACGAGCACGCGCGCGCCGGGCGCCACGGCATCTTTTTTCATTTCGATGCCGTCTTTCCCGTACTCGAGCGAATACTCCGCCGCGATGGTTTCACCGGGCAACTTTCCCTTTTTCCGAATCGGAAAGAACGGGACGCCCAGATTGATCGCGACCGGAGCTCCGAAGAAATATCCCCGCGTTTCGAGCGCGGTAACGGCGTCTACCTTGCCGATCCATTCCTCTACGATCTCATCGACAGATCGCCCGAAGACTTTCGGCCGAGCGAGCATTGCCGTGATGTCGATGAACATGATGCCGGGCTTGGGAAAATCCGGCACGAGCTTGAGAACACTCTTGAGATCCATGGTCTTCTCCCTTAGGTTGTGAGCTTGCTGACGCTGCCGCCTACAAGCGATGCCTGATAGACCGCATCGGCAAACAGCTCATCGATCGGCACGCAGGTCAACCATGAAGCGTGCCGGGTATAGTAAGACTCGTCACGAGGGATCGAGTTCGTGCAGAAAACGCGGACGTTCTCGCTGGCGAATTTTTCCTCAGTACCACCGCTGAAGATGCCGTGCGTAGCACACACAAAGACCTCGCGAGCGCCAAGCTGCTTCAGCGACGCCACAACCCCGCGGATCGTTCCGCCAGTGTCGATCATATCTTCGAAGATGACGACGATCTTACCTTCGACAGAAGGACCGATGATGGAAACCACCTCTGACTGATTCGGTCCTGTCCGGCGTTTCTCGAAGATGGCGACTTGCACCTCGCCTAGACCGCGCGCGAAACGTCGCGTCCGCACTGCGCCGCCAAGATCCGCAGCGATCGCGACGACGTCTGAGACGTCGCATGCGAGACTTTTCACGACATATTCCGCGAAAATCTTCGAACACATGAGGTTGTCGACCGGGAGAGAGAAGAAGCCCTGCTCCTGATCGGCGTGCATGTCGGCCGTGATGATACGCGACACGTAGCGGTTCGATTCTATTAGATCCGCAAGCATGCGCGCCGAGATCGGTACCCGCGGTTTGTCCTTACGATCTTGCCGCAAATACGACATGTATGGAAGGACGAGCGTGATGCCGCTGACCGAAGCGCGTTTTAGCGCGTCGTTGGTGAGAAGCATTGTGATGATCGCGTCGCTGGGACTCGGCAGCTGCAGGGGATGAAAAAAGAAGGCATGCTGTCGGCGAACCGTCTCAGGGATTTGCATTACGACTTCGCCATTGGCAAAGCGTGTGTGTTCGACTCGGTAATGGGGGAATATGCAGTTGTGCTTCTTGCGAAGCATTGAGACAACGCTTGCAGCCGTATCGTGCATACCAGGGGAAGAGATGACGACGAACCGACTTGCTGTCACGACCAACTCCTCTTTGTCAAAGATCCGGCCTGCACAATAAACAGAGTTTTTTCAAAGTGAACAGTGGGTCCCGCAAATATGTATCAAAAATGGTACATTCAAGGGATAAAGAAACCGCGGACTGGAGTCCGCGGCCATGTTAGATCCGATCGTCGAATCCATCGAATACCGACTTCTTGTCTTTGACTTTTTCCCATACGGCATCTGGAACGTCGCTCACGGAAGAGTACGCGCCGCAGCGCGGACACAGCACACCGGCGTACCGATGCCTGAAATGCGTTCCGTACCAGTGCATAGACGGATAGGATTTTTAAACGACCTTTTCTATGGCCGGAGTCATATCGCAGGACCGGGAGAGTCGTCAATTGCTCTTCTACTTGATGAAAAACCCGCTGTTGTACCGGTCGGCTCGCGCAGAGAGCGATCGGGAGGCACGCGAAGGTTCCTTAGGGCGCCGATGGCTATGAATTCGAGCGAGCGGTGCCGTCGGCTGCGTTGGCAAGCAGTTTTCGGCTGTCAGATTATCTGGATAGATCGACTCGACGAGCCGGCGCACGGGGCGGTGCGCGGGTCGATAAGCCCAGATGGCTGAGGATCTTGATGATCACCGGCGGATCTTCGATGGCGGCGATGATCTTCAAAGCACCGCCGCAGTTCGGGTAGTGTTCGATGTCGATATCGAAGACTCGTTTTAGCAGCCTGGCCCAGGTCCCATCAAATAGTGATGGGCGGCGAAGAGGGATTCGAAGTTGGTCTTGGATGCCATCGCGGCCTCTTGATAGATGTGTCGGTACATGTGGCCAGGGTCGAAATCCCCCGGGTAAGGGACACTAACGAGAATACCGAACCGCGTAGCATGTACCTCTAGGTAGCGTATAACGTAGAGCGTTTTTTATCTGCAAAGCCTGAAATCAATCAAGTTTCCGAAAAGAATCCGGTCAGCGAGGAAGGCGGTGCTCTAACCCGCCCGCATGACCTCCCTAACCTCCTTATCTCCTCTCAAACCCGACAAACTTTGAATGCCTCAGGTGCCCGTCGTCAAGATGGCTCAGTATCTTTGGTCTGCAAGGCAAAGGCTCGTCGCGCTTCTCGGACAATTCGGTCGAGGGATTGTTCAGTTTGTTGCAGAGCTGCCTCGACACATCCCTTCAACTCCGATGATTGGCGCTGCGACAACAGGAGCTGATAATCGGATAATGCATGAAGAATGGCATCGCCGTCAAGCTGCGACTTCAACTCATCGACGAACCGTTCCAGTTTTCCCTCTTGCGCTAAACTTTTTAGACTGCGCTGCGCAACAAACATAAGCAATTCGAGCGTTGCCGTGAATTGCGGGTCATTACTCGATTCGACGCGGTAACAGGCGGGCTCTTTTGTCTTGTCCCACTGCGCCGGAGTCAGACGTGGGAAACAGAGTTGAAATGGAGCTATCAACGACATCACAACAAGCCGTTTCTCATCCGCGACACCCGCCACAATGCCAGGGGGTTTGGCTTCCACGGAATCGGCGACCGATGCCCGAAGGGTTGCCAGTGGGCAATTTTGGGCACTATGAACGAGTAAGCATATGCCGTCTCGCCCAAGCAACCCCACAATGCGATCGATGATGCAAGCAATGTTCTTACGGGTCTCGTCCGGGCCCTTGGGACTGTACGCATAATACAGCACGTGCCCCATCGTCGCGACCACGTCGTCGATCGACGCAATCGGGAAAGGCCCTCCTCCCAGAACATTCGCACGCCGTACGTCGACTATTCGAAGATGCTGGGGGCCTTTAACCTTTAGCAGCAATCGTTCGGTACTCCGAATGAAACGCTCGTCCGCGTCGAGGCCATAGTAGTTTATGCCGTCGCCTTGTGGATGGACGCGATTGATCGCTTCGATCATTTCATAGGCGGTATGGCCCTCCCCGCAGCCAAGATCCACCAAGGTACTGGGCTTGCCGTCCTTCAACACAACTCCACGTTCCTTCAGCGCATGCAACAGCGATTCGAAAATTAGCCCATGCGCGATCTTCTCTTCCGTATGCCGGGTAAAAGTGACAAACACGCGCCCGTAGTCAATTTGACCGTCTACGATTCGATCTCCCTTGTTGATACTAGAAGACATGGCCGCACGCACCCTTCTATGGCTGCATCACTGCAATTTGTTCTTGCCCGCTTCTATCAAAATATGGGTCAGGTTGTCCATCAGTGGTATAAGGCGCGATGACGTTCCATGTCGCGCTTTCCGTTCAGCCACTTGCATAGCTGCAACAGTTCATCATTGATCCGCAGCAGCTGGTTGAGGGTATCGTCGTCGATCATAATAGAATGGAACTCCGTAAAGCGGCACCTATAGCGCCACCTAGCACATGGAGTCAAGGTGTACTCAGCGAACTTGACAGATCATAGCAGGTGGTGAAATAAGCAGAGCACCTATACTACTGTCAGACCAAAATCTTTCGACTTTTTCTCCGCGCCTTGCTAGCCTGATCATCGAGTCGTGCGGCTTGTTAGATTCTATCCTTCGACAAATATCGCCAGATCCGGCAACAGTCGACGGACAAAGCATCCCTAGGAAACAGCTTGATATAGTCCATTACGCAAAGTTGTATGCGGCCAGATTTGAGATTCCTACTTCTAAAAGCATCTTAATGCTCACGCCGCCGCGCTACTTAACTCCGTTTAGTGCATGGGTCGCGCTACTTTCGGGTAGCGGCTATCAACCTGCAACCTGGTGGCGAATCCATACCGATCTCAAGCATGACCGTATTGCCAATCTAAAAAAAGCTACATTGGAGGTCGCAATAGACAGCCTTTGCGGGCTTCATCTAATTGTCGCAAGCCTTCCCGACTTTGCGGAAGCGATTCTGCGGCGCGGGTGGGTTCCCGGTAACAAATTTTCTCCATCGCTTACCATTAAATTGCTTCAAGGAAAACCGGAGGCACAATCAATATCGCAGTTGGTTGAGTCCAAGCTCTTTATAATTGCGAGAGGGCGAGAAAAATTTCCTGACAGAATTGAAGATTTCCAGCCTGGCGAGTTTAATGGAAGTGAACGAGTAATTGATTTTTTCGGTCGCTCATACTAGCCAGGAGGATCATGGCACTTGGCGCATTTCAAACGAATCCCGATATTTGGGAGCTTCTCTACTTTCGTTGAGATTGATCACGCTGATGTAATGCGAAACCTGTCTAAAATCGTTGTCCAGCGTCACCAAGTACGCTTTCTCCAGATATGCAATGCAAGCAAAAAGTAAGTCGGCACCGCGTAACATACTAAATCCGTCCATTGTGACAATCTCGTAGCTTTTTCGATCAAATCTTGATTGATGTCATAGATGATAGAATGTTCATCCATGATATAAAACTCTCGTAGAATTTTCTCTCCGTCGGCCTCAGTGAGGTCCGCCTCCGCCTTGTTGAGGTCCGCCTCCGTGAGGTTCGCCCCGCTGGCGATATGGTGCGCGCCATTCGAGAGAGAGCGGTCAGTAACTCTTTCAAGTTGTTTTTGGCTGCGAGTTAGTTAAATGAGCGAGATGGAGGGGTATAGCATGAGACGCACAGGAAAGTTGGCCAAGGCATTTTTACGGTGGCAGGTCATTCTTTTTATCGTACTCGTGGTGGATCCGTGCCACTCAAGGCTCAGGCCCGGGGGTAACTCGATTGCCGATCCTTTTGGCCGACGAACTGTCCGCTCGCCGAAAATGGTGTCCGGATGCTCTGGCAACACCACCAGCAGCTTGTTATTCGACATTTCACGCACCGAAACCACAACCCCTTCAGGCAATTTGCAGTTCTCCTCCGCGAATGCCCGCCTGGGTTCATTCACTAGCAGGGCGCGATAGGAAGGGTCCCCGCAGGCCCGCGCCATGGCCCGTTTGACCGGATTCGGTGTGGCCACTGCCGGGGCTTTGTCCGCCAGCGCGGGCAAGAGCAGATGGAGCCGGTAGGAAGTATTTGCAAGAAACTGTATTTCGGTGTCTATGGGCAGCGGTATGCCCTCCAGCAGCACTTGTTGGGGCGCTTGCACCAGGCGCTGGCGTAGAGTAACGTCCCCGGCCGCTTCTTGCACCAGTTTTCCGAAGTCGCCGAAAGCCTTTAGTAATTCGAGGTGGTCCCGATAGAGTTGGGCGATCGCTTTATCGAAGGATGCTGCTTGGGCCACGACTTGTTTGTTGCTCGAGTTTTTGAGTTAGGCACGAGCTATCAACACGGCTTTCAGTCCGGCATCTGCTTGGGATGCGAGATATTAGTGCGGTAGCCCGAAAACATAGTAGACGAGGCACAAGAGACCCAGGACGATCGAGCCCCCATTCAACTCGCTTGCCCTACCGGCCAGGACCTTGATGATCGGATAAAGCACCAGGCCAGCGGTCAGGCCGTTGGCGATGTTATAGGTAAAAACCATCATGACAATGGTGGCAAATGCCGGGGCAAGCTCGGTCAAGTCTTCGAAGTCGATCTTGGTAACCGAACCTATCATCAGTACGCCCACCGCGATCAGCGCCGGAGCATAAGCGAAGGAGAGCTTCTGCAACGGGTCGATCAAGGGGATGAAAAAAAGCGAGCTCGCGAAGAGCAGCGCAGTCACAACGGCTGCGAGGCCCGTGCGCGCGCCCTCCCGAATCCCTGTGGCGGACTCGATATAAGCGCCGCTCGTCGAAGTCCCGACCAAACTGCTGAAAATGCAGCTTAACGCGTCGACCAGCATGGGGCGTTCGATCTCGGGAAAATTTCCCTTTTCATCAAGCATGTCACCCACCGCGCCCACTCCGACCAGCGTTCCCATCGTGTCCAGGAAACCCATCAAAAACAAGGTCAGCAAGATGGGCAACATGTCGAGCCGCAATACGCCGCCAATGTCCAACTTAAAGGCAATCTCGCGCAGGTTGTACTCGCCGGTGAACGGGATCGTAATGACGGTGCGTGGAGCCTCGCCTAAACCTAGCAGGATGCCAACGAGTCCGGTCGCAACAATTCCCAGCAGTATGGCTCCCCGCACGCGCCAAGCAAGCAATGTTATCATCAGGAGAAATCCAAAAATCGCGAGCAGGACACTGGTATCCCGCAGGCCGCCGATCTTTAGCGGCACGTCGGGAGCGCGCAGCACCTCGGTTCCGGGCAACAGCAAGGCCTTCGCCGGCATCCCGGTAACGAAGCTGGTAATGATCCCGGTCTCGTACAGTCCGATCAGAGTCAAGAAAAGCCCGATCCCCACCGCAAAACTGTGCTTCATAGTCGAGGAAATCGAGTTGGCAAGCCAAGTACGGATTTTCAGTAACGTAATCGCAAGGAAAATGAATCCACTAACGAAAACCGCTCCCAAACGCTGCTCCCATCCAATTGCGAGTGCCGCCAGACCAAAGGCGATGAAAGCGTTTTCGCCCATGTACGGCGCCACGGCGATCGGCCGGTTAGCGTAGAAGCCCATGAGCAGCGAGCCAAATACAGCGCTGCAGATGGTCGCTACAGTGCTCGGTCCGACAGGAATACCGGCAAAGCTCAGAATCGCTGGGTTCACGACGATGATGTAGGCCATCGTGACAAACGTAGTCGCACCGCCGAGGATTTCGCTTCGGACTCGCGCTCCTTTTTGACTCAGTTTAAAGGTCTGGTCCAGTAACCCATCGATGCTTCGCATTGGCAAGCCCCTCTCCTTAAATGTCCGGCATAATGCTCGGGCAACAACCGCTCATATCACTCAGCCGCAACGGAAGCCAATGGTTCGCCATTGGCGACGACGGCGGTAGCGCGACGGTGAACACAAAGTTTGTCAGCGTAGGTTTATCGTCAGCACAATGAACCCGTATGATTGTGATGACAAATGTTGCAGTGAAAATTAACTGTCTGATCGTCTCGGGGCGCCGGCGCCGCGAAATGTGTCAACTTTATTTCAACGTGAAAAAATAGGAAACGAATGAAAGAAGTGGCCGAGAAGATTTTCCCGGACTGAGCCGCGAACTTAAAAAGATGGAGAAGGCGTGAACATTATAAAGCGAAATCTGACCAGTTATCCCCGCGCTCAATTTTATGAATCATAATCGACCCACTGTACGGTCCAACGGTACGCACGCCGGTAGTCATCGCACTCATGTAAGTATTGCCCGTCGCTTGCAGCCCAACGGTCTCATTCTTGTCGTTGACTATGACGAACACCTGAACCCAGGGGACACCATATCGGGCACGAATTGAACCGCAACGCTACGAGGATTCCTAATCCTCATGTTGTACCGAGACCATGCGTCACTATCGGTCGCTATTGGTATCCATTCACGCGTTTAACGGCGGTCTCAGCCGGTCGATGTCACCGATTCGAACACATAGTGACATATAGTTCTAGCAAAGTTGTAGCAAAGTCAGACCCAGCAGGTC
>Ga0126376_10002627_pt1 | contig 10217 bp, 7 predicted proteins | sample PanSoiMetPlot_15_FD_92760 | JGI IMG/M metagenome (GOLD analysis project Ga0126376, IMG submission 92760) | Tropical forest soil microbial communities from Panama - MetaG Plot_15 | ecosystem: Environmental > Terrestrial > Soil > Tropical forest > Bulk soil | place: Panama | collected 2016-02-17 | reverse complement strand
GGTGTCGCCGCCCGCGACCAGATAATGGGTCTCCTTGGTCACGCCGGTCACGAAGCGCCCGCCCGCCGCCTCGATGTCCTTCTTGACCTCGCCGCGCGGCTTGGACAGCGTCCCGGTTACGCAAAAGGACAGGCCGGCCAGGGGTCCGCCGACCTTGCGCTGCGGCTCCTTGGGATTGACCCCGCGTGCGACCAGATTCTCGAGCACCGCGCGGTTGCGCGGCTCGGCCAGGAAGTCGGCAACCGCGCCCGCAATCACCGGTCCCACCCCCCGCACGCTCTCGAGCTGCGCACGCAGCTCGGCCGGCGGCGCGTCGACCAGAGCCCGCAGATCCGCAAACCGCGCTGCAATCGCGCGCGCAGCCACCTCGCCCACGTGCGGCATGCCAATCGCGATCAGGAGCCGCGACAGCGTGGCCTCGCGCCGGGCGGTCTCGAGGGCGCGCACCACGTTCTCGGCGCTTTTCTGGCCCATCCGCTCCAGCTCCGCCAACTGCTCCACGCGGAGGTCGAACAGATCGGCGACATCGCGCACCAGCCCGCGCTCGATCAGCTGAAACACCAGCTTGGGTCCCAGGCTGTCGATGTTCATGGCGTCGCGGTGGGCAAAGAACTGCACGCCCTCGACCAGCTGGGCGCGGCACGAGATCTTGTTGACGCACTTGAGAGCGACCTCACCCTCGGCCCGCACGAGCGGCTCGCCGCAGCTGGGGCAGTGCGTGGGCGGCGCGTAGACCTGGTGTGACGCGCGCGCAGTCACGGCGACGATCTGCGGGATGATCTCGCCCGCCTTTTCGATCAGCACCGTGTCGCCAGGCCCGACCTGTTTGCGCTGGACCTCGTCCCAGTTGTGCAGGGAAGCGCGCGCGACCGTGGTACCCGACAGCTCCACCGGCTCGAGCAGCGCCACCGGCGTGACCGCCCCGGTCCGGCCCACGTTGACCTCGAGCCCCACCACCCTGGTCGTGACCTGGCGGGCCGGGAACTTGTAGGCGACCGCCCAGCGCGGATACTTCGCGGTCTCGCCCAGCAGGCCCCGCTGCGCGTACGAGTCGACTTTGATGACGATTCCATCGGCGTCGTAGGGCAGCTGGTCGCGCCGGGTCTGCCAGCCTGCCACCTTTTCGGCCAGCGCGTCGAACGCGCTGGCGACCTGGTGCTCGTTGACCGGCAGCCCCAGCTCGCGCATCCAGGCCAGCCCCTCGGTGTGGCGCTTGAAGCGGCGATCCCCGTCGGTGAGCTCGTAGAGCACGATCTTCATGGGCCGCTGTGCGGCCAGCCGCGAGTCGAGCAGCTTCAGGGTCCCGCCGGTCATGTTGCGTGGATTCTTGAAGGGCTCCTCACCCGCGGCCTCGCGGGCCTGGTTGAGGCGCTCGAAGTCGGCGCGATCCATGTACACTTCGCCGCGCACCACGATCGACTCGCGCAGCGCGAGCAGAAGCGGCAGGCGTCGGATGGTGCGCAGATTGGTGGTCACGTCCTCGCCGGTGGTTCCGTCACCGCGGGTGGCACCGAGGGTGAATCGGCCGTCCTCGTAGCTCAGCTCGATGCCGATGCCGTCGATCTTGGGCTCGACCACGTAGGTGGGCTGCTCGCCGTCGAGGCCCCGCAGCACGCGTTCGTGGAACTCGCGCAGCTCGTCCGGATCGTACGTGTTGTCGAGCGACAGCATGGGCGAGAGCCGCACCACCTTGGCAAACTCGCTGACCGGCTGGTGGCCGATCCGCCGCGTGGGCGACCAATCGACCACCCACTCCGGGTGCTCCTTTTCGATGGCCTGCAGGCGCTTGACCAGGCGGTCGTAATCGAGGTCGCTGACGCTGGGATTGTCGTCGACGTAATAGCGGCGGTCGTGCTCGAGGATCTCTCGGGCCAGCGCCTCGTACTCAGCGGAGGTCATGATCATGCATATAGATCAATCCTGCTCGGTCAGCGACTCCAGCATCATCAGCATGCGCACGACCGCGCGCGCTTCCTCTTCGCCCAGGTAGGCCGGCCGCCGGTCGGGCGCCAGCGCGCGCCGCATGCGCTCGTAGACCTCGCGCCGCAAGACTGCCGCCGACCCGGGTGCAACCCCGAACAGCTCCTCGAGCGGACGGCCCAGGATGCCGCCCTCGGCCAGGATCCAGCACAGCCGGCGCAAGAGGTCCTGCTCGGCCTCCAGCTCGAACGACCCTGGCTGCGGGGCCCTCGTGGTCGATGCGGGCACCGCCCCCGGCCCCGGCGCCGGCACGGCCGGCTGCGCGGCCGTCGCGGCCGGGCCGCTGCGCTGCTTGAGCCGCCCGACGTAGCTCTCGATGTGCTGCCGCATTTCGGGCGTCAGGTCGACAAACTGAATGCCCATCCCGGAGGGCCGGTTCGGCAGAGCCTCGGCGGGCGTCACCACGTGAACGACCTCGCCGCGCAGCCGGACCTCGGCACCGTCGGGCATCGCCAGCACGATGACGAGCTGGCTTTGCAGAGGGCGCAGGTTCTTGGCGCGCAGGAAGATGCCGCCGCGGCTGATGTCGCGCAGCCAGTACTGCTCGACCTCGTCGGCGGTGGTGAAGCGCACGCGGATGGCCACGCCCGAGGCAGGCAGGCGCGAGTGCTGGCGCTTCTCGGTGGTCACGTGGTCACGCGCAGCCCGTCAGTTGAGGCCGCCCACGTCGTCGCCGCCGTTGTCGTCGAGCGGGATGACCGCGTCGATCTCGATCTCGCCGGTTACAACCTCGATCTCCTCGCCCGTGCGCGGCTGCACGCGCACCACCGGGGAGGTCACCTCAGCGGTCGGCGACGCCTTGGTGCCGCGCAGGCAGCCCGCCACCACCGTGATCGCAAACGCGCGGTCGCGGAAGTAGGCGTCGATGGCCTCCTTGATGTACCAGAACACGTCTTGCATCTGCTGACCCTTGCCGGCCACCTCTTTCCAGGCCGGCAGCGGGCCGTACTCGATGAGCGGCGCAAAGAAGAACTCGCGCGAGCTCTTGAAGAGCAGCGTGAACGACTCCACATCGAGCCCCACCGTGCCCAGGCCGGCTTCCTCCATCCAGCGGATGGCAGTGTCGGGCTCGGGATGGCGCTCGCACAGCTTTTCGAGCCGGGCCAGCGTCTCGTGCAGATCGTGCTTGATCAACACCTCCCGGTAGATGTCGTAGAACTCGCTCCAGGTGCCGCGCATGGTCAGGGTGGCCACGACCTGCGCGCCCAGCTTGGCCACCCGCGCGAACTCGCGCAGCGCCTGGCAGGGCTCATCGACCTCGTCGAGCCCGAGGTTGCACAAGACCAGGTCGTAGACCTCGTCGGTGAACGAGAGCTTGGGCGATGCCCCCTCGGTCCGGAAGAAGATGCGCCGGCCCGAGGCCTCGCCCGCCTTGCGCCGCGCCACATCGAGCAGCGGCGCCGACGGATCGATCGCGATGATGCGGCTCTGGTCGTCCAGCCGGCGCATCACCTCGAGCGACGGATAGCCGGTGCCACAGGCCACGTCGAGCACCATGGCCTTGGGCGGCAGCTGCAGCTCGCGCAGCATCATGCGGCCGAAGCGCTGGGACCAGATGGGCAGGATCTCCTGGTCGTAGATCCGAGCCATCCGATCCTGCTTGAACGTGCGCGGTTGCTTTTTCATCGCTCAGCCAGGTGGGCGCCATCCCCGAACGGGGCCCGCCGGCTTGCGCCCTTCATCGTAGCGCCCACCGACGTATTTACAAGTCATGATGTAGAGCGCGCTCGAGAGCCGATTGAGCGCCAGCACCAGGTCCTCACGCTCGGGCGGGTCGAGCCCACGCCCGAAGGCGTGCAGGGCCGCCAGCTCGGCCGCGCGCGCGCTCGCGCGGGCCAGGTTGAGGCGCGAGACCACGGCGCCCTGTCTCACATCGGGCACCATGAAGGGTACGCGGTAGAGCTCCCAGGTATGGTGCGACGCGTGGCGGATCCCGGCCGCATCCAGACCGAGCAGATTCGGGGACGGCGCGGGCCGGCCGGTCACCTCGGCGCCCACCAGGGCCCGCACCAGCTCGAGCGCCTCGCCCAGCTCTCCCACCAGGGCGCGTGCGCCCGCGTCCGATGCCGCGACCTGCGCGTCGAGGAGCGCCGCCTCCAGCTGCTCGAGCTGTCCGCGCAGCGCGATGCGGGGATGGGTCTTGGGAACCAGATCCTCGTCGCCCGAAAGGTGGGTCAGATGCTCGGGCTTGAGCGCGAGCCGCTGGCCGGTCTGAAGCACCCGGAAGCGGCCGGCGCCAGGCCCGGGGCCGGGCGGCCGCGCCTCCAGGGTCTCGCCGGCCGCCCGCACCGGCCGCGCCGCCGCCTGCGGGTGGCGCGCGGTCTCGACCACGGCGGCCGCGAATGCGCGCGCAGCCGCCTCCACCTCGGGCAGCGCGCCGGCCAGGTAGCCGCCGCCGTAGTTGGTCTCGGTGGGCGGGCCGAACCACTTGCACAGCCGCACCGGAGCCGCCTTGAGCGCCGCGTCCAGGCCCAAGATGCTCTCGATCGGAGGCGCGATGAGATAGGCCATCGGTTGCCCGGGCGCCAGGCCAGCCTGCAGCGACAGATAGCCACCCAGCGCCGAGATGACGTGCGGGAAAAACGCGAGCTTGCCGGCCTCGTCGGCCGCGTAGAACCAGGCCTCGTGCTCGAGGTAGGCCACACAGGCTGCCAGCGCGGCCTGGATCTGGTCGGGATCGGCGGCCGCGTAGATGCCCAGGATCTCGCCCGACAGCGGGCCCGAGGCGTAGTTGGATCCGGCGTAGAACGATTTTGCGTACACGACCTCGACCGGCGCCGCCTTGGTGCCCTCGTCGAGGGCGGCGTAGAGCGCGTCGTCGGACGTGCAGGTGATAAGCCCGAGCGCGCGCTGCTCGTCCTGGAGCGCGAGCTGGGCGGCCAGCTGCGGCTCCACGTCCGGGATCACACGCACGGCCAGCACCCGCGGCCGCACCGGTACAAGGTCGAGCTTCATCCCACCACGACGCCCGACTTCTGCTCGCGCAGCACGCGCACGAGGGCCTCGGCGGCCCGGCGCGCGCCCTCGGCGGGCGGCACACCGCGCGGGTTGATGTTCGAAATCACCTCACGGTCGGCGTCGGTGGCGCCTTCCCGCGGGTTGTAGATGTAGTAGGCCGACAGCGAGTCGGCGAAGCCGAGCCCGGGCCGCTCGCCACACACGAACAGGGCCGCTTCGGCGCCGCACAGGCGCGCGATCTCGTCCATGACCTTGACCCGGGCATAGCGCACGAAGAGGGGCGGTGGATGCGGGATCCCGCGCGCGGCCAGCTCGCGCAGGAGCGCCTCGTGGAAGGTCGGCAGGTGCTGATTGATGGCGGCCGCCGACAGGCCGTCGCCGTAGATGACGACCAGCTTGGGCGCGCGCGGGAGCTGGGCCGCCAGCTGAGCCCGCGCCGGCTCGGACAGCGTGCGCCCCGCGTCGGGCCGCTGGAGGAACATGGGCTTGTCGGTGGCGCGGGTGCGCACCTCGGAAAGACCCAGGCGCTCGATCAGCGCCGCATCGACCTCGCTCATGACCGCGTCCTTGGCCACTGCATGGTCGGCGCGGAAGCGCAGCAGGGTGTTGGTGCGGTAGCGGGTGCCGGCGCCGGTGCGCCCGACCGCGATGCGCGCGGGCGTGACCTGAAGCAGGCGCGCCATGGTGGGCGGATCGAACGGCGCGCCCAGGTTGACCCCGCGATCGGGCCGCAAAAGCAGGGCGCCGCTCGAGTCGCGGGCCCGCGCGGCCGCCGCCTCGGCGCCGACCCGCTCCTCCAGGGCCGCACGCACCAGCTCGGCAATGCGGTTGCGGTCGATCATTCGCCCTCGGCGTTGGCCAGAAACCGGCGCGATTTGTACCGCACACTCAAGCCATCGCGCAACCCTCCGATGTCCAATCGAATGTCCGACCGACCACCCCGCCGAAGTTGGCGCGTCACCCCGTACAACGTTCACGTGTGCGAGGGCGTGGGGGTGGTATTCGAGCTGGCTGGACGCTGGTACGCCGAGCCCTGGGACGGCAGCGGCCGCCTGGGCCCGTTCGCCACGCTCGAAGAGGCACGGGCTGCGCTCGAGCGCCGGCGAAACGGCGATTAAGGCTTTTGGCTTCGATTGCGAGCTGGCTCGATGTCCCCCGCTACTGCAGCCGCTCCCAATTGGCCACGAACTTGGGCTTCATGCTGGTCTCCCCAATCACGACCTTGGAGTTGCCGGCCCAGTAGACATGCAGGCCCGGCGCCATTGCTTCGGGCGGCAGCGGCCAGCTCAGATCACCCCCGGTGTCGTCCACCTCGACCAGGACCACCAGCTTGCCGTCGCCCTTCTTGTTGGTCTCGATGAAGGCCAGCCCGCGTCCCGAGGGCGACCAGCTCACCTCGCCGCGGATCATGGTACCGCCGCTGCCGCGCGGCCACACCGGCCGCCCGTCGACTGCTACGGTCTCGTTGGGCGTCCTGCCCGCCACATAGGCCAGCTTCTTCTTGCCCGGCGACCAGACGAACATCTTGCCGCGCCGGACTGACACCACCTCGCCGGTCTCGGCGTCGTGGATGACGTACACCATGTGAACATCGCGCTTCTCGATGGGCGCGATGTAGGCCAGCCGACGATCGTCGATCCACTCGAGCTCGCGCGGCGCGCCGGGCCGATACACGTCGAACTCGTTGATCGGGTCGCCGGCCACGTTCTTGACAAACACGCGCCAGCCCTTGCGCGGCGGCATGATCGCTTTCGCATACGCGAAGTGGTTGCCGTCGGGTGCCCAGATGAGATCGTCCTTGGACACGCCCGGGATCTGGCCCAGGGCCTTGCGACGTCCGACGAACACATCCTGGCCCTTGAACTTGACGGCCGCGTCCTCGGGCACCACGTGCCTGCGCGGCGGCAAGGAGGGCGCGGCTGGGGGCGCGGCCGGCGGCGGGTTTTCCGAGGAAGCGCAGGCAGCGATCGCGATCGCCAAAACTGCCAGCGCGTGCTTCACCACAACCTGCATTCTATAACGCAGCACGCGTCAGCTGAACAGGCTCGGGTCGCCGGCCCGCTCGGTCAGCTTCCCGTCCCGCATGATCCCCATCTCCTCGCACCAACGTTCGAACTCGGGCGCGGGCCGCAGGCCCAGAAGCTGCCGAACCGACGCATTGTCGTGAAACGATGTGGATTGATAGTTGAGCATCACATCGTCTCCCATCGGCAGCCCCATGAAAAAGTTGACCCCGGCCAGCGCGAGCAGCATCTCCAGGTTCTCGAGATCGTTCTGGTCGGCATCGGCATGGTTGGTGTAGCAGGCGTCGCAACCCATCGAGATGCCGTGCATCTTGCCGCAGAAGTGGTCCTCGAGGCCAGCTCGGATGATCTGGCGGGCGTCAAACAGATACTCGGGCCCGATGAAGCCCACCACCGTGTTCAATAAAAATGGCGAAAAGTGGCGTGCGAGCCCGTAGTTGCGCGCCTCCAGCGTCTGCTGATCGGCGCCCCCGTGCGCGTCGGCCGACAACGCCGAGCCCTGGCCGGTCTCGAAGTACATGACGTTGGGCCCGGTGGCCTGGCCCAGCTTGCGGGTCATGTCCTGCGCTTCGGTCAAAAGTGGGATGGTGACGCCGAACGAGCGCAGCGCGGCCTCGGTGCCCGCGATCGACTGGAACATCAGGTGCAGCTTGGCGCCGCTCTCGAGCGCCTTCATCTGCGTGGTCAGGTGGGCCAGGCAGCAGTTCTGGGTGGGCACCCGCCAGGCGGTCATGAAGTCGTGGGTCGCGTCCAGGATCTTGTGCGTGGTCGCGACATCGTCGGTGACCGGGTTGATCCCGAGCACTGCGTCGCCGCAGCCATAGGCCAGGCCCTCCCGGGTGGACGCGAGAATGCCCTCGATGTCGTCGGAGGGATGGTTGGGCTGCAGGCGCACGCCCAGCCGCCCCTCGAGCCCCATGGTGTTGTTGCAGTGCACGACCACGCGGATCTTGGCGGCGCCCATGGCCAGGTCCAGGTTGGACATGATCTTGGCGGCGGCCGCGATCATCTCGGAGGTGAGCCCACGCGACAGGCGCAAAAGGTCGGGGCCGGTCGTGCGGGTATCGAGGACGTGCTCGCGCAACTGCGCCACCGTCCAGCCCTTGACCTGCTCGTAGATGGGGCGCTGCACGTCGTCCAGGACGAGGCGCGTCACCGCATCCTGCTCGTATGGGATGACCGGATTCTCGAGCAGGTCGGACAGCAAAAGCTCGGACAGCACCAGCTTGGCCGCCACCCGCTCGGCCGCGCTGTCGGCGATGACGCCGGCCAACCGGTCGCCCGATTTCTCCTCGTTGGCTTTGGCCATCACCTGCTTGACGTCGCGGAAAGAATAAGTCTTGCCGCGCAACGTAGCCGAAAGCTTCATGCGCCTGCGGTCTCCTCCTGCTCCTCGGCCGAGGGCGGCGTCTCGGGCGTCTCGGGCGGCTTGCTCTCGACCGCCGGCATCGCGATGCGGAAGGCCTCCAGCAAGACGTCGTTCTCGGCCCGCGTTCCGATCGTGATGCGCAGGCAGCCCTCGAGCGGCGTGCCGGCCCGATCGAAGTTTTTGACCAGCACCCCGTGCTCGTGCAGGGTCGTCCACACGCGCGTGGCCTCGGGCACCTTGACCATCACGAAGTTGGCTTTGGATGGGAACACGGTGGCGCCCGCCGCCGCCAGCTCGGCCGATACGCGCTCGCGCTCGGCCACCACCTCTTCGACCCCGGCCAGAAGCAGACCCGCATGGTGCGTCAGCAGCCACACGGCCGCCCGCTGCGCCACGGTCCCCACGTTATAGGGCGGCCTCACCTTCTCGACCTCGTGCACGACCTCGGGACGGGCGACCAGAAACCCGACTCGCAGCCCGGCCAGGCCGATTTTGGACAGCGTGCGCAGGATGAGCACGTTCTCGTACTTCTCGACCAGATCGAGGCAGTTCTCGCCCGCGTACAGGTGATAGGCTTCGTCGGCGATGACAAGCAGACCGGGATGCGTCTTGGCCAGCTTTTCGACCACCTCGCGCGGCCACAGCGTGCCGGTCGGGTTGTTGGGCCGGGCCAGAAAGCACAGGTTGGGCTGCCCGGCCACGATCGCGCGCTCGAGCGCGACCTCGTCGAGCGTGAAGTCGGGTTTGAGCGGGACCTCGAGCGGCATGGCGCCCGAGCTGATGGCGGCGATCCGGTAGATGATAAACGACGGGGTCGGGTAGCACACCGCGGCCTTCTTCTGGTTCTTGCGCGGGCGCGCGAAGGTCTGCGCCAAAAGCCCGATGATCTCGTCCGAGCCGTCGCCGAACAGGATCTGCTCGGGCGCCACGTGAAGGTGCTCGGCTTCGTGGGCGCGCAGCTCGCCGGCCAGGATGTCGGGGTAGCGGTTGAGCGGAGTCGCCGCCAGCTCGTGCGCCAGCTGCTCGCGCACCTCGGCCGGCAGCACGAGCGGCGATTCGTTGGCGTCGAGGCGGACGCGCGCGTCCGATGCCGTCACCCGGTACGGCTCCAGCCCCTTCAGCTCCTCGCGAACCAGATCTTTCCAGCTCATGAGTCCTCTCGGAAGTCAAAAGTCAAAGGTCGAAAGTCGAAAGTGAAGCGGCTCGGTCCAATACTTTTGACTTTCGACTTTCGACTCTCGACTCTCATCATGGTTCCTCGAAACGGATGGCCACGGCGCGAGCATGCGCCTGCAGCCCCTCGACCTTGGCCAGGCGGCTGATGTCGCCCGCCTGCGCGGCCAGCGCCGCCCGGTCGTACTCGATCATGGTCGAACGGCGCACGAAGTCCCAGCAGCCGAGCGGCGAGGACCAGCGCGCGCTGCCGCCGGTCGGCAGAACATGGTTGGGACCCGCAAAATAGTCGCCCACCGGCTCGGGCGTGTAGCCGCCCAGAAAGCACGCGCCCGCGGTCTTGACCTGCGGCCATAGCGCGCGCGGATCGCGCACCATCAGCTCCAGGTGCTCGGGCGCAAACGCGTTGGCGAACTCGAGCGCGGCCGAAAGGCCCGCCGTGACCACGCAGGTGCCATGCGCGGCCAGCGCGCCCTGGGCAATCTCGCGTCGCGGCAGCGAGGCCAGTTGCTTCTCTACCTCGCGCACCACGGCCGCGGCCAGGACGTCGCTCGGGGTGACCAGAACCGGATAGGCGGCGGTGTCGTGCTCGGCCTGCGCCAGCAGGTCGGCTGCCACCGCGCGCGGATCGGCGGCGTCGTCGGCCAAAATCAGGATCTCCGAGGGGCCTGCGATCGAGTCGATGGCCACGTCGCCGAACACGATCCGCTTGG
>Ga0126376_10002625_pt1 | contig 10221 bp, 7 predicted proteins | sample PanSoiMetPlot_15_FD_92760 | JGI IMG/M metagenome (GOLD analysis project Ga0126376, IMG submission 92760) | Tropical forest soil microbial communities from Panama - MetaG Plot_15 | ecosystem: Environmental > Terrestrial > Soil > Tropical forest > Bulk soil | place: Panama | collected 2016-02-17 | reverse complement strand
CGGCAAGGTGCTGAAGGTCGACGGGTCGCACGAATTCATCGAAGCACACGGTCGCATCCTTAATCCCGACACTAAAGCTTTGCGAATCTTCGAGGAAGAGATCCCGCGCGAAGGCGTCCGCATCACGCGCCACTACCAACTCGCGCGCTGGCAGGATGGTTCAACGCATCTCTGGATTGGACGTCGAAAGAGAGTCGGGACCGGCGAAGGATCGAGTGGCCTGCGTTTCGACAGCCTCGAAGAGTAGCCGCAAAGAGGCACAAAAAGCACAAAACATTTTTTCGAGTTTTATGTGCCTTTTTGTGGCTCTTTTTGTGCCTTTTTGTGGCAATATTGCGCACCTATGCGTAAAACTCGTTGCTCTCTTCTCCTGCTAATAGTCGCGATAACCAGTCTTTCAATTTCAGCGCAGCAACTGGATCCGAGTCTCTACTCCGGATTGCGCTGGCGAATGATTGGTCCGTTTCGCGGTGGGCGTGTCAATGCGGTCAGCGGTGTTGTAGGACAGCCAGACACCTTCTACTTTGGCTCAGTCGGCGGTGGCGTTTGGAAGACTGTGAACTCCGGCCGCACGTGGAAGCCGGTATTCGACCCGACCAACGTCGCTTCGATCGGTGCGATTGCAGTGTCGCAGTCCAATCCGAAGGTCGTCTACGTCGGCACCGGCGAGGCAGACATGCGCGACTCGATCGCTTTTGGCAACGGCGTCTACAAGTCCATCGACGCCGGCATAACCTGGACGCACATCGGGTTGGAAAACACGAAACAGATTGGCCGCATCATCGTCGATCCGAAGGACCCCAACACAGTCTTTGTCGCCGCGCTCGGCAACGCTTACGCTTCGAATCCGGATCGCGGCGTCTACCGTTCTCATGACGGCGGCACGACGTGGCAAAAGGTTCTCTTCAAAAACGACGATGTAGGCGCCATCGATCTCGCGTTCGATCCGGTAGATTCCAAGATCGTATACGCGACGCTTTGGAACGTTCGTCGTCCACCCTGGTTCATTTACGCACCCGCTAATGGCCCCGGCGCCGGCATCTTCAAGTCACTCGACGAAGGCTCGACCTGGAAAGAGATTTCGGAAGGAATTCCTTTGGAGGGACGCGGGCATATCGGCATTGCAGTCACACCATCAGACCGCAATCGACTCTATGCGGTTGTCGATGCCAAAGACGGTGGCGTGTTCTCCTCGAATGACGCCGGCGCGACCTGGACACGGCTCTCGAGCGATAAGCGACTGTGGGACCGTGGCTGGTACTTCGAAAAGGTCAACGTAGATCCAAAGAACGAAGATATTGTCTACGTAATGAACACGTCGGTCTATCGGTCGCTGGACGCGGGCAAGACCTGGACGCCGATCAAAGGCGCGCCGGGCGGAGATGATTATCATCAACTCTGGATCAACCCAGACGATCCGAAACGTATGATCGTCGGGAGCGATCAGGGCTCGATTGTCACTGTTGACGGAGCAGTCACGTGGAGTTCCTGGTATAACCAACCGACCGCACAGATCTACCATGTCGCTGCCGACTATCGCTTCCCTTACTGGGTCACGGGCGCGCAACAGGACAGCGGCGCCGTCAGCACGCCTTCGCGCAGCAACCACTCGGAGATTTCAAATCGCGATTGGGAAGGGTTGTGCGCCGGCGGTGAATCAGGTTACACCGCGCCTGATCCGCTGCACCCTCATCTACTCTTTGGCGGCACAGTCTCACGCTGTAACGTTCTTACTGGCGAGACGAAGAACGTTTCGCCTGAGCGCGGTGGGACGGCCGGACAGTTTCGTCATGCCTGGACGCAGCCACTCGTTTTCTCAAAAGCCGATCCTCACGCGCTCTATTACGCAAATCAGTTTCTCTATAAGACGACGAATGGTGGTGAGAGTTGGACGCAGATCAGTCAGGACTTGACGCGTGAAGATCCGGGTGCGCCGCCAAATCTCAACGAAGCCGCGGCTGCCGATGCTCCGGCGGACAAGCGCAGAGGCGTCGTTTACACCATCGCGCCGTCGCCTTTGCGCGCGCCAATGATCTGGATCGGCACTGACGATGGCCTGATTCAGTTAACTAAGGACGACGGTAAGACGTGGCAGAACGTCACGCCGCCTGCAATGACTTCTTGGAGCAAAGTAGTGATGATCGAGGCGTCACACTTCAATGTGAACGAAGCGTATGCCGCAGTTGAGCGACATCAACTCACGGACTACGAGCCGCACATCTACCGCACACTCGATGCCGGGAAAACGTGGACCGAGATCACGAAAGGACTACCCGCAGGCGTCTACCTCCAGACTGTAAAGGAGGATCCGAGCCGTCGCGGGTTGTTGTTTACAGGAACCGAGCGCAACGTGTTTGTTTCCTTTGACGATGGAGATCACTGGCAGTCGCTGCAACTGAATCTGCCACCGGCGTCGATGCGAGATATCGCTGTTCACGGTGATGACTTGATCGTGGCGACGCACGGGCGAGGCTTTTGGGTGATCGATAACATTTCTGCGTTGAGACAAATCAGTGAGGATGTCGCTAAAGCAAATGCATATTTGTTTCAACCTGCGGATGCGATGCTGTTGACACCTGGAAGTGACAACGGCACACCGATGCCGCGCGATGAGCCGCTGGCTGAGAATCCTCCATCCGGCGCGATGATCGATTATTACTTGAAGACGAATGCGAGTGGTCCAGTCACGCTCGAGATCCTCGATCCTGCCGGCGAGGTTATTCGGAAGTATTCGAGTGAAGACAAATCGGTGACGGTAAATCTCGAGACGCTGAATATACCCGCTTACTGGGTGCGGACGCCTGAAATTCTTTCCGGTGTGGCGGGCATGCATCGATGGATGTGGGACTTAAGACCGACGCCGGCTCCAAGGCCCGCGGGTGGTGGTGGCGGCGGTGGCTTTGGTGGACGTGGCGCTGCGCCACTGGTGTTGCCCGGAGTCTATACGGTGAAGCTTTCCGTTGGTGGCAAGAGCTACACGCAACCGCTGCCAGTGAAAATGGATCCACGAATTAAGTGAGCCCAAAAGCGCAAAGACAGTTTCAAATGTGGCGTCTGTTCACCAACCTAATTCAGAAAGCCTAGAAATTGATTGCTATTCACTTCTCTCGCAACAGCGCGGCCAACTTCCTGTAACTGTGGAATGTACTCAACCGAATCGAGTTGCTGTACATTCTCAGGCTTGATGTGCGGTAGACCCAATTTATTAAGCTCCTCCCGGTTAAGCTCAGCGTTGTAGCGCATGTACGTAAAGAGTTTTGGTGAAACCGGACCGCCACCAATGGGACCTATCAGGTCCATTACTTCCAGATCCAGATGTCCTCCGTTCAGACATTTACCAAAAACGCGGCAGAGCAGATCCTGTTCGTTTGCGGCTGCAAACATGAGCGCCGAAGGTATTGAGGACGCGTTGTAGATGATATTCATTTCGTCGGGTTGCAGGTTCTTGTTTGCGTTCGCGGCGAAGCCCGTTCCCACGGAGACAATTAGCATCTTATCTTCCCCAGCAGGCCAGCCGAGTTTGTACTGGCTGACAGTGGCCATGAGAAACATCTGGAAGGCCGGATTGTTGTACATTGTCACTCCGCCGTCGACGAAGATAAATTCATACTCATCTTTACCAGAACCAAACTTAATCACTTCCGGCGGGAAATAGGTGGGCGCCGCCGTACTTGCACGTATCAACTGCCAGAGCGGCAAATTCAGGTTGCAGTCTCCCAAGGTGCGATCGTTGTACTTGGCATCCGGATTGTTCGAGATGGGCCACGCCGAATCCGTGCTTGCATTGCGTAACACTAAAAGTAAGTAAGTCCTGAGCGCATCGCTCCCCAAAGTGATGTCCGGGTCGCCTGTCTTTTGCTTAATAACGTCTCTGAGTTTGGCGGCCAATTTCTCGTCATGAAACTTGTTGCGATAGTAGCGCTCTATTAAGCCAGCCTTGTCGAACATTGCGGGGCCGCTATCGACATAGAACTTCGTAATGTCGCTCGCACGCATTCCCAGTGATAGACAGGCAGCAATAATCGCCCCGGTACTAGTCCCGGCGATGTAGTCGAAATAGTCAGCGAGCACAAAATCATCCTTTCGACCGAGCGCCTGTTGTAACTCGCTTTCAATCCTGGCAAGTACCTCCAACGCCATGACACCACGAATACCACCGCCATCCAGAGCCAGAAGCTTGCGTGGACCCTGTTTATTCTTTTTGTCCTCTACTGACATAAGACTCTCCTTCCCTGAACTCTACCGCTTGCGTTTCCGCGCAATCACTCGGAGTTTAGCCACGCGGTCCTTCGTATACGGCAACGTCGAATTCTCCAACACCGAATAGTGTATTTTTCGATCTCCATCGCGCTCCGCCAACAGGAAAACAATCTTCTCGCCCATGAAGGTCTCCTGTTTGAACCCCGCTTCAGCGCCGTGGAAATATTCGATCACATCACCCTTCTTGAAACTTCCCTTAAATGATTCAAGTACCTCGCCACGAATACGCCAGTTCTCGTAACCAACAATACGACTCGTAATCTCAGCTTCCAGGACGCGAATATGCGCCACAATAGCAACAGCTTTGTAGTCGCTTCTGAGATAACTAAGCGGCGGCCAATTGTCGTCGTCCTGCGCAAACACACAAGTCGACAGAGTGAACAGAACAACAATGAATTTGAGGACGAGTTTCAATTAGTTGAGTTTGATTCCCACACCTTCATTCGGATCGCGTCTGAAGAAACTCCAGAGAATGGCTATCAATGCCACGACCGAGACGCTAATCACGATGTAGAGCCCATACTTGCCTAAGAATTGCGAGGCAGCGATCTTGAAAATGATAATACCGACCAGAAAAATGACGCCGCGCTGGAGTGGTCCGCGCCGCAGGATCCAGGGCGGCCTGCTGGGCACTTTCGCCAGCTCTTCATACGAGGCAAAACCGGGCACGTCTTTCTGCGCCGCCGGACGCTCCTTCGTCCTCTGCTTCACCGCGTTTGGCAAGCCACAGTTCCAGCAGTGAGCGTATTTGTCTTGGACTCCGGTTCCGCAGTTGCTACAGCGCCACATAATGGCGACCGATCTTATTCTTTCCCGCGTTTCAGTCAAGGGCAAATAACGACGAAGGCGTATAGATGTGAATTGACACCACTGCATGACTGACCCATACTCCGCGAAACTGACATTGCAGGAGGATTTCGGATGCCGAGCATTCGTGCGGCTCTTTTGGTGGCGGCAATTGTTGCTGCATTGTGGACCGGCTCTCGCTCTGAAGTCACAGACGCGAATACGGCACAGGGACTCGCAGCGTGGGAGCAAGTCTATTCAGTCTTAACTCACCCGCGCTGCATCAACTGCCACACCGCGACTAACTATCCACAGCAAGGTGATGAACGACGTCGTCACGTCGCCAATGTCGTGCGCGGTCCGGAAGGCAAAGGTGTGCCGGGTTTGAATTGCGCCGGCTGCCATCAGGAAACCAATGCCGACAGCACCGGTGTTCCCGGTGGTCACAACTGGCACCTCGCGCCACTCTCGATGCGCTGGCAGGACACCAACGATCGACCGCTTTCGAGCGCTGCCGTATGTCGCTCACTGACTGACCGCTCGAAGAACAACAATCTCGATGGGCCAGGCTTGCTAAAGCACAACGAAGAGGAGCCGCTCGTGAACTGGGCGTGGAATCCCGGCCACCGGCCTGACGGCTCAATGCGTACCCTTCCGCCACTCACACATGAAGAATTCGTCGCTGCTACGCGTCGTTGGGTCGAAGCAGGCACGCCGTGTCCAGGGAGATGACAACAATGGCGACTTACCAATTAATCGTGAACGGAGAACGCCGAGAGGTGAATGTCGATCCTTCAACGCCACTCCTCTGGGTACTGCGTGAAGATTTAAAGATGACGGGAACGAAATACGGCTGCGGCATCAGCGCCTGTGGTGCGTGTACAGTGCATCTCGGAGGTATAGCCACACGTTCGTGCATCGTTCCCATCTCGCACGTCGGCGATCGTCCGATAGTCACGATCGAAGGCATTGGCCAGGATGCTGTTGGACGCGCCGTTCAGGCGGCATGGGTTGAAACTGACGTAGTGCAGTGTGGCTACTGCCAGAGCGGACAAATCATGTCGGCGGTTGCGCTTCTCAAACACACGCCTCGTCCGACCGAGCAAAACATTGAAGAGTCGATGGGCGGAAATCTCTGTCGCTGCGGCACGTACCCGCGCATTCGCGAAGCAATCAAGACGGCTGCCACGCAGTTGACGAAAGGAGGCGCGTGATGGCTGCTCGTCAGGAGTTGAATCGACGCGGTTTCCTACAAGTGTCGTTTGCAGCAGCAAGTGGTCTATTCGTCTCACTCTATCTCGATCCGAAATCAGCGAGTCTGGCCCAGGAAGCGCCGATGCCTCCGACGCAGTCCAAAGTTTATCCACCGGATGCATTCGTTAACATCAGGCCCGACGGCAAGATCGTCATTCAAGTTAACCGCCTCGAGTTTGGTCAGGGAGTGCAAACGGCGTTGCCAATGTTGCTCGCCGATGAGATGGATGCTGACTGGACAAACGTCATTGCCAATCTCGCGCCCGCCGCTGACGTTTACAAGGATCCGCTGTTTGGAATGCAGATGGTCGGCGGATCCGGTTCGATCGCGCATTCGTTTCAACAGTATCGCGAGCTCGGCGCGAAGACTCGCGCGATGCTTGTCGCTGTCGCAGCCGATCACTGGAATACAACGCCGGACAAATGTCGCACCGAGGCAAGTGTCGTCTACGGTCCAAACGGCAAGTCTGCAGCTTATGCTGAACTGGCAGGTGAAGCAGCACGCAAACCAGTGCCGGCTAAAGTTAAGTTGAAGAGTCCGGCAGAACTCCGGCTCGTCGGCAAGAGAGTCAAACGGCTCGACAGCAATGCGAAATGTAATGGCTCGTTAAAATTTGGGCTTGATCTCGATCTTCCGGGAATGAAAGTAGCGGTGGTTGCGCATCCGCCGGTGTTTGGCGGACGCGTGAAAAGTGTCGTTGACGACGAAGCGCGAGGTATTGAGGGCGTTACTAACGTCTTCGATATTCCACTCGCCAAGGGCACTGGTGTTGCAGTCGTGGCAGACAGGTTCTGGGCTGCGAAGCAGGCGCGGAGCCGGCTCAAGATTGATTGGGATCTCGACGATGTTGAGAAGGCTGACAGCGCTGAGCTATGGACCAGGTACCGGCAGCTTGGACGCACGCCCGGTAACGTTGCCGTCAGCAATGGTGAAGCGAACGCCATCGATAAGATTCCTGCGAACAATCGCATTGTTGCTGAATATGAGTTTCCCTATCTGGCTCACACGCCGATGGAGCCCTTGAATACCACTGTGCGCTTCGATGGTGATCGCGCCGAAGTGTGGGCTGGTTCGCAGTTTCAGACCTTCGATCAGTTGGCTGTCGCCGAAGTCCTCGGGCTGAAACCCGAGCAGGTCATTTTTCATACTGAGATGGCCGGCGGAGGCTTTGGCCGGCGCGCTGTAACCGACTCGCATGTACAACGCGAAGCAGCAGCGATTGCGAAACGCCTGCGCGGAACTCCCGTCAAACTCATCTGGACGCGCGAAGACGACGTGCAGGGTGGTTACTATCGCCCAATGCACTTTCATCGTGTTGAAGTCGGTGTTGGCTCAAATGGCTTGCCGGTCGCATGGCGTCATGTGATCGTCGGGCAATCGTTATTGGCGGGCACACCATTCGAATCTTTCGCGATCAAGAATGGTGTGGACGCGACCGCCACAGAAGGAACTGCTGACACGCACTACAACATTCCTAATTTTCACGTCACCGCTCATCACCCGAAAGTGAATGTGCCTGTGCTTTGGTGGCGCTCGGTCGGACATACGCACAATGCGTTTGTGATGGAAACTATGACCGATGAGTTAGCGACGCGCGCGCGGATGGATCCGATCGCGTATCGACGGAAGCTACTCAAGCCGGAAGCAAAGAAGCTGTTGAGCACACTCGATCTACTCGAGAAAGCGAGTGCTGGCTGGCGCAACAGTTTGCCGCGCGGACACGCACTGGGAGTGTCGTGTCATGAGTGTTTCGATACGGGCGTCGCTTGTGCAGTAGACGTGTCGATTGAGAACAAGCGACCGAAAGTTCATCGCGCGACGATTGCAGTCAATTGCGGCCTCGCGGTTAATCCGCTGACGGTCGAGAGCCAGTTTCAGGCGGGACTGTCGTTTGGCCTGACGCAGTTGATGGCCAAAGGAGCGATCACTTTAAAGAATGGAATTGTGGAGCAGCGGAATTGGGATGGTTACGTTCCACCGTACATCGTCGACGCGCCTGTCGCGGTTGATGTTCACATCGTGCCCAGCGGCGAAGCGCCGACCGGCTGCGGTGAACCGCCTGTGCCCGTGATCTCTCCGGCCGTGGTGAACGCGTTGGCGCGACTGACGGGGAAGCGTTACCGGACGCTGCCGCTCGTGAATGTCTAGGTAGTTGTGACAGGATTTGCAAGATTGAACAGGATGAACAAGATAAATCCTGTTCATCTTGAACAATCTTGTAAATCCTGTCCACGACTTACTTCCCTTTCAGCGTGGCTGGCCAGTTGAGTACGACTGTCATCGGCACTGAAGTGGATGCCTCGGCGGATGTGTTAATCAGAAACCGTGAGCCATCCGGTGCAACCGCATATGGATAGCCGAGCGCGTTTTTAATGCCTGTCTGGAAAAGCGGTTTTGCGACGACTTTGTCAAAAGCGTCCTCCGACTTAATCTCAACCGACATAATCTTACCGTCATCGGTAACGTAGAAGAGTTCCTTACCGTCACCTCGCCATAGGGGCAGTAAGCCGCCGCCGGAAGAAATAATCCACTTCTTACCCGACAACGGATAAGGCTGTACGTACACCTCGAATCGTCCCGACTCATCAGACGTGTATGCGATGAAGCGACCGTTCGGCGAGAATCTCGCCGCGATTTGTTGGAACGCACTCGATTGTAAAAGCGGTTTAGCGTGGCGCTCGTCCACCCACAAGATCCAGGTGCTTGCTCGCGTCCCGCTTTGATAGCGCAGAAACAAAATGTTCTTTCCGTCAGGCGACCAGCTCGTCGGAATATCGTCGGCGTTCGCTGACAACAACAGTTGCTCGTTACCGGTGGCAGCGGGGGAGGTGAGATAAAGATGAATGTGACTATCGCCTCCGCGGTTCGAGGTGAACACGATGTTTTTTCCATCAGGCGACCACAACGGATCGCCATCCGATTGTGGGTCGAAAGTGAGCCGCGCTTTGGTGCCCCGCGACAGATCGACGATCCATACGTCGCTCTGCCGGCCATCAGGATCAAGCAAGCCGGCAACGGCGCGCCGCCCGTCAGAGTCGAGAGCGATTGACGCATAACTGTCAGGCTCACCTACAGATTCGAGTTTCTTCCCGCTTCGATCAAACCAGGCCAACTGAGATTTCGAACTACCGATTTGATAAGCAAGTACTCCGTTGTTTGAAGCCGAGAAATCAAACTCGTGATTAGCACCGACTTCAGCGACGTGTTCGGCGAGCGTCGCCGGATCGCCCGTCAGCTTTAGAGTTTTAGCATCGAAAGGATGCGCAACGAGTGCGCCCTGGTTGACGTAGAGCAGGTAACCCGGTGGCGCATAGACCACGCGACTTACCGCGCCGAAGAGAATTTGAGATTCCTGCGAATCCAGAGAACCGGCGCGAATGTGATGATTTTCAGTTGTCTGTGCGTCAGCCAGAAAGACAAAGTGATGGCCGTCTGGCAGGAAGTAGGGCCAGCGATGTGCTTCCTCTTTCGGATCGACCTTCGTTGCGAGCGCGGGCGTGCCACCCTGCGCGGGGATCCGAGTCAACCCCTCCGGTCCACCGAAGAGGATCACTCCCTCGCTACTCCACGCACCTCCTCCGTATTCTCGAACGTCACACAGGAATTGAGGACGCCCGTGCGCCGCCTCCACTTTAAACAGTTTTCCGTTTGAGAAATAGCCGATGGAGCGGCTGTCAGGTGACCAGAATGGTGAAAATGCGCCTTCTGTGCCGGTGAACGGCTGTGCCTGATCCGACTCGAGCGAGCGCACCCAAAGCTCACGTTTGCCCTCTGCGTTAACAGCAGTGAAAGCCACAAACAAGCCATCAGGCGAGACGGTGATGTGAGCCGGACTAGTTGTCTTATCCGGCGTTACAAGCGCGAGACGCACAGCATGAGTAGTCGTCTCGGAACGAGAGAAATATACGACGGCCAGTGCG
>Ga0126376_10002624_pt1 | contig 10221 bp, 7 predicted proteins | sample PanSoiMetPlot_15_FD_92760 | JGI IMG/M metagenome (GOLD analysis project Ga0126376, IMG submission 92760) | Tropical forest soil microbial communities from Panama - MetaG Plot_15 | ecosystem: Environmental > Terrestrial > Soil > Tropical forest > Bulk soil | place: Panama | collected 2016-02-17 | reverse complement strand
GCCCGATCGGAAGCGTGTTGCGGAGCTGATCGCGGCGATTTTCCAATTGATCGCCGAGCAGTTCTGCCGACAATGGTGTGTCGACGAATCCGGCCGCGATGACATTGACTCGTATAGGTGCAAGTTCCAGTGCGAGGTTCTTTGCCATGGCCGGCGTCGCGGCGGTCAAAGCCGAGATGAGGGCAAAACCCTTCGTCACTTTGCGACCTCCGGTTCCGCCCATGAAAAGCAAAGTTCCGCCCGGTCGAACCTTGTTTACGGCGTTCCGAGCAACCTGCAGCGGCAGTAACAGGTGGGCTTCAATATCGCGGCGCGCCCTTTCGAAATCGAAGTCCGCCAGGGCCGCGTAGTAGGGACCAGGCCCGGTTACCAGCACATGGTCCACGGGCGCTGCCAGATCTTCAAAGAACCTCTCGAGGAGCTTGAAGTCGGTGGCATCGAATGCAGCAGTGCTAAAAGCATCGAGTTCAGTTGCAGCCCGCCGAAGACGCTCTGGACTTCGACCAGTGAGGATGACCTTGGCCCCCTCAGCTCTTGCTCGTCGGGCTGTCTCCAGTCCGATCCCGGAACTTCCGCCGATCAGGACAACAGTTTGCCCGAGAAGTTCGGGCTCGCGCTGGATGCGAACTTCCGTGCGTGCAGCGTTCATGATCCCTCCGATCTGCAGTCCACAATTCCCCTGCGCTTCAACCTCTCCGTTCCGTGTTGTTAGCATTGAGGCGATTAAATGAAGCGCCCCCTCTTCGATCGCCATGAATTGCCGATCTGCTGCCTTCTGCACCAAATGCTCGACGCATTAGGTCAGAAAATGCATAGGGAATCTATTAGACGATGGTATGGCCCCATACTTTCGTATTGGTCAGCTGGGCCAACCAGACCTGGATTTCTGGGGGGCGCCGCGAGGACTGAAATATGGTTGGACATCGGACCTGACAGGTGCCTATCTCTGTATAATGGCGATCACCTTACTGGGGAAAGACCTAGCCGCGCGCGTGCCAAACCTATCTGACTATGAAGCTCGCTGCAATGGGCAGCTCCGTTTCGCGGCCATACTCATTCTGACACCAGTGCTGATTGTTTTGACGAGCTGTCACAAGCTGACGAACGACGGTTCTGAAGCAAAGATCTTATTCACTCAAGTGCCCCAGTGGGATCTGGGGGATGTGAATCAAAGTGATGTGATTGAGGGCAAGGTTAGCGGCTCACGGCAAGGACAACAAATCGTCCTTTACTCGAAGACCGGAGGTTTGTGGTGGTTGCAACCCCGTTTGAATTCGCCTATTACGCCGATTCTGCCGGACGGTGTGTGGCGGAATGAAGTACACCTCGCCACCGATTACGCCGCCTTACTAGTGGATTCTAGCTACCACCCGATACCTGTACTGGCCGAATTGCCCAAACCTGGGCATGGGATCGACACAGTAGCAGCGAGCCGGGGCCAGGAACAATCATCCTCATTTTTTGTAAATTTCAACGGATTTCAGTGGCGAGTCCGCAAGGTACCCAGCGATCGAGGCGGCGCGGTCAATCCCTACGATCCAAGAAATGTCTACGTCGATAAGGCCGGTGCGCTTCACCTTCAGATTGTGAATCGAAACAATCAATGGACTTGCTCCGAGGTGAGTCTGACGCGCAGCTTGGGGTACGGAACCTACTCGTTTATTGTGGAAGACACCTCGCATTTAGAACCTGCTGTGATGTTCGGCATGTTCACCTGGGATTTTTCGAATGATCAAGAAAATCATCGCGAATTCGACATCAACATCAGTCGTTGGGGTGACAGCGCAAACCAGAACGCGGAATTTGTGGTTCAGCCAGCGTCTGAAGCAATCAACATGTCACGTTTCGAGGCACCCGCAGGGCGACTCAAACACACGATCACCTGGGAGGCTGGTCGCGTTACTATGATGACTTTTCGAGTGTTAGCCGACTCCCAAAGTGTCCTCGTCTCAAAGCGTGTCTTCACCTCGCAAGTTCCCACCGCGGGCTCCGAATCTGTCCGCATGACATTTTTTGTCTACTCAGATCCAAACCGCAAGTTATCGACTATTCACGATCGTGCGGAAGTTGTCGTGGATCATTTTGAGTTCTTGCCATGATTCGACCGGCCTTGTGATGATGAAAAATGCGCTGCACTTCGGTTTATTCGTTCTCCTGACCAGCGGAGCTCTGAGTGCCCACAGTAGCTTTGTCGCGCTTAGCCGAAGACACGATGTTTGGGATCGTACTTCATCTTTTCCCGGAGGCTATGTCTACTCGATCACGCAAACTAGAGACGGCTATCTCTGGCTTGCCACCAGCAAAGGGCTCGTTAGGTACGACGGGTTGAACTTTGCGTTCATCCCGACAGGCGACTCCACCAGAGCAACAAATGTCCCTGCTACAGGGTTGGTGACGGATTCCGATGGCCAAATATGGGCGTCCGACGACCATACACATCTGTTCCGATACGAACGTGGGCTGCTGCGAGGTCCACTTCCCGACAATGGTAAACATCGATACCTTCCCAGTTCACTGAACAGAACCTTTGATGGTTGGATGTTGTTTGCCTCGGAATTGCAAGGTTTGCTCGAGTACAAGAGTGGAGAGCGTCACGTTCTCTTGGATCCGAGGATGTTCCCTATTTCCCCGACCGCGGTGGCGCAAACCGAAGACGGCACATTCTGGATCGGTACTCGCGAGCAGGGTTTGTTCCGTTTCATTCCGCGCAACCATTCTCAAGAACTTCAGAAAGTGCCTGATCTCCCTAACGTTAGAATCAACTGTCTTATTTCAACCCAGAATGCAACGCTGTTAATTGGTACAAATGATGGCTTATTCGTGCTGCGAAATGACAAGTTGCACAGAGAAGCTTATCCCGAACTTTATCATCAAGAGATTCTCGCGTTAGCCGCTGGTCAACGGGGTGAAATATGGATCGGGACTGCAGCGAACGTATTTCGAGCGCAGGCCAACGACGTTGACGCGGAGGACAGCACCAGCCCGCTGGAACAATTGCAAGTGAACGGCCCTGTGACCGCATTATTTGAAGATAGGGACGGCAATCTTTGGATCGGCGAACCGGACACAATTGAGCGCTACCGGGAGAACTCATTTGTAAGCTACCTCAGTTCGGCAGGTCTACCGTGCATCAATTGCGGGGCGATCTACGTCGATCCTCATCAAAACGTGTGGTTCGCTCCTTGGGATGGAGGGTTGTTTCGCATCTCCCATGGGCGGGTTGAGTCGATCGAACAACAGGGGCTGAAAGGTGACACTATCTACTCGATTGCCGGAGCAGGCAACGAGGTATGGGTTGGCCGGCGATACGGCGGACTCACTTTGCTCCGCATGAATGGCGATTCGCTAACAGCATCGACGTACACAAGGCACAGCGGGCTTGCCGACGGTGCCGTTTACTCTGTTTATCGGGAACCCAATGGTACCCTCTGGGCCGGGACACTCAACGGAGGACTCAGCCGTTTGAGCAGCGGCACTTGGCAGACGTTCACCATGGAGGACGGGCTACCCTCGAACACCATAACGGTGGTTACCGGAAATGCAGCTGGAGAAATTTTCGTTGGCACGCCCAACGGACTCGCCGAATTCAAGAACGGTCGATGGATTAGTCATAAAACTCATGATGGCTTGCCACCGGGCGCGATTGAGAATCTTGTTTTCGACAACACCAACACACTCTGGATTGGTTCATCAAAAGGAGTTGCCTTTCTCCAGTCCGGAGTAGTGCACGTGCCGCTAGGAGCGCCGAGCGCTGTTTACGGAGATATCCTTGGCATGGCCGAACACGATGGATGGCTCTGGATCACTACGCCCGAGCATGTGTTGAGAGTGAAATGCAGTGCTCTGCTGAAACAAGAGTTCGCAGCCGGCGATTACCGAGAATTCGGAGCTACGGATGGCCTGGCGAGTGCAGTAGGCATTAAGCGTTCAGGTTCGATCGTGCTCGACAATCGCGGAAACGTTTGGTTCTCAGTGAATCAGGGCATCTCAGTCCTACACCCATCGGCCTTTGCTGGTCCAGGATCCCCAATCACAATACGTATCGATGGGATCCTGGTAGACGGGAAATTCGCTGCGACGGCTGATCAGGTCCGCATTGCTTCCGGCGGACACCGCCTGACGTTCCAATACGCTGGTGTAAACGTGTCAAATCCTGATGGAATCCGATACCGCTATCGATTGAACGAGAGCGATTCCGGCTGGAGCGAGCCTACTTCCCTGCGCGAAATTGACTTCACCAACCTTTTGCCGGGGCGATACCAATTTCAGGTGGCGGCGAGTAATCCCGACGGAGTGTGGAACCCTCATGAAGCTGCAATTGCGTTTGAGATTGAGCCCTCAATGATTCAAACGCGTTGGGTGCAGCTTGCGATCGTGGGATTCATCGTCTTGGTCGCGCTGGGTATCTATCAATTTCGGGTTCAACAATTACGTCGACAATTCAACATCGGGTTCGAAGCGCGAGTAAACGAGCGCACTCGCATTGCACGGGATCTGCACGATACGTTGTTGCAAACTCTGCACGGCCTGATGTTTCAGTTCCAGGGAGTTCGCAACCTGCTGCCCGGAAGAACCGAGGAAGCGATGAAGTCTTTGGATGACGCCATCAATGAGACAGAGAAAGCGCTGGCCGAAAGTCGAGACGCGATACAGGGCTTACGCTCTGAGCCGATGGCAAGGGGAGATCTTGCAGAAATACTGATGTCAACCAGCCAAGAGTTGGCTCATTCCAATAATGGAAATCAAGAACCGCCAGTCTTTGATTTGATTCAAGAGGGAGAACGGCACAACCTGTCCCCGACGACGAAGAACGAAGTGTGCCGAATCGCACTCGAGATCTTGAGAAACGCGTACCGCCATGCACACGCAAGTCGCATCGAAACCGAGGTCCGATATGGCGATCACAATCTCCGGATTCGCATCCGTGACGATGGAAAAGGAATCGATCCGAGCGTTCTGAAGGCAGGCGGACTCGCCGGACATTGGGGATTACGAGGGGTTCGGGAACGAGCGGCCCGGATTGGAGCTCAACTGGACTTCTGGAGTGAGGCTGGTGCGGGTACTGAGGTTCAGCTGACGGTTCCGGCATCGGCCGCCTACGAGACTGCGCGTGACAATCGGGGCAACATTGTTTCGTAAGGTTAGGAATCGTGAATAGCGCTCATAATCTAATTCGAATTCTCACAGTCGACGACCATCCCCTCCTGCGGAAGGGTATTGCGGCCTTGGTAAACCCTGAACCGGACCTGAAATTGGTAGCGGAAGCAGCCAATGGCAAAGAAGCCATCGAGTTGTTCCGGTCTCATCAGCCGGACGTAACCTTAATGGACCTTCAGATGCCGGAACTGGATGGTCTCGAGGCAATTGTCGCCATCCGCAGAGAGCATCCCGAAGCTCGGATCATCGTCCTGACCACGTACACGGGCGATATGCAGGTGCTACGGGCACTCAAAGCAGGAGCTCGAGCGTACATCCTTAAGGGGCAGGTGCATAAGGAACTCCTTGATACGATCCGCGCCGTGCACGCCGGGCAGAAACGAATTCCGCCAGAAATCGCCGCTCAGCTGGCGGATCACGCCACCGACGACCAGTTGACTGTGCGCGAAATTGATGTAGTCAGGCTGATTGCTGCCGGCAACGGCAACAAACAGATCGCTGATCAACTCTCGATTGGGGAGGCGACCGTTAAGAGCCATGTCACGAACATATTATCCAAGCTAGGAGCGAACGATCGCGCCCACGCCGTCACCATTGCGCTGAAACGGGGTATCATCGAGCTGGATCTCCCCCAAAAGTAGGGTCGGCGCCTCCCGCCTTTAGGCGTTTCGAGTTTGCAGCGATTTCCTTACCCTCAAATCGGAGGGCTCTCTGCAACGTCTCTTTTCAACCTTCGCCAACGGCTGGCCAGGGATAGGACTTCTGATTCAGCGAGTTCTGGCCGCCCTCTTGCTTGTTCGCTTCGGGATCATCGATCTCACAGGGACATCCTTCGCTCCATCTATGCTTCCGCAGATCGTTGGTGCATGTTTGGCGATACTCTTGTTAGTCGGACTTTGGACCCCTGTCGTGGGAACGTTGATTGCAGTAATTGAGCTCTGGATTGCGATGACCCACGCAAGCGATCCTTGGATTCCGATAGTCCTGGCAACGTTCGGCAGCACCGTCGCAATGATTGGTCCCGGGGCATGGTCCGTTGATGCTCGGCTCTTTGGCCGGAAGCATCTCCACAGCTGAAACAGACATCAACCGACTCCACCAAAAGTCGTACAGTCATTCCTGACCACGGATTGAGACTGCGATGGGACCATTTGGGGTTGTGAACTCAAACATGCTTATTTCACACTGATCCTACCAACAATCATAAGGAGTTGGCCCGTGAATTTAGCGCATGTATTGAATCAGCAAGTGCGGTTCTCCCCGATTCCGGAAGTTACACCGATCGTCTTCGTCGTCGACGATGACATTTTCATTCGCAAATCGCTGGAACGACTGATTCGCAGTGAAGGCTTGCTGTCGGAGACATTCGCGTCTGCCCGCGAGTTTCTCGCCTGGCCTCGCCCCGTTGTTCCGAGTTGCCTCATCTTGGCAGTGTCTATTCCTGATGTGAACGCTCTCGAACTACAAAAGCAGATCGCCCGAGAGCGGCCAGAGATGCCGATTATCGCCATTTCCAGCTACGAAGATATTCCAACCACCGTTCAAGCCATGAAGACAGGAGCCATCGATTTCTTGATGAAGCCGTTGAGCAATGATGTTGTACTTGGGGCAATCCGCGAAAGCTTGGAGCGAAGCCGCGTGGCTCTTGATCGTGAAATGGAAAAGCGTGATCTTCGGAACCGGCACACTGCACTCACACCGCGAGAACAGCAAGTCATGGCACTTGTGGTCTCCGGCTTATTGAACAAACAGGTCGGGGGAGAATTGGGGATCAGCGAGATCACTGTTAAGGCGCACCGGGGGCAGGTCATGCAGAAGATGAGGGCTAATTCTCTCGCCGAACTGGTAAAGATGGCCTCTAAACTCTGGCCTGCGCGTGAGGGAATTCACTTGGCATGATGGCTAAGTAGATGGCCAGCGCAAGAGAGCCACATCTTAGTTGGCTTCGAAGCAGCGCCGGTCCTGATGCGAAGCAGAATTCAGGAACGCAGCAAGGAAGATTAAAGCCGAGCATTAGCAGATTTGCGACGTTATGGGAGAAATCACCATGCATCCCTTACGCAAACTACGGGAAGCCGGCAAGCCTACACTCGCGCAGATTAGTGAACTGCTTGCCGAAGACATCGTATTCAACAGCCCGATTTTGGCACAGCCGATCCAAGGACGGGACCTCATCGCGCCAATTTTCACTCAGTCGAGCGCTACGCGTGGCTCCGGTACCTATACAGCCGAGTCTAAGCTCGATGAGCGCACCACCTTCTTGCGCTGGGTGGGGACCATGGATGGGCACAAGTTCGAGAGCCTAGAGATCATCGTTGACAACGAGCAGGGGCTCATTGTGGAACGCACTATTGCCCTCCGTCCGTATCCGGCTCTGAAACTGTTCCGCGACGCGATGTACGCAGCGCTCAAGGATAAACTGCCGCCCGATGTTTGGGACTACCCAACACCCTAGTGTGGCCACGGTAGGTAACAGGTGAAACGCACTAAAAGTTTTGCTGGATCCTAAGCAGGCCAAGGCTCCGAGAGGCCCGGTGACTTCTCACGCTTTCAGGTCTGGAACAAGCGCGCGGACGCACACGATGAATGTGCTTGTTGCGCTTCTTGAAAAGTGTGCTGTTCGATAAAGCTACGGCTTGGCACTGTCCGAGAGAAGCACGACAGTATAGTGATCGATCCGGCGAAGGGTGAACTCGGCGACGCTCCCGTGCAGAGAGAGACTTGCGAGTGGAGGTTGGGCTGCATCCGGCGAGACAGCTTTCACCTCCCAGCGGCTCAGGTTCTGTACCAGACCGCTCAGGTCTAGCCGGACTCTAACATTCTCTGCCGGGGCCTTGTGGTCGTAGTTAAGCAAATGGAGGATCAAAGTCCCGTCGCCAGGTTTCTGAGTCAACTGGCCCAGCACGTAACCGCGTGGCTCCAGGTTGAGGCGAGGTCCTCCGGCCACGGCCTCCATGCGCGCCGCAATTCCCTGCTCCGACTTTCCGGTCCTGATGATGACGCCTCCGCCGTCGGTGAAGGCATTCAACCGTGCGTTCTGCTCGGCGCACAGCTTGGGCAGGTTTGCCGGCATCACTAGCACCTTGAATCGGTCTAAGGGGACTCCTTTGTCGAGGTGCGCGAGTACTTTGCTCTCGAAAAAGACGCTCTGCTTGAGGAATTCGTCAGCCAACGCGTTCTGCGGTCCTGCGGAGATCAAGGCGATGCGGGCCACCGGCACTACCTGGTGGTACAGTTCCCGGTGTCCTACCAGGAAATGATTGTATTGAGCGATGGCAGCCCAGGCCTCTTGCGCTTCTGGCTCGCCATTAATCAGCGCCGCGAGGAATCGGCCCTCGATGTTGCGCGAGGTGGCCGCGCCGAACGAATAGGCCTCGGCGATTGAAAGCTTCTGCTCAGCTGGGCTCGGGATGCAGCGCTCGCGCGGGCCACAGTGATAGAGATCGTTCTCGTACTTCAGAGGCTGCCAAAGCTGCTTCTCACCGCTCAAGAATTTGATCTTGCGCGCGTTATCTACCTGCCACTTACCGTTCCACACCCCGGGAGTGTCTTTGCCGTCCTCTTCCCAGACCACCTCGTTGATGTCATTCATCGCAAAGCGGTCCGGCGCAATATGGATATTTGCTTCCACCATGACCTTGGGCCGGCCGGTTTCCTGCGCCTTGCGCTCCGTCATTCGCTGGGTGTCATCTAGCAACTGGGCCAAGCCGTCGTCGTAACCGATCATGTTGTCCCACACGATCGCGTCGACTCCCGCATCCACCGCCAGCTCCGCCTTCTTCAAGAGATAGCCCCTCCAGCCGGGCTTGCGCGCGTCGGCCAGCCGTCGGCCCCAGGAGACTTGAAGATCGCTCATGGTTGGGCCGGCGTAGAACATCGGGATGCCGTGCATCCGCAGTCCGTAATTCTTCGTTTCCGGATCGTCGCGATACGCGCTCTTACGGAACATGTTGGAGGCGGAGAGGTACGCGGACACATGGATGCCGTTCTCGTGGCAGCGCGCGATTACCTTTTTCAGGTTCTCCCGGTTTTCGTCCTCTTCCTCGAACGACCAGCCGTTGCTCCAGGTAACCCAGATCCAGTTGAAGTCCGCCTGCTTGAGCAAGTCCAGCATTTGATCGAAATCGCGGTCATAGATGTGGGAGAGCACATCCTTTTCTTTAGCGCTAAACTTTTTGCCCCACCAGGTCCGCTCAGCCTTCCAGCTTTCAATCCGTCCGCCGTCCAGCCGAATGAAACGAAAATTGCCCTGTTCGGCCCAGGACGGGACGTCTTCCGGCTTGGCCCGATACAGTCTCGTCGCTGGCTCAAAAGAATGGGCGGAGCAGAACAGGAGGCAGGCGGCAACCAAGCCAATCAGTCCAACGTCTTTTGCCGGTACGGACACGCGTGGTTTCCTGCCTATGGAACTTCAAGCCATCATTTCCACGTCATCATCATTACTAATACGGTCGTATTCCCTTTTCGCGGGAAAAGTAGGAACCGAAGACTTTTGCGAATCGCGCTGGATTAAGCCAGCGGAAAACCTTGGGAACTATGGGCACTACTGTCGTGAGTCCATTCCAAGCTTGCATTGGGCGACTCAGAAAGGTTGACGAGCTCTCTCCGAAACTCCTCCAAGCGAATCGAAACTAGTGCCTACCGCGGCTTGTGAATTTGCCTAACAGAAACTCTTGGGCCAAACCGAGGGCAACATGGAGGCCCATGCTGGTCCCGAAGTTGGTGAATACAAGCCCAGCACCGCGTTGCGAATCTGGGTAGTAGGTATTAGAAAGCGAAGCTGAAATCAAGCTGCCACCCCACTGAGAATAATTCGGCTGCGTTTTTCCGTTATCTCCCTGACAGACAAATGGAGCGATGATGGCGTGCCAGGCGCGAGACCCTTTTGTCCCGGAGCCCCGATAGAAATACCGAGGGTCTTGATGCAGAAGAGAAGGCAGTACAGCGTTGCCAAAGAAGGCTTCGCTGGTACCGCTGGCGAGGGCAGCACCGAAGCGCTCGCCATACCCTCTCGCACCTTGGCGGTAATCGGTCATATGAGATGCCTGCTCGACTCCGGCCCAT
>Ga0126376_10002623_pt1 | contig 10222 bp, 4 predicted proteins | sample PanSoiMetPlot_15_FD_92760 | JGI IMG/M metagenome (GOLD analysis project Ga0126376, IMG submission 92760) | Tropical forest soil microbial communities from Panama - MetaG Plot_15 | ecosystem: Environmental > Terrestrial > Soil > Tropical forest > Bulk soil | place: Panama | collected 2016-02-17 | reverse complement strand
GCGCTGAAACCATCATCCGGACCCACGCCTGCCGCAGCGATGTGAACATCGCCCGCGCCAGTCAGAGCGTCCAGTGAACTATAACCGGCGCTGGGATAGTTATCCTGACCGAGCACGGTGAAAGCAATCACACCTCGTCCACTCGGAGTTACGCCTACAGCAGGATAGGTCACATTGTTATTAGCCAGAGCGATCACACCCTGATTCACCACACTGGCGCTCGGACTGCTGGGTGAACCTGTCGGCTGCAGAACAAAGAAGGCGGCGCCCGCCTGTGGATTTCCATTGACTGTTACCGCGGTATCCAGGGCAGCCCACAATTTACCGTTGGCATAGGACACCTGCTGCATACGGGAATCGTTGCTGGGCAGCCGCGGTTCGGTTTGCGGAAACGGGCCGGTAGGCGGAGGAACTACCTGGAAGCGCCAGCAGCCGATCCCAAATGGAGTAGAGATGGTTCCATCAGCGAGGCACTGTCCCAAAGGAAAATCGCCGACCTTCTGGGTTGATCTTGGCGGCACGGCATAGGTTTGCGTGTCTACCAGACCTGTGGTTAGAACCACTGCCGGTGAGGTACCCAGAGATAGCGTGTTGGTCAGCTCCCACATGACGAGCTGATTAAATGCGCCCGTGTTTGAGAATACTGCGAGTGAGCTGAGAGCAAACTCGGTGCCGCTATTGTCCGTGCGGAAGTTCGTGCCCGGTGAAAGCGATGGCCACACGGTGAATCCCGGAATGCCGTAAGGCAGCGTTGGCGCTAATGCGGCTGTATCGAATAACTCCACATTCGCGGGACCACCTGCAACCAGTCCTTGCTTGGAGATGGCGTAGATCTGTGAGCCACGGAAACGACCGGGGGAGAACAACTCAAATTCATTGGTAGTGATGTACAAACCATTCGCATCCATGCCGACGTGGGGATAATCGCCAAGGCACTGCGCATGCACGAGAGTGGGAACACCATTGATCCTGACTCGCGCCTTGCAGTTATGGTCCGGCGTACCGTCAGTTCCATCGTTCTGGACGGGAAGGTGGAAGACCATCCACGGATCCAAAGGATTGGCCGTCGTGCTCACGGCGATATCGAGATGGTTTTTGCCGTTCAGCGACTGGGTTGTGGGAGAGACGCGATCCAGCGTGAGCACCACGTGGAACCAGCGCTGGGTATCCGGATCAAAGTGACAGCTTGGGTCGGTAATGGATGGCCCAAATCGCAAAGGTGAGACTGCGCGGTTAATTGCTGCCGGGTAGCCGTAGAAAGTGTTGAGGTCGGTTACGCCCAACAGAGAGGTGCCGTCGGCGCCATAAATATTCAATACATCATTCACAGTTTCCAGCACCAAACCATTGCCGGCGCACAATCCCTGATCCGGTGGAACCACAGAGAATTGATTGCCATGATTGGCAAATCTCTGATTGAAAAAATTCAAGCCGTCAAAGCTGTCGATTATCTCCGGATTGGACTTGGCTTTCGCCTTTCCGTTGACCGATTGTCCCTGGCCGGGGCCAGGCGCGATGGACCGGTTCAACCTGGTTGGACCGGAGACGTTTCCTTGCAAATCGATGCCAAGATCGTCGTCGTCACTGTCACTTCCCGCCAATCCTGAGTCAATTTCCGGATTTTGGATCCCGGAAACGCCCGCGGGCGCCGCGACAGGCTGGGTGTTTCCTGAGCTGCTGATTTGAGTTATGGTTTGCGCCGAGATGCAGGGAGAGCAGAGAGTCAGCGCGACGGCAAGTGCCAACAATGATGCAAATTTCGCTGTAACAAACGGGGATGGTTTCATGGTTACTCCTGGAAGGGTGCCTCAAAGAGGCGTTTCAAACAGTCTATATTTGAGCGAGCAGATACAAAGGCCGGCAACAAACTTTAAATTCACCTACCCGCCGCTTAGTTCCAAAGTAGCACCGTGAATGGATGATGCAGATGGGCGTCGAAGGTTTGTCTTAGTCCAACCTGGGCAGAAGTTGACACCACAAGCTGGTGCGCGTCGCAATAGCGCCGAGGGGCCTTTTCTGAAAATTAATTTGCTGGAAATGGAAGGAGTTGAGAAGACAAATGTCGCAAGACGAGCAATCCAGACCCGCTACACCCGCATATTTATTGGCTATTCTTCACCTTGCATTTCCTGAGTTTCTGAATATACTTCCTCGCGCAACTCCCAGGTAAAAAAATTCTAAGCTGGCCGCTATTCAACTATCGGTGGTAGGAGAAAATCTAATGCGCTGCAGTCCACTTCGCGGGACTCTGTTTACCCTTCTGTTTGTCCTTGTTTTCCAACTTTCTTCCCTGGCCCAAAGCCCGAATCAGGACCAGACACCGCCGTCGAGAAACGACGACATCGAAGAAAAACTTCCCAGTCAACCGTCCGCCTCAACCGACGTCCCAAGCATGCTCGACACCGACTTGGACAGCGCCGATATACCGGCCTTCGCACTGGGAGTGATTGACACGGAGACTTACCTGAGGATGCGCGACGAACATGTGCGCTTTCTGCGTGGGCTCATGGACAAGCACTTTGATCCCCGGTCACGCGGACAAGCCATTCGCCAGATGCGAGAACAGGAACGCCGCCAACGTCAGGGCAACGGAGCAGGCAACGCGGATAACAATACGAGCAATGGAACCGGTAATACCTCCTCACCGGTCAACAATTCATCAATTCTGGCTCCCGGTCCAAGCTGGACGCCCCTTGGTCCAGCGCCGATTCCCAATGGTCAGACAACCAGCATTTCCCTTCCTGTCAGCGGACGCGTGACCGCCATTGTCGTTCATCCCACCAACGAGAACATCGTTTACGTAGGCACAGCTCAAGGCGGTTTGTACCGGTCGCTCGATGGTGGAACTACATGGACTGCCTTGATGGATGACTCGCTTTCCCTCGCCATCGGTACCGTCGCCATTGACCCGTTGGATCCCACCACGCTGTTTGTCGGCACAGGCGAGGGTAACTTGTCAGGCGACAGCTTCTTTGGGGTTGGCCTTTACATCATCAAGCATGCTGACACCGCGCCTGTCCTGCAAGGCCCTTTCAACCTGGATGGCACTGGTAACGACGTCTTTACTGGACGCTCAATCACCAAGGTGCTGGTAAGTCCAACGGATGACAATATTGTTTTTGTTTCGACCATATCGGGTATCGGCGGCATCAGCGCCGATTCCGTTCCTTCAGTAATCGCCAGCAATCTGCCCAGCCGCGGGCTATATCGTTCCACCAATGCCATGTCGGGCTCTCCAACATTTACCAAGATTACCGTTCAGCCAGCCAATGGCGGCAACCGCGGCATTTCTGATCTGGCCTTTGATCCAGCGAATTCCAACGTTTTGCTGGCGGCCGTTGTGGGTTTCAGTACCGGAGGAAACGACGGAGGCATCTGGCGCTCTACCAATGCACTGGCGGCCACTCCTACATTCACGAATCAGCAAGTGATTGGGACTGCGACAGCCACGATTGTGACTAAGCTGGCCAGTAATACGGTCAGCGGCGTAACTACAGTTCTGGCGGCCACTGGCGAAACATCATCGGTGGTGAATGGCTCGACTTGTGGCGCTCCGGGCCTGGTTCGCCGTTCGATTGATGGTGGAATTACTTTCAATAATGGCATTGCCCAGACTCAGGCTTTCTGCAACACCCAGTGCTTCTACGATATGGCGCCCGCCATGGACCCGACAAACTCCAGCGTGATCTACCTCGGGGGTTCGGCTAATGCGAACACCAATCCACCACGGGCTGATTGCAAAGCAGTTGTGCTCAGCAAGGCTACCGACGGCTTGACGTTTAATCGCATTGACACCGGATTGCACGCGGATACGCATGCGGTTGCGGTCGCGCCTTCGAATCCCAGCGTGGTCTATTTCGGCAGCGATGGCGGTGTCTGGAGATCGTCCAATGCAGGGACCTCCTGGCAAAGCATCAATACGGCTGGTTTTAACGCAACACAGTTTCAAAGCATTGCATTGCACCCCTCTGACCGGAACTTCAGCATCGGTGGCACCCAGGACAATGGCACACCCTGGCTCCATCCGGATACCACGTGGACACGGGCAGATTTCGGCGACGGAGGATTCGCGCTGATTGATCAGGGCGCCGCCGATACAACTAACGTGACCATGTATCACACTTACTTCAACCAGACCAACAACCTTATAGGTTATGCTCGGGTCACTACCACGGCGAATGCGCACGATAATGGTTGGGCATTCCGTGGCTGCAATGGGACCGTCGCCAACAATGGCTTCCGCTGTGCAGATGCGGTTCTCTTTTACGCCCCGATGACGCTAGGGCCGGGCACGCCCAATACTTTGTACTTCGGTACAGACCGGCTTTACCGTTCCGTCGACCAAGGCACAACCATGACGCTGGTTAGCCAGGGTCCATTCGTGAGTGGCCAGCCGGTAAGCGCGATAGGCATCTCGCCACAAAATGACAATGTCAGGATTGTCGGCATTCGCAACGGCAAGGTCTTTGCTACCACTACAGGCGCCAATCCTCTCACTGATGTCACCAATGCTGGATTCCCTGCAAAATACGTGGCGCGGGCTGTGATTGACCCAAACAATTCCAATACTGCCTACGTAACTTTTGCCGGTTTTGGCATCGTGGGAAAACAGGTGTGGAAGACCACAAACCTGAGCGGCGGGGCCGGAACCTGGACTCAGATATCCACCGGTTTACCGGATTCTCCAGTAGACGCTTTTGCCGTCGATCCGACCAATTCGCAAATCCTCTACGCCGGGACGGATATAGGCGTTTATATCTCTAAGGATGGCGGAACAAGCTGGGCGCCTTATGGAACTGGGCTGCCGAGAGTCGCAGTATTTGACTTGGCCGTTCAGAAGCCCAATCGCCTGATACGGATTGCCACCCACGGTCGTGGCGCCTGGGAAATTCCTGCGGCCAAATCGGCGGCCGTGGTAACGATCCTGGCCTCACCCAGCACGGCCACTTACGGTGACAATGTGACGCTCACTGCCACGGTTGGCGCGGGCGGAGTGCTGGCCACGCCTTCCGGCACTGTGACCTTCAGCGATGGCCCTCAAACGCTGGGCACCGCAGCTTTGAATGGTTCCCTGCAGGCCACCATCAGTACCACGTTACTCTCTGCCGGGACGCATTCCATAGTCGCGACGTTTAACGGGGACACTATTTTTGATGTGACCCCATCCAGCCCGGGCATCGTAACCATTAATCCTGCTCCTTTGACGGTAAATGTCGATAATGCGAGCAGGCAATTCGGCCAGCCGAACCCGGTGTTCACTGGTTCAATTACGGGAATCAAGAACGGTGACAATATCACTGCGACTTATTCCTCCAATACGGACGCGACCACCCCAGTCGGAAATTACGCCATTGTGGCCACGTTGGCCGATCCGGACAGCAAGCTGGGCAACTACACCGTTACTCAAAACAATGGAACGCTGACCATTACCCCAGCCGGTCTGAGCATCACAGCAGACAACAAGACCAAAATTCTCGACGCTCCGAATCCGTCGTTTACCGTTACTTACGCCGGATTCCAGAATGGTGATACCCCCGCAGTACTTGGCGGAGTACTCACCTGCACCACCACCGCGTTGACCAATAGCCCCGTGGGCAGCTATCCCATCACTTGCTCCGGGCAAACTTCGTCCAATTACACCATCACCTATGTTCCGGGTACCCTGAGCATCATTTTTGCTCCGAATGCTGGACGCACAGTACTCGCGCCAGTGGCAGCCGACGGCACAAGCGTGTTCAAGGCCGGCCGGACCGTCCCCATCAAGTTTCAGGTGTTTGATGTGAACGGCGTCTCGATCGGAACACCGGGAACAGTGAGCAGCTTCCGGATCATAGACGTTATTGCAGGAACTGTAACAACGCCGGTCGATTTGCCGGTCGCCTCCACGACGCCGGACACAACTTTCCGGTTTGATCCTGTTGCGCAGCAATGGATCTTCAACCTGGATACCTCTGGCCTAACGGCAGGATCAACTTATGTATTCCGCATTGGATTAAGTGACGGAAGCCACATTGACTTTCAGTTTGGTCTGAGATAGCGATTCGTTGCTCACTCACAGGCGCATGCTCCATCAAGGAGCATGCGCTCTTTTTTTTGCTCAGGACTCGAGCAAGTCCGCCGTGATAAAAAAGGGGCTTATGTCCCGGACTGCGGTTCTTGTGCTGGTCTTGATCTGTGTGCCCGCTTCCACCCAGAACGCGCCTGCACACAAAACTGTCGCGAGAGCAGTCAGCGCAAAGCAGATCATGGACTACACGCTGCCGCCCGATAAGCTCGAAAAAGCAAAAGCACTTTATGATTTGCGCCTGAAATTCGAGGTCATCATTCCGCTCTATTCGTGGTTGGTGCTCGTTGCGGTGCTCTCCCTGGGCATTGCGAGACGCTATCGCGATTGGGCAGAATCGGTTTCACGCCGTCGGTTGGTGCAAGTCCTCATCTTCGTTCCCTTGCTGCTGATGACACTCTCGCTCGCCTCACTGCCCTTCAGCATTTATGGACACCACATCGGTCTGAAATATGGCCTCTCCGTTCAAAGCTGGGATTCGTGGTTCGCTGATTACGCTAAAGGCAGGGCGATCAACATCGGAATTTACATTGTTGTGCTGTTGCTGTTGCTGATTACGATCCGCTGGAGCCCGCGCCGCTGGTGGTTTTTTTTCTGGCTGGAGATCGTGCCTGTAATTTGCTTTTTTGTATTCATTGAGCCCATCTTCATCGATCCGCTCTTCAACAAATTCGAGCCGCTGCAAACAAAAAATTCCCAACTGGTTGAAGAAATTCAAAAAGTGACGCAGCGTCGCGGCCTCGATATTCCCGGCAGCCGTGTGTATCAACTGAAGGCCGGCGAGAAAGTAACTAGGCTGAACGCCTATGTGACCGGCATCGGAGCGTCGGAGCGCGTGGTGGTATGGGACACAGCCATACAGAAAATGACGACCCCGGAGATACTTTTTGTCTTTGGTCATGAGATGGGACATTACGTTCTGCACCACGTCGTTTACGGACTGGTGGCTGGCTGTCTCGGCCTGTTAGTCACCCTGTACATCCTCTTTCATTTGTCCGGGTGGATGGTGAAAAGGTTTGGTCCGCGATGGCAGATTCGCGAACTCGATGACTGGGCCGCGGTACCGATATTTTTTCTGCTGGGCGGCATCCTCTTCTTCATGGCCCAGCCGTTGTCTAATGGTGTAAGCCGTTATATTGAGCATCAGGCGGACATCTATGCTCTGGAGGTCACGCACGGGATCATTCCGAATCTCCAGGAGGTTGCTGTGCACTCATTCCAAAAATTGGGAGAGCTGGATCTTGACTATCCATATCCGAGCCGGCTGGAAGTATTTTGGTACGAGGACCACCCGTCGATTTCCGATCGCGTGCGCTTTGCTCAGGAATACGATCCGTGGGGCAAGGGCGAAAGTCCGAAATATGTGAAGGAGCAGTAGTTAATATTTAGTACTTAGTATTTAGTAGTCAGTGAACTGCCTGTATAATTTGCGCACAAATCATGGACCGAGCCAGGGAATCTAAATCTCTTCGCAACTTCTCCTTGCGACTAGTGCTCCTCCTGCTGTTGGTCACAATAACGGCTGGGGCACAAGAAGCCACTACAGCAAGCCAACAGGTTGAGAGTGGCAAGTTTCGCCTGCACAAATTCGAGCAGCCAATCGGTGAAGAGAGTTACACCATCACGCGCCAGAGTGAGACTCTTTTACTAAAGTCTCAGTTCCTTTTTACAGATCGGGGCTCGAAGGTCCCGCTGGTAACAAGTCTGAAGGCAGCCGCGGATTATTCTCCGCAATCGTTCAACATTCATGGCGCCACCTGCCGCTTTTGTCCCATCGATTGGGAAGTTGCTGTGGAAGGTAAATCCGCCCGCGTCCGCCAGGAAAAACAAACTCGGACAGTTTCTGCGCCTGACATCTTCTTTGTCATCTCAGGCTACGCTCCGGTTGCAATGCAAATGGCAATGATGCGGTACTGGCGCGCGCACGGCAGCCCCGCCCAATTGGCCATCGTGCCTAACGGAGGCCTACGAATTCAAGATCGCGGCGCAGAAAATTTCGAGCTTGGCAACCACAACATGGCGTTGCGTAAGTACAACGTCCGCGGCTTGATCTGGGGCATGGAAACGCTGTGGATGGATGCTGATAACAATCTGGTTGCATTGGTGTCCACTGATGCTGAATTTGACCACTTCGAAGCCGTCCGCGACGAGTACGAAGCACTTCTTCCCAAGTTCATCGCCAATGCCGCGCGCGACGAGATGGCGGAACTCACGGAACTGAGCGCGAGATTTGCTTCGAACCAAACCGACATGGCTTTTGTGGGTGCAACTTTGATTGATGGCACAGAAAATCCGCCACTGCCGAATGCCATTGTGATTACGCATGCCGGCAAGATCGTTGCCGCAGGGCCAAGCTCCAAAGTGAAAGTGCCTCCGGGCGCGACCCGCATTGATGTTTCCGGCAAGTACATCATTCCCGGACTATGGGACATGCATGCTCATTATGAGCAGGTGGAGTGGGGTCCCATCTATCTAGCGGCAGGAGTGACTACCGTCCGCGATGTCGGCAATGAGTTCGAATTCATCACCGCCGTGCGAGATGCGCTGAACACCGGCCATGCAATTGGCCCTCGGATGCTGCTTGCCGGAATCGTAGACGGCGATGGCCCAATTGCGCTGGGCGTCACCCGGGTGAACTCGCCTGCTGACGTTCATGCCTGGGTGCAGCGCTATCATGATGCCGGTTTTCAGCAGATGAAAGTCTACAGCTCGATGACTGCTGATAACGTGAAGGCCGTTTGCGAAGAGGCTCACAAACTGGGCATGACGGTTACTGGCCATATTCCTCAGGGAATGACAGCTTACGATGGCGTGAACGCAGGAATGGATCAGATCAATCACCTCCATTACATTTTTGATCTCCTGCTACCGAAGAATTCCAAAACTGAGAAACCAAGTCCCGCCCAGCGATGGGAGACTATGGCATCGGTTGACGTGAATTCTGATGCCGGCAAGCAGGCCATACAGTTTCTGAAAGACCACCACACGGTGATCGATCCCACAATGGCCCTGATGGAGATGAATCTTCGCTCCGCTGATGCACTGGCAACCGTTATCGAGCCCGGCATCGCCAAAGTTCCGCCTGAAATGCGCGAACAATTGAGTAATGGCGGCATGCCATCCTCACTGGCCCCATTTTCACAAAAGGTTCGACAGAAATACCTGGAACTGATTGGCGCGCTGCACCGTGCGGGCGTCCCGATCGTGGCTGGGACGGATCAGGGGGTGCCCGGACATTCGCTGTATCGTGAGATAGAGTTGTACGTCGAGGCTGGTTTCACGCCGCTGGAAGCGCTACAGGCTGCAACCATCGTGCCGGCACGAGTGATGAAACTGGAGAATGACAGTGGGACCGTTGAGGCAGGTAAGCGCGCCGACTTAGACATCCTCGACGCGAATCCGCTAGCGAATATTCACAACATTCGCAGCGTGCGCTCGGTCGTCAGCAACGGTGTGCTGTATCAGAGTGCTCCATTGTGGGAGAGCGTGGGATTCAAACCTTAATTATTCTGATGTGAGCGCAGTGCTCACAACGTAGTGAAAGAACCGTGGCTGGCCTCTTCGTCTCCAGTAACGCGAGTCATAAGACGAGACCTTCACGCCGGTACGTAAAGCGCTGACAAAACTGTGTTGCTCCGGATCAACCACAATGCCTACGTGACCTTGCCATACAATCAGATCACCCGGCTGTGGCTCGGAGACACGCTGAAACGCTTCCACACCTTCAAAGAGCTTGCGCGAATCCGCGTAGACGTAGTTTAGGCCCGATTGCAGGTACAGGGAATGAACCAGATGGGAGCAATCCATGCTAGTGCGCCTCATCTCCAGGGCCGAGTTCAAGACCAGATCGCCGGCGGTCAGTGAAAAACCCAGCGAATCTGAGTCCGGTCCGTCGATTGCCCACGCGCTCATACAAACCAGCAGGCAAACAAATATCCGGAGCGTTTTGTTTCTACCTGTCATTCATGAGAGAAGTGGGCTTTTTCGAACCGCTGATTAAATTCGATGCCTGGTCGAAGACAGGCGAGAGCGGAAATCGAGAGTTCCTGGATTAGGCCGTTAAGTCGAGCGTGCGCTGGATGAGCGTTGAAGCATTTCGCGAATCGCCTGCACCACTAATTCCGGCTGATCAAGATGGATGAAATGCGCGCTGGCAGT
>Ga0126376_10002622_pt1 | contig 10227 bp, 12 predicted proteins | sample PanSoiMetPlot_15_FD_92760 | JGI IMG/M metagenome (GOLD analysis project Ga0126376, IMG submission 92760) | Tropical forest soil microbial communities from Panama - MetaG Plot_15 | ecosystem: Environmental > Terrestrial > Soil > Tropical forest > Bulk soil | place: Panama | collected 2016-02-17 | reverse complement strand
CCACGCCGACCGTGCCGTTGCCAAGCTCCGCGACGAATATGCGACCGCGCTGGGGATCGAATGCCAGATGATCGATCCGGCCTTTCACGTCGCCGAGCCGAATCTTGGCCGCCAGTTCGAGTGCCGTCGCGTCGGCGCCTGGCGCCGGTCGTGGCATCATCGGCGCCGCCAGCAAGGCAGCGGCGATGGCCACAGGACCGAATGACGTTTTGAACCGTGTCATGGTGTGAGCTCCGGGTGCTCCTGTCGCACGGGCTCGTTTTCGATCGCGGACACGTGCGACTATGGCAGGTTCCTCATGCGGTCGCTGTGGCAAGCGAATGCTTGGCTTCAGCCTGCAAGCGACACCACGTGTAGAGGGCGTCATACATGACCATCCCGTGTCTCAGCATCTCGTGATCGTCGGGGAAATTGCGCGACAGCCCGTATGAGATCGCGAGCAGGCCCTCGCCCTGCGGCGTGAGACCCGGCCGGGACGTATCGGCCCCCCGCACGATGGTTGCCAGATGGTCAAGGGCCGGATCCTGGATGTCGTAGGCCTGCACGATCGCATCGAAGGAACAGCGGTCACCGACGTGGCCGAACTGCACGTCCTTGATGTCGTATGGCGTGCCGCCGATCTCCTTCGCGACCGCCAGGACCTCTTCCGGTGGAACGTAGATGAATTCCGCCATCGGATCGATGAAGCGGCTGACCAGCCATGGGCACGCAATGCGATCGATCTTGGGATGTTCGCGCGTGACCCATTTGTCCGAGCCTCCCCCGGCCTTCCTGCGCGTGGGCAAGCCGTGTTGTTTCCAACCTGCGATGCCGCCTTCGACGTAGGCGGCCTGCAGGCCGGCCCGTCGCAGGGCTGCCGCCACGCTCTGGCTGACCTCGTGGCCATGCATGCAGTACGCAACGACCGGGCGGCCCGGCGGCAATTCCGGCCGCCAGCGCTCGACGTCCTCGGGAAGACGGTGGAATGCGCCGATGATCAATCTGTCGTCGGCGCCGAATGCGTCCTGACGGCGAACGTCGACGACGACCGGCGCCGCCGCCGTACCCAGCCGCGCATAAAGATCATGTGGGGAAAGTGGAAGAACTCCATCCATGCGCAATCTCCTCGACAAAGCGAGTGTTGCGCAGTGCTTGGACGGAAGAACCGTCTGACGGGGAGACTGCACATCCCCGTACGTCCAAACGTAGTCGCTGCGCGTGCAGCCCGCAAGAGGATGGAGGTTGAAGCAAGCTATGTTTCGGCAAGGACAAGAACACCGCGGTGTGTCGGCGAGAACACGTAAAGCCGGTCCGGGGCAACGAGCGCGGTGGTCTTGGCGCCGATTGCTGTAGCAAACTGGTGGCTGGTGCCGCTGCGCGGGTCGATGGACTGGACCACGCCGGGATCGGCAATGGCCACATGGACGAGACCGCTCGCCGGGTTGAAGAAGGTCGCGTCCGGGGGGCCGGCCAGCGGCCACTCGTTGCGAACCTCCCCGGCCAATGCGTCCAACTCGATCAGCGCGTCGCCGTCGCACGCGACGTAGAGGAGGTTCTCTTCCCGGTCGATGTCGAGGCCGTGCGCGCCATCGGAAGGAACCATCCAGTGTCGGACTTCGTCGAGTTCCGGCAGCCGGGCGGTGAGCACCATCGAGGGATCCCGGATCGCGAGGAACACGCGCGTCCCCTCGCGATCGGTGACACACCACCGGGGGCGACCGGGCAGATCGATCGACCACCGCTGGCGCCCATCGAGCTGCAGGACCTGGAGCTCGGGGCCACAGGTTTCGTCGCCAATGCAGGCAACGACCGCCAAGCCTCGCTGCGGTACGACCGCAACGCCGTTCGGCCGCCGGCCGGTGTCGAACACGCCCCGTGTCTCCAGCGTGCGGCCATCGACCCAGGCCAGGCTTGCTGCTCCGCGATTTGTGACGAGGACGTAGCCTGCATCAGCGACCACGCCCGCCGCTTCTGGAAAGCCCTCCAGCGTTGCGAGGTGGCAATTCCTGTCATGATCAACGACCTCGAGACGGTTTCGGGCGGTGTGCGCGATGAAGACGCGGCGCGTTTTCGCCTCGAACGCGCCATGGTCGAACAGCGTGTCGGCAGAACCAGGTATCGCAATAATGCCGCTGGCTTTTAGAGACATCGCGATCTCCTGAAGGGCGGCACTGCCCCGGACCGGTCGGCGGGCGACTGCTCTCGCATGGACGGGATCGCCTTGCCCTCAGCCACCCGTTCGCAAGAACAGCGTAAGCCGTACGACATGGCTGTCCGTCCCGTCTGCATTCGTTGCAATGGTCATGGACACAGGGAGGCGAGAGCTGCGCACGACCGCATAGGTGGGAGATGACCTGTCCTGGTCCTCCACCCAGCCTTCTCCCAGGCAGGTCTTGATTTCGTCGGTGATGGCGGCCCGGATCCTGGCAGCCTCTTCGGCGGAGCCGAAGCTCTGATAGTCGCAGGTATAGGTTCTGTCGCCATAGACCGAGCACTCCCTCCAGCCGGTCAATGCGAGGGTCGTGTCGAAGAAATTTCCCTCATGCGGCGTGCCGGCAATCGTGGAAAATTTCTCCTTTGTCAGTGCGAGCGTAACGACACGCTTCAAATCCGGACAGTACGCGGCCGCATCGGCAGCGTGCAGATCCTGCGTCTGCCCGCCCGCAGCCAAGCCGACCAGCGCGGCGGCGCCGATGATGGAGGTCCTCACCAGGTGTCTCCACGACCGGCGAATTCGCCGGGCTGTCAGCGTATCGGGCGCGCTACTTCCGCCGGCACGACTTCATGCATCGGTCGTACTCGGTCTTGCAGGTCGGGCCTGCGTAATTCGACGCGCAGGCGCGCTGCTGGTCGCGGCACTGCTTGCAGGCATTCGCGGCCGCAGCTCCCGTCACCGTGCCGGTGCCGCTCAAGGCGAGCAGCACCAGCACGATCATGACGATCGATCGCATAGGGTCTCCTGTTGATGCCGCGAGCGGCAGGATTGCCGACGACCCGGTCAGCTCCTGGCGCTCGCCGTCTTGTCCAGCGCCTCGCGCAAGCCTTTGGCGAGTTTCAGTGCGTCGTCGTTGGCCCAGAAGTGCATGAAGATCAGGCGCGGCTGCTCGTCCAGCATGTGGCTGTGGATGGCCGTGACTTCGATGCCGTTCGCGCGGAGCGCCTTGATGACCGGGTTCACCTCGTCGGCAACGAGGACGAAGTCGCCGGTGATCGCTGCCTTGCCGCCGCCGGTCGACTGGAAGTTGATGCCGGTGGCGATGCCGGCGGGCCCGGGCGGAACCAGCTGCGTGCCGTGCTCGACGACGCCGTCGCGGCGTGGCACCGCGAACTGGTAGACCCCGCCATTGGCCTGGCCCTTGGCGCCGAGAATCTGCTCGATCTGGGCGGTGTCGAGATCGACGGCGGGCGGCGGAGAAGCCTGCGCCGGCCCCTCGAGCGGCGTCTTGCTGACGCCCAGCGCCGCATGGATCGCCTGGGCCAGCTTGACCGGGTCGCCATGGCCGCCGACATGCATGTAGAAGGTCGCCGGATTGGCGCGCAGGAGATGATTGTGCACGGCCGTGATGTCGATGCCGCCCGCGGTCAGCTTGCTCATCACGGGATTGATCTCGGTTTCGAGCAGGACCAGGTCGCCCATGGCCATGGCGCCCCCGGACACGGGCTTCAACGCCACCCAGCTTCCGAGCGCCAACGCCGGCTTGATGGCGACGCCGTCCACGCTCACCTGGAGATCGGTGCGCGGAAAACCATAGCGGTGGACGTCGCCGGCGACCGTCCCCTTGCGGCCGAAGGCCTCATCGACCTTCTGCCAATCCACTTCCTGGGCACTCGCCGCCGCGGCCCAGGTGGCGACAGCTCCGCTGAACAGCAGAAGAAAAATGGCACGCATGATGACCTCCTTTTCAAGGGCCGGATGGCCCGCCTGACGCTCGCGCCCCTCGAATACGATCGATCAACGTTGCTCCGATGCAGGCAGCGACGTGATCGCAATGTCGTGCCGCCGCTCAATCTGCCGGCGTGACGGTAAAATCGTCGAAGTAGACGTGGCTGTCGGCCTTGGACCACAGGCCGATGCGTCCCGATACCGGGGCCGGCAACGTGTGCTCCAGGTACAGCTTGCCATCGAGATAGCCCTCGACCTTGGCCCCGGCGATGCGGACTTTCAGGTCGTGCCACTGGCGGCTCGGCGTCGGCGTGTTGCGGATCCACTTCACCGACGAGCGCTTGCCTTTCTCGAACTTCCACAGGACGAGGTTGTTCTCCAGGCAGTTGGCCCGCACGGTGAAATAATCGCCGTTGGGCTTTAGATCGAACAGGATGCCGGCGCCCTGATCGATGCGGCCGGAAATGCCCTCGAAGCGAACTGAGATTTCTCCCGCGGTGAAATCCGGCACGTCCTTGGCGACCGTGTAGGGGAAGTAGGCGTAGGCCTGAACGCGATCGAGAAACTCGGCGTAGCGTTCGCCGTAGAGCGCGCGCGCCTTGTCGGCGATGCCGGCGGAGGACTGGCCTTCCTTCCACTGGCGTCCGTCCACAGCCAGGACCTTCTTTCCGCCCTCCTGCTCGATCCGCCAGATCCCGACGACGGGAACCATCACCTTGGGCTCAGCGCCAACGGTCTCGTCGGAAAATTGCAGCTTGACCGGCTCCACCGCCAACACCGGCAGCCCCACTGCCGCCAGAAGAAGCGCGGATATGGCGGCTGTTCGCATCGTGCCGCTGACCTTCATCACTGACCTCCTTGGTGAACCCAGGCCTTTTCGATCGCGGGCGGCCGCCGGCTCCACCACCAGGCGAAGGCAATCAGCAGGGGGAGCACGCCGAAGAACCAGGGCAGCGTCACTCCTGCGTCGACAGCCAACGGATAGCCCGGATAGTCGGTTCCCGGCGCCGGCGTCGGAACCGCGACGTCGCCGAGGGCATAGAGCAGCGGCAGGACCTCGCGCGGACTGGTCGAGCGGCTGACGTCCGCTCGCGCCCCGTAGGCGTACTCGATCTCGCCGTAAGCATCGTCGGCCGAACTGCCGGCGGCAGTTTGCCGGCCCTGCGCCAGGCGAACGGCGACGTTGGGCAGGGCCCGTTCGAGCTTCGCCAACACGTTGCGACGGAAATCGATATAGCGCGGATCTTCCGGCGCCAGATGCACCGTGATGGCCAAGGACCCTGTCAGCCTTGCCAGGGCCGTGTGGTCCGCGGCCGAAAATGAATTGCGGCGATCCTCGCTCGTGTCGGGCGAGAACCTGAGCTGGGACGCGAGGCCGACCACCGCCATGACGGCGAGCACGCACAGGCCGGAGCGAGCGAGCTTGCGGCGCAGCGGAACCCCCGGCGGCAGCCAGATGGCAGCGAGCGCCGCGAAGCCGCAGATCACGGCGGCGGTACCGACGACGGCTCCGGCCGGCAGCAGGCCCTGCTCGAATGGACGCAACACCTGGGTGAGCGACAGCCGCGACAGCCAGTCGAGGATGCCCGGGCGCCCGGCAAGGGTGAAGTCCAGCACCCAGGAGCCGAGCGTGAAGGCCAGCGTGATGATGGCGGCCGTCGCGGCGCTCTCGGCAATGGCGGCGGCGAACAGCGCTATGGCACCGACCAGCAGCCCATAGAGCAGATGGCCGAGGACCAGAGTCGATGTTTCGGGTGAATGGAGGTGTCCGCCGAGCAGCCGCCAGGCGACGAGCGCGGACAGAACCGGGATGCTCGCCAACGCCCACGCGACCAGCACGGCCGCGACCTTGACGGCAACGATCGTGCCGGAGCCGTAGGGCAGTTGCACCAGCAGGCGCAGCGCACCGGTCTCTTTCTCATGGCCGAGGACGCGGATGGCAACGAAGGGAAACAGGAGGGTGACGGCGACGTAGAACGCACCGAACGTGGGCACCAGCACGCCGTCGAGCGGCGACAAGCTGACCGCAAGCGCGGGCGATTGCAGCCCGGCGGCGCTGGCCTCGCCATAGAGCGAGACCGCCTGAACGAAACTGTAGCCGACCAGCGGGCAGACGAGCAGCAGCAGCAGCCACAGCGCCCGGCCGCCGAGAATTTCCCAAAGCTCCTTGGCCAGCAGCGGCGCCAGCGGGGCGCGCATGATCGGGTCAGGTGAGCGCAAGAAAAATATCCTCCAGGCCGGCGTCGGACAGACCGACGCGGTTACGCAGCTCTGCGAGCGTGCCGGAGCCGCGCACGCGGCCATCGGCGAGCAGCACGAAGCGATCGCACACGCGTTCGGCATCGGCCAACTGATGAATCGCCAGGACGAGCGTGCGGCCCTCTCCCGCCGCGCGGCGCAGCACCTGCGCGATGGCGCGCGTCTGGCGGAGATCGAAGCCGTCGAACGGCTCGTCCATCAGGAGCAACGGATGCGGCGCGAGCAGTCCCAGCGCCAGCATCAGCCGGCGCGCATAACCCTTGGACAACGACTGCACACGCTTTGCCAGCATCGGCGCGAGGCCGACCGACGCGATCGCGCCCGCCACCTCGGCGTCATGCCGGCGGTAGACGCCGGCGAAAAATTTCAGCACGCGCGCCACCGGCTCATCGCCGTAGGGCCGTATCCCGTCGGGAAGATAGAAGATGAATGCGCGCCGCCGCGCCTGGGGCAGCGGTACGCCGCGCCAGAGGATCTCACCGCCATCCGCCGGCATCACGCCGGCTATCGTCTCCAGCATGGTCGTCTTGCCGGCGCCGTTCGGCCCGATGATGCCCAGCACCTCGCCGGCGCTCGCGGCAAAGCCGACATCCGCCAAGGCGATCTGTTCGCCGTAGCGCCTGTTCAGTGCAGTGACTGCAAGCAGCGGCTCGGGCACGGGGCGCACGTCGGGCCTGCGGTGCTCCCACATCGGCGCGGGTGCAGCCACGTCGTGACGCGCAGAAGCGAGCCGGGAGATCGTGTGCACAGCTCCGTCCATGCGCAATCGCCTCGACAACGCGAGTGTTGCGCAGAGCTTGGACGGACATCGTCTGACGGGGAGCCTGCGTATCCCCCGGAGTGCAGGTCTATTAATCCTTCGCGCCGCCCCGAGCAAGCCGGGCAGCGCGGTGCGCACCGGTCGGCAACATCACGTTACCGTGCGCATCCAGGCCCTTACTTTTTCACTACCACAATCAGCGGCTTGTCCTTGGCGGCGCGGCTGTGAACCACCAGCGCCCTGGCGTTCGCGCCGCCCTCATTGCGCGCCAGGTGGACAAGCTCAGCGGGGATGATCCCGGCCTCGCCGCTCTTGATGAGCGAGGCGCCCTGCCCTTCGATCTCAACCGTCAGGTTTCCTTCGATCACGTGCAGCAGCTCCTGGGCGCCCGGGTGCATGTGCCACGGCGCGGCCGTGCCGGAAGCGAACTCGACGATGCTGACCACCGTCTCCTGCACTACCTGGCCCTGCCCCTCGAGATCCTTGCGCAGGATCTGTGTCAGCTTCGGTCCGCCCTGCGCCTGCGCAAGCGCCACATTCGATATGGCCGGGACGGCCACAGCCAGTCCGGAAAGACACAGGAATTCGCGACGGATGATCTGCATGGAATCCTCCTGATGATGCCCGGCCGCACGTCGCGGCGTGCTTCACGCGCTGCTGCGGGAAACAAACGTAAGCCGGCTGAAATTCCCAGCTTGGCTCAAAGCGCAAGCGATTTGAGGCGACGCATGTCGTCCGCGGCCTGCGCCAACAGCCACTCGCGGGCTCGCGTGACCTTCGGCAGAGTCGATGTCGCCTTGGGACAGACGATCCAGTAGCTCTTGTGCAGCGGCAAAGCCGTTGCGAACGGGCGCACCAGGCGGCCGTTGATGAGATCCCAGGCGGCAAGCGCGCTGCGCGCGAGCGCGATGCCCTGGCCGTCGATGGCGGCATCGATGAGCATGCTGGCGCGGTTCATGATCGGGCCGTGCAAAAGGTCGGGACAGCCCATGCCGGCAGCTTCCAGCCACCTCGACCAATCCCGCCGTCGGTCGAGATGCAGCAGGGGAAATTTCAGAACGTCGCAAGGCTGGCCCAAGCGACGACGACCTTGGACCAGCTTGGGGCTGCACACCGGAAACAGCTCCTCGCTGCACAAACGCTCGACGTGCAGTCCGGCCCAGTTGCCGTCGCCGTGCCGCACGGCCAGATCCACGTCCTCACGCGCGAAGTCGACATGGTGCATGGTGGCGGAGACCCGCAGGTCGATGTCGGGATGCGCCTCGGCAAACCGCCCCAGTCGGTGCACCAGCCATTTGGCAGCGAAGTCGGGCGACGTGCTGATGGTCAAGGCGCCTGACGTCTGGCGCTGCACGAGGCGATCCGTGCCGACCGCAATGCGGTCGAGCGCATCGCGGACGACAGCGAGATATTCGCGACCGGCTTCGGTGATCACCAGTCGCTGGCGCTCGCGGTTGAACAGCTTGACGCCGAGTTCTTCCTCCAGCGCCTTCACCTGGTGGCTCACGGCGCCCTGCGTCACGCACAGTTCCTCGGCAGCGCGCGTAAAACTCTCGTGGCGAGCCGCGGCTTCGAAGGCCTTCAGGGCATTCAGAGCCGGCAGACGGCGGAGCATCAATCGACCTCATGAGAAAAGCTCAGGCAGGCTAGAGAAAGGATGCTTTGAGAGCAATGGCCCGCTGGCGTTACCGATCCGGCCGTCTGGCGGCACGGGCCGCCACGATACAGTGGAGCGGCAGCATGTCGAACCTCGTCATTCGTGACCCTGTTCAGTCCACTGACGGTTTTCGCCGGAGCGAAATCGTCAAGCTCTCATTCATCTTTCGCCGCTGGCTCGGGCGCCATCGCCAGCGGAAGGATCTGGGCGACCTGGCCCAATGCAACCGCCACCTGCTCAAGGATATCGGCATCTCACCCGAGGAGGCTGAACGCGAAGCCGCCAAATGGTTTTGGCAGGCGTGATCAGCAGCAGGCCGTATCCATGAATTTTTCTCATGCAGGCCAGAAATATTATGCGTTGCGAAAAACCGCACCGTTGCGTATCGGAACACTCGTTCGCACTGATTTGACCTGTTTCAGAGTGACGTGGCGTTCGGGGGACGCAGCCTCCCCCTCAGACGGTCATGCCGTCCAAGCCCTGCGCACAGCCCGGATTGGGGCCGCTTGGACGGAGCATGACGATGACAACCCGATCATCTGCAAGACACATTGGCGCGCGGATCGCGGCGTCATCCGCATTGGCGGTGGCATTGCTGGCCAACGCCTGCCCGGCTGCAGCCGCGGACATCTCGCTGTTGTCAGCGGCGGCAATGCAATCCGTGTTCAAGCAGATCGCCGGGGATTTCAAGCGCACATCAGGGCACAAACTGGTTATCCGCTACGCCACGATGGGCGCCATCACGCAACGCATTCTTGATGGCGAAAGCGCTGACCTGGTCATCGGGTCCGGTCAGTCCATATCCCGTCTCATTAAGGAAGGCAGAATCCAGGCCCTCCAAATCGTTTGCAGGACCGGTGTCGGCATCGTGGCGGCGTCGGGCACGCCGAAACCTCCGATGACGTCGGTCGCGGATTTCCGGCGCGCGCTCATCGCCGCGAACGTCATCGTCTATGCCGATCCTGGCGGCGGGGGTGCCGCGGGCATCCACATCGCCAATGTGATCGAAAAGCTGGCGCTGACCGAGCAACTCAAGCCAAAGACCAGATTTGGAGCGGGTGGCGATGTCACGGAACTGACCCTTGCTCACGGCCAGGGCGCGCTCGGCATCACACAGATCAGCGAAATCGTCGGCAAATCCGGCGCGGATTACGTGGGCCCGCTGCCCGATGTTCTGCAGAACTATACGGAAGTGGTGGCCGCGATCCCGGTGGACGCACGGGAACTGGAGGCAGTCAGAGCCTTCCTCGTCTTCCTGCAAAGCCCCACGGCCATCGCCGCGATCAAGGCAAAAGGCATGGAAGTGGACTGACCGAAATTCACCACCGTGAGCGCCGTTGAGGCGGCGCTCAGCCGGGCCTAAAGCGCAGCCGCCCGGTCACAAAGACGCTCCGTCTCAAGTGCTGCTCCAGCGCCCTGCGGGCAAAGGAGCTCATGATGAGCGAAGCGATGTCGATCTCCACCTCGACTGCAATCCCGAATGTTGTGGCACGGCCGCCCGCGGCCAGGACCAAACGGCTGCTCGAAGGTCCGGTGCTGCCAACCTTGTTGCGGCTGGCGGCGCCTAACGTGCTCAACCTCATGGCGCTCGCCGGCATGATCACGTTTGACGGACTTTTCGTCGGGCGCCTCGGCGCCGATGCGCTTGCCGGCGTGTCGCTGGCATTTCCCTGGGTCATGCTCATCATG
>Ga0126376_10002621_pt1 | contig 10230 bp, 8 predicted proteins | sample PanSoiMetPlot_15_FD_92760 | JGI IMG/M metagenome (GOLD analysis project Ga0126376, IMG submission 92760) | Tropical forest soil microbial communities from Panama - MetaG Plot_15 | ecosystem: Environmental > Terrestrial > Soil > Tropical forest > Bulk soil | place: Panama | collected 2016-02-17 | reverse complement strand
TCCCGAATCGAGGGAAGAGCGCGGGGCGTCGCGCCCCTGCCAGCTCGGCGAAGCGCTCGGCCATGGGCAGGGCGCCCCCCTCCTCAACGACCACGTCGAGGTCCGGGTGAGCGCGGCCCAGGATTGTGTCGCGGACGTAGCCCCCGACCGCCCAGGCCCGGACCCCGATCTCATCGGCAGCGCGCCTCAGCAGAGGAAACGCGGGGTCCGCGGCCCCGCCGCCTAGAGATGTTCCCGGGCCCACTCCACAGCCCCCACCTGGCCTGCCCGGCCCCCGAGCCGCGCGCGGCGCAGGCGCGGACGCCGGCTTGGCTTTATGAAAGGCGAGGACCGGATGACTCGCATCAGGACGGGCGCCACCTGGCGCCACGACCGGGTCACGCCACCCCCCATCACGATCACCTCGGGGTCGACCAGGTTGGCGAGATTGATGAGGGCCCAGCCCATCTGAGTCGCTGCCTCGCGAACGCGGGCTACTGCCTCGGCGTCCCCCTCGGCGGCGCGGTCGAACAGCTCTTCTGCGGTGATTCCGGCCTGGCGGGCCAGCGAGTTGCCGCCGCAGTACACCTCTACGCAGCCCCGCTGGCCGCATTGATCCAGCGGCCCGTTGGGATCCAGGATCATGTGCCCCACCTCGCCGCCTGCTCCATGCGCGCCCGAGAAGAGCTTGCCGTCAAGGATCAGGCCGGCGCCGACGCCCGTGCTCCACGTCACGTAGACCATTGTCCGGGTGCCCCGCCCCGCCCCCTGGTGGAACTCGCCGAGGCCCGCCAGGTTGGCGTCGTTCTCGAGGTACACAGGGCAGTCCATGTGCTCGCGCAGCATCGCTGCCAGTGGGACGTTCTTCCAGCCGGCCAGGTTGGGCGGGTTGACCAGCACACCACGGACCGGGTCGGTTGGGCCTGGCGCCCCGACCCCGACCCCGTCGACCGGGCCGCCGTCGCTGAGCCGAAGGATCTGGTCGGTCGCCCACTCGACGACTCGTCGCGGCGTGCGCAGCGCGTCCGTCCAGTTACGCGTGGTGGCGATGATCCGCCCATCGGAACGGGCGACCGCTATCCGGACATGGGTCCCACCCAGGTCGATTCCCGCAATCATCTGATGAAAGGTAGCCGCAGGGGCGGCGCGTGCGTCGCACACAGCGTCCTGGCGGCACCAGGGGCCCCACGGAGTGGGGACGGCGCCTCTCCTAAGGCGCCGTGGGGGGCGTGTTGTGGCATACGCCACAACACCCGAATCTTGTCAAGGCCGAAGAGCGAAGCGTGCCTTGACGAGATTCGTTTCGGGGGGGCGTGCCCCCCAGACAGGCGGGGCGTGCCCCCCAGCTAGTCGATGACCAGCGCCGCCTCCATCAGCGACTCCACGGCGGGTCGCAGGCGCTCGCCGAGCGGGGTCAGCCGGTATCGCGTGCCTACAGGAGGGCCCGGATCGACCTCGCGGTCGACCAGGTGCGCCTCGCACAGCTCCTGAAGCCGCTCGCTCATAACCCGCTCGGACAGCCCGGGCACCGATCGCGCCAGCTCGGAGAAACGCGCCGGCCCGTGCATCAGGGCCGCCAGGATGGCCAGCGTCCAGCGCTTCCCGACCAGGCGGAGAAAGCGCAGCTGCTGCTCGCCGCAGCGGAAGGCATGAACCCGCGTTTCCACTTTTGCCCCGATGGGCAAGATTAGCTCACGGGCTGACGGAATGTAAGCCCCACATAGGAGATAGACGAAAGCAGATGCCTTCCAAAACCCAGAAGCTACCGGTCCTTCCGCTCACCCAGGCCGTTGTGCTTCCCCGGATGAGCGCTACGATCCCGATCGACTCGGAGGACGCCCGCGCTGCGGTGCGGGCCGCGCTGAGCCAGGACGGACTCCTGCTGCTGCTCCCCAAGGTCGACAGCCGGTACGCCATGGTGGGCGTCGCGGCCAAGATCGAAGAGAAGGGCAATCTGCCCGACGGCACCGAAGTCGTAGCAGTGGCGGGGCGTTCTCGGGCCATACTTGGCGACGTCACCCCGGAGGGGGGCGCGCTGTGGGCGCAGGTAGAGATGTCGCCGGACCCCAGCTCGTGGTCCGACCACGCCCGCCAGCTGATGCACGAGTATCGCGCGATAGTTGAGAACATCCTCGAGGTCCGGGGGGCGCCGCAGGTGGCCCAGATGCTGCGCGGCATCGAGAACCCCGGCCACCTGGCGGACATGTCCGGCTACTCCCCGGACTTCTCACAGGCTCGCAAAGTCGAGATCCTGGAGACACTCGACGTCGAGGAGCGGCTGGAAAAGCTGATCGGTTGGTACAAGGAGGTGCTGGCCGAGATCAGCCTCAAAGAGCAGGTCCGCAGCGAGGTCTCCGAACGCATGGAGAAGACCCAGCGCGAGTTCCTCCTTCGTCAGCAGATGGAAGCCATCAAGAAGCAGCTCGGCGAGGGCGGCGGCGACGTGGTCGCGGAGTACCGCGCAAAGGCTGAGAAGTCTGGCATGCCAGAGGGGGCCCGTAAAGAGTTCGACCGTGAGGTCGATCGACTCGAACGAATGAGCGAACAGAGCCCTGAATACGGCTGGATCCGGAACTTCCTGGACTGGATGCTAGACGTGCCCTGGAGCCAGCGGACCGAAGACAACTTCGACCTTGTCGAGGCTCGCCGGATCCTCGATGAGGACCACTCCGGGCTCGATGACGTCAAGGACCGGATCATCGAGTTCCTTGCCGTGCGGAAGCGGCGCCAGCAGCGCGGCCTGGTCGAACACGGCGGCCGCGGCTCGGGCGCAATCATCACCCTCGTAGGGCCCCCGGGCGTGGGCAAGACCTCGCTCGGCGAGTCGGTGGCTCGGGCCCTGGGCCGCAAGTTCGCGCGCATATCGCTCGGCGGCATCCACGATGAGGCCGAGGTTCGCGGACACCGGCGCACGTACATCGGTGCCCTGCCCGGCCGGATCGTGCGCGCCCTGAAAGAAGCCGGCACGAAGAACCCCGTGATCATGCTGGACGAGATCGACAAGGTTGGCGCCGACTGGAGGGGCGACCCCTCCTCCGCGCTGCTGGAGGTGCTGGACCCGGCCCAGAACCACACCTTCCGCGACCACTACCTGGAGGTGGACCTCGACCTCTCCGAGGTGCTCTTCATCCCGACGGCCAACGTGGCTGACACCATCCCCGGGCCGCTTCTCGACCGCATGGAGCTGATCCGGCTGGACGGCTACACCGAGGCCGAGAAGCTGGAGATCGCCCGGAAGCACCTGGTGCCGCGACAGCTGGAGCGCAACGGCCTCGAAGGTTCCGAGACCTCGATCACCGACGCCGCCATCAACCGCGTGATCTCGGACTATACGCGGGAGGCGGGCGTTCGCAGCCTGGAGCGGGAGCTGGGCAAGGTCTTTCGCAAGGTCACGACCCGCATCGACTCGGGCCAGCTCAAGCCCCCTGTGAGGGTGGACGAGGCCCTCGTCCGCGACGCCCTGGGCAAGCCGCGATATCAGTTCGAAGAGATCGCAGAGCGGACGGCTGTGCCTGGCGTTGCCACCGGCCTGGCCGTGACTGGGACCGGCGGGGACGTGCTCTTCATCGAGGCAACCGCCCTGCCCGGCGAGCCCAAGCTGGGTCTCACCCTGACCGGTCAGCTGGGCGACGTAATGAAAGAGTCGGCCCAGATCGCCCTCTCGTACGTCCGTTCCCACGCCCATGAACTGGGGCTGGAGGCCGGCTTTGGGGACAAACAGGTACACATCCACGTGCCCGCGGGGGCTGTGCCCAAGGACGGGCCCTCGGCCGGCGTGGCGATGACGACCGCCCTGGTCTCGCTGCTCAGTGGACGGCCGGTTCGCTCGACTGTGGGCATGACCGGCGAGGTCACACTGCAGGGAAAGGTGCTGCCGATCGGGGGCGTCAAACAGAAGGTGCTGGCTGCCAAGCGATCCGGCCTGAAGGAGGTCATCCTTCCCAAACGCAACGAGGCCGACCTGGACGACCTCCCGGCTGCGGTGCGCGAGGAGCTGAAGATCGACCTGGTCGGCGACGTAAACGAGGCGCTGAAGCTGGCGCTGGAGCCGGCTCCGTCGCGACCGGTGCCGCTGCAGGTGTAACGAACCAACCCCCTCCCCTCTCAAAGAGGCCGCAACCTTCCGGGTTGCGGCCTTCTCTATTCAGGAGTCTGGACGCCGCAAAAACTGGTTGGGTCGAACTGCTCGCTACGGGGGCAGCGCTCGAGCGCCTGTCCGGTCGATCAGGTCTATGGCTGGCTGCGGACGCGCGATTTCCGACAAGAGATCCCCGACTCGCTTGATCGTGTCATCGATGCCGTCCAGCACGAGCTTGCGCTGCTCCTCGACCTTGGCTGCGTGATCTATGGCCTCTTGCCCGACGCGAGCCTCGACCAGCGCTCTCTGACTCTCCAGCATGGATTCGTACTTGGCGATCCCATCGCTCATCCCCATGAAAGCCTTCGCCAGCTTCTGACCATCCGGATCCAGGGCGAGGCCGGCCCGCGCGCGCTCGTACCGGCGCCAGGCCGTCTCCTCCAGGCTCTCACGCTCAGACTTCTTGTGGTCACGGCCCCACTGGAGCAGCAGCATGGCTCGCTGGAGGTCGAAGAGTGCCATCGTGAGCTCCCTCCCATCCTCGCGAAGTCGTGCCATGCGGGTCTCTCGAAGCCGCTGCTCGTCTTCCCATCGCCGCAGCTCCAGCTCGTGCGCCCTCGCCGCGGCTCGCTCCGCGCGTTCTGCCGCCTGCTGATGACGCGCTATCCACATCGACGCGAACGACTGAACAACGCCGGCGACGATTGCGCCGATGGCCACAATCCCAAGCACAGTCAGCAGATCCTGCATGGGCCCTCACACTCCACCTAACGACCGACGAGCCAGCTTGCCGACGCAATCCTAGTGGACTGGACAGCGCAAGCTGAGCTCATCAGCCGGATCCGGCTGCGACAGGCTCAGACGAATACGCGCGTAAGCCTGTAGAGGTCTTCGGGCACCCGGCGCGTCTCAGATACCAGGTCTGCCAGCGGCACGACGGCGACGTCCCCGTCCCGCCTTACAGGCGCCACCCCAGTCTTCTCCTGGTCGAGCAGGTCGGTAGCCGCGACCCCCAGCCGGGTTGCCCAGATGCGGTCGACCGCCGACGGGGTGCCCCCGCGCTGGAGATGTCCGAGAACTGTGACGCGCGTTTCGAAGCCGGTCTCCTGTTCGATCCGCCGGCTGAGTGCGTCGCCGACGCCTCGCTTTGCCAGCTGGACGTGCCCAAAGGGGTCCGTGGTCGACTCCCCATCCAGGTTGAAGCCGGGGAAGGTAACTCCCTCGGCAACGACAATGATGCTGAAGTCCCTGCCTTCACCGCGGCGGCGGTGGAGGTGGCGAACCACCTCCTCGAGGCTGATTGGGAACTCCGGGATGAGAACCAGATCCGCGCCTCCGGCGAGACCCCCGGCCAGGGCGACCCATCCAGTGTCCCGTCCCATCACCTCCACCACCATCACACGATGGTGAGCGGAGGCTGTGGTGTGCAGCCGGTCGAGTGCTTCCACCACGATGCCGACAGCTGTGTCGAAGCCGATGCAGAACTCGGTCGCAGAAAGGTCGTTGTCGATGGTCTTTGGAACGCCGACCACGCCGAACCCGGCCTCGGCGAGCGCCTGCGCGACCGACAGCGTGTCGTTGCCACCGATGGCGACCAGCCCATCCACCCCAAAGCGCAGCATGGTCGCATGGACTCTGGCGATACCGTCCGGCTCTTTCATGGGGTTGGTGCGGGAGGTCCCGAGAATCGTTCCGCCCAGAGGCAGGATGCCGCGGACGTCGGCCGGCGTGAGATCGACCATATCCCCGCTCAGCGCCCCGGCCCACCCGTTCTTGATGCCGCTGACCTGGTGACCAAGCCGGAAAGCACGCCTCGACACAGCACGGATGGCCGCATTGAGTCCTGGAGCGTCCCCGCCGCCGGTGAGAACTCCGATTCGCATCGAACCCCGCAAGATACGCCGCGCCTCAGCCTACCCGCAACACACGTCCGTATTACCGCAATACACGTTGGTCTCCCACCCGGCGAGTGATGCGCCGCGCGTCCAGATATTCGAGCAGCGCCAGCACAGGCCTTCGGCTCGCCCCCATTCGGTCCCGCAGCGTGGCCACCGTCACCGCGCCGTCGGCCTTGACCGTCTCCCGCACCAGGTCCAGCGCGGCTTCGAATGCTGCACGCGTGAACGCCACATCCTCGGACAGGCGAACCAGGTCGCCGCTTCGGGCAAGCGCGTGAATCACCTCGCCAGAGGCGCCGGCCTCCCGCATGGCCTCCGGCAGCGACGGGGGGGCAAACGGCTGGGCGGCGAGCAGCTCCAGGAGGCGGCCTGCAGGGCCACCGGCGGTGGGGTCGATCTCGACTCTGTGCGCCGGCAATGCCAGCTCTCCGCCGTGCTCGACGAGGGTTCCGTCCCTGGCCAGCTCCGCCACCGCTGCGCCGAATGCCGCCGGCGCCAGGCCCAACCGGCTCTTCAGTTCCTCGCGCGGCATGCCGGCGCGCAGGGGATGAGCGCGGTGATACTCGCCGAGGGCCTGGCCGGCGCGGCGCGAAATTGCCGCCCATGCCTCGGGAGCGAACAACCACTCCCCGGTCCGGCGAGCGTCCAGCCCGGACACGTCAGCGCCCTCGGCCAGGGTGGCCTTCAGCAGCGCCTGCACCGTGATGCCTCGTGGGTACTTGCGCAGTTCTTCCTGCAGGACGTCGCCGCCCGCGCGCCGCTCGAGCGACTCCCAGACCCGCTCGTCGTGGCGCGGGTGCCGGCGCGGGTTCACGTCCGCGAACGTGCCACCGGCGATCGTCGCCGACGGAGTGGGCAGGCGCAGCACGAAGCGGTCCCCGGCAGCCACGGCGATCGCCCTGGCCATGTAGAGCTGTATCCAGCCACTGTGCCCAGGCTCGATCTGGTCAGCGGCGAGCACGATGGCGCGGGCGCCGACTTCCGCCGTGCCCGTGTGGACCAGGAGCTGCGCGCCGTGCCGAAGTGGCCGGGGACTGTCGCGCAGCACCCTCACGGAGGCGTCCGCTCGCCTGGTGGCGGTCATCGTTCCCACCCGAGCCAGCACCTCCCCACGGTGCAGGTCCTCCTTCTCGACGCCGACCAGGTTGGCGGCTACCCGGCTGCCCGGCTCAGCCACCTCGACGCGCCTGTTGTGCTGCTCGAGCCCACGGATGCGCACGCGCCGGTCAGACGGCCGGAGCTCGACCTCCTCCCCCACCTTCAGCGAGCCGTCCACCAGGGTTCCGGTGACCACGGTGCCGAAGCCGCTGATCGTGAAGACGCGGTCGATCGGGAGCCGGGGCCGCTTGCGGTCCTCGCGCGCCGGCGTCGCCGCGAGCAGCGCATCCAGCCTCAGCTTCAGCTCCTCCAGGCCCTGGCCGGTCACGGCGGACACGGGCAGGATCTCGACGTCCCGCAGCGAGGTCCTGGACAGCGTTTCGGACACCTCGGCTGTCACCAGCTCCAGCCAGTCCGGCTCGACCAGGTCGACCTTGGTAACGACGGCGAGCCCCCTGTGGATGTCGAGGAGGTCGACTATCTCCAGGTGTTCGACCGTCTGCGGCATCACGCCTTCGTCGGCGGCGACGACCAGCAGCACGGCGTCCAGGCCGTGGACGCCCGCCAGCATGTTGCGGATGAATCGGGCATGCCCGGGGACGTCGACGATGCCCACCAGGCGCCCACTGGACAGCGTCAGATAGGCGAAGCCGAGGTCGATCGTCATTCCCCGGCGTTTCTCCTCCTCGAGGCGGTCCGGGTCGATCCCGGTGAGGGCCTGGATCAGCGTCGACTTGCCGTGGTCGATGTGACCGGCCGTGCCTACGACGTAGCTCACCGCCCCGCGTCCCCGCGCCCTTCGCTGACCGCGGGCATCGCTGCCTCTATCGCCAGCTGAAGCTGGTCGTCCTGGCCGCGCAGCACCGTGCGCAGGTCGATGCAGCAGCGGTCCTCCTCGATGCGGGCAAGCACGGGGGGGTGGCCACGACGGAGGGCGGCGGCCAGGCGGGACGCGTGGCCGGGCAGGGCGAGGAGGATCGTAGGCAGTTCATGGCCAGGCAGGGAGCCGCCGCCGGCGGCAGACACACCGGCGATCCGCTCGCACTCGATTCCCCGCTCGGCGAGCCGCACCTGCAGGTAGCCGGCCCGGCGGCGAAGCTCATCGGCGGAGACGGTGAGCATCCGGTTGACAGGCAGAAGTTCGCCCAGCAGCCGCTGCCGCAGCGTCACCTCGAGTGCTGCGAGGGTCATCTTGTCGACTCGAACCGCCCTCGCAAGTGGATGCTTCGCCATTTGCTGGATCGGTGCGGCCCGCCCGAGGGCGATGCCCGCCTGCGGCCCGCCAAGAAGCTTGTCGCCGGAGAACGTGACGACGTCCGCCAGGCGCACGGAATCGCCCACGGTCGGCTCGTCGAAGAGCTCTTCGAAGGCGCCACTGCCCAGGTCGTCCAGAAGCCGGATCTCGTGGCGCCGGGCGACGGCCGCCATCTCGGCCAGCGAAGTCGACTCGGTGAAGCCGGCCACCCGGAAGTTGGAGGTGTGTACGCGGAGCAGCGCCGCAGTCCGCTCGCCTATGGCCGCTTCGTAGTCGGCCGCTCGCGTTCGGTTCGTCGTGCCGACCTCGACCATCCGCGCGCCTGAGAGCCTCATCACGTCAGGCATCCGGAACGAGCCGCCGATCTCGACCTGCTGCCCGCGGGACACGACCACCTCGCGCCCCTTCGCCAGCGCGCTCAGCATCAGAAGCACGGCCGCCGCGTTGTTGTTGACCACCAGCGCCGCCTCGGCGCCGGTAAGGCGGGTCAGCAGAGGCGCCAACAGGGCGTAACGGTCGCCCCGGCGCCCGCTCTCCAGGTCGAGCTCCAGGTTGCTGTAACCGGCGGCCACGTCGGCTGCCGCGGCCGCCGCCTCCCGGGAGAGCGGCGCCCGGCCCAGGTTGGTGTGGAGCACCACGCCGGTGCCGTTGATGACCTGTTGCAGCCGCGGCACCGTCCAGGCGGCCAGCCGCCCGGCTACCTGCTCCAAACGCTGTGGACCGTCGAGCGCGCCAGAAGCTCGCTCGTCCGCGATCTGCTCGCGTATCGCGTCGGCGACCAGCGGGTGAGGGTAGCGCTCCAGGAGCCGGCGGTAGCCGGGCTCGTTCAGAAGCCTCCCGACACCAGGCAGGGCTGAAGGACCACGTACGGGGCGCACGCGCCAAGGATCCCGTTGGAGGCGGGCTGGAAGAAGATCGCTACTGCAGCGTTCAGGATGCTGAACCTCAGCAGCAAGGGCGCGAAGAGAACGAGGAGCAGGGCGATGACCCAGATCGTCTGCATGTTGGCGGCCACGTTGAAGAAGAAGCGCGGGTTGCGGCTGCGGAACAGCGCCTCCACGACACGCCATCCGTCCAGGCCCGGGACAGGAAGGAGCTGGAAGGCGAAGGTGGAAAGGTTGAGGAAGAAGATCGCGTAGCAGACGCTCGCGAGCAGCGCCAGCGGGGGCTGCCGGAAGGTGGCGATGTTGATCGGACCGCTGATGGGCACCAGCACGCGCAGCAAGAAGCCGAACAGCGCCGCGACCAGCAGGTTGGCGGCCGGGCCGCCCAGCGCGTACACGATCTTGCGGCCCATCCCATCCAGCCTGTACTCGTTGACGGGCACCCGGTTGCCCCACGTGACGTTGGCCAGGAAGGCGGCAACAATGCCGTAGACGTTGAAGAAGAGGCGTGGTTCAGGCCGGAAGTAGCCCCGATTGCGGGGCGAGGGATCGCCCATCAGCACTGCCGCCAGCGCGTGGCCCAGCTCGTGCACGGGAACGGCGACCACGATGGCCGGAATCAGGAAAACGGAGCCGATCAGAAAGACGATCGGATCGCCTAGAGACACAGCGGAAGCCTACCAGGGTGATGGTCCAGGACAAGGACTTCGGCCCGGCAGTGAAGTCGTCACCCCGGTCGAAGCGGTGACGGTGCTGCCGGGTGTATGAACCGGCTGACCCGGCCTCAATCGATCTCGATGCGCTTTACGCCTGGACTGCGCCCAGCCGGCGGTCGCCTGCGCGGTGCAGATGGCGTGTGGCGCCGCGCGCCTACCTGGTGCTCGTAGATAAGAAAGAGCGCCGTCAGCAGCTCGCGCTGCGCGTTCAGAAGATGCTGCTGGGCCTCTGGCGGCACCACGTCCCTGACCGCGCTGTTGAGCCGTCGACCAATCAAGGCGGCGACCTCCACCAGCCGGTCCGCCTCCCGGCTCATACGTG
>Ga0126376_10002620_pt1 | contig 10231 bp, 7 predicted proteins | sample PanSoiMetPlot_15_FD_92760 | JGI IMG/M metagenome (GOLD analysis project Ga0126376, IMG submission 92760) | Tropical forest soil microbial communities from Panama - MetaG Plot_15 | ecosystem: Environmental > Terrestrial > Soil > Tropical forest > Bulk soil | place: Panama | collected 2016-02-17 | reverse complement strand
TAAAAGCAGCCTTGGACGATCCGCCCGATGCAGTCGTACTCGACCTAATGCTGCCCAAGATGGATGGGCTCGCAGTCTGTAAGGAATTGCGCGAGAAGGTCGGCTATTTACCCATTCTTATGCTGACAGCCAAAGACGACGTAGTCGACAAGGTGCTGGGGCTGGAGATGGGTGCCGACGATTACATCACCAAGCCATTCAGTCTGCGTGAGCTCGAAGCGCGCATCAAGTCTGTGCTCCGGCGTACACGAAATGGACCGACCACTGAGGGTATGCGAGATGAAGCGCCAATCGTCCGTGGCCGCCTCAGGATCGACTCTGCCAAACGCGAAGTGACGATTGGTGACCGCCAGGTTGAGCTGACGCCGAAGGAGTTTGATCTGCTGCGTCTGTTTGCGTCGAACCCAGGCCGGGTGTTCCCGCGCAAGTATCTGCTGGAAAAGATTTGGGATTACTCATACGAAGGTTACGACAGAACCATCGATTCACACATCAATCGCTTGCGAGCCAAGATCGAAGAGAACCCGGAGAACCCGCAGATGGTCCTCACTGTCTGGGGCATTGGTTACAAGTTCAGCGACGAGCAATAGGTCCTATAAGTCTATAGGACCTATCTGACCTATCCTTCTCAATAATTCCGTAGCAATTCCCACCCACTTATTGTATTCTTCCGCACAGTTTGTACAACATATGGGCTCGGCCCCCCCGAGTTCTTCCCCCGACGCTATTTGAAACTGGAGGGAGTCGAGATGAATTGCATTGTGCGGCGGCTTCTGCAGGCTGGTCTGTTATCGCTGTCTGTTTTAACGCTCGGAGCCCCCGTCCGGGGGCAGGATAATACGAGCGTCTCTACACGACCCGCCATAACAGTCCTCGACAGCACGAAAGAGCAGGACGGGCTCATCGGTTCTGTGCGTCGAGTAAAGACCGAGACCGCCAGGATCGAGCTCAAAGACGGACGGCCCATCGAAGGACCACCTCAACTGGTCGAAGTTACCACCTATGGAATCAAAGGCAATCGCATTGAAAACACTTCGTATCCCACCGCAGGCGGAGTTGTAGGCAAAGAAGAATATAAGTACGACGAACACGGCAACATCACCGAGATGACCGTGCGCGATGACCGGGGCGCGATTCTCAGCCGCGAAGCGTACAGCTACGAGTTCGACAAGCTTGGTAACTGGACGAAGATGGTTACCAATCTGGTCGTGTTTGAGAATGGCGAGCTGAAGCGTGAACCCGTAGAAGTCACTTACAGGACACTTACTTATTACTTCGACGATGCGATTGCAAAAGTCGTCGAAGTGCCTAAGGTACAAACAGCACCTACCGTCCCGGATCCTGCCAACGTACAAATCAGAGACCAGCAAGTTCTGGATCTCGGAGCGCCATCCTCTCCGGCAACATCCGTGGAGACCGGCAGCGATCCTCCACCAGTCTTCAAACCCGTAAAATCCGTGGAATCCGCGCCAAAACCAGCCGCGGATAAGACGGATTTCAAAGCCACGAATGACACGGATGCGAACGGATTCTTTCTCGCGGGGCGAGAGCTTCTGGAGCAAAAAAAGGATCGCGAAGCCGTCAAAGCCTTTAAGGAGTCGATAAAGCTGAATCCGAACGTCGCGGAAGCGCAGTACGGATTGGGATTTGCCAACTTCCGCATGGGAAAGTTCAGAGATGCGGCCGACGCTTTCAAGAAAGCCACGACCTTGGATCCGCAAATGGCCAAGGCTCATTACGGGCTCAGTCTGGCCTACCAGGAATTAGGAATGGAGAGGCAACTGGTCGAGGAATTCCGTATCCTGGAAAGACTCGATAAGACGCTGGCGAAAAAGCTGGCTGAGACGTTTCCCCAATCCAACTTATCCTGTCGCCTGACCCAGGGTTGCTGGTAGTAAAGCAGTGACGAGGAGTGTTATGCAGAATAATCGTTTTGTAGTGTTGACCGGGCATCTGAGCAACTACCCCCTGTCTGATTTGGTCGGGATACTTCGTCACCAGCGCAAGTCGGGCCGCCTCCTGATCGAATATCCGAAAGGCCCCGCAACGTTTTTCTTCCAGAACGGCGAGTTGATCGATGCTCGGATGAATGAGTTGACCGGGTTACAGGCAATCTGCGTCGCGCTGGCTCAACCGGAGGCCTCCTTCAACTTCAATCCGCTCATTCAAAGTCCCCGACGGTCCATCGATCCCTCGTTGCAGCGTGCGGTGTTGGAGCTGTTTGGCTGTTGGGATGAAAGTGCTTTGCAGATCGAGACCTCAGCGCCAAGTGTCGAAGGCGTTGCTCCGGCGGCTGCGTCCCCCAAAATGATTGCGGGCCGCAGGTCGGAACTACTGGCGTTGCCACCAGGACCATCGTGGGTGATCCGGCGACGCTCGATGGTGCTTGTCGCCGCCGCCGTCGTAATCGTGGTGGGACTGTCAACGGTCATCGCCGTCACGGGAGGATTCAAAAACAATCCCGCTGATAACGCGACGGTGCAGCAGCAAAGTCCGGTTCATGTGGCGCCCGTTGCCGCGCCCGCCGAATCGTTGAACCATCAGCCTTCATTCGGCGCCGTGGTGAAGCCGAGCCGACCGTTGCCTGAGCGCAAAGAGGAGAAGCGTAACAAGCCGGAAGAGAAGAGCAACAAGGAAGAAGTTGCCGATGCACAGCCTGCGCCAACCGTGAAAGAAGCAGATCAAACACCACCGTCGATCAAAGTTGTCATGCAGATCGAAAACGGGCGCGTACTGAAGGCGTCAATCGCTAATCACAAACCAGGCATGGACAGTTACGAAGCGCTCGCTTTGCGCATCGCGCGGCAGCGTCGTTATGCGGCGACGGCAAACGGCGGCGAGACCGTCACGATCAATGTCAAAGACTAGCCACAAAAAGCACAAAAGGCACAAAAATACCGACCCTTATGAATTGTCTTTTGTGATTCTTGTGCCTTTGCGGCTCTTTCCCAAACCGAGGTAGACCCGATGCTATTTCTCGAAAGTAAGTCTCTGAATCACGCCGTCAACACTGACGGCCGGACCCGCTTGCTTCAGGAACTGCAAGAACACCAAATGGTCCCACTGATCCGTTCCCACCGCCTTCGTTGCTTCGAAGACGTCTTGCTCGCCGTGGACCACGTCAGTGAGATGGAGACTTCACTCTCGCGCTCGATAGAGTCGACCATTGGCGAGCCGTACGTGCGCGGCGATCTCTTCTGCTTTCCTGATTACATCCTGTTGCTCATATTCGAAGACGACGATTACCTTCGCGCCGGGATTGTTTACGAAGCGCGCACCCCCGAGCCGTTCAGAAAGCTCGACTCATTCTGCAACGAAGTTCGCAATCTCCTGATGTCGCACGATCAGCAGATCGCTATGTCGTTCCCGGAGTGGGAGACAAGCACATCCGCGATGCCCCGCGGATTTAGAACGTTTGTCGAACGGCAGGATGCCGACTCGCTCTACACGAGCCTGCGCAAGGAAACTATGAGCAAGCGCATTCTTGCTGCCTCGAAGCTGGAAGACGAAAGCGCGCGCGTGTTTCTGCGCACCGCACGCAACGCACACGAAGAAGGTTACGCTGCCAAACTTCTCACCGGTCACACCGAGTCGACACACGTGCCCATTCAGCGACTTGAGGATGCCGGACTGGTCGAAAGAGAAGTGCAGATCAGTTGTCGTAGGACGGGACACGCGCTGTTTCGACTGCCGAATCCACACGCACTTGCGGTGGTGACTGTCAGTGATGCAACGTGCAGCGAGTGTGGCGCGCCCGTGGCCGATGAGAACGTCGAGGAGGTGATCGCCCCAACACAGTTGGCATCGTCATTGCTCGAAGATGGATCGTGGCTGGTCAGTCGTATTCATTTTCTGCTGCGCGAGCTCGGGGTGCCGGAAAGGGAGATTGCGGTTGGACCAGCGGAAGGAACCGGTTACGGGCAGTTGATGGCCAATATCTGTGGGGAGTCGTTTTTGATAGTCACTCGCGACGGCGACCTAACACCGGCGTTTGCTCGCTGGACCATTGATCTGGAGATTGATACTGAAGCGTCGCACCTGGTGATTGTCGCCACTGGACGCATACACAAAGAGGCGGGAGTCCTTTTGCAGAATCACTCGAGACGGCGAGTCAGCGGCGGTCAGGATTTCGAGATGATTATCGCTGATGATGTGGCGACTGCCGGGCGCGAGTTGCAGCAGGCGCTCGAAAGAGTGTCGCAGCGCGTGGTTGCCGAGCAGCTTTGCGTGTTGGATAGCAGCATGGGCTTTTCGGTTAGTCGTTTGGTGTTGTCGAAGTTTCAACTGCCACGCACCGAGGCGCCGAAGGAGGCGGAAGTCGTGGCCGAGAGTGAGTCTGAGGTCACACCGAGCGCGCCGTTGAGTTTAGCGGCGCATGCGATAGGGAGTAACGGCGAAGGGTAGAGACAGTCGTTTACAGAATTTACAAGATTGCACAGGATTTACATGTTAATCCTGGAAAATCCTGTAAGTCCTGTCAAAAACTGACTCTCACTCAATGAGGCACGCTAACAAATCCCCGGCACGGCGCACCAACGACGAGCGTTGGAGCAGAGACATCGCCACTCTGCGGCAGGCTGCACAAGAGCTCGCGCAGCGCCGCACTCAAACACCGAAGCTCGCCAGTCGTCCCTTCGATCAAATCGCAGGATTGTTAGACGATCCCTCACCAGCGGTGCGACAAAAAGCGGTTCGCGATCTTTACGAAATCGATCCTGATCGTGCCGCGACGCTCGTCAACGAAGCGTTGCGTGATGGTTCGCCCGAAGAACGCCGACGCATCGGGAGTGCCCTCGCCGACTCCGGATTACTGTATGAAGCCATCGACGACTTGATGGCTCACGATCACGAAAACTGCTACAGCGCATTTTCGTTGCTGTTTCTGTTGGCGAAAGCCGGCGTAGTCGAGCCACTCGGCAGCGTGATCGAAAAACATCCCAGTCTGGATCTAAGCCTCGCCGTGATCCGTTTGCTCGCCTCAAGCGGTGAACCCGAAGTTGTCTCCACATTGCAGCGTTTAGCCGCAAACACCGAACTCGCACCAGAGCTGCGCTCTGCAGCGTCCGAATCAATCAATCAACTCATATAATCCGCAGTCGTTTTTGACAGGATTTACAGGATTGAACAAGATGTACAGGTATGCCTTTCAAACTTCATTCGGAATACAAACCCAAGGGTGACCAGCCGGCCGCAATCGATGCGCTTGTCCGAGGCCTGAACGACGGCTCCAAAGATCAGGTGCTATTAGGTATCACGGGCAGCGGCAAGACATTCACGATCGCGAGTGTTATTGAACGCACGCAGCGCTCGACGCTCGTGCTTGCACACAATAAGACGCTTGCCGCGCAGCTCTTTCAGGAGTTTCGCTCGCTGTTTCCGGAGAACGCCGTCGAGTACTTCGTCTCGTACTATGACTACTACCAGCCCGAAGCTTACGTTCCCGCCGCCGACGTCTACATCGAAAAAGAAGCAATCATCAACGAAGAGATCGATCGCTTGCGCATGTCTGCTACGCGAGCGCTGTTTGAGCGCCGCGACGTGATCGTGGTGGCAAGTGTCTCGTGCATCTACGGCCTCGGTGATCCCGATGCTTATTACGGCCTGCTGTTCTTTATCGAGCCCGGTGGGCGCATGTCGCGCGACGTTCTGTTACAGCGACTGGTCGAGTTGCAATACGAGCGTTCAGACATCAACTTTCAGCGCGGCACCTTTCGTGTGCGCGGGGACGTCGTCGAGATTTTTCCCAGTTATCAGGACCAGGCTTATCGAATCGAGTTATGGGGCGATGAGATCGATTCGATTTCAACAATCGATCCGCTGCTCGGCGAAGTGATCGAGAAGCACACGTCGCGCGTGCCAATCTATCCGAAGACGCACTACGTCATGTCGCGCCCTACTATCAAACGTGCGATCAAGACCATTCGCGAAGAGCTCGAGTGGTGGGAGCCGAAGCTTATCTCGGAAGGAAAGCTGGTCGAAGCACAACGACTGCACCAGCGGACGATGTTTGATCTGGAGATGATCAAGGAGATGGGTTTCTGCCGCGGCATCGAGAACTATTCGCGCCACCTGACCGGCAAGAAACCCGGCGAGCCGCCGCCGACGCTGATCGACTACCTGCCGCGCGACACGCTGATCGTCATCGACGAGTCGCACCAGTCGGTACCGCAGGTGCGTGGCATGTTTGAAGGCGATCAGTCGCGCAAGCGCACGCTCGTCGAGTATGGCTTTCGTCTGCCTTCGGCATTGGACAACCGGCCGTTGAATTTCCACGAATTCGAATCGCGTATCGGGCAGACGATCTACGTATCGGCGACGCCTGGTCCGTACGAGCTGACAAAGTCGAGCGGCGAAGTAATCGAGCAGATCATTCGGCCGACGGGTCTGATGGATCCGGAAGTGGAAGTGCAACCAGTCAAAGGTCAGATCGATCACTTGCTGGAGGAGTGCCGGCAACGCGCAGAGCGTCACGAGCGTGTGCTGGTGACCACGTTGACGAAGCGCATGGCGGAAGACCTGACGGAGTATTTCACGGAAGTCGGGGTTCGTGTGCGCTACCTGCATTCTGATATCGAGACTCTGGAACGAATCAAGATCCTGCGCGATTTGAGACGCGGGGAGTTTGATGTGCTCGTGGGGATCAATTTGTTGCGTGAAGGACTCGATTTGCCTGAAGTATCGCTGGTGGCGATTCTCGACGCGGATAAGGAAGGGTTTCTGCGGTCGGAGCAGTCGTTGATACAGACGATTGGACGCGCGGCGCGCAACGCGAGCGGTAAGGCTATCCTGTATGCGGATCGGATTACTGAGTCGATGAAACGGGCGATTGAGGAGACACAAAGAAGAAGGGCCATACAGGAAGTTTTCAATCGTGAGAATGGGATCACCCCGCAGACGATTGTGAAGCCGATCGAAGCGACGTTGATTACGGCGTCAGAGGCGGACTATTTCAAGGTGCCGTCGGAGGTGGAGGAGATAGAGGACTACTCGCCGGCGAACCTGGAAGCGACTATTGCGAGGTTGGAGGTGGAGATGAGAGCGGCGGCGAAGCGCTTTGAGTTTGAGAAAGCGGCGGAGCTGAGGGACCGCATAAAAGTTTTGCGCGAGCGTGAACTTCAGGTCATGTAGAGACAGGATTTACAAGATTTTTCAGGATAGACAGGATTTATCTTGTTCATCTTGAAAACATCTTGCAAATCTTGTCATGCAACTGAGATCAGATCCGGACGCGATCCAACCATTTTTGACCGACGCCAGCTTTATCCGCGACGGCTACGCCGATCGTGTCGTCTTTCCGGAGAGCATCGATGAAGTCTCTGAGATTCTCGCGGCCGCAAATCGAGATCGCACACCTGTAACAGTCTCTGGTGCCGGCACCGGTACTGTCGGTGGACGTGTTGCATTCGGCGGTATCATCTTAGCAACTGACAAACTCAATCGCATCAGGAGCATCGTTCACGAAGACGGGAGTGGATTTGCGGTGGTCGAAGCGGGAGTGATTTTGTCCGATCTACAGCGCGCTGTTGACCAGCAGGATCTACTTTATCCGCCCGACCCGACAGAACGAGGCTGCTTTGTCGGTGGCACTGTGGCCACAAACGCTTCGGGTGCGCGGACGTTCAAGTACGGCCCAACACGCAATTACATCAGACGCTTGAAACTGGTCCTTGCTTCAGGCGAAGTTTGGGTCCTGCGCCGCGGTGAATCACGCGCTGACAGCGAAGGAAGAATCCGTGTGGGAAAGTCGATCGAGCTGAAGCTGCCGGACTATCGCATGCCCGCCACGCGAAAGAACGCGAGCGGGTATTTCATCGCGCCGTCTATGGAGCCGATCGATCTGTTCATCGGCAGCGAAGGCACGCTCGGCGTCATCTGCGAAATCGAAGTGCAACTATTGCCGAAGCCCGAAGGTCTGCTGAGCGGCGTCGTGTTTTTTGCAGACGAAGGAGACGTGCTCGGCCTTGTGCGTGACGTTAGAGAGCGCGTCGATGCGCGCGCAGTCGAGTTCTTCGACAACGAATCGCTCAACTTTCTGCGCGAGAAGTATCCAACAATACCTGCGAACGCAGCCGGCGCGTTATTTTTCGAGCAGGAGACCGACGCCTCTACGGAAGACTCTGTCTTGAACCAATGGATGACGCTGCTGGACCAGCATCACGCGCTGCCTGACTCCTGGTTTGCGACGAACGAACACGACCAGGCGAAGCTGCGCGAGTTTCGTCACCAACTCCCGGTGCTGATGAACGAGTGGTTTTCGCACTACAAGCAGCGAAAAGTCTCGACCGACATGGCCGTTCCCGACGAAGCATTCCCCGGGTTGTTCCGTTTGTACAAAGAGACGTTGCAGTCGAGCGGTTTGCGCTACACGATCTTCGGACACATCGGCGACAACCACGTTCACGTGAACATTCTTCCGCGTAACGACTCGGAAGGCGCGCATGCTCGCGAACTGTATGTTCAATTTCTGAAATACGCCGCTTCCGTCGGCGGCACGCTCTCAGCCGAGCACGGCGTCGGCAAGCTCAAGCGCGATTACCTGCGCTTGTTCTACACGGACGATCAGCTCCGCGAGATGGCAGCACTGAAGAAAGCCCTCGACCCCAACGGAATCCTGGGAAGAGGAAATATTTTCTCCGAAGATCTGCTTGCACAGGTAAGATAGATTCTCGATTCAGCCTTTGTGCTTTTTGTGCCTTTTTGTGGCTATGCTTCGTTTCACTACAGCCGGAGAATCACACGGACGTTCACTGATCGCGATCGTCGAAGGTTTACCCGCCGGTTTGCCCGTCAACCACGAGCTGATCGATAACGAACTGCGTCGCCGCCAACTCGGCTATGGCCGCGGCGGTCGCATGAAGATCGAGCGCGATCATGCAGAGATCCTCACGGGTGTCAGGCACGGCCTCACGCTCGGCTCGCCCCTCACCATCCTGATCGAGAATAAAGACTGGCCCAACTGGACAGACGTGATGGCATCAGAGCCGCGCGACATCGCACCCGAAAAGTCGCGCCGCCTGAAACGCCCGCGTCCCGGCCACGCAGATCTTCCCGGCGGTCTTAAGTACGACGTTCGTGATCTACGCAACATCCTCGCGCTCTCTTCGGCGCGAGAAACTACTGCCCGTGTCGCTTGTGGCGCGCTCGCAAAACAATTACTGACAGTTTTTGGCATTGAAGTTCGCAGCCACGTGATTCAGCTCGGTGGCATTCCCGATACACCATTGGAGTTGAGCTGGGATCAAATCGCCGCGATCCCTGACGATGCGCCGTTGCACTGCGCCGATGACAAAGCGCAACAGCTAATGATCGAGCTGATCGATGAGACGCGAAAGAAAGGCGACACGCTGGGTGGTGTCTTCGAAGTCGTAGCACGCGGGGTTGTGCCGGGACTGGGTTCGCACACTGCCTGGGACCTGAAGCTTGACGGGCTTCTTGCTCAAGCCGTGATGTCGATTCCGGCTGTGAAAGCAGTCGCGATCGGAGCAGGCGCCGAAGCCAGTAGTCTGCCGGGTTCAGAGGTACACGATGAGATTGCTTACAACGCCGACACGCGCGAGTTCATTCGCGAGACGAACCGCGCCGGCGGACTCGAAGGTGGCATCACGAACGGCGAACAGATACGCGTTCGCGGTCATCTAAAGCCGCTTTCGACCCTGCGCCGCGCGCTGCGTTCCGTCGACATCGATACGAAAGCAGAGGAAGCGGCTGCCTTCGAGCGCTCCGATGTGACCGCCGTGCCGGCTGCGGGAGTGATTGGTGAGTCGATGGTCGCGCTTGTAGTCGCCGCGGCGATGCGCGAGAAGTTTGGTGGTGATAGTTTGGGTGAGATGAAGAGAAACTTTGAGGGGTATCGCGCACAGCTACGAGGGTATTAGTAGACAGGATTTACAAGATTCTCCGGGATTAACAGGATTTCTTCTTTTGTGCCTTTTTGTGGCAGAATCAAGTCATGGCTTTACTGGAAATAGTTAAGTGGCCGGCACCGGTGCTCGATGCGCCTGCTGATCCGGTCACGAAGTTTGACGAGGACCTCGCGAAGCTCGTCAGCAACATGTTTGAGACAATGTATGCCGCGCCGGGTGTAGGGCTTGCAGCGGTGCAGGTTGGAGTTCCAAAGAGACTCTTTGTGATGGATTGCTCAGGTGGAAAGGATCCATCGCAGCGCGTGGCGTTGATCAATCCTGAGGTTCTGCGAGTCGAAGGAAATCAAAACGGCGAGGAAGGTTGTCTG